>OFIS01000107.1_pt1 | contig 101670 bp, 76 predicted proteins | sample 1775071 | NCBI WGS metagenome assembly OFIS01 (sample SAMN08195774, study PRJEB24354) | sludge metagenome | isolation source: sludge from phenol fed wastewater aerobic bioreactor C | place: India: Nagpur | collected 2016-09-17 | reverse complement strand
AGGGAGAGGGATTCACCAATCAGCACCTTCCCGAATGCGAGTCGCTCGGCTTCGTTGTTCAAGGCGAGAGCCTGCGGCGCTTGGAGTCTGCAAACTGGAACATCGAATATTCCGGACAGCCGTGCGCGTTCGCGGGCATGACGTCGAGGGTGGCGGGACGGGCGTGGTGTCGTGCATCGGCTAAGCTGGCCGCCGACTCCGCCGCAAGGACCCGCATGAGCCAGTTCGCCCTGTTCGGCCAGCGCCGCTTCGCGCCGTTTTTCTGGACGCAGGCGCTGGCGGCGTTCAACGACAATGCGTTCCGCCAGGCGCTGCTGGTGCTGGTGGCGTTCCAACTGGGGCTGGACGATCGCGCGGCCGCGATCTACACCAGCTTCGCGCCGGCGCTGTTCATCCTGCCGTTTTTCCTGTTCTCGGCCAGCGCCGGGCAGCTGGCGGAGAAGTTCGAGAAGACGCGCATCATCCGTTTCGTGAAGCTGTTCGAGATCGCCGCGATGGCGATCGCGGCGGCGGGCTTCATCGGGCATCACGTGACGCTGTTGCTGGTGGTGCTGTTCATGATGGGCCTGCACTCCACCGTGTTCGGGCCGATCAAGTACGCGATCCTGCCGCAGATGCTGAAACCCGCCGAGCTGGTCGGCGGCAACGGTCTGGTGGAGATGGGCACGCAGCTGGCGATCCTGCTCGGCATGGTCGCGGGCACCTCGCTGATGGGCGTGGCCGGCGTCGGCAGCTGGCTGGCGGCGGGCGTCACCATCGGCGTGGCGGTGGTCGGTTACCTCGCCAGCCGCGCGATCCCGCCGGCGCCGGCCACCGCGCCGGAGCTGAAGTTCAACCCGAACCCGTTCGGCGAGACCGCACGCGTGGTCGGCATCACCCACGCGGATCGCGCGGTGTGGAACGCGGTGCTGGGTATCTCGTGGTTCTGGTTCTTCGGCACCGTGCTGATCGCGCAGCTGCCGATCTACACGCGCGAGACGCTGGGCGGCGACAACACGGTCTACACCCTGGTGCTCACGCTGTTCTCGATCGGCAGCGGGCTGGGCGCGCTGGCCTGCGAGAAGCTCTCCGGCAAGCGGGTGGAGATCGGCCTGGTGCCGCTGGGCGCGTTCGGGCTCACCGCGTTCGGCGTGGACCTGTACTTCGCGCGGCATGGCCTTGCGCCAATGCGCGAGTTGGGTTGGCTGGCTTTCCTGCGCGGCGCGGGCAGCTGGCGCATCGTGCTCGACCTCACCCTGATCGGCGCCTTCGCCGGCCTCTACGTGGTGCCGCTGTTCGCCTTCGTGCAGGCGCGCGCGCCGCGCGACAAGCTCTCGCGCATCATCGCCGGCAACAACATCATGAATGCGGTGCTGATCGTGGCGGCGGCGGGGTTCAGCCTGTTGCTGGGCAATCTCGTCGGGTTGGAGGCGATACAGATCTTCCTCGTCGCCGCGCTGCTCAACGTGCTGGTGGCGGTCTACATCTTCACCCTGGTGCCCGAGTTCATCCTGCGCTTCGTCACCTGGGTGCTGACCCGCACGCTGTACCGCGTGCGCGCGGACGGCACGGCGCACATTCCCGAGGAAGGCCCGGCGCTCTTGGTGTGCAACCACGTGAGCTACGTCGATCCGCTGCTGCTGATGGCGAGCCTGCGCCGGCCCGTGCGCTTCGTGATGTATTACAGGATCTTCAACATCCCGTTCCTGCGCTTCCTGTTTCGCACGGCCAAGGCCATTCCCATCGCCGGGCACAAGGAAGACCCCGCCGTGCTGCAGCAGGCGTACGACGCCATCGATGCGGCGCTGGCCGGCGGCGAGCTGGTGTGCATCTTCCCCGAGGGCGCGCTGACCCGCGACGGCGCGATCGCGCCGTTCCGCCCCGGCGTGGAGAAGATCCTCGCGCGCCGCCCGGTGCCGGTGGTGCCGATGGCGCTGCGCGGGCTGTGGGGCAGTATGTGGAGCCGGCGCGACTCCGCGCTGCACCGCGCGCGCCTGCCGCGCCGTTTCCGCGCCCGCGTGGAACTGGTGGTGGATGCGCCGTTGTCGCCCGAGCGGGCCGATGCGGCGTCGCTGGAAGCGCGCGTGCGCGAGCTGCGCGGCGGGATGGCGTGACGCGTTGCTGTAGGAGCGCACCCTGTGCGCGAATGGGCAGGAGTGAGTGAAGAGGAGTGAGAAGTGAGAGAGGAGCAGCACGCCGCCGCTCATGCTTTCTCTATCTGCTCACTCCTCTTCACTCACTTCTCGCTCAATCGCGCCCAAGGTGCGTTCGGGCGTCAGCGCAGCCAGCCGCCGATCACGATCAGCGCCACCACGCTGAGCCAGGCCAGCAGGGCACGCAGCAGGGCGCTGCGCAGGCGGCGCAGTTCCGCGAGCGGGTCGCTGCGTTCCTCGGCATAGCCTTCGCCGCCTTCGATGTCGACCTGGATGTCGGCACGCGCGGCGGCGCCGAGGAAGCCCGGGCCCTCGTTGATCCAGCTGTTCGGCAAGGCCTGCTGGTGCCAGCGGCGCCAGGCGCCGATCACTGCGTCCCAGTGGCCCACCAGGGCCAGCGTGAACACCAGCAGCTGGGCGGGAATCCAGTCCAGCGCATTGGCGAAGCGGCGTGCGGTGCCGCGCGCCTCGGCGTCCAGCCGCAGCGCGTCGTCGTGGCCCAGCGCGCGCGTCAGCCGGTACAGCAGCGCGCCGAGCGGACCGAGCAGGAAGAACCAGAACAGCACACCGAAGCGCCGGCGCAGCGCGGCATAGGCGGTGGCTTCGCCCAGTTCCGTCGCGCGCCACGCCACGTGCTCGCCGTCCTCGCCGAGCGCCTGCGCTGCGGCTTCACGGCTGGCGCCGTCCGGTGCGGCCAGGATCGCCTCCAGGTCGGCCTCGAACGCGTGCGGGCCGAAGCAGAACAGCAGCACCGCCAGCGCGAACAGCAGCTGCAGCAGGTCGGCCAGCGGCGGCAGCCCCAGCAGCCACAGCGCCAGCGCGCACAGCAGCAGTGGCAGCAGCAGCGCCAGCACCACCCGGCCGCTGCCGCTGGTGTCGCCCAGTTGCGCCACCCAGCGGCGGAAGCCGGCGTCGTGGCGCCAGTGCGCGAGGCGCGGCTGCCAGTGCAGCAGGCCGAGGGCGATCAGGGCGACGAGCAAACGGATGGCCATGCGCGGGGACTCCGTGAAACGGTCTCGCATTGTATGCGAGCCGCCCTGCAGTCACATGGCGCGCAGTGGCGCGGCTCAGGCGTGTTCGGGGCGTGCCGCGAGCAGCGCGTCCAGCTCCATCCCCGCGCGTTCGCGCAGCCAGTGTTGCAGCAGCCGGTACGACACCGACAGCGGCGTCGAGGGCAGGAAGCTGCCGTCGGCGATGCCCTCGGCGATCTGCTGCGGGGTGAACCAGCGCGCGTCTTCCAGTTCGCGGTCGCGCAGGCGGATCGTGGGGTCGCGCGCGACCGCGGTGAAGCCCACCATCAGCGAGGCCGGCATCGGCCAGGGTTGCGAGGAGTGGTAATGCACCGCGCCCACCAGCACGCCGGATTCCTCCATCACCTCGCGGCGCACCGCATCCTCCAGCGCCTCGCCCGGCTCGACGAAGCCGGCCAGGGTGGAGTAGCGCCCGGGCGGCCAGCCGGCTTGGCGGCCGAGCAGGCAGGCGCCTTCGTGTTCCACGATCACGATGATCGCGGCGTCGGTGCGCGGGAAATGCATGCGGCCGCAGGCGGCGTTGGTGCAGTGCATGCGGTGGCCGGCGGAAACGATCGCGAGCGGCGCGCCGCAGTGCGTGCAGTGCCGCGTCTCGCGTTGCCAGTGCGCGAGGCCCTTGGCGTAGGCGAACAGCCCGGCCTCGTCGGCGCTCAGCAGCAGGCCGGCTTCGCGCAGGCTGGCGCGGCGGGCGCCCAGTTCGGTTTCGAGCAGGCCGGCGCGGGCGTCGTCCGCCAGCGCCAGCAGGAAATGCGGGCGCCCGTGGGCGATGCCGAGCAGCCAGGCGGGCGTGTCGGCGCACCACTTCCGGCGTTCGCCGGCATCGAGCCAGCGCAGCGCCTCGCGATCCCTGTGCAGGCAGGCGCGGCCCTCGGCGTCCAGCAGCAGGAAGCGCGCGTCGGGCGCGGCGGCCTGCGCGGCCAGCCATGCCGCGTCGTCGCGGCGTTCGGCCATGCGGTCGAGGATCAGGCTGAGTCCGGCGAAGGTGTTGACCGGCGTCGGCGCGCCCATGTTCAAGCGGAGAACGAGGAGCCGCAGCCGCAGGTGGTCTTCGCGTTCGGGTTGTGGATCACGAACTGCGAACCGCCGAAATTCTCGCGGTAGTCGATCTCGGCGCCGGTGAGGTATTGCAGCGACAGCGGGTCGCACAGCAGGGTCACGCCCTCGCGCTCCAGCGCGAAGTCGTCCTCGGCCTGCGCCTCGTCGAAGGTGAAGCCGTACTGGAAACCCGAGCAGCCGCCGCCGGAGATGTACACGCGCAGCTTCAGCGCGGGGTTGCCTTCCTCCGCGATCAGCTCGTGCACCTTGCGCGCGGCAGCCGCGGTGAACGCGAGCGGCGCGCCGCTGCTGCGGTAGTCGGGAACGGCGGGAAGCGGGACGACGGTATCCATGGCGTTCAGATGGGGGTGCAAGCGGATGGTACAAGCATACTTCGCGCGCCTTGCGCTGGCATGACCGCGGCCGCGATCAGCCCTGCATCTTGCTCTGCAGGTAGCGCTCCACGCCGATGTCGCGGAGCAGGCTCTGCTGGGTTTCCAGCCAGTCGATGTGCTCTTCCTCGTCGTGCAGGATCTGCTTGAACAGGTCGCGGCTGACGAAATCGGCGATGGCTTCGCTGTGCGCGATCGCCGCGCGCAGGTCCTTCGCCGCGGCCAGTTCCAGGTCGAGGTCGCCCTGGATGCACTCGGGCACGTTCTCGCCGATGCGCAGCTTGCCCAAGTGCTGCAGGTTCGGCAGGCCGTCGAGGAACAGGATGCGCTCGATCAGGCGATCGGCATGCTTCATCTCGTCGATCGACTCGTGGTACTCGTGCTCCGCCAGCTCCTTGTAGCCCCAGTTGCCGAACATGCGGGCGTGCAGGAAATACTGGTTGATCGCGGTGAGCTCGTTGTAGAGCACCTTGTTGAGGAACTCGATGACCTTGGCGTCGCCCTTCATGGCCGTCTCCTGCGTGGGGATGGGCACGACTATACGAGCCCACGCGCGCGGCGGGGCGTAACGCGAACGATCACATCAGGCCGTGGCGACGAAGGCGGGCAGCGCGGCCTGCGCGTCGGCCTGCTCGATGGCCTGGGCCAGGCAGGCGCGGGCCTCGGGTTCGCAGCAGCCGCAGCAGTCCGAGCAGCCGGTGCGCGCCTGCAGTTCGGCGAACGTGCGCACGCCGCCGGCGACTTCGCGGCGGATGTCGTGGTCGGTGACGGCGTTGCACAGGCAGATGTACATGCCGCGCATCAGAACGCAAATGCGAATGATTGTCAAATGATAAACGGCGAGGCGTGTGCCGCCGTTCAGGCGGCGCGCCAGCCGGACCGCGATCCGCCGGGCGCGGCGTCGCCGGGTTCGTGCGGCGGGGCGTTGCCCAGCTCCACCCGGCACAAGCCTTCCACCAGCGGCGCGAAGTGGCGCAGGGCGCGCTCGTACACCTGCCGCTTGAAGTTCACCACGTGCGCGGCCGGGTACCAGAAATCCACCCAGCGCCAGATGTCGAATTCGGGCTTGTCGCCCGCGTCCAGCCGCAGCGCGGCCTCGTCGCTGACCAGCTTGAGCAGGAACCACACCTGCTTCTGGCCGATGCAGGTGGGGTGCTGGTGCTGGCGGATGTAGCGATGCGGCAGCTTGTAGCGCAGCCAGCCGCGGGTGGCTGCCAGCACTTCGACGTGCTCGGGCGCCAGCCCGGTTTCCTCTTCCAGTTCGCGGTACATCGCCTCCAGCGGTGTCTCGTCGCTGCGCATGCCGCCCTGCGGGAACTGCCAGCCGTCGCGATTGATGCGGCGCGCCCAGAACAGGCGGCCGTCTGCGTTCAGCAGCACGATCCCCACATTCGGACGGTAGCCATCGACGTCGATCATCGGATCAATCCTCGGGCCCGGTCGCGCCCCGGTCGGCGCGCGCAAGGCGATGATCCGATTCAACCATGCACGCCGAAGCGCGGCAAGCCGAAAAACTTGAACCGGGGCGCGCGCGCCATTAAACTGCCGCGCCCCGCCTCCGGCATCGTCCCGATCCGGCGCGGCGGATTCCCCATGGCTATGTAGCTCAGCCGGTTAGAGCACAGCACTCATAATGCTGGGGTCGGTGGTTCGAGTCCACCCATAGCCACCATGCGCTCCATCCCGCGCCCGTGGGATTCGCGGTCGACGGATCGCCGGAGCCACAGCATGCGCATCTTCAAGGTTTTCCAGCTCGAGGCGGCCCACCGCCTGCCCAACGTGCCGGCCGGGCACAAGTGCGCGCGGCTGCACGGGCATTCGTTCCGCGTGGAAGTGCATGTGGCGGGCGAGCCCGATCCGCACAGCGGCTGGGTGATGGATTTCGCCGACGTCAAGGCGGCCTTCGCGCCGCTGTTCGAGCAGCTCGACCACCACTACCTCAACGAGATCGAGGGCCTGGAGAATCCCACCAGCGAGGTGCTGGCGCGCTGGATCTTCCGGCGCCTGCAGCCGCGCCTGCCGGGTCTGGACGAGGTGGTGGTGCACGAGACCTGCACTTCGGGTGCGAGCTGCCGCCGGGCCGACCTTTGACGCAACGCGACGAAATGCCGAGACACGCAAGATGCCGTGTTCCATGAACATTTGAACAGTGGTCTGGTCGGCCGGCAAAAAATATATTGCATTGCACAAAAAAGCTTGCTAGAGTGCTTGCCACTACCCGCAAACCCCAGTGAGGGCAAGCTCATGACTCAGCAGTTCAACCACCAGTTTTTCAACTACACCAAGCAGGTCACCGAGGGCGCGTTCAAGGCGCAGTCGCTGGCCCTGAAGAGCCTGGAGACGGTCGCCGGGCTGCAGCTCAAGGCGCTGGAGCAGCAGGCGCGCGATTCGGCCGCGTTCGTGGCCGAGGTGCTGGAAACCCGCGACGCCGACGCGCTGCGCGGCCTGTGGGAAAAGGGCGCCAGCCTGGGCCGTGAGCAGGCCGAGCGCGCGGTGGCGGTTTCGCAGGAAATCATCGCCGTGACGCAGAAGGCCGCGGAGTCGCTGCAGGCGCTGGTGCAGGAACAGCGTCAGGCCGCCAATGAGGCGGTGGCTGCGCCGGCCCCGAAGAAGGCCGCGGCGAAGTAAGGCAACGGACAACCCCGAGTGGCATCGCTGCCGGCGGCTCCCTCCCTCCCGCGTGGCAGCATGGGCCGGACTTTCCCCAAGTCCGGCCCTTTTCTTTAGGTGAATCAAGCGACAACGGCCACGCTTCAGGCGGGCTGCAGGACAAGTTGCCGCAGCGTTCGCGGCTTGTCGCTGCAAGCGGGGCACTGATATACTTTTACGGATTGGATCATGGTTCACGGCTGTATCGGTGCCGCCAGCTGCGGGTCCGGTACGGAGAGGTTACGTGCTCAACAGTCTCGACGCCGGTCGGCGCCTCGCGCTGCGCACGGTGCTGCTGCAAGTTGCGGTGGCGGCGGCGGTCGGTGCGGCGTTCCTGCTGAAGGGGCATCGGGAGGCGGCTTCGGCCGCGGCGGGAGGGCTCACGGTGGCGCTGGGTACCGCGCTGATGTCCGTGCAGGTCTTCGGCCGGCTGGTCGGCGGTGCGGCGGCTTTCGCCCGTCTGCTGCTCGGCCTGCTGCTGAAGTGGGCCGTGGTCGTCGGCGGGTTGGGGTTGATCCTGTTCCAGTACAAGTTGCCGCCGCTGGCTGCCGTGACGGGGCTGGTGGCTGCCTACGCGGTTTATCTGCAGGCGTTCAGATTCAAGGGTTGATACATGGCAAGCGAGCCGGGCGGACTGACCGAATACATCCAGCACCACCTCACCCACCTTGTTCCGCATGCGAGCAAGGAAGGCTTCTGGGCGGTGCACCTCGACTCCGTCGCGGTGTCGCTGGTGCTGGGCGTGCTGTTCTGTTTCTGGTTCTGGCTGAAGGCGCGCAAGGCCACCGCCGGCGTGCCGTCCAAGGGCCAGGCCTTCGTCGAGATCGTGCTGGAGTTCGTCGACGGCCAGGTCAAGGACGTGTTCCACGGCGACCGCCGCGTGCTCGGCCCGCTGGCGCTGACCGTGTTCGTCTGGGTGTTCCTGATGAACGCGATGGACCTGCTGCCGGTCGATCTCTTGCCCTGGATCACCGAGAAGTTCGGCATCGGCCACTTCCGCGCCGTGCCCACCGCCGACATCAACATGACCTTCGCGATGTCGATCACGGTGTTCCTGCTGATCATCGTCTACAGCTTCAAGGCCAAGGGCTTTGGCGGCTACATGCACGAGCTGTTCACTGCGCCGTTCGGCAAGCACCCGGCGCTGTGGATCCCCAATTTCGCGTTGAACCTGGTCGAGCTGCTGTCCAAGCCGGTGAGCCTGGCGATGCGACTGTTCGGCAACATGTACGCGGGCGAGCTGGTGTTCATGCTGATCGCCGGCCTGTTCAGCGCGGGCGCGGGCCTGGCCGGCTGGGCGCTGTACGGCGCCGGCATCATCGGCTACACGGTGTGGGGCATCTTCCACATCCTGATCATCTCGATCCAGGCCTTCATCTTCATGGTGCTGACGATCGTGTACATCTCGATGGCGCACGACCATCACTGATTTCGCTTCAACCTTCCAACCCTTCAACGCAACAACCGTTTTTTCGAGGAGACCACCGTGGAACTAGTCGCTCACATTGCTCAAGTCCAAGGCTTCACCGCCATCGCGCTCGGCCTCATCATCGGCCTCGGCGCGCTCGGTGCCTGTATCGGCATCGGCGTGATGGGTTCGAAGTTCCTGGAAGCCGCCGCCCGCCAGCCGGAGCTGGTGCCGCTGCTGCAGGGCCGCATGTTCCTGCTGGCCGGCCTGATCGACGCGGCGTTCCTGATCGGCGTGGCGCTGGCCATGTACTTCGCCGTGGCGAACCCGCTGCTGTCGAAGCTGGCGGGCTGATGCCCCGGGCGGCGCTCGGCGCCGCCATCCTTTCGGCGCGGGCCCGGTGACGGCCCGTGCCGGTTCCATTGACGTATTTGCAGGTAAGGCAGCGATGGATTTCAACGCGACCCTGATTGGCGAAATGATCGCTTTCGCCATCCTCATCTGGTTCTGCGTCCAGTTCATCTGGCCGCACATCAACAAGGCCATCGAGGAGCGGCAGATCAAGATCGCCGAGGGCCTCAGCGCCGCCGAGCGTGCGCACGCCGAGCTGAAGGCGGCCGACACCAAGGTCGCGGACGAGGTGCGCAAGGCGCGCCAGCAGGCGTCCGAGATCATCGACAAGGCGCAGCAGCAGGCCAACGGCATCCTCGACAAGGCCCGCGCCGACGCGATCGCCGAGATCAACCGGCTGAAGGCCGTGGCGCAGGACGACATCGCCGCGATGGCGCAGCAGGCGCGCGAGCAGCTGCGCGAGCGCGTGGGCGCGCTGGCCGTGCAGGGCGCCTCGAAGATCGTGCAGCGCGAGGTGGATGCCTCCACGCACAAGGCGCTGCTCGACCAGCTCGCCGCGGAAATCTGAGCCATGGCGCAGTCGATCACTCTCGCCCGTCCCTACGCCCGCGCCGCGTTCGAGCTGGCGCACGCCAGCGGCGCGCTGGCTGCGTGGTCGCAGGCGCTGGGCTTCGCCGCCGCGGTGGCCAGCGACGCGCGCGTGGCCGGCCTCGGCAACGATCCGCGCGTGCAGCCGGCGCAGCTGGTGGCGCTGCACCTGCCGCAGGGCATGGCCGCCGACGCGCCGTTCGCGCAGTTCCTGGGCGAGCTGGCCGAAAACCGCCGCATGGCGCTGCTGCCGGACGTGGCCGCGCTGTACGAAGCGTACCGGCGCGAGTCCGAGTCGCAGCTGCTGGTCAAGGTGACCAGCGCGATGGCGCTGGACGCGGCGCAGGCCGAGCAACTCAAGGCTTCGCTGAAGCGTCGCTTCAAGCGCGAGATCGAACTCGATGCCCGGGTCGACGCCTCGCTGTTGGCCGGCGTGGTGATCGACACCGGCAGCGAAGTGATCGACGGTTCCGCACGCGGGCGCCTGGAGCGCCTCGGCAGTGCCCTGAGTCAGTAGTTTCGTGCGCAGCCCGGCTCGCGTCGGGCCGGCCGCTCCAAGACAACATCGCGTTTCCAAATTTCAGGATATCGACATGTCCAGCACCACACTCAACCCGTCCGAGATCAGCGAACTGATCAAGAACCGCATCGAGCAGTTCAAGCTCGGCGCGGAGGCCCGCAACGAGGGCACGATCATCAGCGTGTCCGACGGCATCGTGCGCATCCACGGCCTGGCCGACGTGATGCAGGGCGAAATGATCGAGCTGCCGGGCAACGCCACCGCGCTGGCGCTGAACCTGGAGCGCGACTCGGTCGGCGCGGTGGTGCTGGGCGAATACCAGCACCTGCGCGAGGGCGACGTGGCCAAGACCACCGGCCGCATCCTCGAAGTGCCGGTCGGCCCGGAACTGCTCGGCCGCGTGGTCGATGCGCTGGGCAACCCGATCGACGGCAAGGGCCCGATCAACGCCAAGCTCAGCTCGCCGATCGAGAAGGTCGCGCCGGGCGTGGTGTGGCGCAAGAGCGTCGACCAGCCGGTGCAGACCGGCTACAAGTCGGTCGACTCGATGATCCCGATCGGCCGCGGCCAGCGCGAGCTGATCATCGGCGACCGCCAGACCGGCAAGACCGCGCTGGCGATCGACGCGATCATCAACCAGAAGGATTCGGGCATCTTCTCGATCTACGTGGCGATCGGCCAGAAGCGCTCGTCGATCGCGAACGTGGTGCGCAAGCTGGAAGAGAACGGCGCGCTGGCCAACACCATCGTGGTGGTCGCCTCCGCCTCCGAGTCGGCCGCGCTGCAGTACATCGCGCCGTACGCCGGCTGCGCCATGGGCGAATACTTCCGCGACCGCGGCCAGGACGCGCTGATCGTCTACGACGACCTGTCCAAGCAGGCCGTGGCCTACCGCCAGATCTCACTGCTGCTGAAGCGCCCGCCGGGCCGCGAAGCCTACCCGGGCGACGTGTTCTACCTGCACTCGCGCCTGCTCGAGCGCGCCTCGCGCGTCTCCGAGGAGTACGTGGAGAAGTTCACCAACGGCGAGGTGAAGGGCAAGACCGGTTCGCTGACCGCGCTGCCGATCATCGAGACCCAGGCCGGCGACGTGTCCGCGTTCGTGCCGACCAACGTGATCTCGATCACCGACGGCCAGATCTTCCTGGAGACCGACCTGTTCAACGCCGGCATCCGCCCGGCCGTGAACGCCGGCATCTCGGTGTCGCGCGTGGGCGGTTCGGCGCAGACCAAAATCGTCAAGAAGCTCTCCGGCGGCGTGAAGCTGGCGCTGGCGCAGTACCGCGAGCTGGCCGCGTTCGCGCAGTTCGCCTCCGACCTCGACCCGGCCACCCGCGCCCAGCTTGACCGCGGCCAGCGCGTCACCGAACTGATGAAGCAGGCGCAGTACGCGCCGCTGTCGATCGCCGAGCTGGCGCTGTCGGTGTACGCGGCCGAGAAGGGCTACCTCGACGACCTGCCGGTGAACAAGGTGCTGGCGTTCGAGAAGGGCCTGCACGCCTTCATGCACCAGAACCACGCCGAGCTGATGAAGAAGATCGTCGCCACCGGCGACTGGAACGCCGAGATCGAGGGCGTCTTCAAGAGCTCGCTGGACGAGTACAAGAAGACGGGCAGCTGGTAAGCGAGCCGGGACTCGGGACTCGGGACCCGGGACTCGCGAAAGCGCGTCCCGCATGCCCCGGATCGCGAGGCCCGGATGAAGGAAATCCTCTCGTGACCTGGATGGCGGCGCATTGCCGAGTCCCGAGTCCCGAGTCCCGAGTCCCGAGGTAGACAAGTGGCAAGCGGACGCGAAATCAAAACCAAGATCAAGAGCACGCAGAACATGCGCAAGGTGACGCGCGCGCTCGAGATGGTCTCGGCCTCGAAGATCCGCAAGGCGCAGGATCTGATGAAGGCCTCGCGCCCCTATGCGCAGCAGATGCGCAAGGTGATCGCGCACGTGGCGCAGGCCAGCACCGACTTCAAGCATCCGTTCCTGGTCGAGCGCGCGAACGTGGCCCGCGTGGCCTACATCGTGGTGTCCACCGACCGCGGCCTGTGCGGCGGCCTGAACTCCAACCTGTTCCGCCGGCTGCTGCCGGCCGTGCAGGAGTGGCAGGCCAAGGGCGTCGCCGTCGACGTGGTGGCGATCGGCCAGAAGGCGCTGCAGTTCTTCCGCCGCATCAAGGGCGTGAACCTGGTCGGCAGCGTCACCCACCTGGGCGAGCGGCCGAAGCTGGAACAGCTGATCGGCGTGATCAAGGTGGTGCTGGACGCCTACCAGGCGAACGGCCTGGACCGCGTGTTCCTCGCCTACAACGACTTCGTCAACACCATGACGCAGAAGGCCACCATCGACGCGCTGCTGCCGCTGCCGCTGGTGGCGGCGGAGATGGAAGCGCACCAGGCGGCGGGCGAGTCGGCCTACGCCGGCATCAAGCTGGAACAGGCGCACGACTGGGACTACATCTACGAGCCCGACGCGCAGACCGTGCTGGAACACGTGCTGGGCCGCTACATCGAGTCGGTGGTGTACCAGGGCGTGCTGGAGAACCACGCCAGCGAGCACGCCGCGCGCATGGTCGCGATGAAGAGCGCGTCGGACAACGCGAACAAGGTGATCGACACGCTCACGCTGGTCTACAACAAGACCCGCCAGGCGGCGATCACGCAGGAAATTTCCGAGATCGTCGGCGGAGCAGCAGCGGTGTAACCGCTGCTGCTCAAGAAAGAATTCTGGCGACGCGCAGCGGCGCCGCAACAGACACTAAAGAGATCCATCCGGAGCACATCCATGAGCCAGGGCAAAGTTGTTCAGATCATCGGCGCGGTCATCGACGTCGAGTTCGCGCGCGATCAGGTGCCGCAGGTGTACGACGCGCTGAAGATCGACGGCACCGAGATCACGCTGGAAGTGCAGCAGGTGCTGGGCGACGGCGTGGTGCGCACGATCGCGCTGGGCTCCACCGAGGGCCTGAAGCGCGGCCTGCTCGCCCGCAACACCGGCGAAGGCATCAAGGTGCCGGTGGGCAACGCCACCCTGGGCCGCATCATGGACGTGCTCGGCAACCCGATCGACGAGGTCGGCCCGATCAACGCCGAAGACCGCTGGGTGATCCACCGCGAGGCGCCCTCGTACGACGAGCAGGCGCTGGCCAACGAGCTGCTGGAAACCGGCATCAAGGTGATCGACCTGGTCTGCCCGTTCGCCAAGGGCGGCAAGGTCGGCCTGTTCGGCGGCGCCGGCGTGGGCAAGACCGTGAACATGCTCGAACTCATCAACAACATCGCGACCCAGCACGCGGGCCTGTCGGTGTTCGCCGGCGTGGGTGAGCGCACCCGTGAAGGCAACGACTTCTACCACGAGATGCAGGACGCGGGCGTCGTGAAGCTCGACAACCTGCCCGAGTCCAAGGTGGCGATGGTCTACGGCCAGATGAACGAGCCGCCGGGCAACCGCCTGCGCGTGGCGCTGACCGGCCTGACCATGGCCGAGTACTTCCGCGACCAGAAGGACGCCAGCGGCAAGGGCAAGGACGTGCTGTTCTTCGTGGACAACATCTACCGCTACACCCTGGCCGGCACCGAGGTGTCCGCGCTGCTGGGCCGCATGCCGTCGGCGGTGGGCTACCAGCCGACCCTGGCCGACGAAATGGGCGTGCTGCAGGAGCGCATCACCTCCACCAAGACCGGCTCGATCACCTCGATCCAGGCCGTGTACGTGCCCGCGGACGACCTGACCGACCCGTCGCCGGCCACCACCTTCGCGCATCTGGATTCGACGGTGACCCTGTCGCGCCAGATCGCCTCGCTGGGCATCTACCCGGCGGTGGATCCGCTGGACTCCACCAGCCGCCAGCTCGACCCGCAGGTCGTCGGCCAGGAGCACTACGACGTGGCCCGTCGCGTGCAGGGCATGCTGCAGCGCTACAAGGAGCTGAAGGACATCATCGCGATCCTCGGCATGGACGAGCTGTCCGAGGAAGACAAGCAGGTGGTGGCGCGCGCGCGCAAGTGCGAGCGCTTCTTCAGCCAGCCGTTCCACGTGGCCGAAGTGTTCACCGGCGCCCCGGGCAAGTACGTCTCGCTGAAGGAAACCATCCGCGGCTTCAAGATGATCGTGGACGGCGACGTCGACTACCTGCCGGAGCAGGCGTTCTACATGGTCGGCGGTATCGACGAGGCGATCAAGAAGGGCGAGGAGATGGGCGCCAAGAAGGCCGCCTGATAGCCGGGACTCGGGACTCGGGACTCGGGACTCGCAAAAGCGGGTTCCGCAGGCCCGGTCGCGGGACTCGGACGGTTGGACACTCGCCTCGGCTTGGTCGGCTCTCCCGAGTCCCGAGTCCCGAGTCCCGAGTCCCGCAACGAGCGTAGCGAGAGAACACCATGACCACCATCCGCGTCGACATCGTCAGTGCCGAGGCCGAGATCTACTCCGGCGAAGCCACGATGGTGATCGCCACCGGCGAGCTGGGCGAGCTGGGCATCACGCCGCGCCATGCGCCGCTGATCACCCGCCTCAAGCCCGGCCACGTCGAGGTGCTGCAGGACGGCGGCGAGCGCCTGCAGTTCTACATCTCCGGCGGCATCCTCGAAGTGCAGCCGCAGGTGGTCAGCGTGCTGGCCGACACCGCGATCCGCGCCGCCGACCTCGACGAAGCCTCCGCGCAGCGCGCGAAAAAGGAAGCCGAGGACGCGCTGGCCAACCGCACCGACGCCATCGAAGTGGCCGAGGCGCAGGCCAAGCTGGCCCAGGCGCTGGCCCAGCTGCAGGCGCTGGAGCGGCTGCGCAGGAATATCAGGCATTGACTTGTGCGCTCGTCCATGAGCGCAGAGCAAGATCAAGAAGCGGCCTTCCATGGCCGCACTCTTGGCAAGAGCGACCGCTTCGATGGGCGCTTTTGGTAAAAGCGGTCGTTTCGATTGACGATCGGATAATTGGACGCCGGCCTTGCGCCGGCGTTTTCGTGTCCGGCGGCACTATCCATGTCATTGGAAATTACAGATGTAATTTGATAGCGTCGGCAGCGTTCGCCAGCGGGAGACGGAGCGTGATGCCGATACGCATGGGATCGCTGCCAGCGGGATTGCTGGCATTGGGATTGGCCGGTTGCGCCAGCGTCGCCGCGCCGCCGGCCAAGGCGCCGAACGAGGGCTCGGCCAGTTACCGGATGCTCGACGACGGCCACATGGCGCATTACCAGCTGGCGCTGGGCGACACCGCCACCGGCGCCACGCCGTTCCGGCGCGTGCTGCCGGTCTATCCGCCGGATCAGCTCGCGGCCTGCCCGCCGGTGCAGGAAGTGCGGGTGCAGGTGATCGTGGACGACGCCGGCAAGGTCGGCGACGTGCGCGAGTTGCCGGCGGACGCGGCGCCGGCCGCGCCGCGCAGCCCGTCGTTCCTTGCCGCCGTGCGTGCGGCGGTGCTGCAGTGGCAGTTCACTCCGCTGCGCATCAGCCACTGGGCCGCGGACGCGGCCGGCAACAGCCACGAGGTGGACAGTCGCAGCAAGCCGTTCAGCCTGATCTATGCGTTCCGCTTCGAGTGCCGCGCCGGCAAGGCGACGGTGTCGTCCGCGCCGGCGCAGGGTTGAGCCGGGGGCCGGCAGGGGGCTGATAGACTCCGCGGATTCTCTCTGTCAGGGCCGACACGCATGAACCCCGCACCGCTCCACGTCATCGTCCTCGCCGCCGGCGCCGGCACGCGCATGAAGTCCGCGCGCCCGAAGGTGCTGATGCCGCTGGCCGGCCGGCCGCTGCTGGCGCACGTGCTGGCCACCGCGCGCGCGCTCGAGCCGGCGGCGATCCACGTGGTCTACGGCCACGGCGGCGATGCGGTGCAGGCCGCGTTCGCGGGCCAGCACGACCTGCGCTGGGTGCTCCAGGCCGAGCGGCTGGGCACCGGCCACGCGGTGGAGCAGGCGCTGCCCGGCGTGCCCGACGACGCGCGCGTGCTGGTGCTGTACGGCGACGTGCCGCTGACCCGCGCCGAGACGCTGCGCCAGCTTGCGCAGGTGGAGGGCGGCTTCGGCCTGCTGGCGATCCGCGTGGCCGACCCGCACGGCTACGGCCGCGTGCTGCGCGACGGCAACGGCCACGTGCGCTGCGTGATCGAGGAGAAGGACGCGAACGCGGAACAGCGCGCGATCGACGTGGTCAACACCGGCATCCTGGTCGCGCCGGCTGCCGCGCTGCGCGGCTGGATCGCGCGGCTCGACCGCAACAACGCGCAGGGCGAGTTCTACCTCACCGACATCTTCGCGATGGCGAACGAGGAGAAACGTCCCGCGCTCAGCGTGGCCTGCGCCGATCCGGTGGAAGCCTCGGGCGCGAACGACGCGCTGCAGCTCTCGGCGCTCGAAGCCGAATTCCGCCAGCGCGCCACCCGCGCGCTGCAGCGCGCGGGCGTGCGCCTCGCCGATCCCGCGCGCTGCGACGTGCGCGGCGAAGTGAGCGCCGGGCGCGACGTGGAGCTGGACATCGACGTGATCCTCGAAGGCGCGGTGAGCCTCGGCGACGAGGTGCGCGTGGGCCCGTTCACCCGGCTGAAGGACGTGCAGCTCGCCGCCGGCACCGTGGTGCAGGCGCACTGCGACCTCGACGGCGTGGTCACCCACGGCCCCTGCACCATCGGCCCGTTCGCGCGCCTGCGCCCCGGCACCGAGCTCGACGCCGGCGTGCACGTGGGCAACTTCGTCGAAACCAAGAAGACCCGCATCGGCGAAGGCAGCAAGGCCAACCACCTCACCTACCTCGGCGACAGCGTGATCGGCCGCGGCGTCAACGTCGGCGCCGGCACCATCACCTGCAACTACGACGGCGTGAACAAGTTCGTCACCCGCATCGAGGACGGCGCCTTCATCGGCTCCAACAGCGCGCTGGTGGCGCCGGTCACCATCGGCGCCGGCGCCACCATCGGCGCCGGCTCGGTGATCGCCAAGGATGCGCCGGCCGGCGAACTCACCCTCGCGCGCGGGCGCCAGCTCACGCTGGCGGGCTGGCAGCGGCCGGCCAAGCAGAAGTGAGTTGGAGGGCAGGGAGCAAGGCGGAAAGCGGATTCGTGGTGATCCGCGGGGCGGCCAGAATGCTTGCTCCCGACGTCGTGTTAAAGCATCCTTTAATAGCGGTCGTGCATTTTAAAAATGCCTTTAACGACCCCTTCAAGGTCTTGCTTGGAGCACGACGATGCCTCGCGCCACCGGCACCACCTGACCACGGCGATCGGCGGCGAGGCCGTCAAGGCCTTCGTGCCCCATCCGCTGCCGCCGGCCGCCCCGCCGCTCGATCCGGCCTGCTATGCGGGCAACACGGCGGCGGAGCAGGCGCTGGGGCGACTCTCCGCGTTGTCGGGCCTGGTCGCTTCCGCCGAGTGGCTGATCTACAGCTCCATCCGCAAGGAAGCCTTGCTGACCTCGCAGATGGAGGGCACCCAGGCGACGCTGACGGATCTGCTGGACGAAGAATCCGGCATGGACGTGGCGAGCACCACCGACGTCAGCGACGTGACGAACTACCTGAAGGCGTTCGAGCATGTGCGAGGCAAGCTCAACGCCGGACACGGCGGCCTGCCGATCTCGACGCGCCTGCTGTGCGAGGCGCATGCGATCCTCATGGACAACGTGCGCGGCGAGCAGAAGCTGCCCGGCGAGATCCGCCGATCCCAGAACTGGATAGGGGGCACCCGCCCCGGCAACGCCGTCCACGTACCGCCGCCGCCCGCCGAAGTCGGCCGCTTGCTGGGCGAGATGGAGCGCTACATCCACGATCCCGCGCCTGCACTCCCGCCGCTGGTTCGCGTCGCGCTGGTCCACGCACAGTTCGAAACGATCCATCCGTTCCTCGATGGCAACGGGCGCATCGGGCGCCTGCTGATCGCCGCGCTGCTGGAGGACTGGAAGCTGCTGCCGCAGCCCTTGCTCTACGTTTCCGGCCAGCTCAAGGCACATCAGGCCGAGTATTACCGGCTCCTGTCGGCCATCCGCACGGAAGGCGACTGGGAGAGCTGGGTGCGCTTCTTCCTCGAATGCACGATCGAGGCGGCCGAAAACGCACAGCGCAGCATCATCGACATCGCGTCGCTGATCGCCGCCGATCGCCGAAAGGTCATGGCCGCGAAGGACGGCACGGTGCAAGCCATTCGCCTGTTCGAAATGCTGCCGACGATGCCGCGCTTCACGACCAAGTTCGCGGCCGAAAAGCTGGATGTGAGCTTTCCCACCGCCAGCGCGGCCATCAAGGTGCTGCAGGACGTCGATATCCTGGCCGGCAGCACCGGCCAGAAACGGAACCAGCAGTTCAGCTACAAGCGCTATATCAAACTGCTGCAGCGTTTCAGTTGATGCGCAGGCGGCTTCAGGCGTAACGCCACCCATCCAGCTCCACCAGCAGCTCGCTGCGGCAGACGTCGCCGTGCAGCAGCAGCACGGGTACGCCGGGCAGGCGCTGCTGCAGGCGTTCGCGCACGCGCGGCGCGTCGGCGGGGTGGCGCACGTAGGCTTTCAGCGGCGCCTGGGTGTCGAAGCCGGCGGGCATGCCGGCACTGGCGAGCAGCGCTTCGAGGTTGAGCAGGATCTCGTCCAGTTGCGCGGCGGTGTCGCCGGCGTGGGCCGAAGCGTGGCCGACCACGGCGGCGGTGCCGGAGATCGCCAGCGCGTCCTGCGCGGGCAGCATCATCGCACGGGCGAAGCCGGGCGCGGTGCGGCCGTACTGGCGCGGGTAGCGCCAGGCGCTGACCTGACGCGGGTTCTCCACCGCGGTGCCGGCCTGCGCGCTGGCGAGCAGGTAGACCTGCAGCAGGTGCGGCGCGCCGTGGTGGCCGATCGCGGTGGCGGCGGGGTAGCCGGCGGCGAACCAGTCGCCGCAACCCTCGGCGCGACCGTCGCAGAACAGCTTGTAGCGCTCGGCGTCGCCCTCGCCGTGGTTGATCGCGCCCTGGTAATTCCAGAGGCGCAGCACCTGTTGCTCGTCGCGGCCCTGCAGGAAGTCGCGCAGCTGCGCGTAGGCTTCTCGGGCCGCGCCCGCCGGGCCGCCGTGTTCGCGTTCGTCCAGTTCCAGCGCGGCGTACAGCCAGCCGCCGCCGGCGGACCAGCGCAGCGCGCCGTGGCGGCCGTGCCGCACCGGGCCGTCGACCTGCCAGGCTTCCAGCGGCGCGGGCGCGTCGAGGGCTTCCAGCGGCACGCGCAGCCAGCGCGGGTCGTCGATATCCGCGCCGTGACTGCCGAAGCCGAACACCGCCAGCGTGCCGGGCTCGGCCAGCAGGGCGGCGGGCTCGTTCATGCGATAGGAAATGCGCGGCGCGCGTGCCGGGCCGGCCTTGGCCCACCTGCTTTCACAAACCTCAGTCATGCGTTCAACCGGGAAAGACAAGGGCTCCATGTTACACTTCGCCGCTGCTTTTCAATGTTTCGACGACGTTTACCGAGCTTCCGCGCACATGGCCGAATTGACCGCTGCCCAGCACGAGCTGGCCACCCTGATCGTGGAAAGCCTGAACCTCGACGCGGTCGATCCCGCGCGGATCGATCCGGACGCGCCGCTGTTCGGCGGCGAGCTGGGGCTGGATTCGATCGACGCGCTGGAGATCGCGCTGGCGGTGTCCAAGCGCTACGGCTTCCAGTTGCGCTCCGACCATCCCGACAACCGGCGCATCTTCGCCAGCCTGCGCGAGCTGTCGGCGCACGTCGAAGCGCACCGCGCCCGCGGCTGAAGCCGCGGCGGCATGGGCGAAGCCACGCACTGGCGCGCGCACCGCGAAGGCGGCGGCCGCTTCGCGCTGTGGCTGATCCGCACGCTGGCGCTGCACGGCGGCCGCCGTTTCGGCCGGCTGCTGCTGTATCCGGTGACCCTGTATTTCTTCCTGCGCCGCGGCGCCGAGCGGCGCGCCTCGCGGCAATACCTCGCGCGCGCGTTCGGGCGGCCGCCGCGCGTGTGGCAGATGCTGCGCCAGTTCCATGGCTATGCCGCCACCACGCTGGACCGGATCTTCCTGCTGGCGCACGGCGAGCGCGGTTTCCACATCGAGATCGAGGGGTTGGCCGAGCTGGAACGGTGCATCGCCGAAGGCCGCGGCGTGCTGCTGGTGGGCTCGCACCAGGGCAGCTTCGAGGCCTTGCGCGTGTTGAGTGCGCGGCGCCCCGAGGTGCCGCTGCGCGTGGTGCTGGACAAGGGCAAGACGCCGGCGATGACCGAACTGCTGGAGGCGCTGGCGCCCGCGGTGGGCGCGGCGGTGATCGACGCCGCGCAGGGCGGCGCCCATGTGGTGATGGCCGCGGCCGAGGCCTGCCGGCAGGGTGCGATGGTGGCGCTCTTGGCCGACCGCGCGGGCGAGCACGAGGCGCAGCGCGCCGTGGACTTCCTCGGCGCGCCCGCGCCGCTGCCGGTGGGGCCGTGGCTGCTGGCGAACGCGCTGCAGGTGCCGGTGCTGCTGTGCTTCGGCCTGTACGAGGGCGGCAACCGCTACCGGCTGGTGTTCGAGCCGTTCGCCGAGCGTGTGGCGATTCCGCGCGAACAGCGCGGCCCGGTGCTGGATGCGTTGCTCGCGCGCTACGCGGCGCGGCTGGAGCATTACGTGCGGGTGGCGCCGTACAACTGGTTCAACTTCCACGACTTCTGGCGACCGCCGTCGGCGGCGCCGTAGCGGCGTCGTGCCTCAACGCGTGCCGGGTAGCGGCGACAGCGGCCGGGTGTTCTCCGGCGCACCGTCGATCACCCGCGGCGCGGTGTGCGAGCGGCGGTAGCTGGCCACCACGTGGCCGTAGTGCAGCACGCGGGCTATCGTGTAGACGGTGATGCGCACGGTGTCGCGTACCGGCCGCAGGTGGCTGGGGCGCGCGCCCGGCGGGTAGCGCGAGGCGATCGGCACCGAGACGATGCCCATGCCCAGTTCGCGCGAGGCCGCGATCAGGATCGCCGCCTCGAACACGAAGTTCTGCGCGGGCAGGTCGACCAGGTCCAACGCGGCGCGCGGGTACCAGCGCTGGCCGCTCTGGGTGTCCGCCACGCTCTGGCCGCAGCCCCAGGAGATGCCCCAGTCGGCGAACGCGTTCGCGCGGCGGCGCGCCTTCGGCTGCTGCGCCTTGTCGAGCAGGCGCGCGCCGATCACCAGCTGGCCGGGATACGCGGCGGCAACGGCCACGATGCGCGGGATGTCGGCCGCCAGGTGCTGGCCGTCGCCGTCCATCGTCAGCACCGCCTCGTAGCCCTGGCGCAGCGCCTCGCGGAAGCCGTCGCGCAGGGCCTGGCCCTTGCCGAGGCGGCGGTCGTGGCGCAGCACGGTGACCGGCAGCGCGGCGAGGATCTCCGGCGTGCGGTCGTCCGAGCCGTCGTCGACCACGATGACCGGCGCGCCCAGGGCGAGCACCGACTCGACCACGCCGCGGATCGCCACCTCCTCGTTGAGGCAGGGGATCAGCACGCACCAGCGGGGCAGGGCAGGGTTCATGCGACGGGCTCCACGTCGATCAGCAACTCCGCTGCGGCGGCGCGGCCGATCCGGCAGCGGCCGCCGCGACCGGCCAGCAGGGCGAGCAACGGCAGCGCCGCAGCGGCGGGGTTGCCCGCCGCCGCAGCGGCCAGCGTAGCGGGCGGCGGCGTGGATGCGGCGTGATCCGTCGGCAGCGTCAGCCGCAACCGCGCCAGCGTGTTCGCGCCGGCGGCGGGCGCCAGCAGCAGCGCGCTGCCGAAGGCGTGGTCGCAGCCGGTCATCTCCAGCAGCGGGCCGCGCCCGGCGATGTCGCTGCACGCCAGCAGCACGGGACGCTGTTCGGCCAGCACCTGGCTCGCCGCTTCCAGCAGCGCGGCGCCGAACGTGTGCGCGCCCGCGCAGACCGCGCTGGACGGCGCGCGGCAGCCGGTGGCGATGGTCCAGTAGCCGGCCGGCGCGTTGTGCACGGAATGGTGGAAGCGGGTGGGCGACAGCTCGGCCGGCGCGCGCGCCAGCGTGGTGCAGATCGCGTCGGTGATCGCCTGGTCGCCGTGCGCCGAGGCGAACACGCAGGCCAGCGTGCCCGGGTCACGCCCGCTCATTGCCAGCGCCTGACCGGCCACCTCCACCGCCAACCGCACGCTCTCCGGCGCGCGGCGGCGCTCGTTCGCCGGCAGCAGCGCGGCGGCCGGCGCGGCGGCCGCATCCAGCACCGCGCCCGCGAGCAGGGCGCGCAAGGCGGCGAAGTCGCCCAGCCGCGGCGACCACAGGCCGATGCCTTCGACGAACAATTCAAGCGGCGTCATGGCGCGCGTCCGAACACGAGGCAGGCGTTGTTGCCGCCGAAGCCGAAGGAATTGCTCAGCGCCACGTCCACGCGCCGGGCCTCGTTGCGCCACGCGAACTGCGGCCCGCAGGCGGGATCGGGCGTGGCGGCGCCGAGGTTGCCGGGCACGAAGCCGTGCTCGATCGCCTGCAGCGCGATCGTCGCCTCCACGATGCCCGCCGCGCCCAGCGTGTGGCCGGTGAAACCCTTGGTGGAACTCGCGCGCGTCGTGGCCGGAAAGCGGCGCGCCAGCAGCGCCGCTTCCATCGCGTCGTTCGCGCGGCTGGCGGTGCCGTGCAGGTTCACGTAGTCGACTTGTGCGGCGTCGATGCCCGCGCGCGCCAGCGCCGCGTCCAGCGCCAGCTCCGCGCCGTGGCCCTCGGGGTGCGGCGAGGACATGTGCCAGGCGTCGCTGGCTTCGCCGTAGCCGAGCAGGCGCGGCGCCCGCGGCGCGGCGTCGGTGCGCTCCAGCAGCGCGAAGCCGGCGGCCTCGCCGATCGAGATGCCGTCGCGCGCCGCGTCGAACGGCCGGCAGGCAACGGGCGAGATCAGCTCCAGCGCGTTGAAGCCGAACAGCACGTTGTCGCAGAGACTATCCACGCCGCCCACCACCGCCGCGTCGGCGAGATCGAGTTCGATCAGCCGCGCCGCGCTGGCGAACACCTTGGCGCTGGACGAGCAGGCGGTGGAGATCGTGAGGCACGGCCCTTCCAGCCCCAGCGCCGCGGCGGCGAACGCGCTCAGCGAATCGGGCGCGTGCAGCGCGGGGCGGCGCAGGTCGGCGGGGAAACGGCCGTCGGCATCGAGCCGGCGATACGCCTCCTCGGTGGCGCCGATGCTGGCGGTGGAGGTGCCCAGCAGCAGCGCCACGCGGCGCGCGCCGTAGCGCGCGCGCGCGGCGTGTACGCGGTCGAGGAAACCGTCCTGCTGCAGCCCGAGCCAGGCGAGGCGGTGGTTGCGGCAATCCCAGTCGGCAAGCGCGGCGGGCAGTGCCGCGGCTTCCACGCCGGCGACGCGGCCGACCCAGCCCAGCCGCGGCGCGCTGCCGAAATCGTTGGGGCGCAGGCCGCCGCGGCCGCTGCGCAAGGCCTCGTGCTGTGCTTCAAGGCCATCGCCCAGCGCGGATGTCACCGTGCAGGCGCTGACGGCAAGGGGCGTCATCGGTGTCGTCATCGCGCCAGCGTAGCGATTGCGCATCGGCGTGCCTAGGAGCCTGTCGGACTTTGACCGGCCGGCCTGCGAATCCGTCTGTGTGGTGCATCTTTCCGCCGCCTCTTGCCCCATGGAACCACCATGGGGCGGCGAGTCGTCGAAAACCTGCCCTCACACAGCCGAATTCTCGCCTCGACCGTCAAAGCCCGACAGGCTCCTGGCGCGTGCGTGCAGGCCGGGTACTGATCCAGTTCAGGTGTGCGCGGCGCCGCGCTTGCTAAGCTCGCGCCATCGACCACGGAGCACCGCCGATGTACGAGCAAGCCGACCGCGCCGAACATTTCCTGCGCGAGCTGCAGGACCGCATCTGCGGCGCGCTGGAGCAGCTGGATGGCTCCGCGCGCTTCGTCGAGGACGCCTGGACGCGCGCGGCGGGCGGCGGCGGCCGCACCCGCGTGCTGCGCGACGGCGCGCTGTTCGAGCAGGCCGGCGTGAACTTCTCGCGCGTCAGCGGCAACCAGCTGCCGCCCAGCGCCACCGCGCACCGGCCCGAGCTCGCCGGCGGCAGCTTCGTCGCCACCGGCGTGTCGCTGGTGCTGCACCCGAAGAATCCGTACGTGCCCACCACGCACGCGAACGTGCGCTACTTCGAGGCCGGCAAGGAAGGCGTGGAGCCGGTGTGGTGGTTCGGCGGCGGCTTCGACCTCACCCCGTATTACCCGTTCGACGAGGACGCGGTGCACTGGCATACGGTGGCGCGCGACCTGTGCGCGCCGTTCGGCGCGGACGTCTATCCACGCTACAAGCAGTGGTGCGACGAGTATTTCTACCTCAAGCACCGCGGCGAGACGCGCGGCGTGGGCGGCCTGTTCTACGATGACCTGAACGAAGGCGGCTTCGAGCGCTGCCTCGACTTCACCAAGGCCGTGGGCCAGGGCTTCCTCGACGCCTACCTGCCGATCGCGCAGCGCCGTCGCGACACGCCCTGGGGCGAGCGCGAGCGCGAGTTCCAGCTGTACCGGCGCGGCCGCTACGTGGAGTTCAACCTGGTCTACGACCGCGGCACGCTGTTCGGCCTGCAGTCGGGCGGGCGCACCGAATCGATCCTGATGAGCCTGCCGCCGCGGGTGCGCTTCGAGTACGCGTACCAGCCCGAGCCCGGTTCCGCCGAAGCGAAGCTGGCCGATTACCTCAAGCCGCGGGATTGGGTGTAACGCCCGCCTGTCTCACACTTCATCCTCGAGGCCTGCCGCGCGCAGGCAGCGAGCAAGGGCGACGCTGCGCATGCTCGTGCCGGTGCTCTCAATCGCGTAAGCCTTGGACACGGTGGACTGGACGCGACAGTTGCGCTCGGCGCGCTGACGCAGCGCGTCGCGATTCATGGGGGTGCTGGCGCAGCCGGCCAGCGCAGCGGCGACGACCGCAGCGACGAATTTGGTGTTCATGGCAATCTCCTGGCGAGCCGCCTGGACGGTGGCTCGCTGCAATGGCTCGGGTGTTCCGTTGTGGGGGCGAATACTGGGTCGCGGCTTACGGCGCATCCCCGTGGAAGCGCTCCACGGTCGCCCCCTTCACCGTGCCGATCTGCGCGCTGTCGCTGACCTTGAGCACCACCTCGCGGCGGAACTCCAGCGTGCCCTGCACCACCGCGTGCGGGCCGATCACGATCACCGGCTTGCGCTCGCTGCCCCAGTGGAACCAGCCGTTGTTCGGCTTGTCGACCAGGATGCCGCCTTCGACGTGCGAGCCGGCGCCCACGGTGACGTCGCCGGCCACGGTTTCCAGGCCGCCGGCGACGTGGGCGTCGTCGAGGGTGATGGCGCCGTTGACGTTGGAGAGGTGGCCGTTCACCTGCGCGCCCTGCGCCAGGGTGATGGCGCCGTTGACGGCCTCGACCTTGCCGTCGACCTGGCTGCCGCTGGCGAGCCGGATCGCGCCGTTGACGGTGCCCAGCTCGCCGGCGCGGGCCTGCGCGCCGAGGTTCACCGAGCCGTTGACGGTGCTGGCCTTCTGCACCACGGCGCGGTCGCCGACGTGCACGCTGCCGTTCACCGAGCTGACGTCGCCGGCATGCTGGCCGGCGTCCACGCGCACGCTGCCGTTGACCTTGTCGATGTCGTTGTCCGCGGCGACGGCCGCCAGCGGCAGGAGGAGGGCGAGGGAAAGCAGGATGCGGCGCATGGCGTGACTCCGTTCGGTGGGTGACGTGACTCTGGGATGCGTGCTGGCGCGGTTTGGTTGGCGTGACCTTTGGCAGGGGCGGCGGCTGCCGCTACCATTTCGCACTTTCCCGCCGAGAATCCCTGCCATGCACAAGCTCGTCCTGATCCGCCACGGCCAGTCGCAGTGGAACCTCGACAACCGTTTCAGCGGCTGGGCCGACGTGGACCTCACCGCGCAAGGCATGGCCGAGGCGCGCGAGGCGGGCGAGATCCTGAAGCGCGAGGGCTACGCCTTCGACGTGGCGCACACCTCGGTGCTCAAGCGCGCGGTGCGCACGCTGTGGGGCGTGCTCGACGCGATGGACCTGATGTGGCTGCCGGTGTACACCGATTGGCGCTTGAACGAGCGCCACTACGGCGGCCTCACCGGCCTCAACAAGGCCGAGACCGCGGCGAAGTACGGCGAGGCCCAGGTGAAGATCTGGCGCCGCAGCTACGACATCCCGCCGCCGCCGCTGGAGCGCGACCAGAACGAATCGGTGCACGACCCGCGCTATGCCGCGCTCAAGCCCGAGCAGATCCCCGACACCGAATGCCTGAAGGACACCGTGGCGCGCGTGCTGCCGTACTGGCACGAAGTGCTGGCGCCGGCGATCAAGGCCGGCCGGCGCGTGGTGGTGGCCGCGCACGGCAACTCGCTGCGCGCGCTGGTGAAGTACCTGGACGGCATCTCCGACGCCGAGATCGTGGAGCTCAACATCCCGAACGGCGTGCCGCTGGTGTACGAGTTCGACGACGCGCTGAAGCCGCTCAAGCGCTACTACCTCGGCGACGCCGCCGCGATCGAGGCGAAGATGGCCGCGGTGGCGAACCAGGGCAAGGCGAAGTAGGCGCCTGGTCGCGATCTGCCACCTGCCCGGGCCGAATCCCGGCGCTCAAGGCTTGATGCTGAAATCCACTTCCAGCGGATAGGGCGCGGGCGCAGCCGGCGGCGCGGGCAGCGTCCACTTCGCGAAGCGTGCCGCCATGCAGTTGGCCACCGGGGTGGCCGGCTCCGCCGCGAGGCGCTGCGGCCGGCCCTGTGCATCCACGTCCAGCACCACGGTGAACGGCGACTTGCCGGTGGCCTTGTCGCTGTCGATGCAGGCCTTGTAGGCCTCGGTGGTGGCCTTGCCGATCCGGTCCCACAGCGCCTTCTGGTAGGCCGGGCCGGTGGCGGCGGCTTCGGCCAGCTTGGCCTGCTGCACGCGGCTGGCGAAATCGTCGCCGGCGGCCGCAGGCGCGGCGCCCAGCAGGCCGGCAAGGGCGAGTGCGGTGAACATGCCTGGCTCCGGCAGAGAAGATCGGCGCAACCTTAGCAGCTCGCTCCGGCCGGCGGGATGACGCAACCTTGGCAGCTCACTCCGCCCGGTGCGGCAGCGCCAGGTAGTCCTCGCTCTGCATCTCGATCAGCCGCGATTCGGTGCGGCCGAATTCGGCGCGGTGGCGCTCGCCGTCGTACAGCTCGGTGATCGGCGCGGCGGCGGAGAGCACCAGCTTCACGTGGCGGTCGTAGAACTCGTCCACCAATTGCACGAAGCGGCGCGCGGCGTCCTCGCTGTACACGGTGAACTGCGGCACGCCGGAAACGATGATCGCGGGGCCGGCCTTGGCCAGCGCGATGTAGTCGGCCACCGCGCGCGGGCCTTCGCACAGCGCGGCGAAGTCGAACCACAGGATGTTGTCGGCGCGCTTGCGCAGCGGGATGTCGCGGCCGTTGACGTGCAGCACGCCGCCCTCGCCGATGTCGCCGCGCGCGTGGTCGTGGAAGATGCGTTCCAGCGCGCGCTGCGCCTCCGCGCCGGGCGGCGTGTAGTACACCGCGGCCTGGGAGAGCGCGCGCAGGCGCCAGTCGTGCGCGGAGGCCATCTCCACCACGCGGCAGTGCCGCTCCAGCAGCGCGATCGCGGGCAGGAAGCGCGCGCGCTGCAGGCCGTCCTTGTAGAGATTGGCAGGCGCGGTGTTGGAGGTGGTGACCAGCGCCACGCCGCGCGCGAACAGGCCTTCGAGCAGGCGCGCGAGGATCATCGCGTCGCCGATATCGTTCACCAGGAACTCGTCCAGGCACAGCACGCGGCAGCGCGCGGCGAGCCCGGCGGCCACCAGGTCCAGCGGGTCCTGCCGCTCGCCCAGCGCACGCAATTGCTCGTGCACCTCGCCCATGAAGCGATGAAAGTGCCGGCGCAGCGCCACGCCGTGCGGCAGGCTCGCCGCGAACAGGTCCATCAGGAAGGTTTTGCCGCGGCCCACCGTGCCCCACAGGTACAGGCCCTGCGGCGCGGGTGCGGGTTCGCTGGCGAGCAGCGATTTCAGCCGTCCGAACAGGCCGTTGCCGTTGCCGTTCGGCGCGGCGCACAGCGCGGCGTGCAGGCGGTCGAACTCGGGCAGCACCGCGAGCTGGGCGGGGTCGGATTCCCAGCGGTGCGCGACCACGCCTTCGTGGTAGCGCACGCCGGGTGCGGGCGAGAGGGGTTCACTCATGCGACGGTTACCGGCATCGACGGCCGTGCCGCCGCGACGCGTTCAGAAGATTTCCTTGATGCCGACCACCTGGCCGTGGGCGACGTAGATCTGCACGGTCTTGCGGCCCTGCACGTAGTCGAGCCGGTAGCCGCGCAGCGCGCCGTAGACGTTCTGCACCTCTTCCTTGCGCACCGGCTCGCCGGCGATCTGCACCACCTTTTCCTCCGAGTCGCCGGTGGCGATCACCTTGGAACCGAAGCGCACGGTGTCGGCGGCCAGCGCCTGGAAGGCGAGCAGCAGGCCGGCGGCCAGCACGATCCATCGTTTCATGACATCACCCGCAGCGAGGGAGGTGGCCGGATTATACGGGGCCGCCCGCGCGCTCAGCCGCGCGGCGGCGGCAGCCAGTCGGCGATCGCGTGCTTCACCGCGCCGCGCAGGTCCATCAGCCGGCGGTGGAAGAAGTGGCCGGTCTCGGGCATGCGCACCAGTTCGGGCGGGTGCTCGATCGAGGCGACCCAGTCGAACACCGCCTGCGGCTCCACCACCTCGTCGGCCTCGCCCATCACCACCAGCCACGGGCAGCCGGGCAGCGTGTCGGCCATCGTCCAGCGCCCCACCGGCGGCGCGATGCTGATCAACGCGTCGGCCTTGAGCCGCACCGCGTTGCGGATCGTCACGTAGCTGCCGAAGGAGAAACCCGCCAGCCACAGCGCGTCGTCGGGCCGCACGCGGCGCAGCCAGGCCACCACCGCGGCAAGGTCCTCGCTCTCGCCGTTGCCGTCGTCGTACGTGCCTTCCGACGCCCCGGTGCCGCGGAAGTTGAAGCGCAGCGTGTCCAGCCCCGATTCGCGCAGCGCGCGCTCCAGCATCGTCACCACCTTGTTGTGCATGGTGCCGCCCTGCACGGGGTTGGGGTGGCAGACCACCGCCACGCCGCGCCGCGCCACGCCGCGCTCGGCGACGTCGCCGATGCACTCCAGCGCGCCGGCCGGACCGGTGAGGCTGAAGGCGGCGGCCTCGGCGGGGAAGCTGGCGGGGTTGGGCGGGAGTTCGGGGAGGTTCATGGGCGGCATTGTAGCGGAGGCATTCCCGCGGCCCCGATGCCAGCCTGGCGTCCACTCGTGGGTCGGGATTCATCCCGACGAAGCTGGCGTATCGCCTGGAGCCCCTGGGTCGGGCTGAAGCCCGACCTGAGGGGTTTTACCCCTCCCAACCTCCCCCTGCTGCGCAGGGGGAGGGGCAAACGAAAGCGCCGCCCTTGGGCGGCGCTTGCTGTTACTTCATTGAAGCTGGCGCTTACTTGGCCTGGCCCACGATCCAGGTCACCGCGGCCTTCACCTGCTCCTCGTTGAGCGCGGGGTTGCCGCCCTTGGGCGGCATGAAGAAGCCGTCGGGGCCGTGGTAGCCGTCGGTGGCGTGCTTGATCAGGGTGTCCAGGCCCTGCGCGATGCGCGGCGCCCAGGCGGCCTTGTCGCCCAGCTTGGGCGCGCCGGCGACGCCGGCGGTGTGGCAGCTGGTACAGAGGTTGTCGAAGATCGTCTTGCCGTCGGTGGTGCCGCCGTAGGCGACTTCCGAGGCGGCGCTCTTGGCGGCGGCGTCGGCGGCGGCCTGCATCGCGGCACGGCCGGTGTTGCCGGCGTACACCGCGCCGGCGGGCGCGAGCCGCTCGGCGACCCGGGCCTGCACGTTCGGGTCGGTTTCCTTGGGCTCGCCGCGATAGATCGTCAAGGCAACCAGGATCAGCACCACGGTCAGCACGCCCAGCCCGCCGATCAGCTTGGCGAACTGGTGCACGAAAACCCGGTCGGAATCGTTCATGGAACCGCTCACGTATGTACTCCAGGTCGGTGGATCGTCCGGAAGGCCCCTGCGGCATCCGGTCGGCCGATGGGCTGCCGCGTGCCTGCGCCTGCCGCGGCCGCGACGGGTGCGGCGAGTCGGGCAGGCGCAAGGTGCGGAGTATAGACGAAGCCGCCGGCAAGTTTTCGGTCGGCGGCAGCGACGCTCTGTCGCGCGTGGAGCCGCGGTGGCCGGCATCGGTCCAACGACCCCGGTGCGGCGGGAGCGCATCCCTGCCATCGGTCATGCCCCACCCCTGTCAACTGGCATTGTTCCTTTCCGTTGCACTGCACCTATGCTGGGGTCCATTCGCCGGCCGTCGGCCGATGTCGGCACGGGGCCGCGCTGGCACAGTTTTCATCTCGGGAGTTTTCCGCAATGTCGCGTTTTTGGAAGATCGCGCTGATCGTCGTCGCGGTGGTGGTGCTGGTCATCGTCGCCGTGCGCCTGCTGCACAAGCCCGGTGGCGCGGGGCGGCCCGGTGGCATGGGCGGCAAGGACGATGCGCCGGTGCCGGTCACCGTGGTGCCGGTGGTCCGGGAGAACGTGCCGGTCTACCTCACCGCGCTGGGCACGGTGCAGGCGCTGAACACCATCACGGTGAACCCGCAGGTGGGCGGCCAGCTGCTCAGCCTCGACTTCACCGAGGGCCAGCCGGTGAAGAAGGGCCAGGTGCTGGCGCGGATCGACCCGCGCACCTACCAGGCCAGCTACGACCAGGCGGTGAGCAAGCGCAGCCAGGACCAGGCGCTGCTGGCTACCGCGCGCAGCAACTACGAGCGCTCGCAGAGCCCGCAGTACAAGCAGTACGTGGCGCAGGCCGACCTGGTCACCCAGCGCAACACCGTGGCGCAGTACCAGGCGGCGGTGGCGGCGGACGACGCGGCGATCCAGAGCGCGAAGACCCAGCTCGACTACACCCAGATCCGCTCGCCGATCGACGGCCTCGCCGGCATCCGCAGCGTGGACCCGGGCAACGTGGTGACCACCAGCAGCACCATCGTCACGCTGACCCAGCTGCACCCGATCAACGTGATGTTCACCCTGCCCGAGCAGAACCTGGACATGGTGCGCACGGCGCAGCAGGCCGCGCCGCTGCAGGTCACCGCGCTCGACCGCGTGGACGCGCATCCGGTCGCCAGCGGCGGCACGCTCAAGGTGGTCGACAACCAGATCGACACCGCCACCGGCACGTTCCGCCTGAAGTCGGAGTTCCCGAACGAGAAGAACGAGCTGTGGCCGGGCCAGTTCGTCAACGTGCGCCTGCAGGTGCGCGTGGCCGACGGCGCGCTGGTGATCCCCGCCGAGGCGCTGCAGCGCGGCCCCGACGGCGACTACGTCTACCAGGTGCAGGCCGACAACACGGTGAAGATGCAGCCGGTGGTGGTGGCCGGCGAGGTGGGCGACAGCCACGTGATGATCGGCAGCGGCCTCAAGGCGGGCGAGCAGGTGGTCACCGAAGGCCAGTTCCGTTTGAAGCCCGGCAGCAAGGTCAACCCGCTCAAGCCCGGCGAGGTGCCGCCGGCGCCCAGCGCGGCGGAAATGCAGAAGGCCAAGCAGCAGGGCAAGGGCGGCGGTCGCCGCGGCCACTGACGCCAGACCCCCGTCGCCACGATGGCGGCGGGCCACGCATCGCCTCCCGGCGGCCCCGGCCCCGGCGAGCAGGACGCCATCCAGACAGCAGCACGGACACCCATGGGATTCTCGACGCTCTTCATCCGCCGCCCGATCGCCACCTCGCTGCTGATGGTGGCGATCCTGCTGCTCGGCATCCTGGGCTACCGCCAGCTGCCGGTGTCGGCGCTGCCGGAGATCGAGGCGCCCAGCCTGGTGGTGACCACCCAGTACCCGGGCGCCAGCGCCAGCACCATGGCGGTGCTGGTCACCACGCCGCTGGAGCGCCAGCTGGGGCAGATCTCCGGGCTCACCATGATGAGCTCGGACTCCTCCGCGGGCCTGTCCACGATCATCCTGCAGTTCTCGATGAACCGCGACATCGACGTGGCTGCGCAGGACGTGCAGGCGGCGATCAACCAGGCGCGCGGCGTGCTGCCGAACAACCTGCCGTACCCGCCGGTGTACAACCGGGTGAACCCGGCCGACGCGCCGATCCTCACCTTGTCGCTGCAGTCGGACAGCCGCCCGCTGCGCGACGTCAACGACTACGCCGACTCGATCCTCGCGCAGAAGCTGTCGCAGGTGCCGGGCGTGGGCCTGGTCTCGATCGCCGGCAACGTGCGCCCCGCGGTGCGCGTGCAGGTGAACCCGGCGCAGCTGTCCAACCTCGGCCTGACCATGGAGGACGTGCGCAGCGCGCTGACCCAGGCCAACGTCAACGCGCCCAAGGGCACGCTGAACGGCAAGACGCAGAGCTACTCGATCGGCACCAACGACCAGCTGAAGGACGCCGCCGAGTACCAGAACACCATCATCAGCTACAAGAACGGCGCGCCGGTGATGCTCTCCGACGTGGCCAAGGTGGTCGACGGGGTGGAGAACGACCAGCTCGCCGCGTGGGCGAACGGCAAGCCCGCGGTGCTGCTCGACATCCGTCGCCAGCCCGGCGCGAACATCGTGCAGACGGTACAGCAGATCCGCCAGATCCTGCCCGAGCTGCGCGCCGCGCTGCCGGCCGACGTGCACCTCGACGTGTTCGCCGACCGCACCATCACCATCCGTGCCTCGGTCGAGGACGTGCAGTTCACCCTGCTGCTGACCATCTTCCTGGTGGTGGCGGTGATCTTCGTGTTCCTGCGCCGGCTGTGGGCCACGGTGATCCCGTCGGTGGCGGTGCCGCTGTCGCTGCTCGGCACGTTCGGCGTGATGAGCTTCACCAGCATGTCGCTGGACAACCTCTCGCTGATGGCGCTCACCGTGGCCACCGGCTTCGTGGTGGACGATGCGATCGTGATGATCGAGAACATCGTGCGCTACATCGAGCAGGGCAAGGACGGCAAGGAGGCGGCCGAGCTGGGCGCGAAGGAGATCGGCTTCACCGTGCTGTCGCTGACCGTGTCGCTGATCGCGGTGTTCCTGCCGCTGCTGCTGATGCCCGGCGTCACCGGCCGCCTGTTCCACGAGTTCGCCTGGGTGCTGACCATCGCGGTGGCGATCTCGATGCTGGTGTCGCTGACGCTGACGCCGATGATGTGCGCCTACCTGCTCAAGCCCGACCAGCTGCCCGAGGGCGAGGACGCGCACGAGCGCCACCTCGCCGCCGGCAAGCGCACCGTGTGGGCGCGCACCGTGGGCCTGTACGAGCGCACGCTGGACTGGGTGCTCGACCACCAGAAGCTGATGATCCTGGTGGCCGCCGCCGCGGTGGCGTTCACCGTGTTCCTGTACATCGCGATCCCCAAGGGCCTGCTGCCCGAGCAGGACACCGGCATGATCACCGGCGTGGTGCAGGCCGACCAGAACGTGGCGTTTCCGGCGATGGAGCAGCGCACCCGCGCGGTCGCCGAGGCGCTGCGCAAGGATCCGGCGGTGGCCGGCGTGGCCGCGTTCATCGGTGCCGGCACGATCAACCCCACGCTGAACCAGGGCCAGCTCTCGATCGTGCTGAAGGACCGCGGCAAGCGCGACGGCCTGGACAAGATCCTGCCGCGCCTGCAGCACGCGGTGGCCGGCATCCCCGGCGTGGCGCTGTACCTCAAGCCGGTGCAGGACGTGACCCTGGACAGCCGCGTCTCCGCCACCGAGTACCAGTACGCGCTGTCGGACACCAACACCGCCGAGCTGGCGAAGTACGCCACCGAAATGACCCAGGCGCTGCGCCAGCGCGCCGAGCTGGCCGACGTGGACAACAACCTCGCCGACCAGGGCAACGCGCTCAAGCTCACCATCGACCGCGAGAAGGCCTCGCGCCTCGGCGTGCCGGTGCAGACCATCGACGACACGCTGTACGACGCGTTCGGCCAGCGCCAGATCTCCACCATCTTCACCCAGTTGAACCAGTACCGCGTGGTGATGGAGGTGGCGCCGCAGTTCCGCACCACCACCGGATTGCTCGACCAGCTCACCGTGCGCGGCAACGGCAACGGCGCGCTCACCGGCTCGACCGCCACCAGCTTCGGCCAGCTGAAGTCCAGCAACTCGGCCACGCCGTCGGGCATCGGCAACACCGGCAACGTGGGCTTCCAGATCGGCGCCGGCGGCACCATCCCGCTGTCCTCGCTGGTCAGCGCGCAGGTCACCAGCGCGCCGCTGGTGATCAGCCACCAGCAGCAGCTGCCGGCGGTGACGCTGTCGTTCAACGTGGCGCCGGGCTATTCGCTGTCCGACGCGGTGACGGCGATCCACCAGGTCGAGGCGCAGCTGAACTTCCCGCCGCAGGTGCGCGGCGAGTTCATCGGCAAGGCGGCGGAGTTCTCCAGCAGCCTCGGCGACGAGGTGCTGCTGCTGCTCGCCGCGATCGTGGTGATCTACATCGTGCTGGGCGTGCTGTACGAGAGCTACATTCACCCGCTGACGATCATCTCCACGCTGCCGCCGGCCGGCGTGGGCGCGCTGCTCGCGCTGATCCTGTTCGGCATGGACCTGTCGGTGGACGGCATCGTCGGCATCGTGCTCCTGATCGGCATCGTGAAGAAGAACGCGATCATGATGATCGACTTCGCGATCGAGGCGCAGCGCAAGGGCATGAGCGCGCGCGACGCGATCCACCGCGCCTGCCTGCTGCGCTTCCGCCCGATCATGATGACCACCGCCGCGGCGATGCTGGGCGCGCTGCCGCTGGCGCTGGGCAACGGCATCGGCGCCGAGCTGCGCCGGCCGCTGGGCGTCTCCATCGTGGGCGGCCTGCTGCTGTCGCAGCTGGTGACGCTGTACACCACGCCGGTGATCTACCTGTACATGGAGCGTTTCCAGGACTGGTTGCGCGCGCGCCGCGAGCGGCGCGCGCAGGCCCGCATGCAGGCCGACGGCACGGCGCCTTGAGGCGTACTACGCTACCCGGCACCGCGCGACGGTGCGCATCCAGCGCGGCGAAACGATCAACCGTTTCGCCGCGTGCACGTTGAGCAGGACATGAATCGCAGCCTTTCCACCCGCCTTTCCGCGCCGCATCGCCACGGGTGCGGGGCATGAACATCTCCGGCGCCTTCATCCGCCGCCCGATCGGCACCTCGCTGCTGGCGATGGGCGTGTTCGTGGCCGGCATGATCTGCTACCTGCTGCTGGGCGTGTCGGCGCTGCCGAACATGCAGTTCCCCGCGATCTTCGTGCAGGCCAGCCAGGCCGGCGCGGACGCCTCGACCATGGCCTCCACCGTGGCCGCGCCGCTGGAGCGGCACCTGGGCCAGGTGCCGGGCATCCAGATGATGAACTCGCACAGTTCCGAAGGCGGCACCTTCGTCTTCATGATGTTCAACAACGGCGTGAACCTGGACTCCGCCGCGCGCGACGTGCAGGCCGCGATCAACGCCGCGCTGCCCGACCTGCCGAGCGGGCTGAACGGCGCGCCGAGCTACCAGAAGGCGAACCCGAACGACGACCCGATCATCGCGATCGCGCTGACCTCGGAGACGCAGTCGGCGGCGCAGCTGTACAACGTGGCCGACACCCTGCTGGCGCAGCGGCTGCGCCAGCTGAAGGGCGTCTCCTCGGTGGACATCGCCGGCGCCGCCACGCCGGCGATCCGCGTCGACGTGAACCTGCGCGCGCTGAACGCGATGGGCATCTCGCCGGACGAACTGCGCAATGCGCTGGTGGCCGCCAACGTCACCTCGCCGGAGGGCTTCCTGTCCAACGGCAAGACCACCATGGCGATCAGCGCCACCGCCCAGCTGCACAGCGCCGACGACTTCGCCAAGCTGGTGATCGCGATGAAGGGCGGCACGCCGGTGCGGCTGTCCGACGTGGCGCACGTGTACGCGGGCACCCAGGACGCCTACCAGGCGGCCTGGTTCCAGGGCAAGCCGGCGATCCTGCTGTACGTGTTCAAGAAGGCCGATGCGAACGTGATCGCCACGGTGGACGAGGTGCGCGCCCAGCTGCCGCTGCTGCGCAACTACCTGCAGCCGGGCACGGTGATGACGCCGTTCTTCGACGACACGCCGACGATCCGCGCCTCGCTGCGCGAGGTGCAGGCCACGCTGCTGATCTCGCTGGCGATGGTGGTGCTGACGATGGCGCTGTTCCTGCGCCGGCTGGCGCCGACGCTGATCGCCGCGGTGGCGGTGCCGCTGTCGCTGGCCGGCGGCTTCGTGGCGATGTACATCCTCGGCTACACGCTGAACAACCTCACCCTGCTCGCGCTGGTGATCGCGATCGGCTTCGTGGTGGACGATGCGATCGTGGTGATCGAGAACATCATCCGCCACATCGACGCCGGCATGACGCGGATGGAGGCGACGCTCGCCGGCGCGAAGGAGATCGGCTTCACCATCGTCTCGATCACCGCCTCGCTGATCGCCGTGTTCATCCCGCTGCTGTTCGCCGGCGGCTACACCGGCATGTTCATGCACGACTTCGCGGTGACCCTGGTGGCGGCGATCGTGATGTCGGCGCTGGTTTCGCTCACGCTCACCCCGGCGCTGTGCGGGCGCTTCCTGCGCGGGCATGCCGGGCAGGCGCAGCCCGCGCCGTCGCGGCTGGGTCGCCTGCTCGACCGCTTCCACGCCGGCATGCTGGCGATCTACAGCCGCGCGCTGAACTTCTCGCTGCGCCACGCGCTGGCGTTCGCGCTGACCCCGCTGGCGCTGATCGTGGCCACGTTCTTCCTGTTCGGCGTGGTCAAGAGCGGCCTGTTCCCGCCGCAGGACACCGGCCTGATCTGGGGCCGCGCCAGCTCCAGCGCCACCGTCTCCTTCGCGCAGAGCGAGCAGCGCCTGCAGCGGCTCACCGACATGCTGCTGGCCGATCCCGACGTGGCCACCGTGGGCACCCGCCTGGGCAGCAGCCGGCAGGGCACCAGCGGCGCGTTCAGCATCGACCTGAAGACCCGCGCCGAGGGCCGCCAGGACGACACCTTCGCGGTGCTGGCGCGGCTCAGCGCCAAGGCGGCGAAGTACCCCGACCTCAACCTGCGCCTGCGCCCGCTGCAGGACCTGCCCAGCGCCAGCGGCGGCGGCAGCAGTCAGGGCGCGCAATACCAGATCGGCCTGCAGGGCAACGACCTCGCCGAGCTGGAGCTGTGGCTGCCGAGGCTGGTCAACGAGCTGAAGAAGAATCCCAAGCTGCAGGACGTGGGCAGCGACGTGGACGAGGGCGGCCTGCGCCAGAACATCGTGATCGACCGCGCCACCGCGGCGCGCCTCGGCGTGTCGATCGGCGCGATCGACGGCGCGCTGTACGACGCCTTCGGCCAGCGCCAGGTGTCCACCATCTACTCCGACATCAACCAGTACAAGGTGGTGGTGAACGCGCTGCCGAACCAGACCGCCACGCCGGAAGCGCTGAACCAGGTCTACGTGCGCTCCAGCACGGGCAAGATGGTGCCGCTCACCGCGATCGCGAAGCAGGTGCCGGGGCTGGCGCCCAGCTCGATCACCCACCAGAACCAGTACACCACGATGAACCTCAGCTTCAACCTCGCGCCGGGCGTGAGCATGGGCGAGGCGATGGGCATCGTGCAGGCCACGGTGAGCAACATGCGCATGCCGGGCGACATCAAGCTCAACGTCGGCGGCGACTTCCGCCGCTACCGCGAGATGCAGGGCGGCATGGGCTGGCTGATCCTGGCCGCCGTGCTCACCGTCTACATCGTGCTGGGCATGCTGTACGAGAACCTGATCCACCCGGTGACCATCCTCTCCACCCTGCCCGCCGCCGGCGCGGGCGCGCTGCTGGCGCTGTGGCTCACCAACACCGAACTCTCGGTGATCGCGCAGATCGCGCTGGTGCTCTTGATCGGCATCGTGAAGAAGAACGCGATCATGATGATCGACTTCGCCCTGGTGGCCGAGCGCGAGCACGGCAAGAGCCCGCTCGACGCCGCGCACGAGGCCTGCCTGGTGCGCTTCCGCCCGATCATGATGACCACCATGGTGGCGATCCTCGCCGCGCTGCCGATCGCGATCGGCTTGGGCGAGGGCAGCGAGCTGCGCCGTCCGCTCGGCATCGCGCTGATCGGCGGCCTGCTGATCTCGCAAAGCCTGACCCTGCTCTCGACCCCGGCGCTGTACGTGGTGTTCTCCTGCCTCGGCGCGCGCTGGAAGGCCTGGCGCGCCCGCCGCGCCGAACAGCGGCGCGCCCGACGCGCGCCGCCGGTGCGGCTGCCGGGCTGATCCGCCCGGGTTCGTGCCCGCCCTTGTCGAGAGGCGAGGGCGTTGCACGCGTTTCGGCGCGCGGCGCCCAGGTCCATTGCCATCGGCAGGTGAAGCCGTTTGCCTGCCTCGGCCCGTTCCCGCGCATGGCCTTGCCGAACACATCGGATGCGTGGGCCTGCGCGACATCGCTTGCCCGTGCGGCACACCGGCTTTTCCGCTGCGCAAGCCATCCCGGAACGATGCGCCCTGTCGGCCTGCGCCGATGGCGATTGTCGGCGCAAGGCGACTTCACACCGATTTACGGCTTGTCCATTTACGATATGCTAACGTTGAGGTCACGAATTCAGGGGAATGACCATGAAGCGATTGATCGTGCTCGTTGTACTGCTGCTGGCGTTTGTAGTAGGTGGCTGCGCTTCAGTGACGCCATCGACCCAGCCGCCGAAAGCCAGCACCGACGCCATGGCGGTCAGCAATTACCGCATCGGCGTGGACGATCAGTTGCAGGTCTCCGTGTGGCACAACCCCGACCTCAGCGTGTCGGTGCCGGTGCGTCCGGACGGCAAGATCACCGTGCCGCTGATCGGTGACGTGCAGGCCGGCGGGCAGACGCCGGAGGAAGTGGCCGCGGTGATCCGCGACAAGCTGACGGCCTACGTGCGCGACCCGCAGGTGGCGGTGATCCTGACCCAGCTGCGCAGCCACGAATACCTGGCCCGCGTGCGCGTCACCGGCGCCGTGCGCACGCCCGTCTCACTGCCCTATCGCCAGGGCATGACCGTGCTCGACGTGGTGCTCGCTGCCGGCGGCGTCACCGAATTCGCCTCGCCGGACCGCACCGAGCTCTACCGCCACGCCGGCCAGGGGGAAAACCAGGCCTATGCCGTGCGCCTGGGCAAGATCCTCAACGACGGCGACCTGGCCACCAACTATCCGCTGCAGCCCGGTGACGTGATCACGGTGCCGCAGCGCAGTTTCTAAAACAGACGCCCGAGGGGGCCTCAAGGAGAAGAGGCGAGCGCCATGAACGAACAAGCGATTTCACTGCAGGCCCTGCTGCCCGTGCTGCTGGAGGAGGGCCGCCGCCGCCGTGTCGCGCTGGGGCTGGTGTTCGCCGCGATCACGCTGGCCGCACTGGTCGTGGGCCTGCTGTGGCCGAAGAAGTACGAGGCCTCCACCACCATCCTGGTGCAGGAGAGCAGCATCATCGCGCCGCTGATGAAGGGCGCCGCCACGCCCACCGGCAACGCGAACCGCGCCGACATCGCGCGCGCGGTGATCCTGAGCCACAAGGTGCTGGACCAGGTGCTCGCCCAAGGCGGCTGGCTGGACAGCCATCCCAGCCCGGTGGAGCTCGACCGCATCGCCAACGGCATCAAGTCGCGCACCACGGTGAAGTTCTCGCGCGACAACCTGCTGACCATCAGCTACTTCGATTCCGATCCCGCGCGCACCTACAAGGTCACCCGCCTGTTCGGCCAGCTGTTCATCAGCGAGAGCCTGGCCTCCAAGCAGCGCGAGAGCCGCGACGCGTTCGACTTCATCAACGGCCAGGTCGAGGCCTACAAGCGCAAGCTCACCAGCGCCGAGGACAAGCTCAAGACCTACCGCGAGAGCAATGCCGACGCGCGTCCGGGCAGCGAGGCCGCCACCGCCGCGCGCATCAACGAGTTGCGGACGCAGGTGGAAAACGCGCGCATGGACCTGATGGAGAAGCGCTCGCAGGAAGCCTCGCTGGCGGCGCAGCTGTCCGGCGAGTCGGAAGTCTCCACGGTGCAGACCGCGGCCGGCCTGTACCAGGCTCAGTTGGCCGAGCTGCAGGCGCAACTGAACAAGCTGCTGCTCACCTATACCGACGACTACCCCGACGTGGTGCGCGTGCGCCACCAGATGCAGGACCTGCAGCAGCAGCTGGCGCGAGCCGAGCAGCAACGGCGCAACGCGGCCGGCGGCAAGCCGACCGCGCTCGACGGCGGCGCGCAGTTCAACCCGCTGTATCAGCAGATCAAGAGCCAGCTCACCGACCTGCGCGCCCAGATCGCCGCGACCACCGCGCGGATGAACGCCAGCCAGGCGATGCTGCAGTCCGAGCTCGAGCGCAGCCGCCGCATCGCCGGTTCCGAGAACGCCACCGCCGACCTGACCCGCGACTACGACGTCAACCGCGACGTCTACCAGGACCTGCTCAAGCGCCGCGAGAACGCGCGCGTGTCGATGGACCTGGACGCCACCCAGCAGGGCCTGACCTTCGCCGTGCAGAACCCCGCGATGATGCCGCTGGTCCCCACCGGGCTGCGCTTCATGCACTTCGCCGTGGCCGGCACCCTGCTCGGCCTGGCGCTGCCGCTGGGCCTGCTGTTCGGCATCGCCCGCTTCGATCCGCGCGTGCGCTCGGCCGAGCAGCTCGAGCGACTGACCGGCCTGCCCGTGCTGGTCACCGTGCCCTACTACGCCACGCCGGAGGACCTGCGCCGTGCACGGCTGCGCAACCTGGCGCTGGCGCTGATCCTGGCGGTGGTGGCGCTGTCCTACCTCACGCTGTTCGTGTTCAAGCTCAAGGGGGCGGCATGAAGCCCGACAAATCGATTTCCGACGCGGTGCTGCGGGCCGAGGCGGAGGGCGCCGACCACCTGCCGCAGCAGGCCTCCGCGCATACCATCGCGCTGATGGCCGAGCCGCGCGCGCTGGCCCCGCGGCAGCTGGAGGAGCGCCGGCTGATCCACCGCGATGCCTCGTCGCGGGCGCAGTCGGATGTCTTCCGCGAGCTGCGCACGCGCCTGCTCGGCATGGGCGGCGACAGCAATTTCGTCACCCTGGTGGTCGCGGTCAGCCCCGGCTCGGGGGCCAGCTTCGTGGCGCGCAACCTGGCCGCCGCGTTCGCCTTCGACGAGGCCCGCACCAGCCTGCTGATCGACTGCAACCTGCGCTACCCGGAGCAGCACCGCGCGCTCGGCGTCGATCCGGCCAACGGCGGCCTGATCGATTTCCTGGATCACCCCGCGCAGGGCATCGCGTCGCGGATCTACGCCACCGGTGTGCCGCGCCTGCGGCTGATCCCGGCGGGCGAGGTGCGCGAGGACAGCGGCGAGTATTTCTCCTCGTTCCGCATGCACGCGCTGCTCGATTCGATGCGCCACCGCTACGCGGACCGCTACCTGTTCTTGGACGGTCCCACGATCAAGGGCTCGCCGGACGCGCGCATCCTTTCCGACCTCGCCGATTTCGTGGTGGTGGTGGCCGGCTACGGTCGCGACACGCCCGCCGCGATCAGCCAGGCGGTGGCCCATTTCGAGCCGGAGAAGCTGGCCGGCGTGGTGTTCAACCAGGCGCCCTGAGGCCGGCGGCGAACCGCCGCCCGGGCAGGGCGCGGGCGGGCGTCGTCGCCACGTCGTCCAACGCAGGAGGCAGCATGTCCTCATCCACCCGCTTAGCCCGCGCCATTTCGTTGGCGCTCGCGCTCGTCGCCGCGCCGGCGTTCGCCGGCCAGTTCAACTACTCGTTCTACGGCGGCGTCGAGTACAGCGACAACATCAACCTCAGCCCCACGGCGCCGGAGAGCCAGTGGGTGCTGATTCCCGGCTTCGGCTTCGACTACGTGCAGCAGGGCGCCACGCTGCAGGCCCACGTGACCGGCGCGGCGGAATACCGCGACTACCTGGGCGGCCGCTATGCGAACCAGAAGCTCGGCGAACTGGCCGGGCTGGCGAACTGGATCGTGCTGCCCGGGCGGCTGGATTTCACGGCGCAGGACTACGCCAGCGTGCAGCCGATCTCCACGCTGTCCAGCGACGCGCCGGGCAACCAGCAGCAGACCAACGTGCTCACGGTGGGGCCGACCCTGCATTTCAACCTGGGCACCGCCATGCGCGGCCAGGCGGAGCTGCGCTACATCAACAGCCGCGCCTCGCGCACCACCCAGTTCAATTCCTCGCGCGGCGCTGCGGCGCTGCGGCTGATGCGCGATCTCTCGCCCACCAGCCAGCTTTCGCTCAACCTGGAATCGCAAAAGGTCAATTTCGATGACCGCGGCGAGGTGGATTACCGCCGCGACGAGGCGTTCGTCGGTTTCGTGCGCCGGCTCGCGCACCTGGACTTCGACCTGGCTGCGGGCTGGTCGCATATCCGCCTGAGCGGGGGCAAGGGTTCGGCTTCCGACCCGCTGGTGCGCGCGAATGCCAGCTGGCATGCAAGCGCCCGCAACACGTTCGGGATTTCCTACGCGCGCGGCTATTCGGATGCCGCGCAGGACCTGATCAACCTGGTCGAGCCGGCGGAAACCGGCGGGCGGGTTTCCGCCCCGCTGAGCATCCAGACCGGCGGCGCGGTGATCGGCAGCGGGATCTACCTCGAACGGCGCCTGGACGCCCATTACGATTACAGCGGCGAGCGCTTCAGCTTCAGCCTGTCGCCGTGGTACCGCAAGCTGCATTACGTGGAGGGCACCCAGCCGGACGAAACCGGCCGCGGCGCCAATGCCGGCGTGGGTTACCGCCTCAGCGCGCGGCTGACGCTCTCGGCTTTCGCCAACTACGAGCGGGAGCACTACACCACGCTGGCGCGCCGCGATACCACGACCAACGTCGGCGTGGCGCTGCGCCAGCAGCTCAACAGCCACTGGAGCTGGCGCGCGTCGCTGCTCGACCGCCACCGCACCAGCAGCGCGCCGGACAGCGGCTACCGCGCGAAGGAAATCTACTTCGGGGTTGTCTACCAGCGATGACGCCGGCATCGGAGCCTTGCCAGTTCGGACGCGACGGAGCGCTGATCGGGATGTACCACGGCACGGCCGGCCATGCGCCGGTGGGTGTGCTGCTGTGCCCGCCGCTGGGCCAGGCGCTGCTGCGCACCCACCGCGTGTACCGCCAGCTGGCCCATGGCCTGGCCACGCGCGGCATCGGCGCGCTGCGCTTCGACTACCGCGGCACCGGCGACTCGGCCGGCGACAGCCTCGCGCTGGACTGGCAGCACTGCCTCGCCGACATCCGCAGCGCGGCGGCCGAACTGCGCGTGCGCAGCGGCTGCGCCACGGTGGTCGGTTTCGGCGCGCAGCTGGGCGGCAGCCTGGCGCTGGCGGCGGCGTCGGCGGCGGGCTTCGCGCGGCTGATCCTGTGGGATCCGGTGCTGGACGGCGCCCGCCACGTGGCCGAGCTGGACGCCTGGCAGGAAGCGCTGCGCACCGATCCGTTGCACTACGCCAAGCCCCGCACGGTGGAGGAGGCGGCCGGGCAGTGGCTGGGTTTCCCGGTCGGCGCGCAGTGGCGCGCGCAGCTGGCCGGCTGGCGTGCCGAACCGGCGCGGGTGCCGACCCTGATCCTCGACTCGCGCCCCGAGCCGGCGGCCGGCGGCTGGTCGCCGCTGGTGGAGGCCGGCGCGCAGGTGTGCGCGATGTCGACGAGCACGCACTGGGGCGACCTGCACCGGCTGGAGCACGCCATCCTCGCTCCCGACCTGCTGCGCGTGGTGGGCGAGGCGCTGGAGCGGGCCGCATGATGGCCGAGCGCGCCTTCCGCTTCGGCCGCGCCCGCCACCTGGTGGGCATGGTCGGCCTGCCGCCTGCCGCGCCCGGCGCGGTCGGCGTGATCGTGCTCAACACCGGCCTGATGCATCGCGTCGGCCCGTTCCGCCTGCACGTGGACCTGACCCGCCGGCTCAATGCGCTCGGCTATCCCACCCTGCGCTTCGACCTGTCCACCATGGGCGACAGCGGTGCCAGCGCGGAAGCCGGTTCGCGCGAGGAGCAGATCCGTGCCGACGTGCACGATGCCGCCGCGCTGCTCGCGGGCCAGGCCGGCTGCACGCGTTTCGTGCTGGTCGGCCTGTGCCGCGGTGCGCAGAGCGCGCACGTCGCCTGCAGCGAGGCGGGCGTGGCCGGCGCGATCTTCCTGGATGGCTACATCTACCGCACTTTCGGCTTCAAGCTGCGCCACTACCTGCCGCGGCTGCTCAGCCCCGCGCGCTGGCGCGGCTTCCTCGCGCGCAAGCTGCGCGCGGCGCTGGCGCCGGAGGAGGAAGTCTCCTTCGGCAGCGTCTATCCGCCCCGGGCGCAGGTGCGCGGCGAGCTCGCCGGCATGCTGGCGCGCGGCCTGAGGCTCTACTTCGTCTACAGCGGCGGCATCGGCGAGCAGCTCAACCATCCGCGCCAGTTCCGCGAATGCTACGGCCGCGGCGTGGCCGACCATCCGGCGCTGCGCATGGACCTGCTCGACGGCACCGACCACACCTACACCCTGCTCTGCGACCGCGAGCGCCTGTTCGGCCACATCGAGAGCTGGCTGCAGGAGCAGTTTCCGGCGGCGCCGAAGACGGCGCCGGCAGGCTGATTTACACCGCCGCTTCGCGAACGTCGGTTGCCGACCCGCTGTGCCGCCGGTGCGGCGGTGGCGGCAGCGCGTAGTCGCGCCAGTCGTTCGGGTTGCCGGCCTTGCCGGCTTCGGCGGCCTTGATGATGTTGTACATCTCGCGTGCGGTGACGTAGTGCAGCACGTGGTTCGTGCCGTCGTTGTAGGCGCGTTCCAGATGCGCATGCATGCGCTCGGCCGCCTCGCCCAGCAAGGTGTCCATGTCGCGTTCCTGGGTGCCGTGGGTGTGCACCTTGACGAAGATCCAGTCGGGTCGGCCTTCGACGTGGATGCCGGTGCGCACCCAGTGGTCCACGCGCGCCGGCGTGGGCGGGCAGCCGCGGCGCACGTCGGCGTTCTCGATGCGCGGGATGATGCCGAAGCGGCGATCGCGCCAGTTCAGGCCCAATGGACCCTGCACGATCATCAGGTCGCCGCAGGGCGCGCCACCCACGCGCACCGGCACGCCGGTGTCGTGCGACTTCGGGCGCGCGGGGTCGTCGGTGGCGTAGTAGATGCTGTTGACCGTGCGCGTCTGGGTGTCGCTGGGCGCGGAGGGCAGGGTGAAGTCGGCGTAGCAGCCCAGCTCGCGCAGCAGGATCAGCTCGTTGTTGATGCCGCACCAGCGGCCGTCGGCGCGCGAGTTGTCCAGGCACCAGTTGCCGTGGATGAAGCCGAAGCGCAGCTGGCCGGTGGCCGGATCCTTCGGCAGCGCGCCGTGGCGCTCGTGCAGCAGCCGGTTGAAGCGGTCGATGGTGGCGGTGAAGTTTTCCGGCGTGTCGTTGTCGTGGTGCAGGTGGATCTCGATCTCGCCGTAGCCCTCGGCGCAGAGCGCGGCGAGCTTGTCCAGGTGTTCCTCGACGTATTCCTCTTCCGGATAGAAGAAGCTGTGCTGCGGATGGCGGCCGTCGGCGTCGCGGTGGCGGCCGGCCAGCGCGCGGTAGTCGCGGCACCAGCGGTCGACGCGCGCGCGCTGGGTGGCCATGTCGACGCGGCCCCAGTTCGGCTCGAAGTGGTCGACGAAGGCGAACATCACGTGTACCGGTCCGTTGGCCGGGCGCGGCGGCGGACGCCGGCGCAGGTAGCTGCCCAGCCAGATCTGCATGTTGCGCGAGCGGATCGCCAGCGCCAGCACCACGACGGCGAGCAGGGCCAGTACGGCAAGGATGACGAGCATGAGGGTCATGGCTGCACCTCCGGCAGCAGGCCGAGCAGTTGCTCGGCGTTGTTGCGCCACTGGCGCTCGCGCACGATGTACTCGCGCGCGGCCGCGCCGACGCGTTGGCGTTCCTCCGGCTGCGCGGCAAGTTCCAGCACGCGCTGCACGCAGGCGTCCGGTTGCTTGCGCGGGAACAGCCAGCCGGTGCGACTGTCCTCGACCACCTCGGCCACCGGCGCGTAGTCGGGCGCGACCATCGCCACGCCCATCGCCATGAACTCGAACAGCTTCACCGGCGAGCCGTAGTGGTTGGAGTCGGGCAATACCGCGTAGTCCATGCAGGCGATCCAGGAGGGAATCTCGGCGTGCGGCACGCGGCCGGGCAGCAGGATGCGGTCGGCCAAGCCGTGCGCCTGCACCAGTTCGCGCACCTCGGGCAGGCTGCGGCCGTCGCCGACCAGGAGCAGCACCAGCTCCGGCGCCTCGGCCAGCCGCGCGGCGACCGCCTCGACGAAGCCGTTGACGCCGTGCCAGTGCACGAACGCGCCGACGTAGCCGCACACCACGCGTCCTGTCACGCCGCGTTCGGCGCGCAGGCGTTCGCGGTCGTGCCGCGCCGGGTCGAAGCGGGCGAGGTCGGCCGCGTTCGGCGAAACCACCGAGGGCGCGATGTCGCCATAGGCGTCCCGAGCTTGCTGCTGGAAGTAGCTGGAGATGAATACCAGCCCGGTGGCGTGCTGCAGGCACCAGCGTTCGATGCGCCGCGCCAGCGACTTCAACCACAGCGGCCGCACCCGCTCGACCAGCGCTGAGTCGTTGATCTCCAGGATCACCGGGATGCCGCGCCGCCGCGCCAGCCACACGGTGGCGCACAGGAACAGCGAATAACGCTCGTAGACCAGTTGCGGCTTGAGCCGCGCGAACGCGCGGCGCATGCGCAGCAGGGTGACCAGGTTGTAGCCCAGCTCCAGCAGCTCGAACAGCACGCCCGGCATGCGCGAGACGATGGCGCCGAGCCCGCCGCGCTGCTTCGCCTGTGCGGCGCCGGCAGCCGGCTCCTGCTCCGGGTCCGCACCGGGGAAGGACAGCACGCTGACCTCGTGGCCCAGCGCGCGCAGCGCACCGACCACGCCGCGGATGTGCACGCCCTCGACGTCGCGCCCGCGCGTGCGGTGGTGGTAGAGGATCCTCATGCGACCACCGCCGGCAATGCGCGCAGGCTGCGGCCGTCGGCGCACCAGGCCGGCAGCAACCGGGTCAGCACCTGGGCCGCGCAGTCGCTGTCGTCGTGCATCAGCAGCACGTCGCCGTCGGCCGGCGGCCGACGCTGCAGCCGCGCGGCCAGTTCCGCGGGCGGGTGCGGCTGGTAGTCCAGGCTGTCGTAGGACCAGTAGGCCAGGTTGCGCCCGCGCCGCGCGAAGGCCAGCAGCAGCGGCAGCGACACCACGCCGCGCGGCGGCCGGAAGCGGTGCGGGCCGGAACGGTCGAAGCCCGCCAGCAGGCGGTCGGTGCGTTCCACCTCGTCCAGCTGCTCGCGCAGGCTGAGCCGGTGGAACAACGGATGGCTGTACGAGTGATTGCCCAGGGTGTGGCCCTCCGCCACGATGCGCTCGACCAGCGCGGGATGTTGCTCGATGCGCTGGCCGATCAGGAAGAAGCTCGCCCGCGCGCCGTGCCGGGCCAACAGATCCAGCAGCCGCGGCGTGTGCTCCGGGTGCGGGCCGTCGTCGAAGCTGAGATAGAGCGCGCCCGGCGCGCCCGGCGCGCGCGGGCCGCGTACCAGCACCAGGCGTTCGGGCAGCAGGCCCAGCAGTTGCTGTCGCGTGGGTTTGATCCTCATCGCGGCACCTCGGCCATGGCTTCGCTGCGGGCCGCCTGCTGCAGGATCGCGTCCAGTTGGTCGATGTTGGTTTCCCAGCTGAAGCCGCGCGCATGTTCCGCGATGGCGGCGTGGTCCCAGGCTTGCGCCGTGGCACCGGCCAGCGCGTCGGCGAGCGCGGCGCGGTCGCCCAGCGGCACCAGCCGGCCGGCGTGCGCGGGCACCACCTCGGGAATGCCGCCCACCCGCGTGGCCACCACCGGCGTGCCGCAGGCCATCGCCTCCAGCACCACGTTGGGCACGCCCTCGTTGTGGCTGGGCAGGCACAGCAGGTCGGCGGCGCGGAACCAGTCGGGCAGCGCCGCATGCGGCATCGCACCCGCGAGGCGCACACGCGCCGCCAGCCCCAGCGCCTGCGCGCGCGCGACCAGCGCGGCGCGGCAGGTGCCTGCGCCCACGTAGACCAGCTGCGCCTGCGGTTGCGCCGCGGCCATCGCCGCGAACGCTTCGAGCAGGTCCAGGCAACCCTTGCTTTCCTTGAGGTTGCCGACGTAGAGCAGCAGCGGGCCGCCGATGTCGGCCAGGCCGAGCCGCGCACGCGCCGCGGCCCGGTCGCCCGGGCTGAAGCGGTGGCCGTCGACGCCGTTGTAGAGCGTGTGCACGCGCGCGGGGTCCGCGCCCAGCGCCACCGCCTTGCCGGCCAGCGCGCGGCTCACCGCCACCACCGCGGCGGCGCCGCGCAGGCTGGCAGCGATCTGCGGCCGGCGCAGCGCGTGGGTGGCCTGCACGTTGAGGTCGCTGCCGTGCACCTTCACCACGTACGGAATGCCGAGCAGGCGCGCCAGCCAGCCGGCGGCCACCGCATCGGGATAGGCCCAGCTGGCCAGGATGCCGTCGTAGCCGGCCGCGCGCAGCCGCCGTCCGCGCTGCAGCAGCAGCGACAGCAGCCAGCACGCCGCGTGCAGCGCACGGCCGAAACGCGGCGGGTAGACGAACACGAAGTGATCCGTGCGCAGGCCCGGCACTTCGACGTCGCCGCGCCGCCCGCGCAGGCGTTCGCGGAAATCCACCGCGGTGAGCACGTGCAGTTCGTGGCGTCGGCCCAGGCGCTCGAACTGCTGGCGGTTGAACGCGCCGCGCAACGGATCCCAGGGCGTGGGGAACAGGTTGGTCAGCACCAGCAGCTTCATGCGGCCGGCCTCCGCGACTCGTAGAGCGCAGCGTAACGCAGCGCCATCGCCTCCAGCGAGCCGCTGGCTTCCATCATCGCGCGGGCGGCCGCACCGAGGCGGGCCGCGTGCTCCGGGTTGCGCAGCAGGCCGAGGGTCGCCTGCGCCAGCGCCTCGGCGTCGCGCGCCGGCACGACCGCACCGGTGACGCCGTGCTGCACGATCTCGCGGTTGCCGCCCACGTCGGTGGCCACGATCGGCAGCGCGGTGGCGGAGGCCTCCAGCAGCGCCATCGAATAGCCCTCGCTCACCGAGGACAGCACGAACACATCCAGCCCCTGCAGCAGCTCGCGCACGTCGCTGCGGTCGCCGAGGAAATGCACCGCCCCGGCGAGGCCCTCGGCGCGGGCGCAGGCTTCCAGCTCGGCGCGCAGGCCGCCGTCGCCGATCAGCAGCAGCGCGCTGTCCGGCAGCTGTTCGCGCACGCGGCGGAAGGCGCGGATCAGGCTGGCCTGGTCCTTCGCCCAGTTGAGCCGGCCCACCGTGCCGACCAGGCGCGTCTGCGGCGGCAACCCGAGCATCTGGTGCAGGCGTTCGCGAGCGGCCGGCGAGGCCACGGCGAACTCCTGCACACGCAGGCCGTTCGGCACCACGCGCAGCTTGCGGCGCGGCACGAGGCGGTGCTCGATCGCGCCGTTGCACGCCGCCTCGCAGACCATCGCCACCGCGTCGGTGCGCGCCAGGCTGGCGCGATAGAGCATTTCCGCGCGTTTCCAGCGCTGCATGCCGCCCATGCCGTGGCGAGTGTTGACGAGCTTGCCCACGCCCAGGCCGAGGCTGGCCAGCACCGCGAGGTAATGCGCCGCCGCGTTGTGGCTGTGCAGCACGTCGGTGCGGTGCTCGCGGATCAGCCGGCGCGCGCGCGCCAGCGCCCCGAAGTCGAGGCCCTTGCGCTTGCCGCAGGCGTGCACCGGAATGCCCGCGGCATCCAGCTCGTGCGCCAGCGTGCCGCGCTCGAACAGGCACACGACCTGGCAGCGGTGGCCTTGCTGCTGCTGCAGCTTGATCAGGTCCACGACCACGCGTTCCAGCCCTCCGCGGTTCAGGTTTTCCACGACGTGGGTGATGTTCATCGATGCATTCAAGGGGGAGAAGAAGTGAGGGCGGAGACGGTGACGCGCAGCTTGCCGCTGGGCGTCAGCGGGAGGTCGTCGACGATGCGGCAGTCGAGCGCGACGCTGTCGCCGACCACCTTCGCCAGTTCGCGGCGGATCCAGGCCATGCCGTCGTCGTCGAAGCGCTCGTCGCAGACCAGCGCCAGTTCGAGCCGGTCGAGCCGGCGCTGCACCAGTTGGAAGCGGCGCAGGCCCGGCACGTCCTTGAGCATGTGCGGGAAGAATTCGCCCGGCAGCAGGTGGCCGTCCGGCGTGCGGATCGCGTCCAGCTTGCGGCCGTCCACGTGCGCCAGCAGCGGCAGGCCGCGCCCGCATGGGCAGGTCACGGTGCTGGCGGTGGCGAGGTCGCCGTTGGCGTAGCGCAGCAGCGGCATGCCGTAGTTGGAGAGGTCGGTGAGCAGCACTTCGCCGCTCGCGCCCGTGCGCGCGGCGCCGTGCAGTTCCACCACCAGATGGTCGGCGTTGACGTGCAGGCCGTGGCGCTGCTCGCACTCGGAGGCGATCAGCATCACCTCGCGGCAGCCGTAGGTGTTGTACGCGGGGCAGCCGAACGCGCGCTCGATCAGCTCGCGCTGGAAACCGTGCAGCGCCTCGGCCGCGCCGAGCACCGCGGCCGGCGGCCGCGCCAGCGTGCGGCGCCGGTCGAGCAGCCACTGCGCCAGGCGCACCAGCGGGCCGACGTAGCCCACGATCACCTCGGGCCGGTAGGCGTCGATGGCGTCGGCGTACTCGCCGATGTTCGCGTCGGTCATGTGGAAGCTGTTGAGCATGCGCCGCGCGAACGCCGCGTGGTACAGCCGCTCCTTGAACTGGTGCAGGCGCTGCGGTTCGCCCACCGCGCCGCCCCACACGTACAGCGTGCGTCGGCCCATGCGCGCGCCGGCCCAGCCGTAGCCGCGCCACATCACCGCGGTGCGCCGCTCGTTGCTCTCGCGGGTGTAGCCGAAGCGCATCGGCTGGCCGGTGGAGCCGCCGGTGGTCTTGTACAGCAGGCGCTCGTGCCAGCCGTCGGCCTTGAACTCGTCGAAGTGCGCGCGGATCTCGTCCTTGCCGAGCACCGGCAGGCGCGCGTAGTCGTCCAGGCTGCGGATGTCCGCCGCCGCGATGCCCAGTTCGCGCCAGCGCCGGCGGTAGTACGGCACGTGGCGTTCGCAATGTTGCAGCAGCGCCTGCAGGCGCTGCCATTGCAGGGCGCGGATCTGCTCCGGCGCCAGCCACTGGTCGCGCTCGTAGTCGGCCTGCCAGGCCAGCGTGCGGCGCCGGCGCAGGCCGGTCTCGTAGGCCGGATACAGCACGTGGCGAAACAGGTGTTCGTAGATGCTCATGAGCGCTGCTCCGCGCGTGTGCCCGACCAATCCAGCAAGCGCCCCAGCAGCAGCGGGCGCCCCGCCGCGAAGCGCAGGTGCAGCTCTTTCAGCTGCGCGATGTCCGCCGGGGTCCAGCAGCGCAGCCACAGGGTGAACAGCGCGTAGGCCGCGACCAGCAGCGGACCGCCCAGCAGCAGCGTGGCCAGCGGCGGCAGGTGCAGCGGCAGCACCAGCGCGGCGGCCGCGCCGGCCAGGAGCGCGGCCAGCACGATGCGTGCGAGCCGGCGCCACTCCAGCGGCACGCCGCCCACGTGCATGCCCAGCAGCAGGTAGGCCGAGGAGCTGACCGCGGCGGCGATCAGGATCGCCGCCATCGCGCCGTGCAGCCCGAAGTGGCGGATCAGGGTCACGTCCATCGCGATCTTGAACACGCCGAACAGCAGGGTCAGCGTGAGGATCACGTGCTGGCGGTCGGCGCTCACCAGCAGGCTGGTCGCGCCCTGGGTCGAGGTGTTGAGCGCGCTGGCCAGCATGCACAGCGCGAACACCGGCGCGGCGGCGGCGTAGGCGCTGCCGTACAGCAGGCCGATCACCGCAGCGGCAAAGCAGGCGCCGAACGCCACCACCGGCGCGCCGAGCAGGACCAGGTAGGAGGTCACCGCCACGAAGCGGCGGCCGCCCACGGCGCGGCCCTCGCTCAGCGCCTTCGCCATCATCGGCAGCAGCACCGCGCCGAACACGCCGGGCACCAGCAGCATGATGCCGCTGGCCAGCTGGTAGGCCACCTTGAAGTAGCCCGCCGCGGTCGCGCTGGCGAACATGTTGAGGAACAGGATCTCCACGTCGCTGGCGATCAGGAAGCTCACGATGATCGTCAGCGAGACGATCTTCAGGTGCCGGCGCACGCGCTGCAGCAGCTCGCCCGGCAGGCTGCCGCGGCGCGGCAGCGGCGCCAGCAGCCGGTGCACCTGGTACTGCGAGGCGAGCAGGAACACCGCGCTGGAGAGCGCATACATCACCACGAACCACAGGATGTCGCCGTGCAGCAGCATCGCGGCGACCACCAGCGCCAGATTGGTCGGCGCGGCCACCAGGGTAATCCGCGCGGTCGCGTCGAACGCCTCGAAACCCTTCGCGACTGCCACGTTGAACATGTACGGCGCGCGCATGCCCACCGCGGCTGCGAGCAGCGCGAATTCCAGCGGGTCCAGCTCGGCGGCGTAACGCTGCCCGAGCAGCAGGTACAGGCCCAGGCCGATGCCCAGCACCACCAGAAGATGCCAGCGCTGCACCTTGCGCATGTAGCCGAGCAGCGGTCGGATCAGCTCGGGTTGCCGGCTGCCGCGCAGCTCCGCCACGAACTTGATCACGCCGGTGGTGATGCCCGAGTTCGTCACCACGATGCCGATCGCGGCGAACCAGATGAACAGGCCGTAGATGCCGTAGTGGTGCGGCCCCAGGTGGCGCGCGATCAGCACCGCGCAGACCATGCCGAGGAAGTACTCGACGTAGATCCCCAGCGAGGAGAACAGCGTGTTGCGCAAGGTGAGCGAGCGTGAGGTCATGACATCCGCAACAGCACGGCCACCAGCACGTAGAGCGCCGCGATGACCACCAGCGAGATCGGCAGCCAGCGCCAGCCGCTGGCCGAGAGGGTGAAACGCGGCAGCGCATCGTGGCGGCTACGCATGCTGGCGTAGTGGCCCACGACGATCGCGGCCAGCGTGTAGAGCATCATGTTGTAGCTGCGGCTGAGGAAGAACGCGGCGGTGAAGAAGCCGCACAACGCGCAGAACAGGGTCAGCGACAGCGTCTGTTCGGCGCGGGCCTGCTGCTCTGCCGCCGCGGCGTCGGCGTGGTCCGCCACGGTTCCCGAGGCAGGCGCCGCGGCGACCGTCCCGCGCGCCAGCGCCTGCTGCCGCTGCGGCGCGCCGGTGCCGGCGGGCAGCGCCTGCGCCAGTGCCAGACGCGCCGGCGGGCGCACCGTGGCCACGGCGCGCACGGTGGCCTGCACCGCCTGCGTCAGCCCGGCCTGCAGCTGCAGCAGCCGCCACATCATCCAGAAGCCGTAGCCGATGAAGGCCAGCCAGGTCACGAAGCCCAGGAAGCCGGTCTCGGCCAGCACCAGCACGAACGAGTTGTGCGCGGTCAGCGTGTTGTAGTCGGTGAAATTGCCGAAGCCCACGCCGAACAACGGATGCGTCTTGAACATGTCGAAGCCCTCGTACCACGCGTCCACGCGGCCGAAGGCGGACTCCTCGTCCGGATCGAGGTCGTTCATGCGGGTGGACGGCAGCAGCATCAGGCCGACCAGGCCGGCGAAGCTCAGCGTGCCGGCGGTGAGCAGGCCGCGCTTCTGCCACAACCAGATCGCGCCCATCATCAGCACCGCCAGCTGGGTGCCGCGCGACTTGGTCAGGTACACGCCGGCCAGCAGCAGCACGATGCCGGCGCGCCAGAACCAGCGGCCGAGGAAGCCGGCGCGCGTGGACAGGCAGAACAGCATCGGCAGCGCCATCACGAACAGCAGGCCGAGGTCGTTGGGGTCGTTGAAGATGCCCACGTAGCGAATGCGCCCGTCCTCGCCCAGGGTCATGCCGGTCCAGCCCACGCCGTGTTCGGCCTGCTGCACGCTGTGCAGGGCCAGCACCATCGCGCACAGGCCGATCACCGTGAAGGTGGCGGCGGTGCGGCGCGGGTCGTCGATCGCGCTCGCCAGCACGAAGAACACGATCAGCGAGGGCCCCAGCTGTTCGAGCGCGTAGACCACGCCGCCGCTCCAGCCGTTGACCACCAGCGAGGCCATCGCGATCAGCACGAACAGTGGTAGCAGCAGGAACTGCGGCGCGCCGGGCGTGCGCGCGCCACGCAGCAGCCAGCCGGCGAAGGCCAGCAGCAGGGTCGCCGACATCACCGGCAGGCCCGCCATGCCCGGCAGGTAGTCCTGCGGGCGGACGATCGCGAAACCGAGGTAGACGAGGATCAGCAGGAACATGGGCACCACTCTCCGCCTGCGCCCGCAGGCGCACCGCCGCATGCTGCCGAAGGAACGCGCCGATCATGCCAGTGGATCACCACAGATGCAGCCTCCGGTTGCGCGCGAACGCCAGCAGCGCCTGCGCGGCGAACAGGTTGAGATAGCAGAACGCGGTCAGCAGCCGCACCGGCAGGTGCCGGCCCAGCGCCGGCAGCAGGCGCCCGGCCACCACCGCGGCGAGCGCCGCGAGCAGCGCCAGCGCGGTCGCCGCGAACAGCGCATGCCGCGTCGCCAGCAGCGCCGCCGAGAGCGCCAGCGCCAGCAGCAGCCACGGCGCCAGCAGGCGCAGCAGCTTGTGGCTGACGAAGCGGAACCACAGCGGATTGCGCCAGGGCAGCAGCAGCCACGGCGCCAGCTGCACCAGCTGGTAGTTGCCGGCCAGCGTGCGGATCTTGCGCCGCTGCTCCTCGTGCGGCTGCTGCGTACTGCCGTCCCAGGCCACCGCCGCCGGCTCGTACACCACGCGCCAGCCGGCCGCGGCCACCTGCATCGGCACCAGCACGTCGTCCAGCACGGTGCCCGGCGGCAGCGGCCGGAACAGCTCGCGCCGCATCGCGTACAGCGCGCCGCTGACGCCGATGACCGAACCCGAGCGGCTCTCGCTGGCGCGGATCAGCGTCTCGTAGCGCCAGTACGCATCGATGCCGCGGGCGAAGCCGGTCTGCGCGTCGAACAGGCGCAGTTGCCCGCCGACCGCGCCCACGCGCGGGTCGCCGAGGTTCGCGACCAGCTGGCGCAGCGCGTCCGGCTCCAGCCGCTGGCGCACGTCGGTCAGCAGCAGCACTTCGCCGCGCGCCGCGGCCACCGCGTCGTTGATGCAGGCGGCCTTGCCGCGCCGCTCGGCGAACTCCAGCACGCGGATGCGCGCGTCGCCCAGCTGCCGGCAAAGCGCCGCGCTGTCGTCGCGGCAGCCGTCGCAGGCCACCACGATGTCGAGCAGCTCCGGCGGGTAGTCCAGCGCGAGCAGGCCTTCCAGCTTCGCGCGCACGTGCGCGGCGCCGTCGTGCACGGCGAGCACCGCGGTGACGCGCGGCGTCCATGCGCACCGCTGCACCGGGCGCGGCCGCCAGCGCGCCAGCGCGACCACCCACAGCGGGTAGCCGACGAAGACGTGCACGAGGCCGAGCGCCGACAAGACGAAGAGCAGCACCGCCAGGTCCGTCATGGCCGCACTCCCGTGTGGTTGACCGTGCGCGTCATCGTTTCCATCCCATGTGCCGGCGCAGCCGCTGCAGCAGCGGCAACCGCGGGGCATCCTGCGCTTGCACGGGCAGCTCGCTGGCCAGCGTCGCCAGCGTGCCGGAGGCCACGTCGAGCAGGTGCAGCCGCACCGAGGTTTCCCGCTGCACGCGCGCCACCATTTCCACCGCCAGCAGCGAGTGGCCGCCCACGTCGAAGAAGTTGTCGTTGGCGCCCACCCGTTCCGCGCCGATCAGCTCGCGCCAGATCGCGGCGAGGTAGGACTGGCGCGGATCGGCCAGCGCGTCCGCCGGCGCCCGCACGCCGCGCAGCGCGGCCGCGGACGGCTGTGGCAGGGCCTTGCGGTCGATCTTGCCGTTCGGCGTCTTGGGCAGTGCGTCCAGCCGCTCGATGTGCTGCGGCTGCATGTAGGTCGGCAATTGCCGGTGCAGGCGCGCGCGCAGCCGTTCGGCCAAGCCGTCGTCCGCCGCGGCGGCCACGTACAGCACCAGGCGCACGTCGTTGTCGCCGAAGGCCTGCGCCACGGCGACGCACTCGCGCACGCCCGGCTCGGCGGCGGCCACCGCCTCGATGTCGCCCGGCTCGATGCGGTAGCCGCGGATCTTGATCTGGTCGTCCGCGCGGCCGTTGAAATACAGCTGGCCGTCGCGCCAGCAGCCGCGGTCGCCGGTACGGTACATGCGCCCGCCGGCGAAGGGATCGTCCACGAAGCACTCGGCGGTGAGGTCGGGGCGGTTGAGGTAGCCGTCGGCCACGCCGTCGCCGGCGATCCAGATCTCGCCGACCACGCCCGGCGGCACCGGCTGGCCGCGCGCGTCCAGCACGTAGATGCGCGTGTTGGCGATCGGCGTGCCCAGCGGGATCGGTTCCATGCCCGGCTCGATGCGCGCCGCCGAGGACCAGATCGTGGTCTCGGTGGGGCCGTACAGGTTCCACAGCTCGCGGCAGTTGCCGGCCAGCGAGCGCGCCAGCGCCAGCGGCATCGCCTCGCCGCCCACGAACAGGCGCAGCCCGCGCACCACGTCCTCGCGGCCGAGGCCCTGCAGCAGGCGCAGCAGCGATGGCGTGGTCTGGAGCACCGTGCAGCCGCTGTTCGCCATCAGCGCGTACAGCGCCGACGGATCGCCGTGCTCGGCGGCGGTGGCGATCACCATGCGCCCGCCGCTGAGCAGCGGCAGGTACAGCTCCAGGCCGGCGATGTCGAACGACAGCGTGGTGACCACGCACAGCGTGTCGCCGGCGCCGTAGCCCGGCCGTTCGCGCATGCTTTCGAGAAAGTTGACCAGGTTGCGGTGCAGGATGCGCACGCCCTTGGGCTGGCCGGTGGAGCCGGAGGTGAACAGCACGTAGGCGAGGTCGTCGCCATGCACGGTCGGCAGCGGCGTATCGCCGCCCGTCTCGGCGGCCAGCTCGCCGATCGCGAGGCATGCGCGCCCCGCGGCCAGTTCGGATGGCGGCTGCAACGCGGGGGTGACCAGCAGGTGGCGCAGGCCGGCGTGCGCGGCCATGTAGGCGAGCCGCTGCTGCGGGAATTCCGGATCCAGCGGCACGTAGGCGGCGCCGCACTTCAGGATGCCGAGCACCGCGACCAGCATGTCCAGGCTGCGCGGCACGTACACGCCGACCAGATCGCCGCGGCCGATGCCGCGGCGTGCCAGCGCCTGCGCCAGGGCACCGGTGCGCCGTTCCAGCGCGGCGTAGTCCAGCGCTTCGCCGGCGCACTCGGCGGCGATGCTTCCCGGCGTGCGTTGCGCCTGCGCCGCGATCCGCGCCGGCAGGCCCAGGCTGAGGTCGTAGTCGCGCGCGGTGTCGTTCCACGCCTGCAGCACCTGGGCGCGCCCGGCGGCATCGAGCAGGGGCAGCTCGGCGACCGTCAGCGCCGCCGGCTCGGCGGTACCGGCGAAGGCTTCGAGCAGGGTGGCGTAATGGCCCAGCCAGCGCTGCAGCGTGGCCGCGTCGTAGCGCGCGGCGGTGCCGTGCAGGTCGAGCGCGAGCGCATCGCCCTCCAGCGCCGCGCGTGCGTGCAGCTCGCCCAGTAGCGCCACGCGGCCGCCGTCGTGCATGTGGTGGCGCAGATCGGCGAAGGCAAACCCGGGCAGGCCCGGATCGAACTCGAACGAGACGCCGGCCAGGGCGGCCTCCGCGCCGCCACGGTGCAGGTCGAGTGCGCGCAGCAGGCCCATCAGCGTGACCTCGCCGTGCGCCTGGACCTCGTGCAGCGCGCCCGCGGTGCGCGCAAACAATTCCGCGACGGAGATCTCGGGCTCGATGCCCAGGCGCAGCGGCAGGAAGTGCAGCGGCTCGCCGTGCGTGCCGACCGGCACGCCGAGCGCGAAATCGTGCTGCCCGCTCATGCGCATGAGGAAGGCCGCGTAGCCGCCGAGCAGCACCTCGTGCAGCGAGCGGCCGCAGGCTTGCGCCAGCCGGCGCAGGCCGGCGAGCGTGGCCGCCGGCAGCACGCGCCGCGCGCCCACGGCGTCGAACCGCGGCCGCAGCGGTGCCGGGCGGTCGGCGGGCAGGGCCAGCGGATCGGGCCGGCTGGCCAGGCGCGCACGCCACCAGGCGAGCGATGCGGCGGGCGATGCATCATCCCCGGCGGCCGGCAGCGGCGCCGGTGCGGACGCCGGTTCCTGCCCCGCGCGCAGCTCGCCGTAGTACTGCGCCAGTTCTGCCAGCAGGCGGGCGCTGGCGCGGCGATCGAGCACCAGTTCGTGGGCGTGCAGCAGCAGGGCATGCCGGTCCGCGCCCAGCTGCAGCAGTTCCAGCTGCAACAGCGGCGGCACGGCCGGATCGAACGGCGTGCGCAGGCGCGCCTGCACGTGCGCGGCCAGGCGCGCCTCCGCGGCCGCGCCGGCGGAGGAGAAATCGTGCCGTGCCCACGGCAGCGGCAAGCCGTCGTGCACATGCTGCGTGTGGCCGTCGGCCGAGGGCTGGATGCGCAGGCGATGCTGCCGCCGCCACAGATGGGCGGCGGCCTGCTCCAGCGTGGCGGCGTGCAGCGGGCCGTCCAGCCGCACCACGGTGAGGTGGGCGAGCGCCAGCGCGGCACCGTCGCCGTACTGGCTGGCCAGCCACTTCTCCTTGCGGATTGCGCTCAGCGGAAAGGCGGAGCCGATCACCGGCTCCGTGCGTCGGCCATCAAGGTTGTAGTTCATGTCGTCCCCTGTTCCGGACAGTCCCCTGTCCGACATGCATCGATCGAAACCATGTCGTCATCGTAGCCATGGCATCCCGCTATGGCGATGGACGAATACGTATGGCCAGGTGCGCACGGCACGCATCAGCGCAGCCCCAGCAGTCGCCGCAGGCGATGGCCGAGCGGTGCTGCCTGAGGCCCGGCCGCGGCGGACTCGGGCAACTGCCCGGCCAGCGTGGCGAGGGTGCCGCTGGCGATGTCCAGCAGGTTCAGCCGCACGCCGGTCTCGCGCTGCACGCGCGCGGCCAGTTCCACCGCCAGCAGCGAATGCCCGCCGACGTCGAAGAAGTTGTCCTGCGGCGCCACCGCGCTCACCCCGATCAGCTCGCACCACACCGCGCCCAAGTAGCGGCGGCGCGGGTCGCTGTCCGCGTCGTGCGGCGCCGGCTCGCGTTCCGTCGTCGCCACCGGCGGCGGCAGCGCCTTGCGGTCGAGCTTGCCGTTCGGCGTCTGCGGGAACGCTTCCAGCCGCACGATGTGCTGCGGCCGCATGTAGCCGGGCAGTTGCGCTTCCAGCGCGCCGCGCAGGCGCGGCAGCAGCGTGGCTTCCGCCTCGGCGGCGGCCACGTAGAGCACCAGGCGCTGGTCGCTGGCGGAGAACTCGCACAGCACGACCGCGGCGTCGGCCACCGTGGCGTCCTCGCGGGCGATCGCCTCGATCTCGCCGGGTTCGATGCGGAAGCCGCGCAGCTTGATCTGGAAGTCGGCGCGGCCGAGGTGTTCGAGGGAGCCGTCGGCGCGCCAGCGGCCGCGGTCGCCGGTGCGGTAGAGCCGTGCGCCGGGTTCAGCGGAGAATGGATCGGCGACGAAGCGCTCGGCGGTGAGTTCCGGCCGATGCAGGTAGCCCAGCGCCACGCCGGCGCCGCCGATCCACAGCTCGCCGGGCACGCCCAGCGGACAGGGCTGGCGCCGCTCGTCGAGCACCCACACCGTGGTGTTCGCGATCGGCGTGCCGATGGTGATCGGCCGATCCTGCTCGACCTTCGCGCAGGTGGACCACACCGTGGTCTCGGTGGGGCCGTACATGTTCCACAGCGCGGCGCAGCGATCGAGCAGCGCGGCGGCCAGATCCGGCGCCAGCGCCTCGCCGCCGCACAGCGCGCGGAAGTTGCCGTCGCCTTGCCAGCCGCTTTGCAGCAGCAGGCGCCAGCTGGCCGGCGTGGCCTGCATCACGGTGATGGCGTGCTCGGCCAGCAGTGTCTTGAGCGCCTCGCCGTCCATCGCCTGCTCGCGCGTGGCGAGCACCACGCAGCCGCCCACGCCGAGCGGCCCCAGCAGTTCCAGCACCGCGATGTCGAAGGACAGCGTGGTGACCGCGAGCAGCCTGTCGTCGGCGTGCAGGCCGGGACGTTCGGCCATGCCGGCGAGGAAGTTCGCCGCGGCGCGATGCGGGATCGCCACGCCCTTGGGCCGGCCGGTGGAGCCGGAGGTGTAGATGACATAGGCCACCGATGCAGGGTCGATGGCGATGCCCGGTGCCGTGGTCGGCAGCGCGTCCCAGCCGGCGGGCGGCGCATCGAGCGCGATCACCGGGCGATCCGGCAGTGCGAAGCGCGCGGCCAGCGACTGCTGCGTAAGCAGGGCGGCGAGCTTGGCGTCGGCCACCATGTAGGCCAGCCGCTCGGGCGGAAAGCCGGGATCGAGCGGCACGTAGCCGGCGCCGGCCTTGAGCGTGCCGAGCAGGGCGGCAAGCATGGCGGGGCCGCGTTCGAGCGCGATGCCGACGAGGTCGCCGGGCCGCACGCCTTGCGCGACGAGGCCGTGGGCGATGCGGTTGGCGCGTTCGTCCAGCGTGTGGTAGCTCTGGGTTTCACTGCCGAAGCGCAGTGCGATGCGTTCGGGCGTTGCCTGCGCCTGGCGCTCGAACGCGCCGTGCATGGTGGGCACCGGAATCGCCGCGGCGGTGGCGTTCCAGCGCTGCAGCTGCGCCAGTTCGTCCGCCGGCAGCAGCGGCAACTGCGCGATCGGTTGCCGCGGATCGGCCAGCGCGCCTTCCAGCAAAGTCTCGTAGCCGCGGCGAAAGCGCGTGGCGGTGGCCGGCTCGAACAGGTCGGCGTTGAAGCTCATGCCGCCGAGCAGGCCGTGCTCCTGTTCGATGAACCACAGGCCCAGGTCCTCGGCGCTGCCGCGCTGGAACACCGGCAGATGCTCGTGCTGCAGCGCGCCCCACGACAGCGCGCGGCCGCGCACGTCCTGGAACGAGAACATCGCCTGCGCCAGCGGCGGGCGGCTGTCGTCGCGCGGCAGGCGCAGCTCCTTCACCAGGTGCTCGAACGGCACGTCCGGGCAGGCGAAGGCGTCGAGCACGACGCCGCGCACCGCGCGCAAGGTATCGAGGAAGCCGGCCTCCGGCTCGATCGTCAGGCGCAACGGCAGCGCGTTGACGAAGAAGCCCATCACCGTCTCCAGCTCCACCGCGTCACGGCCGCGCACCGGCGTGCTGACGATCAGGTCGCGCTGGCCGCCCAGCCGGTGCAGCAGCGCGTAGTACGCGGTGAGCAGCACCATGAACGGCGTGGTGCCGGCCTGGTGCGCCAGCGCATGCACCGCCTGCAGGCGTTCGGACGGCAGGCGGATCCATTCGGTGGCGCCGGCGCCGGACATGCGCGCCGGCCGTGCGTGGTCGGCGGGCAGCGCCAGCGGCTCGGGCGGGTTTGCGAGGCGGGCGAGCCAGTGCCGGAGCTGGCGCTGGAGTTCCTCGCCGCTCATCCATTGCCGCTGCCACGCGGCGAAATCGCCGTACTCCACCGCCAGCGGCGGCAGCGGATCGGGCTGGCCGGCGCAGCACGCGGCATACAGCGCGCTCAGCTCCCGGTACAGCAGGTCGAACGACCAGCCGTCCCAGATGATGTGGTGGGTCATGAAGAAGAACACGTGTTCCTCGTCGCCCAGCCGGAACAGCTGGGCGCGGAACAGCGGCGGCGTGGCCAGGTCGAACGGTTCGGCGATCAGCGCGTCGAGCCGGCGCATCAGCCAGGCGTCGCGCTCGTCGGCGGGCAGCTGGGAGAGATCCTCCAGCGGCAATTCCACCTCCAGCGTGGCGTGGATGCGCTGCACCGCGCCGGCGGCGTCCGGTTCGATGGCAGTACGCAGCACCGGCTGGCGCCGCACCATCGCCTGCAGCGCCCGTTCGAAGGCGCCGCGGTCCAGCGGGCCGCGCAAGCGGTGGGCCGACGGCGTGTGGTAGGCCACGCCGCCGGGATGCAGCTGTTCGAGGTACCACACGCGCTGCTGCATCAACGACAGCGGCGCGCGCTCGCGGTCGGCCAGGCGCGGGATGATGTGCGGCGTCGGCGCGTCGGCGGCACGCGCCGCGCGGATCGCCGCCGCCAGCCGCGCCACGGTCGGCGCTTCGAACACGGTGCGCAGCGGCAGCGCGAGGCCCAGCTCGCGGCCGAGCCGCGCGGTGAGTTGCGCGGCGAGCAGCGAATGGCCGCCGTGCTCGAAGAAATCGTCGTCCAGGCCTGGCTCGACGCCGCCCAGCGCCGCGGCCATCGCCTGCGCCACCTGGCGCTCCAGCTCGTCGCGCGGCGTGGTGCGCACGGCGGCCGGCGCGCCGGCGGCGAGCGGGGCCGGCAGGCGGGCGCGGTCGATCTTGCCGTTGGGCAGCAGCGGCAGCGCGGCCAGCACCACGAAGTGCTGCGGCAGCATGTATTCGGGCAGGTGCTCGCGCAGGCGGCTGCGCAGCGCGGCTTCGTCCACCGGCGTTTCGCTGGCCAGGTAGGCGACCAGACGCGCATCGCCGGGGCGATCCTCGCGCACCATCACCAGCGCCTGCGTCACCGGCGGATGGCCGGCCAGCTGCGCCTCGATCTCGCCGGGCTCGATGCGGAAGCCGCGGAGCTTGATCTGGAAGTCGGCGCGGCCGAGGTGTTCGAGGGAGCCGTCGGCGCGCCAGCGGCCGCGGTCGCCGGTGCGGTAGAGCCGTGCGCCGGGTTCAGCGGAGAATGGATCGGCGACGAAGCGCTCGGCGGTGAGTTCCGGCCGATGCAGGTAGCCCAGCGCCACGCCGGCGCCGCCGATCCACAGCTCGCCGGGCACGCCCAGCGGACAGGGCTGGCGCCGCTCGTCGAGCACCCACACCGTGGTGTTCGCGATCGGCGTGCCGATGGTGATCGGCCGATCCTGCTCGACCTTCGCGCAGGTGGACCACACCGTGGTCTCGGTGGGGCCGTACATGTTCCACAGCGCGGCGCAGCGATCGAGCAGCGCGGCGGCCAGATCCGGCGCCAGCGCCTCGCCGCCGCACAGCGCGCGGAAGTTGCCGTCGCCTTGCCAGCCGCTTTGCAGCAGCAGGCGCCAGCTGGCCGGCGTGGCCTGCATCACGGTGATGGCGTGCTCGGCCAGCAGTGTCTTGAGCGCCTCGCCGTCCATCGCCTGCTCGCGCGTGGCGAGCACCACGCAGCCGCCCACGCCGAGCGGCCCCAGCAGTTCCAGCACCGCGATGTCGAAGGACAGCGTGGTGACCGCGAGCAGCCTGTCGTCGGCGTGCAGGCCGGGACGTTCGGCCATGCCGGCGAGGAAGTTCGCCGCGGCGCGATGCGGGATCGCCACGCCCTTGGGCCGGCCGGTGGAGCCGGAGGTGTAGATGACATAGGCCACCGATGCAGGGTCGATGGCGATGCCCGGTGCCGTGGTCGGCAGCGCGTCCCAGCCGGCGGGCGGCGCATCGAGTGCGATCACCGGGCGATCCGGCAGTGCGAAGCGCGCCGCCAGCGACTGCTGCGTAAGCAGGGCGGCGAGCTTGGCGTCGGCCACCATGTAGGCCAGCCGCTCGGGCGGAAAGGCGGGGTCGAGCGGCACGTAGCCGGCGCCGGCCTTGAGCGTGCCGAGCAGGGCGGCGAGCATGGCCGGGCCGCGTTCGAGCGCGATGCCGACGAGGTCGCCGGGCCGCACGCCTTGCGCGATCAGGCCGTGGGCAATGCGGTTGGCGCGTTCGTCCAGCGCGCGGTAGCTCAGGGTTTCGCTGCCGAAGCGCAATGCGATGCGTTCGGGCGTCGCCTGCGCCTGGCGCTCGAACGCGCCGTGCATGGTGGCCGGCCGCTCGCCCCAGGCCTGCGGCGCGGGCTGCAACGCGGCCAGTTCGCGCAGCGACGCTGCGTCGACCAGCGACAGCGCGCCCAGCGTGCTGTCCGGCTGCGCCACCGCGGCGCGCAGCAGGGTCTCGTAGGCGCGCAGCCAGCGGCGCACGGTGGCGGCGTCGAACAGGCCGGCGTTGTACTGGCATTCCAGGCGCAGGCCGCCACGCTCCTGCACCGCGTTGACGAACAGTTCGAAGTTCTCGTAGCGCCGCGGCACGCTGGCGAAGTCCAGGCGCAGGCCCGGGAACGCCTCGCCTTCCTGCTCCAGCGCCTGGTCGATGTTGAACAGCACGCTGACCAGCGGCAGACGGGCCGGATCGCGTGCGATGTCCAGCTGCTGCAGCAGGCTGCCGAAGGTGCAGCGCTGGTGCTCCAGCGCGTCGAGCAGCTCGCCGCTGGCCGCGGCCAGCAGTTGCGCGAACGGCCGTGCCGGATCGGCGCCGCAGCGCAGCGGCAGCAGGTGCACGCCGTGGCCGACCAGGTCGCCCAAGCCTTCGTTGGATTGGGCGGCGGCGGGGATGCCGAGTACCACCTCGTCCTGTCCGGCCAGCCGACCGAGCAGGCCCGCGAAGCTGCCGAGCAGGGCGGCGAACAGGCTGGCGCCGCGGCGCGCGGCCAGCTGGCGCAGGGCGCCGACCAGCGCGGCGTCGAGCACGTGATCCTCGCGGTCGGAGGCGAAGCCGCGCCGCGGCGGCCGCGGGCGGTCGCCGGGCAGGTCCAGCGCGGGGGCGCGGCGCGCATGGTGCGCCACCCACCACGCCTCGTCGGAGGCGCTGGCGCGGCGCTCCGCCGGCTCGGCGCGCCGCACGGCATAGTCCGCGAACGAGGGTGCCGGCGGCAGGCTGGCGCCGCCGGCGCCGCTGTGCAGCCCGTACAGCGCGCCCAGTTCGCGCACGATCACCCACCACGACCAGCCGTCGCAGACCAGGTGGTGCGCGCTGAGCAGCAGCAGGTGTTCGTGCTCGCCGAGGCGCAGCAATGTGGCGCGGAACAGCGGGCCGGTCTCCAGCTCGAACGGCGTCAGCACGGCCTGCGCGCGATGCCGCTCCAGCGCGGCGGCGCGCGCAGGCGCATCGAGCGCGTCCAGTTCGGCCTGCTGCACCGCGAGCGTGGCGCTGCCGGCCACGCAGAAGGTTTCGCCGTCCGGGCCGAAGCTGGCGCGCAGCGCGTCGTGACGGTCCACCAGCGCCTGCAGCGCGCCCAGCAGAGCGGTGCGGTCGAGCATGCCGTGCAGGGTGAGCGCCACCGCCTCGTTGTAGGCCAGCGAGGCTTCCGTGCCCATCTTCGCGGCCAGCCAGATCTCGCGCTGCGCCTCGGTGCTGGGCACCACGCGCTCCAGCGCGGGGCTGGCGAACGGGTCGTAGTCGACGGCGGCGAGGCCGGCGTGCGCATCCATGGGCGTGTTCATGACTCCACCTTCAGGTACTTGCCGGGCTGCGCCGGGTTGGGCACGAACCAGCACGGCCGGCCGTCGGGCTCGCGGCCCAGCCGCGCGCCGGGCACCGGCGGATTGGCGGCGTCCATCGCGGTCTGCGCCGCGGGCACGTTGCGCGGCAGGAAGCCGGCCGCCTGCAGTTCGGCCACCGACTCCTTGTACGCGCGCGTGATGGCCTGGAAATCCGCCTCGCTGTGCGCGGTGGTGAAGAAGCAGGGGAAGTTGTCCAGGATGTGCACGCCGCGGCTGCGCATCATCGCGAACAGCAGGTCCTGCAGCGGATGGTCTTCGAGGAACTGGGTGCGCCACAGCGAGGCGAACTGCTTGATCGCGATCGGCGCGCCCACTTCCACGAAGTAGCCGTTCAGCTCGTCGGCCAGCGCGGCGGTGCGCGCGTTGAGCCGCTCCTGCAATGCCGGGCCTTCCTGCTTGACGTGTTCCAGCACCGCCCTGGCCGCGGCCAGCGCCAGCGGGTGGCGCACGAAGGTGCCGGCGAAATAGGTGACGCCCACGGTGGGCACCGAGTCGTCGCCGAACTGCCACTGGCCGCCGTCCAGCGCGTCCATGTATTCGCGCTTGCCGGCGATCACGCCGATCGGGAAGCCGCCGCCCACCACCTTGCCGTAGGTGGTGATGTCGGCGCGGATGTCGAACAGCGCCTGCACGCCGCCGGGGTGGCTGCGGAAGCCGGTGACGATCTCGTCGAAGATGCACAGCGCGCCGCTCTCGGCGGTGATCTTGCGCACTTCGCGCAGGAACTCCACCGGCTGGAAATCCGGGCGCCTGCTCTGCACCGGCTCGATCAGCACCGCGGCCAGTTCGTGCGCGCGCTCGCGGATGATCTGCAGCGACTCGGGCGTGCCGTAGTCCAGCACCAGCACGTGCTCGGCGGTGTTGCGCAGGATGCCGGGCGCGGCCGGCACCGCGTGCAGCTTCCGGGTGCCGCGCACGATCACTTCGTCGATGATGCCGTGGTAGGCGCCGCTGAACAGCACCACCGTTTCGCGCCCGGTGACGGTGCGCGCGATGCGCAAGGCGCCGAGCACCGCTTCCGAGCCGGTGTTGCACAGCGCCGCGCGCTCGTGCCCGGTGACATCGCAGACCAGCTCCGCCACCTCGCCGGCGAGCGGGTGCTGCGGGCCGATCTCGTAGCCGAGTTCCAGCTGCTTGCGCACCGCGTCGAGCACGAAGTCCGGCTGCCAGCCGAACAGGCTCATGCCGAAGCCGTTCAGGGCGTCGACGTATTCGTTGCCGTCCAGATCCCACATGTGCGCGCCCTTGGAGCGCTCGATCACGATCTGGTAGGCGAGCTCCTTGGTCAGCGGGCGGAAGCCGTTGACCACGCGCGGGTCGGCCATGCGCGGGCGGTGCGCCTGGGTGTAATCCTTCGACTTGCGCGTGCGCGCCACGTAGCGCTCGATGAAGCGGTCCAGGTGGCCCTGCTGGCGCGGGGTGATTTCCTGGTGGCTGTGGCTGTCGATGCGCGCGATCGCGCCGAAGGCTTTCTTGACGTCGTAGCGGGTGTGCGCCAGCGCCGCTTCCTCGCTGTCCACGGCCGGCGCGGCGACCGGCGCGGCGGCGACCGGGGCCGGCGCCACCGCCGGCGCGGCCACGGCGGCCGGCGCCGCGGGCGCACCGCCGAGCAGCGCCAGCTGCTGCGCCATCAGCTGCATCTGCTGGGCGATCACCTGCTGCACGTAGCCGTCCGGCGCGGCGGCGGCCACGAGCGGCAAGGCTTGCGGCAGCGGCTGCGGTTGCGCAAGGGGCTGCGGCGATGCCGGCGGCGGCGGCGCCGCGGCCTCGGGCGGCAGCTGCGCATCCAGCAGCGCGGCCAGTTGCGCGAAGCTGGCGCAGTCGCCCATCAGCTGGCGGAAGCTCACCTGCACCGCGAAGGTCTTGGACACCTGCAGCGACACCTGGGTCAGCATCAGGCTGTCCAGCCCCAGCTCGATGAAATGGCTGCTGGGGTCGGCATCGGCCAGATCGAGGCCGGCGACATCCTCGAACACCGACTTCAGCTGGGCGACAAGACGCGGCCGGCGATCGGCCGACGGCACGGATGAAACAGGCATGGTCGTTCCCTCGGTGGACAACAACGGTGTCGCGTTCGGTAGGGCGGTGGGTATGGCTGCGGCTGCGTGGGCTGGCGCCGCGACGGGTGCGTCGACCCAGTGGCGCTGGCGCTCGAACGGGTAGCTGGGCAGGCACAGGCGGCGGCGTTGCGCGCGACGGTCCAGCCGCGCGGTGTCGATCGCCGCGCCGTGGCTCCACAGCGCGCCGGCCGCCTCGCGCAGGCGCTGGCGCTCCTGCGCGGGCTCGTCGCCCAGCGTGGCCTGCACGGGAATGGCCTGCTCGCGCAGGCGCGGCTGCTGGCGGGCCAGCGTGCACAGCGTGGCGCGCGGCCCGACTTCCAGCAGCACGCGCGCGGGGCGATCCAGCACGCGCCCGACCGCGGTGGAGAAACGCACCTCGCGGCGCAGGTGCTGGGTCCAGTAGTCGGCGGAGCAGGCTTCCTCGGCGCCCAGCCAGTCGCCGCTGGCGGTGGACACCAGCGGAATGCGCGGTGCCTGCCGGCGGACGCGCTCCACCTCTGCGCGGAACGGCGCCAGCGCCGGTTCCATCATCGCCGAGTGGAACGCATGCGAGGTGCGCAGCAGGCGGCAGGCCACGCCATCGGCCTCCATCCGCGACTGGAACGCGGCGACGTCGACATGTGCGCCAGCCACCACGCAAGCCGTCGGCGCGTTCTCCGCCGCCAGCGACAGCGTGGCCGGCAGGCGCGCCAGCACATCCTCGCGCGACAGCCGCAGCGACAGCATCGAGCCGGCGGGCTGCTCCTGCATCAGCGCCCCGCGCCGGACCACGAGGCGGATCGCGTCGGGCAGCTCGAACACGCCGGCCAGCGTGGCCGCCACGAACTCGCCCACGCTGTGGCCGATCATCGCGGCGGGTTGCACGCCAAGGCTCATCCACCACTGCGCCAGCGCGTATTCCATCGCGAAGATCGCCGGCTGCATCACGGCGGTGGGCAGCAGTGCCTCGGCCTCGTCGCTGAACATGCGCTCGCGCAAGTCGTAGCCCAGGAGCTCACGCGCGTGCTCCGCGCAGGCATCCAGCGCCGCGCGGAACGCCGGCTCGGCGGCATGCAGTTCGCGCCCCATGCCGGGATACGGACAGCCCTGGCCGGGGAACAGGAACACCACGTCGGACGGCTGCACTGCGTGGCTGCGCGCGCTCGCGGCCGCGGCCTCGGCCAACCGCAGGGCGGCCGCGGCGGCATCGTCGGCCACCACGGCGGCGCGATGGGCGAAGGCCTTGCGGCCCACCGCCAGCGTCCATGCCACGTCGGCCAGATTGGTGTCCGGCTGCGCCTGCAGCTGCGCGGCCAGCCGTTCCGCGGCGGCGGCCAGCGCGGCGGGCGTGCGTGCGGACAGCAGCAGCAGTTGCGGGCCGTGGGCGGGGTCGGAGGGCGCGCGCGGCGGCGCCTCCTCCATCACCACATGCGCATTGGTGCCGCCCACGCCGAAGGAGCTCACGCCCGCGCGGCGCGGCGCCTCGCCGCGCGGCCAGGCGTGCAGCCGGTCGTTCACCACGAACGGCGAGGCCTGCAGCGCCAGCGCGGGATTGGGCGCGGTGTAGTGCAGGCTGGGCGGCAGCTGCTCGTGTTCCAACGCCAGCGCGGTCTTGATGACGCCGGCCACGCCGGCGGCGATCACCATGTGGCCCACGTTGCTCTTCAGCGAACCGATGCGGCAGAAGCCGGTGTCGGCGGTGCCCAGGCGGAAGGCGCGGGTGAGGCCTTCCACCTCGATGGGGTCGCCGATCGGCGTGGCGGTGCCGTGCGCTTCCACGTAGCCGATGCTGCGCGGCGACACGCCCGCGCGCGCCTGCGCCTGCGCCACCACGGCCGCCTGCCCCGCGCTGCTGGGTGCCATGAAGCTGGCCTTGGCGCCGCCGTCGTTGTTCACCGCGCCGCCGCGGATCAGCGCGATCACCGGGTCGCCGTCGGCCAGCGCGTCGGACAGCCGCCGCAGCAGCACCACCCCGGCGCCGTCGCTGAACACCGTGCCGGCCGCCTGCGCGTCGAAGCTGCGGGTGTGGCCGTCGGGCGACAGCATGGTGCCCTCCTGGCCGAGATAGCCGCTGCGCGGTGGGCAGTGGATCGACGCGCCGCCGGCCAGCGCCATGTCGCAGCGCCCGCCGCGCAGCGCCTCCACCGCCTCGCAGATCGCCACCAGCGAGGTGGAGCAGGCGGTGTTCAGGCTGATCGCCGGGCCGGTGAGGTTCAAGCGGTGCGCCACGCGCGTGGCGACGAAATCCTTCTCGTTGGCCAGCATCACCTGGAACTCGCCCAGCCGCGCGATGCGCTCCGGCTGTGGCGCGAGATGGCGCTGGAAATAGGTGGCGTTGTGCATGCCGGCAAACACGCCGACTTGGTGCGTGCCCGCATCCGGCACGTGGCCGGCGCGCTCCAGGCACGCCCAGCACAGTTCGAGGAACACGCGCTGCTGCGGATCGGTGAGCTCCGCCTCGCGCGGCGGGATGCCGAAGAAGGCGGCGTCGAAGTGCTCCGCGCCGTCGATGATGCCGCGCGCGCGCACGTAGGCCGGGTCGTTGCGCAGGCTGGCCGGGATCGAGGGATCGAGCTCGTCGTCGGCGAAGAAGGTGATCGACTCGCGGCCGGCGCACAGATTGTCCCAGAACGCTTCCACGTCCGCCGCGCCCGGGAAGCGCCCGGCCATCGCCACGATGGCGATCGGCTCGTCGCCATCCGCTGCCGGTGTGGTGGCGACCAATGGCTGCGCGGCGGGCGCCTGCAGCATGCGCGCGATGCCGGCGGGCGTGGGGTCGTCGAAGAAGCCGGCCGGCGTGGGCGACTGCCCCGCATGCGCGTGGATGCGGGTGATCGCCTGCAGCGCCAGCAGCGAACTGCCGCCCAGCTCGAAGAAGTGGTCGAGCCGGCCCACGGCTTCCAGGTCCAGCGTCTCGGCGAAGGCGGCGCAGATGGCGGTTTCCAGCGTTCCCTGCGGCGGCGCATAGGGTTGCGCCAGCTCGGGGCGGCGCCGGTCCGGCGCGGGCAGGGCACGGCGGTCGAGCTTGCCGTTGCGGGTGACCGGCAGCGCCGCCAGCGACAGGTAGCGCGCGGGCAGCATGTAGTCGGGCAGGTGTTTGGCCAGCCGTGCGCGCAGCGCGGGCACGGCCAGCGTGCCCTCCGGCACCACGTAGGCCACCAGCTGCTTGCGGCCGGGGCTGTCCTCGCGCGCCAGCACGGCGCAGGCGCGCACGCCGGCGCAGGCCTGCAGCGCCGCCTCGATCTCGCCCAGCTCGATGCGGTGGCCGTGGATCTTCACCTGGCCGTCGATGCGGCCGGCGAATTCCAGCGTGCCGTCGGCCAGCCAGCGCACATGGTCGCCGGTGCGGTAGCGGCGCTCGCCGCTGGCCGGGTCGGCGACGAAGCGTTCGGCGGTGAGTTCGGCGCGGCCGCGGTAGCCGCGCGCCACGCCTGCGCCGCCGATGTACAGCTCGCCCACCACGCCCACCGGCAGCGGCTCGCCGCGCGCGTTCAGCACGTGCACGGTGGTGTCGGCGATCGGGCGGCCGATGGGGATCGAACGCGCCGCGGCCGACAGTTCGCGCGGGATCGCGCAGGTGGCCGCGAAGGTGGTGCACTCGGTGGGGCCGTAGCCGTTGATGAGGGTGGTGGCGGGCAGCGCGGCCAGCGCGCGCCGCACGTGCGCCACCGACAAGGCCTCGCCGCCGATCAGCAGTTGCTGCAGCCCTGCCAAGCGGCGCGGATCGTCGTCCACCACCGCGTTGAACAGCGCGGCGGTGAGCCAAGCGGTGGTCACGCCATGCGCGGCGATGGTGGCGGCCAGGCCGGCCGCGCTGGGCACGCGCTCGTCGTGCACCACGCAGCAGCCGCCGTTGAGCAGCGGCGCCCAGACCTCGAAGGTGGCGGCGTCGAAGCCCAGCGGCGCGGCGTGCAGCACGCGCGGCTGCCGGTCGAGGTTTACATAGTTTACTCCGCGCACCAGCCGGACGATGCCGCGATGGGCGATCTCCACGCCCTTGGGCGTGCCGGTGGAGCCGGAGGTGTACATCACGTAGGCCAGCGCCTCGCCGTCGACGGACGGCATGGTGCGGGGCGCGACGGGCTCCTGCAGTGCGGCCGGCGTCAGCGTCGGCACGCCGAGGTCGGCGGAGGCGTCGGCGATGGCCAGCCGCGCGCCGGCATCGGCGACCAGCTCGGCCAACCGCGCGGGCGGGTCGTGCGGGTCCAGCGGCAGATACGCCGCGCCGGCCTTGAGGATGCCCAGCATGGCGACGATCGCGCCGGCCGAGCGCTCCAGCAGCATGGCCACCGCGTCGCCGGGCCTCACGCCGGCGGCGAGCAGGTGCGCGGCGATGCGCTCGGCGCGCTGGTCGAGTTCGGCGTAGCCGAGCGTGCCGTCGCGATCGATCACCGCGGGCGCGTCGGCGTGCGCCTTGGCCACAGCGGCGAACAGGCCGTGCACGGTGTCGGCGCCGTCGCGCGGCACGGCGGTGGCGTTCCACTCGCTGGCGATGCGCTGCTGCTCGGCCGGATCGACCGCGCTCACCGCTTCCAGGCGCGATGCGGAGGCGAGCCCCTGCAGCACGCGTTGCATGCAGGCGACGAGCAATTCGGCCGCGGCTGCGTCGAACACGGCCAGATCGTGGCGCAGGCGCAGCATTGGCGCGGCGCCATCGACGATGGCCCAAGCCAGCGGCTGGCCCGGCGCCATGTCGGCCTGCCAGCCGCCCACCACGCTGGCTTCGCCATCGGCCTGCGGCATCGCCTCGGCGCAGCGTTGCAGCCATGCGTCCACGTCGCCCCGGGCCGGTACGTCGAGGCGGCAGGCGGTGGTCGGCGACTCGGCCACCGCCACCTCGGCCGCGCCGGTGAGCCGCGCGGCCAGCAAGGCCAGCGTCGCCATGTCGAAACGCGCACGTGCCAGGCCGGCCGCGGCCGCGCGCTGCGCCAGCGCGGCGGGCAGCGCGGCATCCAGCGGCAAGGCCCGCTCGCCCACGCCATGCCCGCCCGTGGCCGTGCACGGCAACACGTCCTGCAGGCTGGGCGACATCATGGTTGCGGCACACGTGTCCATGGCGGCTCATTGCCCTCCGGCGTAGGCGTATGGCGCGCGATCCGAGCGCGGCTGCGGCGCCTGCGTCATGCGTGCGCGCCATTGGCGCAAGAGGGCGGCGCCGCGGAAGGCGCCGAGCAGGCCGGCATCCAGCAGGCCGTTGCGGCCCACCGGCGGCGGCTCGTAACCCCAGTTGCGCACGCGCTCGTGCGCGCGGTGCAGCAGCGCATCGCGGCGGGTGGCGTCGGTGTAATAGGTGAAGCTGACGGTGACCGAAGGCTCGTCGCCGTTCTCCACCAAGTGCGGGCTGGTGGAAGGCATGTAGGCGCCCATGCCCGGTTCGAGCTGGAACACCCGTGCCCGCGCGCGCAGCGATTCGTCCCAGCGCAGGCGCGCACGGCTGTGGCAGGCATGGAACAGGTCGCGCGCCTGCTCGCTGGCGGCCACGGTGTCGTGCGGCTCCCACACGTACAGCGTCTTGCGCCCGCGCACCTGCAGGATGAAGTTGTGTTCCTTGTCGAAATGGAACGGCGTGATGGTGCGCGGCGAGGTGACGAAGATCCAGCCGCCGCGGTAGCACATGCCCGGATCCCGGCGGGCGATCTCCGGCGCGATGCCGTCCAGCACCTCGTCGACCAGGCCGCGGTAAACCGGATCGCCCTGCACGTTGAGCAGCGACATCCAGGCCTTGGCCTCGGCGATGCCGGTGAGCGTGGCCGCCGCGCCGGCACGGTTGGGGTGCAGCTGCGGCGCCTGGTTGAACGGCGTGCCCGCGCTCACCGCATCGCTGTGCGTGCGCACGCTGCCGCGCGCGTCCAGCCGCTTGCCCAGCTCCAGCAGCGCGTCCATCTGCAGCAGGGGATGCTGCGTCAGGTGGTGGCGCACCGGGGCGATGGCCCAGGGGTCGAACGTGGTCCAGTCGACTGCGATCTGCGCGTCTTGCCGATTCATGCCTCGCCCCCTTGTCGCCTGCAACCGTGCCGTGCGGCGTGCATCGCCTGCCGGTGTTTGCGGAGCCGTCGCGGTGCGCTTGAATCCCGCCCGGCCGTGGCACCAGAATCCACGACACCGGATCGCGCGGAATTGCACACATGGAAGCAGCCGTGATCGTCCATGACGACCGCTACGAGACGGTCGAGGGCCACCTCGAGCGGGATCGCGCCACCGTGATCGGCATCTGGCGCGGCCATATCGGTTGGCAGGGCCAGCTTGAGCGGATGTATGACGTGTTCTACCTGGGCTGCCCGTTCGGGCGGCCGCGGCTGCAATTGCTGCGCCATCGCGCCAGCGGCGAGATCGTGGGTACCGTCGGCGTGGGCCCGCGCCCCATGCTGTGGCAGGGGCGCGAGCTGCTGGTCGGCGTCGCCAGCCATTTCGTGGTGCTGCCGGCACACCGTTCGTTCAAGCCCGCGATGCGGTTGGCCCAAGCCATGATCGCCAGCTCCCGGGAGCATTTCGCGTTCGGCTATGCCATGACCAACGCCCGCGGCGGCGCGGTCTGCAAGCGCGTGGGTTTCGCGGTGCCCGCGCAGTTGTTTCGGCACGTGCGGGTGCTGCGCTATCGGGGTTACGTGGCACGCGTGCTGCCCGGTCCGCTCGGTCGTGCCGGTGGCGCGCTGCTGGACGGGGCGCTCGCCGCCAGCCGGCACCTGCCCTTGCCGGGGCGACGCAGCAATCTCCACGTGACCTGGACGGATGCGGTCGATCCGCGCATGCAGGCGCTGTGGGAGCAGTCCGCGCATGGCGACGGCCTGTGCACGGTGCGCAGCACGCGGATGCTCGAATGGCGTTTCCTCGGACTGCCCGCGATACGCCGCCGCTTCCTGCTGGTCGCCCCGGCGCCGGGCGCGCCGCTGCTGGCCTGGTTCGCCTGCGAAACCAATGCGCACGCGCCCGGGCTCATGACCGTGACCGACGCCTGGTTCGCCGGCGGCGTGCGCGAGGCCGACCGTCGTGCGATCCGCGAGCTCTGCCGGATGGGCTACGAAGCCGGCTACGACGCGATCCAGTTGCGCCTGACCGCTGCCCAGCCCGTGCTCGATGCGTGGCGCGCCGAGGGTTTCGTGACACGCGGACAGCAACCGTTCTTCGTGCACGGCCTGGATGCGCGCCACGACGGCGGCGTGCACATCACCGACATCGAGCAGGATGGTTGAAAGGCGGCTGCGCACGACCGGCATTCCCATTGCTGCACTCAACCCGTGTACGGCCTCGGATAGCCGGGTACCGGCAGGTTGGATACCGGCGGCGGCCGCGGCGTCGGCGGTTGCACGCTGTTGCCGTTCACCGTGAAGCTGAGCACGCCACGCGCGCTGCTCATGGTGGTGCCGCCCGGAGTCACCGTGATGGTCTGCTGGTTGCCGTTGGTCGCCACGGTCACGCTGTAGCCGGTCGACGGGGCGAGGTCGGTGATGACGTGCAGCGCGGCGTAGTTGTCGACGGTGTAGCCGATCGTGCCGCCGAGCGGCGTGCCTGCCGCGCCCGTGCTGCTGACCACCACCGAGCTGCCGTCCGGCGCCGCCAGCTGCACGCCGAGGATGCCGCCCTGGACCACGGCCACCGGCTTGGCGCTGGCCACGGCGGACGACGCGGAGGACAGGTCGAACACGGTCATCCACTGCTGGCTGGCACCCGCGACCGGCGGGCGCACCTGCACCTGCCAGGCCTTGGTCGGGTTGCTGGACGGATACATTGCCGTGGTGGACAGCGTGGCGTTCTGCGGCAACACGGCGATCATCGCGCCGGCGTAGCCGCCGCCGTAGTTGATGTCGAGGCGCTTGCCGCCGGCAGCGGTCGTGCTGCTGGCCGGGTTGGCGGGGAAGTGCCAGGCCAGGTACTGGTCGTAGTTCGCGCTGCCGGCCGTGGTGCGGTCGTAGACCACGAAGCGGTTCGGTCGCAGGTACACGATCTGGCGCGACCAGTTGGCTACCGCCGGCCCGGCGGCGAAGCTGCGGTACATGTCCTGCAAGCCGGTCGCCAGCACGTAGACGTAGCTGTTGCCGTCCTCGAACGCGGCCACCTTGGTGCTGGCCTGGTTGCTTTCGGCGGTGGCGGCGTACTGGCCGTACTGTTCGGCCGGTGCGCCGTTGCTCAGGTTGCGCACGTAGAAGATGTTGTAGATCTGGCGGTTGCCCGAGTAGTTGTTGCCTTTGCTGAAGCTGCCGAAGTTGTCGCTGTAGATCCGGTCCTCGTCGGCGGTGCCGCTGGGCTCGTGCACCAGCCAGCCGGTGGCGTTGAGCAGCAACGGCGTGCCGCCGCGCACCAGGGCGAGGCTGCCCTGGTCGAAGTACTCCTCGCCCTGCCCGGGATTGTTCGCGTACGGCGCGGCGCGGAAGGACATCCAGGCCGCGTTCTTGCCCCAGTCCGAGCGCGCCGCCACCGCACCCAGCCCCGGCGCGAAATAGGACAGCGGCAGGCCGCTCACCGGCGCCGTCGTGCCGGCCGGATCCAGCGCGAGGAAGCGCAGCCATTCGTCCGCGTAGCCGAAGCCGCCGGTGGCGGCGTCCACGTCGGCGAGGTACTGGCGGAAGATCGCGGTGTGCGGCGAGCCCCAGTAGTCGAGCGCGCCGAGCAGCTGCTGGAACAGCCCTACCTGCGTGGTGCCCGGCGGCTGGCTGCCGGAACCCGAGCCCGAGCGGTTGGTGTCGCGGTCGTCGAAATAGGCGCGCGAGGGCCAGGTGAAATGCATCGCGTACTCGGCGCTGTCCACCGGGTAGCTGTACGGCGCGCTGGCGTGCACCAGATCCTGGCCGGTGGCGGTCTTCACCTCGCGCAGGGGCAGGGTCATGTTGAGGACGCCCAGCGGGGCGTAGTTGGCGTAGCCCTCCGGCCAGCCGCCGCCCAGCAAGTGCTGCTGGTAGTACGGTTGCACGCGCTTGGCGAACTGGTTGTTCAGCCAGTCGTTCCACTCCGCCGGACCCGAGGGGTTCTCGTCGTAGGTGGCCAGCGCGATGGCGGCCTTGGCGTGGAAATAGCCCGCGTAGTAGTTGCTCTGCGGATGCTCGTACTCGAAACCGGCGCAGCCGTTCGGCGTTTCCCAGGCGGTGATCCACGCGTTCGCGGTGGTGTAGACCTGCGTGCGCTGGGCCGGTGTCAGCAAATCCCAGACCCAGTCGTAGCCCAGGCCCATGCCCACGCCGTAGAAGCGGATGCCGTAGCCGCTGTCGGTGCAGGGCGGTTGGCCCTGGCTGCCGGAGGCCGACATCTTCATCAGGATGTCCACCGCCTTGGCGCCGTAGGTGGCGGCTGCGGAAGCGTTGCTGGTCTTGAGCACCTGGTAGCACATGCCTTCGGCCAGCAACGCGGGGACGTAGTCGCTGCCCTGGTAGCCCTGACCGAGGTTCGGCAGGTTCGGATAGGTGTTGCCCGAGGGGTACTCCACGTTGCCGCCGATGTAGGAGTCGCACTTGGCCTTCAGCGCCGTCCATTGCGGGTTGGAAGAGGTGGCGCGCTGGCGCAGCGCCGTCAGCGTGGCGCCGTCCAGCAGCAGCCGCGGGTGCGGCGCCAGCGTGGTGGCGGCCAGCGCCTGCACGCCGAACGCGGCCGGTGCAGGCGCGGAAGCGGGGGCGCCGTGCGTGGGCGCGGTCGCCTTGGCGTCCACCAGCGCCAGCACGCGCGAGGGCTGGCATGCGGCGGTGCCGGCCTCGCAAGGCTGGTCCTGGTGCATCCACGCGAGACCCTCCGGCGACAGCTGCGCGCCGGCTTCGGCATCGTCCGCTGCGGCGTGCGTCGCTTGCGCCGCCGGGCCGGCGGGCGCGGGGAGGGCGGGCGCCGGTGCGGCCGGCAGTGGCGCGGAGGATTCGCCGGTTTCCGCCGCCCGAACCGCGGCTGGCGCCGCCGCCGAAGCGTCCGCGCCCGGCGCGTCGTGGATCCGCACGATGATCGCCTGCGCCATCACCACGGCAGCCAACAGGGCCGCCGCCGTGGCGAGCAGGGCGCGCCAGCGCCAGCGACGGCGAGGAGCGGCGGTGTCCGGGTGGCCCGGCAAACTACGGTTCGGCATGGCGAATCCTTGCATCAGATGGACCTGCCAGGCCGATCCTGGCGGGGACTCCCGCTCAGCGGGCGCCTCGGTGGAACAACACCACCTCGACCGTCTGGATCAGGATCAGCAGGTCGAACAGCAGGTTGTTGTTCTTGATGTAGTAGAGGTCGTACTTGAGCTTTTCGGCGGCGTCGTCCTCGGACGCGCCGTAGGGGTAGCGCAGCTGCGCCCAGCCGGCCAGGCCGGGCTTGAGGCAGTGGCGCAGGTTGTAGTAGTGGATTTTCTGCGCCAGGTCGGCGACGAATTGCGGCCGCTCGGGCCGCGGGCCGATGAAACTCATCTCGCCCTTGAACACGTTCCACAGCTGCGGCAGCTCGTCCAGCCGCACCTTGCGGATGAAGCGGCCGACGCGGGTCACGCGGTCGTCGTCCTTGGCAGCCCAGCGCGCCACGCCGTCGCGCTCGGCGTCCGTGCGCATGCTGCGGAACTTGATCAGCCAGAAGGTCTTGCCGCGCACGCCCACGCGTTCCTGGCGGTACAGGATCGGTTGGCCGGGGCCCGATTCGAGGCGGATCGCCAGCGCCGTCAGCAGCATCAGCGGCCAGGTCAGCGCAAACACCAGCAGAGTCGCGGCGAGGTCGAAGCAGCGCTTGCTGAGCCGGCGCATCGGGGAAGCGTAAAGGCCGCCCGAGTAGACCAGCCACGAGGGGTAGGTCAGCGCCAGCTGCACGCGGCCGGATTCGCGCTCGAAGAAGGTGGTGAGGTCGGTCACCTCGATGCCCAGCTGCCGGCATTCGAGCAGCTCGTCCATCATCAGGTTGCCGCGGCGGTCGTCCACGCCCACCACGATCTCGTCGATGCCGTGCCGCTCTGCCCAGACGTCGAGCGGGGCATCGGGCGTGACCAGCAGCTCGGCGGGAACGGCGACGGCTTCGCCGGGCCGGGGCACGAAACCGACCACCACGAAGCCGCGCCGGTCGGAGCGGCGGCGCATGCGGTTGTGGATCTGCGCCGCGCGGTTGCCGCCGCCGAGCACCAGGATGCGCCGCTTGAACGCCTCCACCTCGACCAGCCGCAGGAAGGCCGCGCGGAACGCGGTGACCGCCACGAAGCCGATCATCAGCGCGATGAACAGCACGCCACGGCCCACGTAGGCCTTCGGCAGCACGTAGTAGGCCACGACCAGGCCCAGGCCGCCGAGCGTGAAGCCGACCGCCTGGCGCGCCAGCAGGCTGAACCAGGTCGCGCGCATGTGGGTCTGGTACTGGCCCATCGCCACCATGCCCAGCATCAGCAGCCCCGCGAACATCAGCGCGCGCGCGGGCAGGTGGCTCAGTTCGTCGATGCTGCCGAAACGCAGCCAGATGGCCACGCACAGGGACGCGCAAAGCAGGAGCATCTCGGCTGCCGCCAGCAAAAGCAGCCAGCGCGTTGACTGTCGGTGCAGGAATCGCAACATCCTTCTCTCCCCCTTCCCCGGCATCCGGTGCTGGTGGGACGGAGAGAGTAGCAATCCGGCGCGGCGCTGTCTATAACAGCTACGTGACGAGTGCGCAATATGTGTTTTGCGAAAAAAATCACAAAACAAGTAGAAAATTCTTAAAGTGGTTCGCGTGCTGGAACCGGTATGCCGGCAAGCGCCGGGGTGCGAGGGTGCGGCCGCGATCGCGCGCAGGCAGGCGCCGGCCGTGCGACGGCCGGCGGGGCGAAAGAAAGTGCAGGGTTGGCGGGGGCGGATGCGGTGCGCGGCACCGGCATGCGACGCGTGGGCAGTGCCGCCGACCGACCCGCAGGGCTTCGGGCCGGTCGGCGGCTGCGCCGGCTCAGGCGGTGGTCTGCTGCGCGATGAAGCCCAGGTACCAGGGCATCGCCTCGCCCAAGCCCTGGACCAGGGTGTGGGTGGGCGCATAGCCGAGGCGCGTGGCGGCGCGGCTGATGTCGGCCAGCGAGTGGCGCACGTCGCCGGCGCGGAATTCGCGGTGGACCGGGGGCCGGTCGTAGCGCACGCGCTCGGCGGCGAGTTGCTGCACCAGTCCGTCGAACAGCTGGTTGAGGCTGGTGCGCTGGCCCACCGCCACGTTGTAGACCAGGTCGCAGTGCTCGTCGGCGGCGAGCGCCGCGAGCAGGTTCGCCTGCACCGCGTTGGCCACGTGGCAGAAGTCGCGCGTGGTCTCGCCGTCGCCGTTGATGAACACTTCCTCGCCGCGGATCATCGTGGCGATCCACTGCGGGATCACCGCGGCGTAGGCGCCTTCCGGATCCTGCCGGCGGCCGAACACGTTGAAGTAGCGCAGGCCGATCGACTTGAAGCCGTAGCAGCGCGCGAACACTTCGGCGTAGATCTCGTCGAACAGCTTGGTCGCCGCGTAGGGCGACAGCGCGCGGCCGATCTTGTCTTCGACCTTGGGCAGGCTGGGCTCGTCGCCGTAGGTGCTGCTGGAGGCGGCGTAGGTGAAGCTGGCCACGCCGGCGTCGCGCGCGGCCACCAGCATGTTGATGAAGCCGGTGGCGTTCGCCGCGTGGGTGGCCAGGGGATCTTCGATCGAGCGCGGCACCGAGCCCAGCGCGGCCTGGTGCAGCACGTGGCGCACGCCCTTGCAGGCTTCGCGGCAGTCGTCGAGCTCGCGGATGTCGCCCTCGATGAAGCGGAAGTGCGACCACGCCGCGGGGCCGACCAGGCGCTCCACCTCGTCGAGGTTGCGCTGGTGGCCGGTGGCGAAGTTGTCCAGGCCCACCACGTGCTGGCCCAGGCCCAGCAGCGCCTCGACCAGATTGGAGCCGATGAAGCCGGCGGCGCCGGTGACCAGCCAGGTGCCGGATTCGGCGCGCACGCGCGCCTGCAGCGCGGCGGGCAGCAGGGTATCGAGCGTCGCCATCACAGCCTCCCGTCCACCGCTTCGCGCGGCAGCACGTATTTCACGTCGTAGACCACGGACGCGGGCTTGCCGTAGGCGCGCACGCCCTCCGCGCCCAGCGCCACGAACTGCCGGTGGCCCACCGCCACGATCACCGCGTCGTAGGCCGCCGCCGGCGGCTCGGCCAGCGGGGCGAGGCCGTATTCGTGCTCGGCCTCGGCGGCATCGACCCAGGGATCGTGCACGTCGACCTGCGCGTTGTAGCCGCGCAGCGCCTGCACGATGTCGACCACGCGCGTGTTGCGCAGGTCCGGGCAGTTCTCCTTGAACGCCAGGCCCAGGATCAGCACCCGCGCCTGCACCGGGTTGATGCCCTTGCGCACCATCAGGCGGATCACTTCGCCGGCGATGTACGGGCCCATGCCGTCGTTGGTGCGGCGGCCGGCGAGGATCACGTCGGGGTGATGGCCCACCTCCTGCGCCTTGTGCGTGAGGTAATACGGATCGACGCTGATGCAGTGGCCGCCGACCAGGCCGGGGCGGAACGGCAGGAAGTTCCACTTGGTGCCCGCCGCCTGCAGCACTTCCAGCGTGTCGATGCCGAGCTTGTTGAACAGGATCGCGAGGTCGTTGACCAGCGCGATGTTGAGGTCGCGCTGGGTGTTCTCGATCACCTTGGCCGCCTCGGCCACCTTGATCGAGCTGGCGCGGTGCGTGCCGGCCGTGATGATCGAGCCGTACAGCCGGTTGACGAAATCGGCGACCTCCGGCGTGGAGCCGGAGGTGACCTTGAGGATGCCGGTGACGCGGTGCTGCTTGTCGCCGGGGTTGATCCGCTCGGGGCTGTAGCCGGCGAAGAAGTCGCGGTTGAAGACCAGGCCGGAGCCCTGCTCCAGCAGCGGCACGCACACCTCTTCGGTGCAGCCGGGGTAGACCGTGGACTCGTACACCACGATGTCGCCGGCCTTGAGCACCTTGCCCAGCATCTGGCTGGCCTTCACCAGCGGGGTGAGGTCGGGGCGCTTGGCCGCGTCGATCGGCGTGGGCACGGTGACGATGTAGACGTTGCAGTCGCGCAGGTCGTCCAGCGTGGCCGAGAACTTCAGCCGCGTGGCGGCGGCCAGTTCGGCGGCGTCCACTTCCAGCGTGCGGTCCTCGCCGGCGCGCAATTCATCGATGCGTGTCGCGTTGATGTCGAAGCCGAGGGTGTCGTAGTGCTTGCCGAACTCCACCGCCAGCGGTAGGCCGACGTAGCCCAATCCGATGATGGCGATCCTGCTGTTTTCCAGATTCCGCATGCGGGCGTCCTTGATCTGCTGACTGGCACGCAGCCGCCCTGGCGGCCGCGATGAACGGTAACGGGTTGCGCCGCTGCGGCCGCGGGCGGAGCCGCGAACCGCAGGCGCGGGATCGTGCACGCGACACGTGCCGCCGGCGCTCCCGCTCGAACTATCCTAGCGGCAGCCTCGTGCTGCCGCATAGCGCGGGCCGTTGCGGCTGCGCTTGCATTCAGGCGGGTGCCCGCTCGCGCAGCCAGTGTTTCAGTGCCGTGTCCGCGGCCGCCAGCGGCGCCGCGCTGGCCGAGCGTTGCAGCATCGCCGCCAGCGCGGGCGGCACGTCGACGGGGTGGCCGAGCAGCGGTTCGACCACCTGCTCGAACTTCGCCGGATGCGCGGTGGCGACCGCGGCCCACGGCCGCGTGTCGCCGCTGTCGCGCAGGCGATCGAGCAGGTGCACGGCGGTGGCGGTGTGCGGGCAGAACACTTCGCCGTGCTCGCGTGCGTGTGCGGCGAGCGTGCGGCGGATGCTTGCGTCGTCCACGCTTTCCGCCTGCAAGGTTTGGCGCAAGGCCGCGTCGTCGCCGCCGAAGGTCCAGCGCAGGCGCTCGAAGTTGCTGGGCGCGCCCACGTCCATCGCGTTGGCCAGCGTGGCGACCGCTTCGCGTGGCGCGTAGTCGTGGCCGGCGAAGAACTCGGGCAGGGTGGCGTTGGCGTTGCAGGCCAGCCGCACCTCGCCCACCGGCAAACCCAGTGCGCGCACCCACAGGCAGGCCAGCGCATTGCCGAGGTTGCCGGTGGGCACGATGAAGTTCAGCGGCGTGCCGTGCTCACGCCACCAGCCCAGCGCAGAGTGCGCGTAATAGCTCATCTGCGGCAGCAGGCGGCCGAGGCTGATGCTGTTGGCGGAACTGAGCGGCACGGCCAGCTGCAATTCCGCATCGTTCAACGCGGCCTTCACCATGCGCTGGCAATCGTCGAAGCGGCCGGCCACGCGCAGCGCCTGCACGTTGTCGCCGAAACAGCCCAGCTGGTGCGCCTGCCGCGGCGACACCAGGCCGTCCGGATACAGGATCACCACGCGCACGTTCGGCTGCCGATGGAACGCCGCCCCCACCGCCGCGCCGGTGTCGCCCGAGGTGGCGACGAGGATGGTGAGCGGCCGCGCATCCGCGCGCGGCAGCCGGCGCAGGCAGGCGGCGAGGAAACGCGCCCCCACGTCCTTGAACGCCGCGGTCGGGCCGTGGAACAACTCCAGCACCTGCGCATCGCGATACGGCAACGCCCGCAACGGCACCGGAAAATCCAGCGCCTCCGCGCAGATCGCCGGCAACTCCGCCGCCAGCGGATCGCCATCGAAAAACGGCGCCAGCAACGTGGCGGCCGTATCGGCCAGCGAACCCTGCGCATCGAAGCGCGACGGATCGAGCACCGGCAAGCGCTCCGGCACATACAGCCCGCCATCCGGCGCCAGTCCCGCAGCGATGGCTTCACCCAGCGTGGCCGCCGGCGCACGACCGCGCGTGCTCAAGTAGCGCACGGAATCACTCATGGCCCACATCTCCTGCACGCGATTGCTTGCCAACCTCAGTTCCCAGATACGTCGCGGAGTGGCCGCTGTGGGGGACGTGTCGACGGGAGTTGATCCAATGCCCTCGACACAGCCTGCTTGTAGGGTCGGCGGATTGAACAGGCCATTTCTCTTGGTTACTTCTCTTTGGGCCAGCAAAGAGAAGTGACTCGGGCGCCGGCAGGCGACCGAAAGCCCGCCGCAGGCGAGCCAAGGTGCGGAGGCGTAGGGCTGTCGCGGCACCCGCCCCTCACCCCAGCCCTCTCCCCAACGGGGAGAGGGAGAAAGCAGGTTGCGGCCGGCGTCCGAAACCTCTTTCTCGTTTGCGAGAGCGCGAGAGCAAAGCGCAGCGCGCAGCAAGATTGCGCAACGAGGATCAGCGCTCGATGAGGCGCTCCGCCTCGAACTCGTCCGGCGGCACCACCGGCGCGTCCGGATGCACGGCGGCCTCCAGTTCGGCGGCTTCCACCGACGGCGTGCGCCAGCCCGACTTCACGCCCCAGAGGTAGAACACGAGGCCGATCGCCGCGACCACGGCGAGGTCCCAGCCGTACGGCAGGTAGCCCTTGCCGCCGAAGGTGGTGCTGCCGGCCCAGGAAACGACGGCGATGGCGGGCAGGTAGGCGACCAGCCACCACGCGCCTTTCAGCTGGCGGCCGAAATCGTGCCAGCCGGCCTTGGCCTGGTAGTAGAAGTAGATCGGCAGCGCCACGACCATCAACAGGATGATCTCGCCGGTCAGCGGCCACTTCGCCCAGTACAGCAGTTCGGTGGACATGATGAAGGCGATGCCGGCGAGCACGGGCAGGCCGGCGAGGCGCAGCGGGCGGTGCAGGCCGGGTGCGGTGCGGCGCAGGGTCATCACGCTGACCGGGCCGGTGAGGTAGGAGATGATGGTGGCCACCGAGATCACCGCGGCCAGCGTGCCCCAGCCGCGGAAGAAGAACAGGAACAGGAAGGACACCACGAGGTTCACCCACATCGCCGGGCGCGGCACGCCCCACTTCGGGTGCACGCGGCCGAGGATCTTCGGCAGCGTACCGTTGCGCTCCATGCCGTAGAGCATGCGCGCGGTGGTGGCGGTGTAGGTCATGCCGGTGCCGCTGGGGCTGATCACCGCGTCGATGAACAGCAGCGTGGCCAGCCAGTGCAGGCCCAGGATGATCGCGAGGTCGGCGAACGGCGAGGAGAAATCAATGCCGTGCCAGCCGATGTTCGCCAGCATCTCGCGCGGTACCGCGCCGATGAAGGACACCTGCAGCAGCACGTAGATCACGGTGGCCAGCACGATCGAGCAGACGATCGCGAACGGGATGCTCTTGCCGGGGTTGTGCGCCTCGCCGGCGAGGTTCACCGGGCTCTGGAAGCCGTTGAAGCTGAACACGATGCCGGCGATGGCGACGGCGGTGAGCACGGCGGCGAAGTCGGTGGCGTGCGCCTCGCCGTGGATGCCCACGCTGAAGTTCTCCGGGTGGAAGCCCGAGGCGATCAGCAGCAGCGCGGTGAGCGCCGGGATCACCAGCTTGAACACGGTGATCGCCGCATTGGAGCGAGCGAACAGCTTCACGCTCCAGAAGTTCAGCAGGAAATACGCGATCACCAGCACCGCCGCGATGGCGAGGCCGGCGTGGCTCAGCTCGCCGTGGCCGCCGGGCGCCTGGTGGTAGAGGTCCTTCGCCCACGCCCACTTCCACGAGGACATGTACTGCGCCGAGGCCTCGGCCTCCACCGGGATCACCGAAACGATCGCGATCCAGTTCGCCCACGCCGCGATGAAGCCCACCAGCGAGCCGTGCGAATAGTGGCCGTAGCGCACCATGCCGCCGGATTCGGGGAACATCGCGCCGAGTTCGGCATAGGTCAGCGCGATGAACAGGATGATGGCCGCGCCGATCACCCACGCCCACACCGCGCCCGGGCCGGCTATCTGAGCCGCGCGCCACGCACCGAACAGCCAGCCCGAGCCGATGATCGAACCCAGGCCGGTGAGCATCAGGGCGAACGGGCCGACGTCGCGGCGGATCGAGCTGCTGGAAGACATGGAAACTCCTGAAAGCGCGCGTCGCGCATCCCCGAAAGGGTGGCATGGTTGCAGACCCGGCCATCCGATGCCACCCGCCACAGGTCACAGGCGGGCGTTCGAGAGCGCCCCCTCACCCCAGCCCTCTCCCCCAAGCCGGAGGCTTGGGGGAGAGGGAGGCAAGCGGCAGGCTCTCCCCGAGTCCCGAGTCCCGGCCCCTCAGCACTCGATCACGTTCACCGCGAGGCCGCCGCGCGAGGTCTCCTTGTACTTGTCCTTCATGTCGCGGCCGGTGTCGCGCATGGTCTTGATGACCTTGTCGAGCGACACGCGGTGCTTGCCGTCGCTCTTCAGCGCCATGCGGCTGGCGTTGATCGCCTTCACCGAGCCCATCGCGTTGCGCTCGATGCAGGGGATCTGCACCAGGCCGCCGATCGGGTCGCAGGTGAGGCCGAGGTTGTGTTCCATGCCGATCTCGGCGGCGTTCTCCACCTGCCAGATCGAGCCGCCCAGCGCGGCGGTGAGGCCGCCGGCGGCCATCGAACAGGCCACGCCCACTTCGCCCTGGCAGCCCACTTCGGCGCCGGAGATCGAGGCGTTTTCCTTGTACAGGATGCCGATCGCGCCCGCGGTGAGCAGGTAGTCGACGATGCCGTTTTCGTCGGCCTTGGGGCAGAAGCGCAGGTAGTAGTGGCCCACCGCCGGGATGATGCCGGCGGCGCCGTTGGTGGGCGCGGTGACCACGCGGCCGCCGGCGGCGTTTTCCTCGTTCATCGCCAGCGCGTAGAGGTTCACCCAGTCGAGGATGGTGAGCGGATCCTTCAGCGCGGCCTCGGGCTGGTTGCGCAGTTCCTCGGCCATCGCCGGCGCGCGGCGCGGCACGTGCAGGCCGCCGGGCAGGGTACCGGGCGAGCGCAGGCCGCGCGCCACGCCGTCGGCCATCGCCTTCCACACGGCGAGGATGCCGGCGCGCACCTCGGCCTCGCTGCGCCACACGCGCTCGTTGGCCAGCATCAGCTGCGCGATGGTGAGGCCGTGCTTCTCGCACAGCGCCAGCAGTTCGTCGCCGGTGGTGAACGGATACGGCTGCGCGGTGGTGTCGGCCACGATGCGGTCTTCGGCCGCCTCGTCGGTGTTCACCACGAAGCCGCCGCCCACCGAGTAGTAGTCGCGCGTGGCCAGCTCGCGGCCTTCCGCGTCGAACGCGGTGAAGCGCATGCCGTTGGTGTGGAACGGCAGCTTCTGGCGCTTGTTGAAGACGAGGTCGGCCTTCTCGTCGAACGCGATCTCGTGCTTGCCGAGCAGGCGGATGCGGCCGCTGCCGCGGATGCGCTCCAGCGCGGCGGGGATCGCGTCGGGATCGACGGTGTCCGGATGCTGGCCCTCGAAGCCCAGCAGCACCGCCTTGTCGGTGCCGTGGCCGCGGCCGGTCAGCGCCAGCGAGCCGTACAGCTCGCCGCGCACGCGCGCCACGCGGCCCAGCACGCCCTTCTCCTCCAGCCAGCGTTCGGCGAAGCGCGCCGCAGCGCGCATCGGCCCCACCGTGTGCGAGGAGGACGGCCCGATGCCGATCTTGAACAGGTCGAATACGCTGACGGCCATGGCGTGCTGCAGGTTGGAAGGGGCCGCTATTCTACGCGCGGCGATTCCCCGCGACAGTCCATCCGCAAGCGCATGTCCGATCTCGTCCTCTACCAGCGCGACTACTGCCACCTGTGCGACATGGCGCTCGCCGTGATGGCCGAAGCGCAGGCGCCGGAGTTCGACAGCGCGTGGGTGGACGACGCGCCGGAGCTGGAAGCGCGCTACGGCACGCGCGTGCCGGTGCTGCGCGACATGCGCGACGGCCGCGAACTGGACTGGCCGTTCGACGCGGCGGCGGTACGGGCGTTTCTCGCCGCTACCCTGTAGGAGCGCACCCTGTGCGCGAATGCTCTTGCTTCGATCAGCGCCAGAGCATTCGCGCACAGGGTGCGCTCCTACGGGCGAATCATTTGCCCACCAGCACCAGGTGCGCATGCACCTGCACGTCGGCGCCGATCACCGAGGTGTCGGCGTAGTCGCCGCCGCCCACGTTGAAGTCCAGCCGCTTGAGCGTGGTGCTCACGTCCAGCGTGGCGTTCCTGCCCTGCGGCTTGAAGTCCACCGCGAGGCTCACCGGTTTGGTCACGCCGCGCAGGGTGAGCTGGCCGTCGGCGATCACCTTGCCGCCCACGCTGCGGAAGCCGGTGGTGACGAAGTGCGCGCTGGGGTACTGCGCCACGTCGAAGAAATCCTTGCCGGGCAGCGCGGACTGCTGGTCCTTGTCGCTCACCGCGACGCTGGCCATCGCCACGGTCACGTCGAACTTCGAAGCGGCGAGCTTGGCCGGGTCGTAGCTGATCGCGGCGTGCCATTGCTTGAAGCTGCCGTCGAAGCTGGCGCCCTGGAAGCTGCCGGTGAAGCCCAGCGTGCTGGCGGGCTGCACGGTGTAATCGGCGGCCAGTGCGGCGCCGGGCAAGGCCAGCGCGAGCAGCGCGGCGGCGGCGAGTCGGTGGATCTTCTTCATGCGCGTTCTCCCTTGTCGTTGCGCAACTTGCCGAACGGCAGCATGCGCCGCAGCACGTCGTCGCCGTCGAACACGTGGTGCTTGAGCGCGGCGCCCACGTGCGCCACCAGCACCAGCACGAGGAACCAGAACAGGTACTCGTGCACCGCATGCGCGAGGTGGCGCTGCGCGTCGTCTTTCGCGGCGATGCCCGGCAGGTTGAACAGCTTGAAGAACTGCAGCGGCTTGCCGGTCACCGAGTTGAACCACCAGCCGGAGAGCGGCAGTGCCAGCGCCAGCAGGTAGAGCAGCGCATGGGTGGCGCGTGCGGCCAGCAGCTGCCAGCGCGGCGCCGGTTCCTCGCGTGGGCGGCCGTCGCGCCAGCGCCAGGCCAGGCGCAGCAGCATCAGCGCCAGCACGGTGAGGCCGATCGACTTGTGCAGCGCCAGCCAGTTGATCTTCTGCATCGGATTCTTGGCGAGGTCCATGCACAGGCCGAACACGCCGTTGCCGAGGATGGCCAGCGCCACGATCCAGTGGAAGGACTTGGCGACCGCGCCCCAGTGGCGGTCGTCGCTCAGCAACTTCATGGGGAATCCTTGGTGGCGTGGTCGTCGGGCTGCGCATGATCGCTGCGGATCGCTTCCAGTTCCATCCACACGGACACCTGCCGGCCGATCGAGTTCGGGAACGCGCCGATGCCGAACGCGCTGCGGTCGAGCGTGGCGGTGGCCGAGAAGCCGGCGACGGTGTGCAGGCCGTACAGCGTGCGCGCCACGCGGTTGAGGCGGAACGGGATGTCGAGCGGGCGGCTCACGCCGTGCAGGGTGAGCGTGCCGTGCAGCACGCCGTGGCTGGTGTCGCTGCGCTCGACCGATTGGCTGGCGAAGTGCGCCTCGCGGTACTGCGCGCAATCGAGCAGGGCGTGCCCGCAGGCCGCCGCGCTCCAGCCGGCGTCGCCCATATCGACGCCGGCGAGGTCGATGTCGAGCTCGGTGCTCGCGTGGCTCCAGTCGTCCGGGTCCAGGCGCAGCCAGCCGCGCGCGATGTGCAGCCGCCCGAACGGCCGCGAATAGCCGTCGTGGTCGATGCTGAAGACGATCTGGCTGTGCACGGTGTCGTAGCGATACGTGTGCGTGGCGGCGTGCGCGGCCAAGGCCGGTGCAGCCAGCAACAGCGATAACCAGTGCGCGGAACGCGTGCGTGACATGCGGCAAAGTCTGGACGATCGCCGCTGCGCGCACCAGCGACGGCGCCTGAACGCAGTGTTCGCGGCCTGGCATGTCCTCATGCCAAGCCGAGTCCCGCCTTGGAGCGCGCTCGCGCGGACATTCTTTGGCATGATGGGGCGAGCAGTAGGGGATATGCCATGTTTGCCACGCTCGTGCTGGGGGCCATCTTGTCCGCCGCCATGCCAACCGCGCCCGCCAGCGGCGCAGGGCATGCGCATGCCACGGCAGGCAAGGCCGCGACCGAGGAATTGCCGCCCTCGCCGCAGTTCCGCCATTACGGCCAGGCTTCCGGAGTGCCGTCCGGCGCGGTCTACGCCATCGCGCAGGATCGCAGCGGCATCATGTGGTTCGGCTCCGACGAGGGCCTGGTCCGCTACGACGGCGTCGCCTTCAAGGTATTCAGCCATTCGCCGGCGGATCCCGATTCGCTCCCGGCGAACCAGATCTATGCCTTGTACGTCGACCGCGACGACGACGTCTGGATGGGTGGAGTCACCAGTGGCCTGATGGTCTACGACCAGCGCAGCCGTCGCTTCCGCCAATGGACGCACGATCCGAAGCAACCGGACAGCCTTGCCGGCGACGAGGTCTGGAGCATGGCGCAGACGCCGGACGGTGCGTTGTGGGTGGCCACGCAGGACGGACTGGATCGCCTGCGGCCGGATCGCAACGGCTTCGACCACATCGCCTTGCCGGCGACGGCGGGGGCAGGCTCGGAAGAGGTGGCGGTGCGCGCCTTGCTGGCCGATGCCGACGGCCGGCTCTGGATCGGCGCCAGCGGCGGCCTGTTCGTGCGCGAGCCGGATGGAAACATCCATGCCGTGCCGGTGGCCGACGGCTTCCGCGGCGACCTGCACAAGATCTGGCGCATCCAGGGGCGCCCCGGCGAGATTCGCGTGTCGACGTTCAACGGCCTGCTGACGATCGGCAGGGATGGCGTGGCGCGCCCGTTCGCGAACGAACGCCTCGCGGCGCGGGGCGCATCGATCACCGCCAGCGTGCGCGACGCGCAGGGCTGGCTGTGGCTGGTCGGCACCAAGGGCGCCCTGCTCGACGACGGGCGCGGCGATTTGCGGGACATCGTCAGCCACCCGCTGCTGCCCGGCGGGCTGCCCGACAACCGGATCTGGCAGGCGATGCGCGACCGCGAGGGAGGGTTGTGGTTCGCCCTCGACAAGTCCGGCCTGGCCTACCTGCCGCCGGACTGGAGCGGCTTCACGCGCTTCACGCACGTGCCCGACGATCCGGGCAGCCTGTCGGGCGTCTCCGTGCTGAGCGTGCTGGCCAGCCGCGACGGCCGCCTGCTGGCCGGCGGTTTCGACGGCTGGATCGATGCGCTGGACGTGGGGCGCGGCACGGTGGAGCACGTCAGCCGCGCCTTGCACAGCAACATCTCGTCGATGGCGCAGGACGCCAAGGGGCGCTTGTGGGTCACCGAGAGCGGCGCCGTGTTCCGGCTGGACCAGGGCAAGGCGACGCCGCTCGACCTGGCCAAGGCGCACATGACCCGGCCGGTGTTCATCCGTGCCCCGGGCGACGGGAAGGTCTACGTCGCTTCCTGGGGCGAGGGGATCTTCGCGATCGATCCGGACACGCTCGCGATCGCCCCGGTGCCCTTGCCCGAAGGCATGGCGGACGTGGCGATAGCGAACCAGTTGCTGGCGCATGGCGGCACGCTCTGGTACGCCAGCAAAGGCGGACTGCTCCGGCTGGATCCGCACAACGGCCGCATGGCACCGGTGCCGGGCGTGCCGCATGCCGAAGTGCTCGCCGTGGACTTCGATGCCGACGGATTCTGGGCGGCGACAGAACAGTCGCTGGCGCATTACCGCTACGCGAACGGCGTGGCCGTGCGCGACCGGTCCATCGACATCAGCCGCGAGCCGTTCCTGCCGAACCTGATGACGATCCGCGCGGATCGCCAAGGCAACGTGTGGGTGTTCGCCAACCCCGGCTTGTGGCGGATGGACGCGCGCACGCACCGCTTCAGCAGCTTCGGCGCCGCGCATGGCCTGCTGAACACCGAGTTCGCCAACGGTTCGACGGCGGTATTCCCGGACGGCAGCATCTTCGCGGCCAGCAACGGCGGGGTGGTGGGCTTCCACCCGGACCAGCTGCCGCAGCGGCTGCCGCAAGGCACGCCGCCGCTGACCCTCAGCAAGCTCACGGTGAACCGTGGCGGCCATGTCCAGGCCATCGACGTCGTGCCGGGGCAGGTCGTGCGGATCGGCTGGCGCGACCGCGACCTGCGCGTGCAGAGCCGGCTGGCTTCCTATGTCGATCCTGCGGCCAACCGCTATCGCTACCGCTTGCGCGGCCTCGACCCCGACTGGGTCGATGTCGGCGACCGTGGCGAGCGCGAGTTCGCCGGCCTGCATGCGGGCGACTACACGCTGGAGGTGCAGGCCGCCGGCGCGGACGGCGCATGGTCGCAACTGGGCGCGCCGCTGCGCATCCACGTGCAGGCGCCGCCGTGGCTGCGCTGGTGGGCGTGGCTGCTGTACGCATTGGCGCTGATGCTGGCGGTGGGCTGGATCATGTGGGCGTCGCGGCGGCGGCTGGCGCAGCGCCACCGCATCGAGCTGAGCGAGCAGCGCCGCGCCCTGGCCGAGCAGGCCAGCGCCGCCAAGACCCAGTTCCTCGCCACGCTCAGCCACGAGATCCGCACGCCGATGACCGGCGTGATGGGCATGGCCGAGCTGCTCTTGAACACGCCGCTGGACAGCAAGCAGCAGGACTACACCCGCGCCATGCAGCGCTCCGGCGGCATGCTGCTCAAGCTCCTGAACGACGCGCTGGACCTGGTGCGCATCGACGCCGGCCGGCTGGAGCTGGAGCCGGCACCCTACGAGCCGCGTCAGCTGGTGGAGGACGTGGCGCAGCTGCAGCAGGGCCTGGCCTGGAGCAAGGGCTTGCGCTTCACCGTGGAACTCGCCGCCGACCTGCCTGCGCAGGCGGTGGGCGACGCGGTGCGCATCAAGCAGGTGCTGCTGAACCTCGCCAGCAACGCGCTGAAGTTCACCGCGCACGGCGGCGTCACGCTGCGCGCCGCGCGCAGCGGCGACAGTCTGCTGTACAGCGTCAGCGACACCGGCCCGGGCATCCCCGAGGGCAGCCAGGCGCGCCTGTTCCAGCGCTTCGAGCAGGAGGACAGCCCACAGCGTCGCGCCGGCAGCGGCCTGGGCCTGGCGATCTGCCGCGAGCTGGTGGAGATGATGGGCGGCAGCATCGAGCTGCAGTCGCGCCTCGGCCACGGCAGCACCTTCCTGGTGCGGCTGCCGCTGATCGAGGTGGGCGAGGCGACGGACGAGCCCGCCGCGCCGTCGCCCGTGGACGGACACCCGCTGCGCCTGCTGCTGGTGGAGGACGATGCCATCGTGGCGGCGGTGATCGCCGGCCTGCTGCAGCAGCAGGGGCACCACGCCTGTCACGTGGCGAACGGCCTGCTGGCGCTGGCCGAGCTGGAGCGCGAGCGCTACGACGCGGTGCTGCTGGATCTCGACCTGCCCGGCGTGGACGGCTTCCAGGTGGCGCGATTGATCCGCCAGCGCGAGACGGGCCGGCGCCTGCCGATCGTGGCGGTGACCGCACGCACGGGCGAGGCGGACGAGGCGCAGGCGCGTGCGGCCGGCATGGATGGCCTGCTGCGCAAGCCGCTCACCGGTGAACAGCTGGCGGCGATGCTGATGCGCGTGTTGTGCGCGGACGGCGCGGACGAAGACGCGGCGATCGCGGTCGAATAAGGCGTACTGCGTCGTGCGGCAGCGGCGACGCATTCGCCTCGCCTGCCGCTTTTTGGCATGATCCGCCGATCGAGGCGGTGCAGGCCGCGCGGGATCGCCGCGCCTGCCCGGGCGCCGCCATGCAGGGGAACACGATGGGTCGCAGGCCGGTGCTGTCGGCGGGTTGGTTCGGCCTGCTCCTGCTCCTCTCGGCGTTCGCGCCGGCGCGGGCGGCCGCGCCGGCGCCCGCGGTGGCCGCCATCCCCATGGTCACGCCGCAGTTCCGCCGCTTCGGCGTGTCCGACGGCCTGCCCAGTTCCAGCGTCTACGCCGTGGTGCAGGACCACGACGGTGCGATCTGGTTCGGCACCAAGGGCGGCATCGCGCGCTACGACGGCGTGCATTTCAAGGTGTTCCGCCACGCGGCGAACGAACCGGGCTCGCTGTACGAAAACGGCATCGCCACGCTGCTGGTGGACCACCGGAACCGCCTGTGGGCGGCGGGGCTCAATGCGGGCCTGAACCGCTACGACGCGGCCACCGGCAAGTTCGAGCACTGGGGACATGATCCGAACGATCCCGCCAGCCTCGCCAGCGACCGCGTCTGGGCGCTCGCGCAATCGCCGGACGGCACGCTGTGGGTGGGCACGGGGCGGGGGCTGGACCGCATGCGGCCGGATGGCCGCGGCTTCGAGCACGTGGAATACCGCGCCCCCGACGGCAAGGTCGAGAGCCTCGGCCTGGTCGGCGCGCTCCACGTCGATGCCCGCGGGCAGCTGTGGATCGGCTGCGCGCTCGGCGTGCTCCGCCGCGATGCGCAGGGGGCGATGCACCCGGTGCCGGCCGCCGATCCGCGGCGGTCGATGTCGGCTTGGAGCATCGGCGGCGACGGCGACGAGGTGCGCATCGCCACCGTCCACGACCTGATGGTGGTGGGGGCCGACGGCCTGGCGCACCGCTTCGGCGGCAGCGTCATTCCCGAAACCAACGTGATGGCCAGCGTGCGCGACCATGCCGGCCGGCTGTGGGTCGGCACGCAGCGCGGGCTGTTCATGCAGCCGCGCCCGGACGCCCCGGTGATGGCGGTGACCGACCAGCCCGTGCTCAACGGCGACCTGCCCGGCACCTGGGTGTGGCAGATGATGGTCGACCGCGCCGGCGGGCTGTGGCTGGCGTTGTTCGACGGCGGCGTCGGCTACCTCGCGCCGGGCTGGGACAGCTTCAGCCGCTTCACCCACATCCCGGACGATCCGGCCAGCCTGCGCGACTCGATCGTCACCACCATGGCGCGCGGCAAGGACGGCCGCCATGTCTGGGTGGGCGAGCGCGCCGGCCGGGTGGATCGGCTCGACCCCGTCACCGGGCAGGTGGAGCACGTCCTGTCCGGCCTCGGCGGCGACGTGGCCGGCATGACCGAGGATGGCCGCGGGCGCCTGTGGGTGGCGGCGCAGGGGGCGCTCCAGGTGTGCGACGAAACGCACTACCGCTGCGTTCGCGTCGACCCGGGTGGCAGCGGCATGCAATCCCCGCTGGAGGTGGAGCCGGGGCCGGACGGCCAGATGTACGCGCGCACCTTCGGCAAGGGCATCTTCCGCATCGACCCCGACACGCTGGCGGTGGCGCCGGTGCCGATGGACCAGCCCAACGAGAAGGTGCTCTGGGGCAGCCAGATGACGCTGCACGACGGCGTGTACTGGTACGCCAGCGACGGCGGCATGATGCGGCTGGACAGCGCGCACGAGCGCTTCGTGATGGCGCCGGGCGCGCCGCAGGGGCAGAGCGTGGACGCGTTCGCGTTCACCCCACACGGCATGTGGATGGCCAACGCGAACGGCCTCGTGCATTACCGCATCGAGGGCGGCAGCCTGGTGCGCGAGCGCACGGTGGACGCGGCGCACGGCTGGCCGTCGATCAACGTGGTGGACCTGGACGTCGACCGGCAGGGCCGCGTCTGGGTGTTCGGCCACGACGGCCTGTGGCGCTTCGATCCGGCGAACGGGCACTTCCGCTCCTTCGGCCTGCAGGACGGGCTCGCCAACGGCGAGTTCTCGCGCGGCTACGCCATCATGCCCAGCGGCTACATCTACGCGCCGACCCTGGGCGGCGTGGTGGCCTTCGACCCGGACCGCATCGGCACGCAGAAGACCGCGCCGCCGCTGGCGATCACCGGCATCAGCGTGCGCCGGCAAGGCGTGCGGCAGGCCTTGCCGATCGATGCGGGCGTGGTGAACGTGGGTTGGCGCGACCGCCAGTTGGACATCCAGGCGCGCGTGTACTCCTACCTCAATCCCGCGGCCAACCGCTACCGCTTCTTCCTGCACGGCTTCGACCCCGGCTGGGTGGACGTGGGCAACCAGGGCGAGCGCGATCTTTCCGGCCTGGGCAGCGGCGACTATTCGCTGATGGTGATGGGGACGGGCGCCGCGGGCGTGTGGTCGCAACTCGCCGCGCCGCTGCGCATCCACGTGCAGGCGCCGCCGTGGCTGCGCTGGTGGGCGTGGCTGCTGTACGCATTGGCGCTGATGCTGGCGGTGGGCTGGATCATGTGGGCGTCGCGGCGGCGGCTGGCGCAGCGCCACCGCATCGAGCTGAGCGAGCAGCGCCGCGCCCTGGCCGAGCAGGCCAGCGCCGCCAAGACCCAGTTCCTCGCCACGCTCAGCCACGAGATCCGCACGCCGATGACCGGCGTGATGGGCATGGCCGAGCTGCTCTTGAACACGCCGCTGGACAGCAAGCAGCAGGACTACACCCGCGCCATGCAGCGCTCCGGCGGCATGCTGCTCAAGCTCCTGAACGACGCGCTGGACCTGGTGCGCATCGACGCCGGCCGGCTGGAGCTGGAGCCGGCACCCTACGAGCCGCGTCAGCTGGTGGAGGACGTGGCGCAGCTGCAGCAGGGCCTGGCCTGGAGCAAGGGCTTGCGCTTCACCGTGGAACTCGCCGCCGACCTGCCTGCGCAGGCGGTGGGCGACGCGGTGCGCATCAAGCAGGTGCTGCTGAACCTCGCCAGCAACGCGCTGAAGTTCACCGCGCACGGCGGCGTCACGCTGCGCGCCGCGCGCAGCGGCGACAGTCTGCTGTACAGCGTCAGCGACACCGGCCCGGGCATCCCCGAGGGCAGCCAGGCGCGCCTGTTCCAGCGCTTCGAGCAGGAGGACAGCCCACAGCGTCGCGCCGGCAGCGGCCTGGGCCTGGCGATCTGCCGCGAGCTGGTGGAGATGATGGGCGGCAGCATCGAGCTGCAGTCGCGCCTCGGCCACGGCAGCACCTTCCTGGTGCGGCTGCCGCTGATCGAGGTGGGCGAGGCGACGGACGAGCCCGCCGCGCCGTCGCCCGTGGACGGACACCCGCTGCGCCTGCTGCTGGTGGAGGACGATGCCATCGTGGCGGCGGTGATCGCCGGCCTGCTGCAGCAGCAGGGGCACCACGCCTGTCACGTGGCGAACGGCCTGCTGGCGCTGGCCGAGCTGGAGCGCGAGCGCTACGACGCGGTGCTGCTGGATCTCGACCTGCCCGGCGTGGACGGCTTCCAGGTGGCGCGATTGATCCGCCAGCGCGAGACGGGCAGGCGCCTGCCGATCGTGGCGGTGACCGCGCGCACGGGCGAGGCGGACGAGGCGCAGGTGCGCGCAGCCGGCATGGATGGTTTGCTGCGCAAGCCGCTCAGCGGCGACGAACTGGCGGCGATGCTGGCCCGCGTGCTGCGTGCGACGGACAAGGACACGGCCGCCGCGACCGGCTGAACGACCACGGCGTCACATGTCGTGCTTGGCGATCTCGCAGCCGCGGCGCTGGTACTCGCGCCAGCGCTCGCGCGAACCCTCGCGCTCGGCCGGGTCGGCGGCCACCACTTCCAGCACGCGCTCGCAGCGCATGTCGGGGCAGTGCTCGCGCAGGTTGATCAGCAGCGGGCGGTCGGGCGTATCCACGCCGGGCGGCACGATCAGCACCGCGGTGTCCGCATCGTCGTCGTCGCCGGCGAGCTGGTGCGGAATGAACGCGTCCTCGTCGAACGCCCACAGCAATTCATCGATCGCCTCGGCCTGCGCGTGGTCGCGCGCGAGGATCAGCGTGGGCTGCTGCGCCGCGAACGCCCGCTTCGCCAGCTCGCAGACCAGGAGCAGCGGCTCGTCGCGGAAACGCGGCTTGGCGATCAGGTAGAAGTCGGCGCGCATGGTGGGGAGCCGGGATTCGGGATGGGGGGATTCGGGATTCGGTAAAGCAGGATGGCGCGAGCTTGGTGCTCTTGCCAATCCCGAATCCCAAATTACGAATCCCGATCCAAAAGCCACTGCGCCAGCAGCGCCACCGGCCGCCCCGTGGCCAGACCCTTGCGGCCTTCGTCCCAGGCGGTGCCGGCGATGTCGAGGTGCGCCCAACGCTGGCCTTCGGCGAAGCGCGAGAGGAAGCAGGCGGCGGTGATCGCGCCGGCGCTCTTGCCACCGATGTTGGCGACGTCGGCGAAGCCGGAGTCGAGCTGCGCCTGGTAGTCGTCCCACAGCGGCATGCGCCAGGCGCGATCGAGGCTGTGTTCGCCCGCGGCGAGCAGCTCGGCGGCGAGGTCGTCGTGCTTGCTGAACAGGCCGCTGGCGTGCTTGCCCAGCGCGATCACGCAGGCGCCGGTGAGCGTGGCGGCGTCGACGAGGGCCTGCGGCTTGAAGGTCTGCGCGGTCCAGGTCAGCGCGTCGCACAGGATCAGGCGGCCCTCGGCGTCGGTGTTGAGCACCTCGATGGTGAGGCCGGACAGGCTGGTGAGCACGTCGCCGGGGCGGTAGCTGTCGCCGTCGGGCATGTTCTCGGCCGCGGGCACCACGCAGACCAGGTTGAGCTTGACGCCCATCTTCACCGCGGCCACGAACGCGCCGAGCACGCCGGCCGCGCCGCCCATGTCGTACTTCATCTCCTCCATGCCGGGGCCGGGCTTCAGGCTGATGCCGCCGGTGTCGAAGGTGATGCCCTTGCCGACGAAGGCGTACGGCGCCACGCCCTCGGCGCCGCCCTTGTATTCCAGCGCGATCAGCTTGGGCTTGTTCGCCGAGCCGCGGCCCACCGCGAGCAGCGAGCCGAAGCCGAGCTTTTCCATTTCCACATGGTCGAGCACGCGGCAGCTCACCTGGTCGTGCGCATCGGCGAAGGCCTGTGCCTGCGCGGCGATGTGCGCGGGGTTGCAGATGTTCGGTGGCAGGTTGGCCAGCTCGCGCGCGAAGCGCACGCCCTCGGCGATGGCGGTGGCCTGGTCGAGGCCGGCCTGCGCTTCCGTGCCGGCGGCGAAGGCTACGCCGGCCAATTCCGGCTGCACGCTCTTCTCGCGCGGCTTGAAGGTGGCGGTGTAGCGGTAGGCGGCGTGGTCGGTGGCCAGCGCAGCGGTGCGCACGCGCCAGGCGGCGTCGCGGCCGGGCACGTCCACTTCGGCGAGGTAGGACACCGCTTCGGCGACGGGCAACTTGCCCAGCGCGCGCGCGGCCTCGATCGCCACCTTCTGGTAGCGCGCCGCGTCGAAGCCCTTCTGCGTGCCCAGGCCCACCACCAGCACGCGCTTCGCGGCGATGCCGGCGGGCGCGTACAGCACGGTGGTGCTGCCGGCCTTGCCGCTGATGTCGCCGCTCTCCACCTGGCGCTTGATCGCGCCGCCGATCGCGCCGTCGATGCGCGCGGCCGCGCTGGTCAGCACGCCTTGTTCGTACACGCCCACCAGCACGCAGGCGCTGTCGGCGGTTTCGGGGGCGGCGGTGGCGAGGCTGAACTGGAGGGTCATCGGGTGTTCCTGCGTGGGCGCGGGGCAGCGCGAACCGGCTAGACTGGCGGTTCGCCGGCCGTTTCGGCGTTGACGGAAGCCCACAAGTTTATCGCATGCTGAGCATTCTCGACCGCTATTTCCTGCGCGAGCTGGCGCAGACCGTGGCCGCCACCGTGGTGGTGCTGATGGTGATCGTGGCCGGCACCGCGTTCGCCACCGTGCTGCAGCAGGTGGCCAAGGGCAGCTTCCCGGCCAGCGTGATGTTCCAGGTGCTGGGCCTGCGCACGCTGGGGCAGCTCACCAACATGTTGCCGCTGGCCAGCCTGGTCGGCGTGCTGATGGCGCTGGGCCGCATGTACCGCGAGAGCGAGATGCACGTGCTGATGTCCTCGGGCATGGGGCCGAACGGCCTGCTGCGGCCGATGGCGCTGCTCGCCGCGGCGCTGGTGCTGCTCACCGCGCTGGTCTCTCTGTGGCTGGGGCCGTGGGCCGCGCGCACCAGCGACGCGATGGTCACCGCGGCGAACCGCTCGGTGATCGCCGCCGGGCTCGACGCCGGCCGCTTCACCGAACTGCCGGGCAAGGGCGGCATCATCTTCGTCGACGCGCTGAGCCGCGACGGCAGCAAGCTGGGCCGCAGCTTCGTGGCCACCCAGCGCGACAGCAAGGACGGCCATCCGCACCTCAAGCTGGTCACCGCCACGAACGGCCAGCTGTACCAGGAGAGCAGCGGCACCAACCGCTTCATCTCGTTCCGCGACGGCTGGCAGTACGACATCCCGCTGGGCGCGGACAACTGGCGCGTGATGCAGTACCAGCGCAACGACAGCGCGCTCTCCGCCGTGACCAGCGACAACGAGGAAGATCCGGCCGAAAGCCTGACCACGCTGCAGCTGCTGGACTCCGCCAACCCGGATGCCCGCGCCGAACTGGCCTGGCGCACCAATGCGCCGGCGCTGACCCTGGTGATGCTGATGCTGGCGCTGCCGCTGTCGCGGCAGAGCCCGCGCGAGCCGCGCTACGGCCGCCTGCTGCTGGCGATGCTGAGCTTCTACCTCTACTACCTGCTGCTGGCGGTGGGCCGCGCGCAGATCGGCAAGGGCCACTGGCACCACCAGACCGCCTTGTGGGTGCTGCATGCGCTGATGCTGGCCTTCGCCGGCTGGCTGTGGTGGAAGCAGTACGCGCCGCGCAAGCCGCGCCACGAACAGGCGCTGCCCGCATGAAGTTCACGGTAAGACGCGTGGACAAGCTGGTGGCGCTCAGCGTGCTCGGCTCGGTGATCGGCGTGTGGCTGGTGCTCACCGGCTTCGACGCGGTGACCCAGTTCCTGCGCCAGCTCGGCCACGTGGGCAAGAACGGCTACACGCTGGTCAACGCGGCGGTGTACGTGCTGGTGACCGTGCCGCGCCGCGCCTACGAGCAGTTCGGCAACGCGGCCCTGATCGGTGGCCTGCTGGGCCTGGGCGGCCTCGCCGCCACCGGCGAACTCACCGCGCTGCGCGCCGCCGGCATGTCGCGCCTGCGCATCGCCGCCTCGGCCACCGGGGTGATCGCGGTGCTGATCGCGGGCGTGGTGATCCTGGGCGAAACCGCCGCGCCCTGGGGCGACCAGCTGGGGCAGGCCATGCAGCTGCGCATGAAGGCCGGCAACATCGGCGCCACCGGCAGCGGGCTGTGGGCGAAAGACGGCGACCGCATCATCAACGCGCGCGGCACCGTGGTGCGCCGCGTGGGCGACCACGACACCGTGCAGCTCGCCGACGTGCGCGTGTTCACGCTCACCCCCGACGGCCAGCTCAGCCGCCTCGACTGGGCCAAGACCGCCGACCACGACGGCCACGAGTGGATCCTGCACGACGTGCGCAGCACCACGCACGATCTCGGCGGCACGCACAGCAGCACGGCGGCCAGCGAGCAGTGGCAATCCAGCCTCAATCCGCAGGTGCTGGCGCAGTCGGTGATCCAGCCGCAGTACCTGTCGATGCGCGACCTGCGCCGCAGCATGGGCTACCTGGAGCGCAACGGCGAAAGCCCCGGCGTCTACGCGGTGGCGTTCTGGGGCCGCGCGCTGTACGCGCTCAACGTGCTGGTGCTGGTGCTGTGCGCGATGCCGTTCGCGTTCGGCACGATGCGCTCGGGCGGCCTCGGCAAGCGCATCTTCATCGGCATGCTGCTGGCGATCGCCTGGTATTTCCTGCAGAAGGCGATGGTGAACTTCGGCACCGTCTACGGCCTGTCGCCGCTCATTGCCAACCTGCTGCCCGCGCTGCTGCTGGCGCTGGTGGCGTGGCTGTATTTCCGCAAACACGCCTGAGGCGAGCGCCATGAACCCGGTCGACCTGCGCAGCGATACCATCACCCGCCCCACCGCGGCGATGCGCGCCGCGATGCTGGACGCCGAGGTGGGCGACGACGTCTACGGCGAGGACCCCACCGTCAACGCGCTGCAGCGGCGCCTCGCCGACGAGCTCGGCTTCGATGACGCGCTGTTCGTGCCCAGCGGCACGCAGAGCAACCTGCTCGCGCTGATGAGCCACTGCGAGCGCGGCGACGAATACCTGGTCGGCATGGACGCGCACACCTACAAGTTCGAGGGCGGCGGCGCCGCGGTGCTGGGTTCGATCCAGCCGCAGCCGATCGTGCAGGACGAGGACGGCACGCTGCCGCTGGACAAGCTCGCTGCGGCGATCAAGCCGGTCGATTCGCATTTCGCGCGCACCCGCCTGCTGGCGCTGGAAAACACCTGGCACGGCCGCGTGCTGCCGCTGGATTACCTGCGTGCCGCGCACGATTTCGCCCGTGAGCGCGGGTTGGCGCTGCACCTGGATGGCGCGCGCCTCTACAACGCGGCGGTGGCGAGCGGCGTCAGCGCGCGCGCCATCGCGCAGCATTTCGACAGCGTGTCGGTATGCCTGTCGAAAGGCCTGGGCGCACCGGTCGGCTCGGTGCTGGTGGGCAGCGCGCCGCTGATCGAGAAGGCGCGGCGCTGGCGCAAGGTCGCCGGCGGCGGCTGGCGCCAGGCCGGCATGCTCGCCGCCGCGGGTCTTCACGCGCTGGATCACCACGTGGCGCGGCTGGCCGACGACCACCGCCGCGCCGCCTACCTCGCCGGCCGCCTGCGCGAGATCGCCGGCATCGATCTGCTCGGCCAGCACACCAACATGGTGTTCGTGAACGTGCCCGCCGCACGCCTCGCGGCACTGGACACCCACCTGCGTGCCGCCGGCATCCGCATCAGCATCGGCTACCTGCCGACGTTGCGCCTGGTGACGCATCTGGATGTGGATGACGATGGTATCGAGAGGGTGGTGGACGCGTTTCGCGCATTCTTCGCACGCGGGTGACGCATGCGGCGCTTTCTCCCCTCGCCCGCTTGCGGGAGAGGGGGTGGGGGGAGAGGGGCTCTTCTCTCGCAAGCGACAAAGCGGTTTCGTGCCGCTGCCGCGGCCCGAGTTACTTCTCCTTTGCTTGTCCAAAGGAGAAGTAACCAAGAGGAAACGACACCCCGATG
>OFIS01000106.1_pt1 | contig 101885 bp, 95 predicted proteins | sample 1775071 | NCBI WGS metagenome assembly OFIS01 (sample SAMN08195774, study PRJEB24354) | sludge metagenome | isolation source: sludge from phenol fed wastewater aerobic bioreactor C | place: India: Nagpur | collected 2016-09-17 | reverse complement strand
CGTTCTTCAAGGGGTGCTGGAAATGCGACTTGGAACTGCGGCCTGCCCGGGGCCGACCAAACAATGCGGGCGATGAATCACGTCTGCTTTCTCTATCCCTCCCCGTTTTCGGGGAGGGTCGACAGTATGAGCGCAGCGAATGCTGTCGGGGTGGGCTAAAGCCGACCGCATGCAAAACCCCACCCGTCTCCGCGCTGACGCGCCGAGCCACCCTCCCCCTGCGGGGGGAGGGATAAAAACGCCCGATTGACAATGATCAAAACAAACCGATGGTCGGACGCCATGCTGCCCAACGTCCGGGAAATGCCGTGCTGATTGCCCTGTTCGCCGATGTCCATGCCAATCGGCAGGCCTTTGAAGCCTGCCTCGCCGACGCGCGCGGCTGCGGCGCGGAACGCTGCGTGCTGCTCGGCGATTTCGTCGGCTATGGCGGCGATCCCGACTGGGTGATGAACCGCGTCATGGCGCTCGCCGACGACGGCGCCACGCTGGTGCTGGGCAATCACGACGCCGCCATCGGCGGCTCGGCCGACGGCATGAACCTCGAAGCCCGCGTCGCCATCGAATGGACCCGCACGGAACTCGGCAAACCGGCGCGTGATTTCCTCGCCGCCCTGCCCCTGACGCAATCCGATTACGACCGGCTCTACGTCCATTCCGAGGCCAGCCATCCCGAACGCTGGACCTATGTCGTCAGCACGCTGGAAGCCGCCGACAGCCTCACCGCCACGCAGGCCCACGTCACCTTCTGCGGCCATGTGCACAAGCCCGCGCTCTACAGCCTGTCCTCGACCGCCAAGATGACATCGTTCACGCCCACCGCCGACGCGCCGGTGCCGCTGCTGCCGGGCCGGCGCTGGCTCGCGGTGCTGGGCGCCGTCGGCCAGCCGCGCGACGGCAATCCGGCCGCCGCTTATTGCCTGTTCGACACCGGCAGCGGCGAAATCACCTACCGTCGCGTGCCCTACGACATCGAGACGGCGGCAACGCGCATTCTCGAGCAGGGTCTGCCGCCGATCCTGGCCGAACGCCTCTTCATGGGGAAATGAGCGATGGCGCGGCCCCTGCACGATCCCGGTTTCGTCGTTGACGGCTTCCGCCTCGACGAGCTGGTGCACAGGGGCGGCATGGCCATGCTGTGGCGCGTCAGCAAGGATGGCCTCGACGCCCCGATGCTGATGAAGGTGCCGCGCATCGGCGAAGGCACCGATCCCGCCGCCATTGTCTCTTTCGAGATGGAGCAGATGATCCTGCCCAGGCTCGACGGCCCGCATGTGCCGAAATTCATCGCGACCGGCGACTTCGCGCAGCAGCCTTATCTGGTGATGGAGGCCATCGCCGGCACCAGCCTGCTCAAGCGCCTTCCCGAACTGCCGCTGCCTTATGACGAAGTCGCCCGCCTCGGCGTGAAGATCGCCGAGGCGCTCGACGACCTGCATCGCCAGCATGTGGTGCATCTCGACATCAAGCCGAGCAACATCATGTTCCGGCCCGACGGCGCCGCAGTGCTGATCGACTTCGGCCTGTCGCATCACGACCAGTTGCCGGACCTGATGCAGGAGGAGTTCCGCCTGCCCTTCGGCACCGCGCCCTACATGTCGCCGGAGCAATTGCGCGGCATCCGCAACGATCCGCGCAGCGACCTGTTTGCCCTCGGCGTGCTTTTGTATTTCTTTTCGACCGGCGAGCGCCCCTTCGGAGAGAGCGAGACCTTGCGCGGCATGCGCCGCCGGCTGTGGCGCGATCCCAAGCCGCCGCGTGAAGTACGCCCCGATTATCCGCCATGGCTGCAGGAAATCGTGCTGCGCTGCCTCGAGGTCGAGCCCGGCCGGCGCCATCCGACCGCGGCGCAGCTCGCTTTCGACCTCAGCCATCCCGGTGAGGTGAAACTCACGGCGCGCTCGGAAAAGCTCAAGCGCGATCCGTGGACCACGGCGATGCGCCGCCGCTTCAACGCCGACCTCACCGCGCCGCCCAAGGCGCCGGTGGCTGCCCAGATCGCCACGGCGCCGATCGTCGCCGTCGCCATCGATGTCGGCGAACAGGGCGCGCCGATCAACGAGGCCCTGTTCGGCGTGACGGCGCGCATCCTCGCGACCTTGCCGCAGGCCCGCCTCGCCTGCCTCAACGTTCTCAAGACGAGCGCCATCGCCATCGACACGACGCTCGACGAACAGGGCCATAACAAGAAGATCGACCGGCTGGTCCGCCTCAAGGCCTGGGCTGCGCCGCTCAAGCTCGACGAGCGCCGCCTGACCGCGCATGTGCTGGAAGGCGCCGACGCGGCGGCGGCGATCCTCGAATTCGCGGCCGTGAACCGCGTCGATCACATTGTCATCGGCGCGCGGCAGGAATCGTTCCGCCGCCGCGTGCTCGGCAGCGTCTCGACCAAGGTTGCGGCCGAAGCGCCGTGCAGCGTTACCGTCGTGCGCGCGCCGCGCGAGGCATGAGTTGATGAGTTCCAACGGGAACGCAAGCGCATGGTCCGGCGTTATAAACACTCCTTCAACCCATCGGAGTGTGAACATGCAGCGTAAAACCGCGACCCTTTTGGCCGCCGTCACGGCGCTGGCGGCTGTGACGCTGCCCGCTTCGGCCGCGACGCTGGCGACGGCCACCACATCGCTCAATATCCGCACCGGCCCCGGCCCGGAATATCCCGTCATCGGCGCCATTCCCGACAAGGGCCAGGCCACAGTCACCGGCTGTATCCAGGGCAGCCTGTGGTGTCAGGTGACCTATAACGGCAAGCAGGGCTGGGCCTACTCGCAATACATGATGGGCAATGCCGGCGGCCAGGCCGTGGTGGTGAGCCAGACCGTGCCTGTCCTGTCGTTCGATCCGCCGGCCGCCACGGTCGGCACCACCACCGTTGTCGCGACGCCGACCATCCGGGGCAATTTCATTGCGCCCGTTGCCGGCGCGCCGCTCGAGATCGCGCCGCCGCCCGCGACCGTGCAGACCTATGTCACGCAGAATCCGGTGACGCCGGTCTATCTCAACGGCGAAGTTGTCGAAGGCGTCGGCCTGCCCGAAGACGTCGTGCTGACCCGCGTGCCGGATTATCAGTACAGCTACGCCTATGTGAACGGCGTGCCGGTGCTGGTCGAGCCGGGCACGCGCCGCGTGACGTATATCTATCGCTAGAGAAATGACATCGAGACGGCGAAATCAGAACGTCGCCGTCTCGATGAACGTGATCAGCGCCGCGGCGGCGAGGCCCATATCGGCCGGGCTCGTATATTCCGCCGGGTTGTGGCTGATGCCGCCGCGGCAGCGCACGAACATCATCGCGACCGGGCAAAGCTTCGCCATCGCCATGCCGTCATGACCGGCGCCGGAGACCAGCGATATCGGCTCGCCGCCCACCGATTTGATCGCTTTGCCAAGACCGTCCTGCAGCACCGGATCGCACGGCGTCGTCGGCACATTGCGCGTATCGGTCATGGTCACACCGAGATGGCGGCGCTCCGCCAGCGCCCGGACTTCGGTTTTGAAAACGTCAACGAACTTGTGCCGGGCCGCATCCGAGCCGGAGCGGATATCGACGATCAGCGCGACATTGCCGGGGATGACATTGCCCGCCGCATTGGAAATGCGCAGCACGCCGACGGTGGCGACGACCTCGCCCTTGGTCTCGCGCGCCAGCCGTTCGGCCAGCGACACGGTCTCCGCCGCGCCGGCCAATGCATCGCGCCGCAGCAGCATCGGCACCGTGCCGGCGTGACCGGCTTCGCCGAGGAGTTCGACATTCACATAAGTCTGCCCGGCAATCGCCGTGACGACGCCGAGCGGCTGACCGCGATGTTCCAGCACCGGGCCCTGCTCGATATGGACCTCGACATAGGCCGCAGCCTCGTCGCGCGCATAAGCAGCGGCGGGAATGTCGGCCGCCGACTTGCCGTATTGCGCGAGCACCTCGCGGAAGCTCATTCCCGCCGCGTCCTTCGTCTCCAGCCGCGCGGCGTCGAAATGTCCGGCCACGGCCAGCGACGACGACAAGGTCACCGGAAAGCGCGAGCCCTCCTCGTCGCCAAAGGCGAGCACGTCAACGCCGAACGGCAGCTTGCGTCCCTGGCGCGCGAAATGCCCGGCGGCGAGAATGCCGACAATGACGCCGAGCGGCCCGTCGAACATGCCGGCATCGATCACGGTGTCGATATGCGAGCCGATCAGCAGCCGTTTCCGGCCCTCGCCGGCCCAGCGGCCGCGCACGGTGCCGAGCGCGTCCGCCGACACATCAAGCCCCGCCTCGCGCATCCATTTGCCGACGAGGTCGGCGGCGGCGCGATGCTCCGGCGTCAGGAAGCCGCGGACCAGCCGGTTCGGCTCCGCCGAGATCGAGGCGAGCGTGCGGATCATCAGGTCGGCGCGCTCGCCGAGAGAGACTGAATCGGGGACGGTCATGGACGATCAACGAGCGGTGCGGGGACGACGGGCTTATCGTACCCATCTGCCGAACCCCGGCCAAATGAGCAAGGTCGGGCCTCAGAAGGCGGCCAGCAAGGCTCCGCCGACCGCGCTGAGCAGCACCACCAGCCAGGGCGGCGTCTTCCACATCACCAGCAGCAGCAAGGCCGCGGCCGCGAGCACGAAATCCCCGGCGCCGAGAATGCCGGCAGTCCAGACCGGATGATAAAGCGCCGCCAGCAAGAGCCCGACCACGGCGGCGTTGACCCCGCGCAGTGCCGCCTGTGCCGCCGGCGTGCGGCGCAGGTCCTCCCAAAACGGCAGCGCGCCGGCGACCAGCAGAAAGGACGGCACGAATATCGCGGCAAGGCATAGCGCCGCCCCGAGCCAGCCGTTCGGCGGCGCGGTCATCGCCGCGCCGAGATAGGCCGCGAAGGTGAAGAGCGGCCCGGGCACGGCCTGCGCCGCGCCATAGCCGGCGAGGAAGACGTCGTTGCTGACCCAGCCCGGCGGCACGACCGAGGCCTGCAACAGCGGCAGCACCACATGGCCGCCGCCGAACACCAGCGAGCCGGCGCGGTAAAAGGCGTTGAAGACATCGAGCGCATGCGACGGCATGGCCGCCGCCAGCAGCGGCAGGCCGATCAGCAGCACGAAGAACAGCAGCAGGAAAACCGTGCCCGCGACGCGCCCGACCTTCAGCGGCAACGAAACGTGATCGACCGGCGCGCCGGTCCGCAACGTCGACAGACCCACGATCGCGCCGAACGCAATGGCGCCGATCTGGCCCCAGGCCGATGGCACCGCGACCACGATCGCGGCGGCAACGACGGCGAGCGTCGCCCGCTCTCGGTCCGGCGCCAAAGTCCGCATCATGCCGAGCACGGCCTGCGCCACGACGGCAACGGCGGCGACCTTGAGGCCGTGAATCCAGCCGACGCCGGACACATCGCCCAGCGTCGCGACACCGTAGGCGAACAGCACCATGACGACAGCGGACGGCAGCGTGAAGCCGATCCAGGCTGCGAGGGCGCCCGGATATCCGGCCCGCGACAGGCCGATTGCCATGCCGACCTGGCTCGACGCCGGGCCCGGCAGAAACTGACACAGCGCCACGAGATCCGCATAGGTGGCGTCGTCGAACCAGCGACGCCGCGCCACGAACTCTTCCCGGAAATAGCCAAGGTGTGCGACGGGACCGCCAAAGGACGTGAGGCCGAGGCGCGTGAACGCGCCGAGCACTTCCAGCCAGTGGCCGGATGTCGCCTTCGCTGGCGCTGCTTCTGGCGGGCTTTGCGCTGTCATCGCCGTCCGTCGATCACGGGTTCAAGCCGACGTCTGATAGTCCGCCAGTGTGACAGTTCGGCGAACGCCGCGACCGCCGGTAGGCAGCCGCGGCACCACCAGCCGTTACGGCACGAGGACGATCGAGCCGGTGGTCTTGCGACCCTCGAGGTCGATATGGGACTGCTTGGCGTCCTTGAGCGCGTATTTGTGGCTCGCCGGGATCTTCACCGCGCCGGAGCCGACCACCTTGAACAGGTTGTCGGCGATCGAGACGAGATCCTCGCGCTTGGCCGCGTAGGTGTTGAGCGTCGGCCGGGTCGCGAACAGCGAGCCCTTGAACTGCAGCAGGTTGATATCGAAGGCCTTGACCGGCCCCGACGCCGAGCCGAACGACACGAACATGCCGAGCGGACGAATGCAGTCGAGCGATTTGGGGAAGGTGTCGTTGCCGATGCCGTCATAGACGACGTCGCACAGCTTGCCGCCGGTGATGGCCTTGACTTTCTCGGCGAAGTCTTCCTCGCGATAGAGAATGGTGTGATGCGCGCCATGCGCCTTGGCGAGTTCGGCCTTGTCCTTGGAGCCGACGGTGCCGATCACGGTGGCGCCGATGTGGTTGGCCCATTGGCACAGGATCAGGCCGACGCCGCCGGCCGCGGCGTGGACGAGGACCGTCGAGCCCTTCTCGACCTTGAATGTCCGGTGCAGCAGATACTCGGCGGTCATGCCCTTGAGCATCATCGCCGCCGCCTGCTCGTAGCTGATATTGTCGGGCACCTTCACGACGCGCGCCGCCGGCAGGAGACGCTCCTGCGCGTAGCCGCCGAGCGCCACGACATAGGCGACGCGGTCGCCGATCCTGAAATCCGACACGCCGGGGCCGACTTCGGTCACCTCGCCGGCGCCTTCATTGCCGGCGACGAAAGGCAGGCCGGTCGGCGACGGATAGAGCCCGCTGCGGAAATACGTGTCGATGAAATTGACGCCGCAGGCATGCTGCTTGATCTTGATCTGGCCCTCGCCCGGCGCCGGAACCTGGATATCCTCGAATGTCAGGACTTCCGGACCACCGACCTTATGGACACGTACTGCGGCAACCATGTTTCACCCCTTGAATTTCTGTTCGGGAAAGCTGTTCGGGGCGCGATCATAGGCACCGCGGGCCCCGGCGCAAGTTTTGGGCGCCATGCCCGCGCCTGGTTCACACCGTCGTGTTCAGCGGCCGCCGGAGATGCGCAAGTTTGCGCCGGTGACGTACGAGGCCTTGTCCGAGAGCAGATAAAGCACGCCGTCGGCGACTTCGTCGGCGTTGCCGGCGCGGCCGATCGGAACGCCGGTCATGTGCTTCTCGATACGGCCCGGTGGCTGGATATCGGTGTCGATCATGCCCGGGCTGACGCCATTGACGCGAATGCCTTCCTTCGCCAGTTCGCGCGCGGCGCCGATCACCATGGAGTCGACCGCGCCCTTGGCGGCGGCGTACCAGATGCATTCGGTGGCCCCGCCGATCACCGCGGCCATCGACGAGATCATCACGATCGCGCCGCCCTGCCCGCCATGCTTTGTGGACATGCGGCGGATCGCGGCGCGCAGGCACAGCAGCGCGCCGAAGGTGTCGACGTCGAGCGCGGCGCGGATGGTCTCGGTCGAGGCTTCGTCGAGCCGCGACATCGGGCCGATGATGCCGGACGAATGCACGAAGTGCGTCAGCGTGCCGAACGCGTCGGTCTCGGCGAAGACGCGCTCGATATCGGCTTCGCGGCCCATGTCGCCCTTGATGGCGACGGCGCGGCTGCCGAAGGCCTCGATGTCCTTCACAACCGCGTTGGCAGCCGCTGCGTTGCTGTTGTAATTCACCGCGACGTCGTAACCCGACTTGCCGGCGAGCTTCGCAATCGCGGCGCCGATGCCACGGCTGCCGCCGGCAACGAGCAGGACGGGTTTCGACATGAACGTTCTCCCGGATTTCTTATCGTTTAGTCGGCCCGGCGTAACAAACCGGCGCCCAGAAAGTAAAGCGCGATCGCCGAAAGGCCATAGACGACGTATGGCCCCGGCGACAGATTGGCGAGCACCGTGAAGAGCGCCAGCACCGCCCACGCCGCCATCAGCGCAATATTGAGCCAGCGCAGGTGACGCACGCGCAGCGGATGGACGAAGCGGATCGGCACGAAGGTCAGCGCCGCCAGCGCGGCGACCGCGGCCGCGGCGATCCAGGGCGGCGGCATCAGCACATAGAGATAAAAGGCGATGACGTTCCACACCGCGGGAAAGCCGCGAAAGTAATTGTCATCGGTCTTCATCGTCCGGTCGGCGAAATACAAGGCACCGGTGATGACGATTATCACCGCCGCCGGCGCACCGAAACCATCCGGCAGGAGGCCGCTCGCGGCGACAGTGTAAGCCGGCACGAAGACGTAGGTCGTAAAATCGACGACGAAATCGAGGCCGGCGCCGTCCCAGCGCGGCAGGACGTCCTTGACGCGCAGGGCCCGCGCCAGCGGGCCGTCGATGCCATCGACGATCAGCGCGAGGCCGAGGCAGGCGAACATCAATGTCCAGTGCCCGCCGGTCGCCAGGATCAGTGCGATCAGCGCCAGCGCCGCGCCACTCGCCGTCAGCACATGGATCGCGAAAGCGCCGATGCGGCGGGGATCCATTATTTGTGGTTGCCCCAATCGAGCTTGACGATCTCGGCCGAGCGGCCGCCGAGGTTCCAGTTGCGGCCGAAGCCGCGGAAACGCGACTTGTCGGACTTGGCGACGATCACCTCCGGACCGATCCAGTACTCGCTGTTCTGGATCGAGACGAGGCCGTCCTTGTCCTTGCCGCGCACCGGCGTCACCGCGCCGCCGCCGTATTTGTCGAGGCTGACGATACGGGTGTTGCCCTGCGTCTCGTAGCGGATCGGCACCTGATGCACGCCGAGGAACTGGCCGACGAGAATCGACAACAGATGCGTGGTGCCGCCGACGCGGCCGGTGAAAATGCGCGTCAGCCCTTTCACCGCCTGAATGGGCGCCTTGTCGTCGATGAACAAGGCCGCGGTCCAGTTGCCGCGCGCCATGATGCCGGGCAGGTCCATCATCAGGCCGAGATTGATGCCGGACAGATCGACATCCTCAAACCGGCCCTCGTCGATGCGCACGCCGGCCCAGGTCTGGCAGCGGCCTTCGGTCGGCGGATGCTCGCCGAGCGACAGCACGCAGGGACAAAACACCGTGCAATTGCACGACAAGGTCATTTCGCCCTTGAGGGTCCAGGCTTCCGTCACGGTCTCGCTCCCAGTAATTCTTTCACGTATTAGCTCAATTCGCCGCCGCGGGCCAATGCGCGATGAAAGCGGTCGCGATGAATGCCAGCCCGGCGGCGATGGCGAGGACGCCGATGGCATAAGTGAGGCGGTTCGTCACCGTCATCTTCTCGACCGTCATCAGGACGCCGAGCGCGGCCATCCACACCACGTTCATGATGCCGACGGCGAACATCACCATCATCATCGCCCAGCAGCAGCCGAAGCAGAACAGGCCCTGCTTGACGCCAAGGCGGAACACGCCGCGCGGCGTCGTCTGCCAGTTGGTGAAAAAGAACGGAAACGGCGAGCGGCACTGACTCAAACAGGCATGTTTCAGCGCCGAAAACTGATAGACCCCGGCGACGATGAACACCGCGCCGGAGAACAGCCCGCTGGCCGACGCCATGCTCGGATTGAGCAGCGCCGCCTTCATCAGGGCGAACTGCGCCAAAGTCGCGGTGGCGGCGAAGCCGAACCATACCGCGGCGTAACCGGCGGTCAGCACGAAAGGCGACACCACCTTCTCGTGCTTGCGCGCGGCGGTGTCGGCGATCTCGGCATAGGTGTAGATCATCGGCGCCGCGCTCGGCAGCATCATCGCCAGCGTCATCGCCATCCACATCAGTCCCACGAGCAGGAAGCCGCTCACGCCCCACTCGCCCGCCGGCATGAGCGACATGCCGAAGGTCGGGCTGCACAATACGTTCCAGATGCGCGGCAGCAGGTCGAGCGCCGCCATGCCAGGCCCAAGCGCAGCGCCCGGGCCGCCCATCTCGCCAATCATCAGGCCGAGATAGAGCCAGCCCAGCCCGGTCAGCGCGACGATGCAGACCACCGCCAGCACCTTCGGCCGCGCGAACACCGCGGCCAGCCGGGCGGAGGCCGGGGAGAGATGGTCGAGCGGATCGCGGGACAGTTCGGTCATGGACGACTCTCAATAGCGCATTGGCGGGTCACGCGAAATCCGGGCGATACCGAATGGTTTCCGGGGCCGTGCCGTGCTAGTTCGATCCCATTCTGAAGGATTGCATTGATGCCGGACAAAATCGGGACCGAAAACGCCGTATCGCGGAACCCGGAGGCCATCGTGGTCGGCCGCGGCCCGGCGGCGCTGACCGCCGCCATCGCACTGGCCGAAGCCGGTGTGGCCACCATTCTCGCCGGCAAGCGCCCACCCCGCACCGACAACCGCACCACCGCCCTGCTCGCCAGTTCCATCACAGCGCTGGAGAATCTCGGCGTGTGGGACCTGTGCGCCGACAAGGCCGCCCCGCTCATCACCATGCGGCTGGTCGATGCCACCGGTCGGCTGTTCCGAGCACCCGAGGTCCGGTTCGACGCCCACGAGATCGACCTCGACGCCTTCGGCTACAACATCGAGAACCCGGTGCTCATCGACGCGCTGGAACAGCGCGCCGGCGGGCTCGCCAACCTTGCGTTGATCGACGACGAAGTGGTCGCCGTCGAACCGGACGGGGACAAGACTGACGTTGAACTCAAGAGCGGCGAGCGTCTCGCAGCCCGGCTCGTCGTCGGCGCCGACGGCCGCAACTCGATGTGCCGCGACGCCGCCGGCATCGAACTGAGCAATCGCCCCTACAAGCAGGTCGCGCTCACCGTGTGCCTCACGCATACGCGGCCGCACCACGACACCTCGACCGAATTCCACACCGCGAGCGGTCCGTTCACTCTGGTGCCGCTGCCGGGCAATCGCTCGAGTCTGGTCTGGGTGCTGCGCCCCGGCGATGCAGACGCCGTTGCTGAACTCGGCGACGAGGATCTGGCGCTGGAAATCGAAGCCATGGCGCATTCGATCCTCGGCAAGATGACGGTCGAGCCCGGCCGGGCGCTGTTTCCGCTCAACGTGCAGACCGCGCGGCGCTTCGGCGCGCGCCGCATTGCGCTGGTCGGTGAAGCCGCGCATGTCGTGCCGCCGATCGGCGCGCAAGGCCTCAACCTCGGCCTGCGCGATGCCGTCACCATCGCCGAGCTGGCCGCCGAAGCCAAAGACGATAGCCGCGACATCGGCGGCGCCGATGTTCTCGCCGCCTACGAGAAGGCGCGGCGCGGCGACGTCATGAGTCGCGGCATGGTCATCGACATGGCCAACCGCACTTTGCTCAGCGATTTCCTGCCGTTGCAGGGGCTGCGGGGCATCGGACTCTATGCGCTCGACAAGATCGGCCCCTTGCGCCGCGCGGTGATGCGCGAAGGCATCGCGCCGCGCTTCGGCCGGCCGAAGCTAATGCGGGACGAAGTGGTTTAGGGCTTTCCGCGAAACAGCGGATCGATCGGCACCGGCAGCGCCGTGACCTCGCGGCCATCGCCAAGCGTCAGGCCGTGCGCGAACAGACCGCGCTCCACGAAATGCGGATCGCGCAAGGCCTCCTCGAGCGGCGCCACGATGGTGGTGCAGCAATCGGCCTTTTCAAACACCGGCCGCCATTCCTCGCCGGTGCGCGCGGCGATCTTCCTGGCCGCCGCCTCGCCGGTCGCTTTGGGATCTCGTCTGTCGTCGATCAGTTCCGGCGGCAGTTCGATTGCCGCGCAGAATGCCTCCCAGAACTTCTGCTCCAGCGCGCCGCAGGCGACGAGCTTGCCGTCACGCGCCGGATAGAGCCGGTAGCGCGGTGAGCCGCCGACGACGGGAATTTCCCCGGGCTTGGGGAAACGGCCGCCGCCGACGCCCAAAGCCAGCGCATACCAGCCGAAGGTGAACATCGCATCGGTCATGGCGATGTCGATATAGGCGCCCTCGCCGCTTTGATCGCGCGCGCGCAGCGCCAGCAGGATGTTGATGACCGCCGGGAATGTGCCGCCGGCAATGTCGGCGACCTGCGCCGGCGGCACGACCGGCGCCTGCGGCGGCCCGGGCTGCAGGTCGAGCAGCCCGGTGGCGCCGATGTAATTGATGTCGTGCCCGGCTTCCTGCGCGCGCGGCCCGCTCTGGCCGTAGCCCGAGATCGAGCAATAGACGATCCCGGGGTTGATGGCGCGCATGTCGTCATGGCCGAGCCCGAGCCGCGCCATCACGCCGGGGCGGAACTGCTCGATGACGATGTCGGCGCGCGCAATCAACGGCCTGAGCTTGTCGCGGTCGGCATCGCTCTTGAGGTCGAGCGTCAGAACCTGCTTGCCGCGATTGAGCATGGCGTAGACGGCGCTCTCGCCGTTCACCAGCGGCGGAAAGCGCCGCATGTCCTCGCCGCCGGGGCGTTCGATCTTGATCACCTCGGCGCCGGCTTCAGCCAGCATCAACGCCGCCAGCGGCCCCGGCAGCAGCGTGGTGAAATCGAGAACCAGCAGACCTTTGAGCGGTTGCGCATTTTTCATTGGCGCATGACCTTATCCGAAAACCGGTTCTCACCTTTCAGGGTCATGCGCGCCTACCTGAACAACAACGGCGGTAGCGTACCGCTCTTCACCATCCACATCACTGTCGTGAGCGTCAGCACCGAAACCACCGTGCCGACCAGCACCGCGGTCGAAGCCTGCTCGACCCAGGTGTCGTACTGCCGCGCGAACACGAACACATTGAGCGCCGGCGGCAGCGCCGCCATCAGCACGGCCGTTTCGATCCACATCTGATCGAACGGACCGAATGCCGACAACAGCAGAAAGACGACGATCGGATGCATAACGAGTTTGACCGTGGTGAGCATCGGCATCTCCCAGGGAACTTTCTTCAGCGGCCGCAGCGCCACGGTGACGCCGAGCGTGAATAGCGCGCACGGCGCCGACGCGTTCGACAGGAACAGCATCAGCTTTTCCGCGGCCACCGGCGGCTGGAAATGCACGGCGGCCGACAGGATGCCGAGCACGCTGGCGATCACCAGGGGATTGGTGCCGATCCGCTTGGCGACCTCGAGCGCGACCGAAGCGACGCTCTTTTTCTGCGGGCTGGCGATCGCCATCATGAACGGCACCAGCGAGAACAGCAGCAGCGTGTCGAAGCAGAAAATCAGCGCCACCGGTACCGCCGCGGTCGGGCCCAGAGTGGACAGCGCCAGGCCCGGGCCCATGTAACCGATATTGCCGTAGCCGCCGGCGAGTCCGGCGATGGTCGACTGATCGATGCGTCCTTTGGTGACGGCGATACCGATGGCGAAGGCGACCGCGAACACCCAGAAGGTGGACAAGGTCGTCGCCACGATGAAATCGACCTGCGCCAGTTGCTCGAGCGGCGTTTGCGCCAGGATGCGATAGAACAACGCCGGCAGCGACACATAGACGATGAAGAAGTTCATCCAGCCGAGCGCGGTATCGGGGATCTGTTTGATCTTGCCGCAGGCAAAACCGATGATGATCAGTCCGAAGAATGGCAGCGCGAGGTTGAGAACTTCGATCATGGGCTCCGGCGGCGCCCGTCTGTCGTTCTGAACCTCCTCCCTGGAGGTTCGGCTTGGCGCGGCCTTTGCTTTGCTCTAAACGGCAGACGCCCGATTTGGAAGGACCCAAGCCGTGAAAACTCCCCGCCAGTTCTTTCAGCCCTTGGCCATCGGCGCCCCGAACCCGCCGCGCGAGTTGCCGGTGCGGCTGGAGCGCATGATCCATTTCGTACCGCCGCATATGGAGAAAATGCGCGCCAAGGTGCCCGAGCTGGCCGGTCAGGTCGACGTGGTGCTGGGCAACCTTGAGGACGCCATTCCGGTGGAAGCCAAGGAAGCCGCCCGGAAGGGCTTCATCGAGATGGGCAGGTCCGTCGATTTCGGCCCGACCGGCCTGTGGACCCGCATCAATGCGCTGAACTCGCCCTGGGCGCTGGACGACGTCATCGAGATCGTCGGCGCGATCGGCAACAAGCTCGACGTCATCATGCTGCCGAAGGTCGATGGCCCGTGGGACGTTCACTACCTCGATCAGTTGCTCGCTCAGCTCGAAGCCCGGCACAAGATCGGCAAGCCGATCCTGATCCACGCCATTCTGGAGACGGCGCAGGGCGTCAACAATGTCGAAGCCATCGCCACCGCCTCGCCGCGCATGCACGGCATGAGCCTCGGCCCGGCGGATCTTGCGGCCTCACGGGCGATGAAGACCACCCGGGTCGGCGGCGGCCATCCGGAATACAAGGTGCTGGCGGATGCGGCCGGTGATGGCCCTCGCGCGGCCTATCAGCAGGATCTGTGGCATTACACGGTCGGCCGCATGGTCGATGCCTGCGCCGCCGCCGGCATCAAGCCTTTCTATGGTCCATTCGGCGACTTCTCGGATCCGGCGGCCTGCGAAAGCCAGTTTCGCAACGCGTTCCTGATGGGTTGCCTCGGCGCCTGGTCGCTGCACCCGACTCAGATCTCCATCGCCAAGACTGTATTTTCTCCCGATCCCGCCGAAGTCGCCTTCGCCCGGAGGATCGTCGAAGCCATGCCGGACGGCGCGGGCGCGGTCATGATCGACGGCAAGATGCAGGACGACGCCACCTGGAAACAGGCCAAGGTGTTGATCGATCTCGCGAAATTGGTTGCGGCCAAGGACCCGGCGATGGCCGCAAAATACGGCATTTAGCGCCGGAGACGCGCGGATTTGGGGACTAGCCAAGCCTCCCGCAAAGCACTAACTCGTGCTCATGAGCAAGACCGCTACCGCCAAATTCAAGATCGGACAGGTGGTCAAACACCGCGTATTTCCATTTCGCGGCGTGATCTTCGATATCGATCCGGAGTTCAGCAATACCGAGGAATGGTGGGAGTCGATCCCGGCCGACGTGCGGCCGCACAAGGATCAGCCGTTCTATCACCTGTTCGCCGAAAATGCCGAGACGGAGTACATCGCCTACGTCTCCGAACAGAACCTGCTGCCCGACACCTCAGGCACGCCGATCCGCCATCCGCAGGTCGAGGAAGTGTTCGAGTTCGACGAGAATGGCGACTACCGGCCGCTCGACAATTTGCTGAACTAGCGTTGTCATCCCCGCGAGCCTCATCACAAAAAAAGGCGCGGCCGAGGCCGCGCCTTTTGCATGTTTGCGTGTAGCGCGAAGCCTTACGGCTTCTTGGCCGGAGCCGGCGCCGCGGCAGCAGGCTGCTGCGCCTCGAGCTTCTTGCGCGCCTCTTCGGCCTTCTTCTGCATCTCTTCCTGCAGTTTGCGCTGCTGCTCTTCGACCACCTTCGGGTCCGTTGCCGGGCCGTCATAGGCCTTGGCGAAATCGGTCAACGACACCGGGATGCTCAGCACCTGGCCGTTCATCAGATAGGTCTGGACGACGAGCTGCTTGCCGGCCTTGAGCTTCTTCACCATGTCGGCGCTGGCGGCGTAGTCCGACAGACAGCCGACCTGGGTGCAGACCATGTAGGGCGCGGTGCCCATGTCCTGATTGTCGAGCACCAGATGGGTGCCCTCGGCCAGGCGCACGATGATCGTCATCGGGATCGTGACGCGCAGGCGCTCCTGCGCGCCCTCGACCTGGAGCAGTTCGGTCATCACGACCGGCATGCCGTTTTCCATGCGCCCGTCGCGGTGCACGACGCAGACCTTCTTGTTGTCGGTCTCGGCGCCCTGCTGACACAGCTTGACCCACGAGGAATACATCAGCGGCGGTAGCTGCGGCGCAGCGGCCTGCGGCGCTGCACCCTGGGCCGGAGCCGCAGGAGCGGCCGGGGCCGGCGCAGCGGGAGCTGCCGGCTTCGGCGCCTGCGCGAACACGGGCTGCGCCAGAAGGGTCGCGCCAATGAGGCCCGCGCCCAGAACAGCCGCCGTCAGGCGGGTGCGGCGCGTGGCAGAAGCGATCCGATGATCCATTGAAAATTCCGTCCTTTGTTTCCGGCCACGGGGCTGGCGGCCGGGCGTCCCGAATTGAGCCGCGCGAACTTTAGGCGGCTCTGTCGTTTCGAAATACGGCGGGAGCGTGACCCTCGACCGCAGCCTGATAGCCGAATTCGCTGCGGCAATAAAGGCGTTGGCGGGCCTAAAATACCCCGCCGAAGCCGGCGCCCCCCTGTGATAAAAGGCCGCCGAACACCGGAGTCGCACGTCAATTCCTAACGGTCCCGACAAACCCGTCCGCAACGCCGCCGTGACCGGGCTCAGGCTATCACGCCGGGCCTTCGTCGCCGGCGGAATGGCCATCGCGTCAGGCCTTCCGCTGCGGCCGGCTTCGGCCAGTTCCTCGACCCACGCTCTCTCGATGCACGGCGAGCCGGCATGGCCGGCCGGTTTTGCGGCGCCGACCTACGTCAACCGCAATGCGCCCCAGGGCGGCCAGTTGACCCATGGCGTCCTCGGCACTTTCGACAGCCTCAATCCCTTCATTGTGAAGGGACTTCCCGCGGTCAACATCCGCGGCTACGTCATCGAGAGCCTGCTGGCGCGCGGCTATGACGAGCCCTTCACCCTCTATGGCTTGCTCGCCGACGGTGTCGTCACCGACGCGAGCCGCAGCTTTGTGACGTTCACCATCAACGAGAAGGCGCGCTTTGCCGATGGCCGCAAGGTCACCGCTGACGACGTGGTGTTCTCGTTCAACCTGCTGCGCGAACGCGGCCGCCCGTTGTTTGGAATCTATTACAGCAAGGTCGCCAAGGTCGAAGCCCGGGACGAGCGGACCGTTCACTTCGATCTGACCGGCGCCGACGATCGCGAACTGCCGCTCATTCTCGGCCTGATGCCGGTGCTGGCCAGGCACGCCATCGACCCGGCGAAGTTCGAAGACACGACGTTCGAGGCGCCGCTCGGCAGCGGGCCCTATCGCGTTGCGGCGGTACGGCCGGGCGACAGCGTCACCTTCACGCGTAACCGCGACTACTGGGGCCGCGATCTCGGCATCAACCGCGGCCTGTGGAATTTCGACACCATTCGCTTCGACTATTATCGCGACGGCAACACGCATTTCGAGGCGTTCAAGCGCGGCGATTGCGACGTGCGGCTCGAGACCGATCCCGGACGCTGGCAGACCGCCTACGATTTTCCGGCGCTACGCAACGGCAGCGCCGTCAAGGAAGGCCTGCCTTATGGTCTGCCGAAAGGCATGGACGGATTGGTGTTCAACACGCGGCGCGCGATCTTCGCCGACATCCGCGTACGCGAGGCGCTGCTGTCGCTGTTCGACTTCGAATGGATCAACCACACTTACTTTTTCGATCTCTACCGGCGCACCGCGTCGTATTTCGACGGCTGCGATCTGTCGGCGCATGGCGCTCCCGCCAATGCCCGCGAGATGGAGTTGCTGGCGCCCTTCCCGAACGCGGTGCGCGCCGATGTCATGGCGGGCGAGTGGGCGCCGCCGGTGACCGACGGCTCCGGGCGCGACCGCAAGATGCTGCGCCGCGCGCTCGATCTGTTCGCCGAAGCCGGATACGCGCTCAAGGGGCAGAAGCTCGTCAGCACGAAGACCGGCGCGGCCTTTGCGTTCGAGATCGTCTGCACCACGCGCGACCAGGAACGCCTCGGCCTCGCATACAGCGCCAGCCTCAAGCGCGTCGGCATCGAAGCACTGGTGCGCACCATCGATGCGACGCAGTTCGAACGCCGGCGCATCGCCTTCGATTTCGACATGATACAGTACCGCTGGGACCAGTCCCTGTCGCCCGGCAACGAGCAACTGTTCTACTGGGGCTCGGACGCCGCCGACCAGAACGGCAGCCGCAACTACATGGGCGTCAGGTCGAAGGCCGTGGACGCGATGATCGGCGCGATGCTGGCGGCGACCGAACGCGACGACTTCGTCGCCGCGACCCGTGCCCTGGACCGTGTCTTGCTGTCCGGTTTCTACGTCATACCGTTGTATTTTCCACCGGTGCAGTGGGTGGCGCGCTGGACGCGAATCGCGCATCCGACGCAAACTTCATTATTCGGCTATCTGCCGGAGACGTGGTGGCGTGCGGACGTGTGATGTCCGCGGCCTGCCCTTCGATTCATGGTGCGGCGTGTTGGTGCTGCGTTCCTGTGGCGCCTGCGTTTTCTGGCGCCTGACCATCTGGAATTTTGATGATCCTGCGCGCAGAGACAGGCGCAAGCGGCACCGAGAAGGTTGAGGCGGGGCGTCCGACTCTCGACGACCTGTTTCGTCGCGCCGCGGTCCACGATCCGAATGCGCTGGCGCTCGTCGATCCGCCGAACCGGCCCTTGTTCACGGACGGCGTGCCGCGCAGGCTGACCTATGCGCAGGCCGACCGCGCCATCTCGGCGCTCGCCGCCAAGTTCTGCCGCGCCGGCCTGCAGGCCGATACGCTGGTGGCGATCCAGCTTCCGAATACCGTCGAAGCGGTGATTACGCTGCTGGCGGTATTGCGCGCCGGCATGATCGCCATTCCGCTGCCCGTGCTGTGGCGGCAGCACGAAATTGTCGCGGCGTTGCGCCCGCTCGGCGCCAAGGCGATCGTGACGGCCTCGCGCATCGGCAATGTGAGCCACGCCGACATCGCCGGCGAGGTCGGCGCCGAACTGTTTTCCATCCGTTTTGTCTGCGGCTTCGGCGATGACCTGCCCGACGGTGTGTTGACGCTCGACGACATCTTCGACACGCAGACCGCTTCCACGGTGCCGCGCACCTTGCGCGGCGGTCAGGCGGCCGAGCACGTCGCCGTGGTGACGCTCGACGTGACGCCGGCGGGCCGCGTGCCGGTCGCGCGCAGCCACAGCGAACTGATCGCCGGCGGACTGGCGCTGGCGCAGGAGATCGGCGTCGGCCCGCACATGTCGCTGCTGGCGGCGATCCCGCCCTCGTCCTTTGCCGGACTGGCAACCTCGATCGTGCCGTGGCTGTTCGGCGGCGGCTGCCTGTCGCTGCATCACGGCTTCGACGCCAGGGCTTTTGCCGAGCAGATCGGCGCCGGCATCACCACAGCCATCGTCCCGGGTCCCGCCCTCGCGCCGCTGGTCAAGGCGGGCCGGCTGCAGTCGCCGACGAACGTCGTGGCGCTGTGGCGCTCGCCCGAGCAACTCAACCTGTCGGCAACATGGAATGGCGCGGCGCGGCTGATCGACGTCTCGGCCTTCGGCGAACTCGGCCTTGTCGCTCTGCCGCGCGACGCCGAAGGCCTGCCGGCGGCGATGCCGCTCGGCCCCGTCGGCGCGCCGCACGACGTCGAGACCGCGCGCGGCAAGACCGGCACGCTGCTCCTGCGGGGCGCGATGGTGCCGAAATCGGCGTTTCCGCCCGGCATCGAGCGCGGCGCCGAGCCATATCTCGCCGCCGATAAAGAGGGCTTCGTCGAAACCGGCTTCACCTGCCGCTTGGACGATACGGACGGCACCCTGTCGGTAAGCGGTCCGCCCGGCGGCATCGCCGTCATCGGCGGCTATCGCTTCACCACCCGCGACCTCGAGGGCCAGGTATCGATGGCCGACCCCGCGGCCACCATCGTCGCCCTGCCCGGCGGCCTCATGGCCCAGAAACTTGCCGGCAGCGCGCTCGACAACGCCGAGGTGGCGGCCGCCATCCTTGCCCAGGGCGGCAGCCCGCTCATTGCCGCGGCCTTCAAGGCGCGCGGCCTGGCCGCCTGACTTATTTGTTTTTCTATGTTTGTTTGTCGTTGACGCGGCGTTAAGGGCCGCATGCCTATGGTTTGCGACCTGTTAGGCGCGGCTCGATGCACGGGCCGTGTTTGTTGCGTAACTTTTGTACAGCGTTGCGTATCATGTCGCTGCAAGGTCCCGTGCTGGTGGTCTCGGATAATCCGGCCGCCGCTGCCGTCGAGGCTCTGAGTGCCGCCGGCGCTTTCCCCGTCATTGAAACCAAATGGCCCGACGCCCCGACCGCCTTCGTGTCGGTCAAGCCGGCGGCCATCGTCATTGCCGAGCCCGGCGCGCCGGCCAGCGAAGCCTCCGGCCGCATGCTGGCGCTGCAGGTCGCGACATCCCAGGGCGCCATCGTCCCGATCGTCGCCATGGCCGATGCCGACCACGACGCCGCCATTCCGACCGCGCTGACGGCCGACCTCGCCGAGCCATTCGAGTGCATGATCGGGCGCCTGCAGTCCGCACTGCGCGTGCGCGCGTTGCATTCCAGCGTCCTGCGCCGGATCGAAACCTTCGCCGCCCAGGGCGGCACGATGCCCGCACTGCCGATCGGCGACCCGCTCGATGACGCGACGGTGCTCGTGGCCGGCCGCGGCTCGCTTTATCCGGCACTCAGCGTCGCCATGGGCGAACAGGCCAAGATCGTCGGCGCCCTCAGCGTCGAGGCCGCCGCGCGTCATCTCGAGGAGCGCGACATCGACGGCATCGTCATCGGCGACGGCTTCTCGCCGCGCATGATCGAGGCCTTTCTTGCTCTCCTTGCGCAGGAGGCACGATTCCACGAAATCCCCGTCGCCGTGATGGGCGAGATTCCGCCGGGCTACGAAGGCGGTCTGCCGAACCTCGACAGCATCCGCCAGGCCCCGCAGCGGCTGGTGTCACGCATGGTGCCGCTGGTGCGCCTGCACGCGCTGCAATCGCGCCTCAAGCGCATGCTGCATTCGCTCGATACCGACGGCCTGTTCGATCCGCGTACCGGGTTGCTCACGCCGGAAGCTTTCTGGCGCGAGCTCAACAAGGCGGTCGCCGAAGCCGCCGACCGCAGCCACGCGTTGACGCTCGCCCGCTTCGCCTTCGACGGCGCCCACGATACGCGCAGCCTGTTCGACGGCGCCCGCCTCGCCAGCAAGCTGGTGCGCAATATCGACTTCGCCTGCGGTGACGACGATGGCGCGCTCCTGGTCGCTTTCACACAGACCGATCTGCGCAGCGCTCATGTTGTTGCCCGCCGTGTTGCCGCCGCCGTCAAGCACGTGATGCGCGCGCCGGCCAACCCGAACGGCCGCATTTCGGCCAATGTCACGCTCGCCTCGTTCAAGAACGGCGATACGCTGCAAAGCCTGATGCAACGCGTCATGGACAGCCCCCTGGTTGCGGCCGAATAGCGGACTAACTAGGTTACTCGGGAACAAGGAGTAACCTCATGACCCAGCCCGTCCGGATCGACGTCGTGTCCGACATCGTTTGCCCGTGGTGCTTCATCGGCAAGAAGCGGCTGGAACAGGCGATCGCCCTGCAGCCGGATATTCCGGTCGAGGTGCATTACCGCCCCTATTTCCTCAATGACTGGATCCCCCGCGACGGTATTTCGCGGCTCGACTACCTGACGGCCAAGTTCGGCGGCCCCGACCGCTACAAGGAAATCGCCGGACGCGTACAGGCGGCCGCCGCCAGCGAAGGGCTCGTCTACGACGCCGACAACATCAAGAGCCAGCCCAATACCATCGACGCCCACCGCCTGATCCGCTGGGCCGCCGGCATCGGCAAGGCGGGCGCGATGAAGCAGCGCCTGATGGATCTCTATTTCACCGAGGGCGCCGACCTCACCAACAAGGCCGTGCTGGTCCAGGCCGCGACCGATATCGGGCTCGACCCGGAAGACATCCGCGCCGCGCTGGACAGCGATCAGGACGTCGCCGCCGTGACGCAGGAAGCCGAGAGCGCCAAGGAAGCCGGTATCCAGGGCGTGCCGATGTTCATCTTCGGCGGCAAGTTCGCGGTATCTGGCGCGCAGTCGCCGGAATACCTGGCGGAAGCCATTTCCCGCACGGCGCAGGAAGCGGCGGAGTAGCCGCAATCGCTCGTCCTTCGAGGCGCCCGCTTCGCGCGCCTCCTCAGGACGAGGTCCTCAGTCAAGCCGCCTTCGCCTTGATCGCGATGCTCGACAGCCGCCGCACGATGGCCATGGCGCCCTTGAGGCGATCCTCGGGCCTGTCCCAGTCGTCGAGGAAGACGAGGCGCTGACCGTTCTTGTCGTTGCGTACCTTCACGCTCGCGGCGTGGTCGCGAATAAAGATCATCAATCCTTCCGGGTTGGCGAATTCATTGTCGCGGAACGACAGCACCGCCCCCTTCGGCCCGGCATCGAGCTTGTCGACATTGGCCTTGCGGCACAGCGCCTTGATCTGCACGATCTGCAGAAGATGCTCGACGTCCTTCGGCAGCGGCCCGAAGCGATCGACCATTTCGGCGGCGAAGCTATCGATGTCGCGCTCCTCCTCCATGTCGGCGAGCCGGCGGTAGAGCGCGAGGCGCACCGACAGATCGGCGACGTAGTCCTCGGGGATGAGGATCGGCATGCCGATGGTAATCTGCGGCGACCAGCGATCCTCGACCACGTCGGTAATGCCGGCCTTGGCGCTGGTGACCGCCTCCTCCAGCATCTGCTGATAGAGCTCGAAGCCCACTTCCTTGATGTGGCCGGACTGCTCCTCGCCGAGCAAGTTGCCGGCGCCGCGAATATCGAGGTCGTGCGAAGCCAGTTGGAAGCCGGCGCCGAGCGTATCGAGCGACTGCAGCACCTTGAGCCGGCGCTCCGCCTGCACCGTGATGGTGCGGTTCACCGGCAGCGTCAGCAGCGCATAGGCGCGCAGCTTGGAGCGGCCGACGCGGCCACGGAGCTGATAGAGCTGCGCCAGACCGAACATGTCGGCGCGGTGGACGATCAGCGTGTTCGCGGTCGGAATGTCGAGGCCGGATTCGACGATGGTGGTCGAGAGCAGCACGTCGTATTTGCCATCGTAGAAGGCCGACATGATGTCGTCGAGCACGGTCGGCGCCATCTGGCCGTGGGCGACGACGACGCGCACCTCCGGCACGTGCTTGTCGAGGAAATCCTTGGCGCCAGCGAGATCCTCGATGCGGGGGCAAACATAGAAGGCCTGGCCGCCGCGGTACTTCTCGCGCAGCAGCGCCTCGCGCACCACCAGCGGGTCGAACGGCGTGACGAAGGTGCGCACAGCGAGACGATCGACCGGCGGCGAAGCGATGATCGACAGGTCGCGCACGCCGGTCAGCGCCAGTTGCAGAGTGCGCGGGATCGGCGTCGCCGTCAGCGTCAGCACATGGACCTCGGCGCGCAGCGATTTCAGACGCTCTTTATGCGAGACGCCGAAATGCTGCTCCTCGTCCACCACGACGAGGCCGAGATCCTTGAACGTGATGGCCTTGCCGAGCACGGCATGGGTGCCGACGACGATATCGACCGAGCCATCCGCGAGCCCCTTCTTGTTGGCGGTGAGCTGCGCCGCCGGCACCAGCCGCGACAATTGCGCAACGTTGACGGGGAAGCCGCGGAAGCGCTCGGAGAAGTTCTTGAAGTGCTGCCGCGCCAGCAAGGTCGTCGGCACCACCACCGCAACTTGTTTGCCGTTCATCACCGCATCGAACGTGGCGCGCAGCGCGATCTCGGTCTTGCCGAAACCGACGTCGCCGCAGACGAGGCGATCCATCGGCCGGCCCGAAGCCAGATCGTTGAGCGTGGCGTCGATGGCGGTGAGTTGGTCGTCGGTTTCCTCATAAGGGAAGCCGGCGGCAAATTCGTCATAGGCGCCCGGCGTGACGGTGAGTTTCGGCGCCTCGCGCAACTGCCGCGCCGCCGCGATCTTGATGAGTTCGCCGGCCATCTCCAGGATGCGCTTCTTCATCCTGGCCTTGCGGGCCTGCCAGTTGCCGCTGCCGAGCCGGTCGAGCTCGACATTGCTCTGTTCGGAGCCGTAGCGCGACAGAAGCTCGACGTTCACCACCGGCAGGAACAGCTTGGCGCCTTCGGCGTAGTGAATTTCCAGACAATCCTGCGTCGCGCCGTTCACTGTGATCGGCTGCAGGCCGATGAAACGGCCGATGCCGTGATCGACATGGACGACGAGATCGCCGGTCGACAGCGAGGTCGCTTCCTGGATGAAGTTGTCGGCGCGGCGCGCGGCCTTGCGGGTGCGCACCAGACGATCGCCGAGAATGTCCTGCTCGCTGATGACGGCCGCATCGTCGGTGACGAAACCGGCGTCGATGCCGAGCACCGCGAGCGAAATCTGATGCTTCGGCGCCGTGGCCATCTGCTGCCACGAGCCGATGGACTTGAGATTGACCAGTTTGTGGTCGGCAAGCACATGGGCCATGCGCTCGCGCGCGCCCTCGCTCCACAGCGCAATGGCGACCCGCTTGCCCTCGCCCTGCAGCTTGCCGACATGCTTGGCGACTGCTTCGAACACATTGGCGCCGGGCTCGTTGCGGTCGGTGACGAAGTTATGGCCCGGCGTCGCGCCGATATCGACCACGTCGGCGGCGGGCGGCACGTCGAAGGGATTGAGCTTGGCGACGGCGAGTTCGCCGAGCCGCTCCTTCCACTCCGCGTCGCCAAGGTAAAGCTTGTCCGGCGGCATCGGCTTGTAGGCCGGCGTCACGCCCTCTTTCAGCGCCTCGGCGCGCGCCTCGTAGTAGTCCTCGATCTGGGCAAAGCGCTGCTCGATGGCGTCATCGGCCAGCGCCTCGAGCGCGACCGGCGTATCCGGCAGATAGTCGAACAACGTGTCCATGCCGTCATGGAACAGCGGCAGCCAGTGCTCCATGCCGGGATAGCGGCGGCCTTCGCTCACCGCCTCATACAGCAGGTCGTCCGGTCCGGCGGCGCCGAACTGCGACACGTAACCGGTGCGGAAGCGGCGGATGGTTTCGGTGATGAGCTGGAATTCGGCGACCGGCACCAGGTCGAGCTTGCTCATCGACAGTTCGCTGCGCTGGGTCTGCGGGTCGAAGGTCTTGATGCTCTCGACGGAGTCGCCGAAGTAATCGAAGCGCACCGGCAGATCGAGGCCCGGCGGAAACAGATCGAGGATGCCGCCGCGCACCGCATATTCGCCGGACTCGCGCACGGTCGAGGCGCGCTGGAAGCCGTTGAGCTCAAGCCACTCGACCACGCTCGCCATGCCCAGCACATTGCCCGGCGCGACCGACAGCGCGTGGGTCGCGGTGAACGTCCGCGCCGGCACGCGCTGCGTGATGGCATTGGCGGTGGTCACCAGGATCGACGGCTTGTCGCGGCCCTTGACGCGCGACAGCCGCGACAAGGTGGTCATGCGCTGGGCGACGATGGCCGCGTTCGGCGACACACGGTCATAGGGCAGCACGTCCCAGGCCGGGAATTCCATCACCTCGATCTCGGGGCCGAAGAACGCCAGCGCCCGCGACAACTGCGCCATGCGCTGGCCGTCGCGGCATACGACCGCGAGCGATATGGCCGGCGCATTGGAGCGCGCAGCGATGGCGCGGGCGAGATCGGCGAGCACCAGGCCTTCGGCGCCGTCGGCGACCTGCGCCAGGGTCAGCACGCGGCCGGGTTTGAGGGCTTGAGCGGGAGATTGCGGCATCGAATTCCAGTCTTCGTCGTCTTGATCGTCGGGCTTAGGGCCGCGTGCCGTGGAAGGTGCGCAGCTTGCGGAACAGCGGCGTGTCGAGATCGGCCGGCGGGGTCTCCGAGCCGTTGACGAAGGCGAACATCTGCTGGTCCGGGACGTCGAGCCAGCTTTCGACCTCGGTCAGTTCGGCCTCGCTCAGATTCATCAGCTCGGCGTCGGCGAAGCCCCCCATGACGAGGTCCATCTCGCGGATGCCGCGGTGCCAGAGCCGGAACTTCAGCTTGCGCAGCCGCAGGTCCAGCCCTTCGCTCGAGATTTCGGTGCCGCTCAACGGAATTCTCCAACGCCAAAAACCCGGACGGTGCCGGGCGCGGGGTATATAGGCATAAGTCTTTGGCTTGTCATGGCCCGGCATTTGTCAGGGCAAGAAATCCACTAAAGTCGGTTCATGCGCCCGCCTGTCCTCAATCCCCTGTTCGCCGCGATCACCAGCCTGCCCGGCGTCGGGCCGAAGCTGGCGGTGCTCTACGGTCGGCTGCTGGGCCGCGAGGAACCGCGCGTTATCGACCTCCTGCTGCACATGCCGTCCGGCACCATCGACCGCCGCGCGCGGCCAAAGCTCAACGAGGTCCAGCCCGGCCAGATCGTCACCGTCTCGGTCACCGTCGAGGACCACCGGCCGGCGCCGCCGAACCGGCCGCGCGCGCCCTATCGCGTCGTCACCTCGGATGAGACCGGGCTGACGCTGACGCTCACCTTCTTCCACGCCCGGGCCGACTATCTGGAAAAGCTGCTGCCGGTGGGCGAAAAGCGCTACGTCTCCGGCACCGCCGAGTTCTATGACGGCATGCTGCAGATGGTGCATCCCGACCGCGTCGTGGACGAGAAGGGCTTTGCCGATTTGCCGCTCGTCGAGCCCGTTTATCCGCTGACCGAAGGGCTCAATCTCGGCAATCTGCGCAAGGCGATGGACGGCGCGCTGGGCCGCATCCCGGAGCTGCCGGAATGGCAGGATGAGGCCTGGGTGTCCCGCGAGCGGCTGCCGCCCTTTGCCGGGGCCTTGCGCAGCCTGCACAAGCCGCAGGACCCGCGCGATATCGTCCCGGAGAGCCTCGCCTGGACGCGGCTGGCCTATGACGAACTGCTCGCCGGCCAATTGGCGCTCGCTGTGATGCGCGCGCATATGCGCCGGCAGGCGGGGCGCGGCACCTCGAGCGAGGGCCTGCTGCGCGCCAAGGTCATGAAGGCGCTGCCTTACACGCTGACGCATTCGCAGCAGCAGGCGGTCAACGACATCGTCAACGATCTGGCCCTGCCGCAGCGCATGCTGCGCCTCGTGCAGGGCGATGTCGGCTCCGGCAAGACCGTGGTGGCGCTGATCGCCGCCGCGACCGTCATCGAGGCCGGGCGGCAGGCGGCGCTGATGGCGCCGACCGAAATTCTGGCGCGGCAGCATTACGCCACCATCAAGCCATTGGCCGAGGCCGCCGGCATTCATGTCGCCATCCTCACCGGCCGCGAGCGCGGCGGCGAGCGCAAGGCCATTCTCGACCGCCTCGCGCTTGGCGAGATCGACATCGTCGTCGGTACCCATGCGCTGTTCCAGGACGAGGTGCTGTTTCACGATCTCGCGCTCGCCATTGTCGATGAGCAGCATCGCTTCGGCGTGCATCAGCGCCTCGCGCTGACGCAAAAGGGCGAGTCCGTCGACGTGCTGGTGCTGACGGCGACGCCGATCCCGCGCACGCTCGTGCTTACGTTCTTCGGCGACATGGACATCTCGGAGCTTCGCGAGAAGCCGCCCGGCCGCTTGCCGATCGACACCCGCACCATCGCGCTCGACCGCGTCGGCGATGTCGAGGACGCCATCGGCCGCGCGATATCGGAGGGCAAGCGCGCCTACTGGGTCTGCCCGCTGGTCGAAGAGTCCGAGAAGATCGATCTGGCCGCCGCCGAAGCGCGCTACGAAGACCTGCGCCGGCGCTTCGGATCGAAGGTCGATCTGGTGCACGGCAAGATGAAGGCCGCGGAGAAGGACGCCGCCATGGCCCGCTTCGCCTCGGGGCAGAGCCAGTTGCTGATCGCCACGACGGTCATCGAAGTCGGCGTCGACGTGCCGGAAGCGACCATCATGGTCATCGAGCACGCCGAACGTTTCGGTCTGGCCCAGCTTCACCAGTTGCGCGGCCGCGTCGGCCGCGGCTCCGGCAAGTCGACGTGCCTCCTGCTTTACAAAGGCCCGCTCGGCGAGACCGCCAAGGCGCGGCTCGCCATTCTGCGCGAGAGCGAGGACGGCTTCCGCATCGCCGAAGAGGATCTGCGTCTGCGCGGCGAAGGCGATCTGCTGGGCACGCGGCAGAGCGGCCTGCCCGGCTTCTCGGTGGCGAGGCTGGAGACGCACGGCAAATATCTCGGCGCCGCGCGCGACGACGCCAAGCTGATCCTCGAGCGCGATCCGCAGCTGCAGAGCGAGCGCGGAGCGGCGCTGCGCCACCTGCTCTATCTGTTCGGCAAGGACGAGGCGATCAAGCTGGTAAGGGCGGGGTAAACCGTCATTCCGGGTTCTCTCGCTTCGCGAGAGCCCCGGAATGACCAGACGTATTATACGATCATGCCGAGGCCAGCGGGTCCGGCCCGAACCGGTTCGTCCCCTGCGTGCCGCGCAGGCAGAACCAGACGATCAGCACGAAAAATCCGATGATGGTGAAGGTGATCAGGATCCACCAGCCGGTGCGGTCGAGATCATGCAGGCGGCGGATCGCCACCGCCCAGCTCGGCAACAGCAAGCCGAGACTGACGATCAGGCTGAAGGGTCCACCATTCTCGATCAGCGGAAACATCGCGGTGTCCAGGATCGCGGCCATGATGGACATCAGCGCAATGAACAGCGCGAAGTACCAATACTCGGAGCGAGCGGCGCGACCGTGCCCCGAGACATAATTGTGAAAGCAATGGCCGATCGCCTGAATGAAATCCATCGCATCCCCCGTGGTCCCTGAGACAAGGGGACCGCCTATTCGACCGCTTCTCTTGCCTTCGCCAGTTGGGCCATCCTCGCCGTCGCGGCGAGATCGGCAAGCTTCTTCTGCGCATCCTTGTCCGCGCCCGGCTGCACCATGCCCGCCGACATGATCAACGTCATCGCGCTTTCGACGCCGACGTCCAGTTCGATCAGCTTGTTGCGCGGCACGAAGAAAAAGAAGCCGGTGGTCGGGTTCGGCGTACACGGCAGGAACACCGAGACGTTGTCGCTCTCGGGCAGACGCTGCGCAATCTGCTCGGCCGGCGGCTGCGAAATAAAGACGAGCGACCACATGCCCGGCGCCGGAAATTCCACCAGCGCCACCTTGCGGAAGCTCGAGCCCGATTTCGAGAACAGGGTCTCGAAAATCTGCTTCATGGTCTTGTAGACCGGCCGCACCACCGGCATGCGGTTGAGGATGCCCTCGCCGAGTTCGACCAGCGTGCGGCCGACGAGATTGGCGGCAAGGAAGCCGAGCAGCGTCAGCGCCACGATGGCGATGACCAGCCCGGTGCCCGGGATCGGCCACGGCAGATAGGTCTCGGGACGATAGGTCGGCGGGATGAACGGCCGCACCCAGTTGTCGACCCAGGTGATGAACGACCAGGTCAGATAGATCGTGATGAACAGCGGGCCGGCGACGACAAGCCCGGTGAGGAAATAGTTGCGCAGGCGGCCGGCGAGGCTCGTGTGTGACGCCGCGACGCGGGTGACGTCGTCCGACATCTCCTCGCCTGGCTTCTGTTCCGTCTGATCCATGCCTGCAACCCGTCCACGACCTGAAATGACCGAAAACGGCGCGTCCGCGCCGGTCGGGCCGCAGTCTACTCCACCGTGACGGATTTCGCGAGGTTGCGCGGCTGATCGACGTCGGTGCCGATCGCCGCAGCCGTGTGATAGGCCATGAGCTGGACCGGGATCGAATAGACCAGCGGCGTCACGGTCGAAGCCATCTCGGGCAGGATCAACGTCTCGACGGATTCGATGGTCGCCTCGGTGGCGCCCTTGGGATCGGTCACGAGAATGATCTTGCCGCCGCGCGCGGCAACCTCCTGCATGTTCGACACGGTCTTCTCGAACACCCGGTCATGCGGCGCGATCACGATCACCGGCATGGTCTCGTCAATCAGGGCGATCGGCCCGTGCTTGAGCTCGCCGGCAGCGTAGCCTTCGGCGTGGATGTAGGAAATTTCCTTGAGCTTGAGCGCACCCTCGAGCGCGATCGGAAACGAGGTGCCGCGGCCGAGATAGAGCACGTCCTTCACCTTAGCGAGATCGTGCGACAGCTTCTCGATCTGCGGCTCCAGAGTCAGCGCCTGCGCCATCAGGCGCGGCACCGCGATCAGCGCCTGCACCAGTTTCTTTTCGTCGGCTTCGGAGAGATGGCCGCGCGCGCGGCCGGCGGCGAGCGCCAGACAGGCGAGCACGCTGAGCTGACAGGTGAAAGCCTTGGTCGAAGCGACGCCGATTTCAGGACCGGCCAGGGTCGGCATCACGACATCGCTCTCGCGGGCGATGGTCGACGTCGTGACGTTCACCACGGAGAGGATGTGCTGCTTCATCTCCTTGGCGTAGCGCAAGGTCGCGAGCGTATCGGCGGTCTCGCCGGACTGCGAAATGAACAGCGCCAGATCGCCCTCTTCCAGCGGCGCGCCGCGGTAGCGGAATTCGGAGGCGATATCGATTTCGACCGGCAGCTTGGCGAAACGCTCGAACCAGTATTTGGCGACGAGACCGGCATAGAACGCCGTGCCGCAGGCCGAGATCGACAGGCGCTTGAGCTTCTTCCAGTCGAACGGCAGCGTCCCCGGCAAGGCGACGCGCTCGCCGACCATGTCGATGTAGTGCGCGAGCGTGTGGCCGACCACTTCCGGCTGCTCATGGATTTCCTTGGCCATGAAGTGCTTGTGGTTGCCCTTGTCGACAAGCTGCGTCGTGACCGACGATTTGACGATCGGCCGCTTCACCTCGTTGTCCTTTTCGTCGCGCACCGTGGCGCCGCCGTGCGTGAGCACGACCCAGTCGCCGTCGTCGAGATAGCTGATCGTGTCGGTGAACGGCGACAGCGCGATGGCGTCCGAGCCGAGATACATCTCGCCGTCGCCATAGCCGACGGCCAGCGGCGAGCCCTTGCGCGCGCCGATTAGGAGATCGTCCTCGCCGGCGAACAGGAAGCCGAGCGCGAAGGCGCCGCGCAATTGCTTGAGCGTCGCCGCCACCGCATCGACGGGCGACTTGCCTTTTTGCATGTAGTCGGTGACCAGATGCGCGACGACTTCGGTGTCGGTCTCGCTGGCGAACTTGTGGCCCGCGGCGATGAGCTTCTCGCGCAGTTCGCGGAAGTTCTCGATGATGCCGTTATGCACGACCGCGACCTTGTCGGTCGCATGCGGATGCGCGTTGCTCTCGGTCGGCCTGCCGTGCGTCGCCCAGCGCGTATGCCCGATGCCGGCATTGCCGGGCAGCGGCTCATCGTGCAGTTTGTTCTCGAGGCCCTTCAGTTTGCCTTCGGCGCGCCGGCGGCCCATGACGCCGTGATCGAGCGTCGCGATGCCCGCCGAGTCATAGCCGCGATATTCGAGGCGCTTGAGCGCATCGACCAGTTGTCCGGCGACCGGCCCGGTCCCGAGAATTCCGACAATCCCGCACATGCGCTTTGCGCCCGCCCCCGTGAAACTTTGAATAATGCTGTAGCGGCCGTGGCAACGGCGCTGAAATCAAAAGCTGTTTCGCCGTGTGTCAGACCACGTTAACCGCGAATGCCGTCAGAAAGCTTAATGGCGGCGTGTCTTCGGCGCTGTCAGGTCTTGGCCTTCTTCATCTTGCTGTAGAGTTCGCGCAAGCGCGCCGCACCGCCTTCCTTGTTGACCTGCCGGCCGCGCGCGATCGCCAGCGCGTCGGCCGGCACGTCCTTGGTCACCACCGAGCCGGAACCCACGTAAGCGCCATCGCCGATTTTGACCGGCGCGACGAGCGACGAATTCGTACCGATGAAGGCGCCCGCGCCGATGTCGGTGAGGTGCTTGTTCACGCCGTCGTAATTGCAGGTGATGGTGCCGGCGCCGATATTGGCTTTGGCGCCGACGCGGGCGTCGCCGATATAGGCGAGATGGTTGGCCTTGGCGCCATCCTCGAGGGTCGCGGCCTTCACCTCGACGAAGTTGCCGATGTGAACATCCTGCCCAAGCTTCGCGCCGGGGCGCAGCCGCGCATAGGGCCCGACGCGCGCGCCCTTGCCGACCACGGCGCCCTCCAGATGCGAGAACGAGCGGATCGTCGCGCCGTCTTCGACTGTGACTCCCGCACCGAACACGACATTCGGCTCGACGGTGACATCCTTGCCGAACGTGGTGTCGGATGAAAGGAACACCGTTTCCGGCGCGATGAGCGTGACGCCCGCCTCCATCGCCGCGGCGCGCAGGCGCTGCTGCAGCACCGCTTCGGCCTGCGCCAATTGCGCCTTGGTGTTGATGCCGCGCACGTCGTCCTCGTCGGTTTCGATGACGGTGGCTTTCAGGCCCAACTCGCGGGCTATGGCCACCGCATCGGTGAGATAGTACTCGCCCTTGGCGTTGTCATTGCCGATGCGGTCGAGAATTGTCAGGGCCGACGCACCGGCCAGCACCATCAGGCCGCCGTTGCAGAGCGTGATCTTGCGCTCCTCCGCGGTGGCGTCCTTGTCCTCGACGATGGCGACGAGTTCGTCGCCCTTCATGACGAGCCGGCCGTAGCCGCTCGGATCCTGCGGCCGGAAGCCCAAAGCCGTAACCGCCGCGCCGGCCGCGATGGCCGCGCGCAGCCGCCTCAGCGTCTCAGGCCGCACCAGCGGCGTGTCGGCGAACATGACAAGGATATCGTCGGCGCCTTTGGCGATGGCCTCGCGCGCCGCCAGTACGGCATGCGCGGTGCCGAGCCGGTCGCGCTGGACGAATACACTCGCGCCGGCGGCAACGGCCTTTGCCTCGGCGGCAACATCGTCGCGGGCGGGGCCGACGACGACCGCGATCTCCGCGCCGCCGGCTTTCTGAGCCGCCGTCATGACATGGGCGACCAGGCTCTTGTGGCCAACCTGATGCAGCACCTTCGGCAGACTCGAGCGCATGCGCGTGCCCTCGCCGGCGGCGAGCACGATGGCGAGGCAGGTTCGGTTTGGACCTTGCGGCTGGTGCATGCGAATGAACTCAAGGTGTTAACCCGGCGCCGCAATGCCGGCGCCAAGTTTCAAAAGTCAGCAATGCCGGATTCTGCTAATGTTTTCAATGATCTGATTCGCCGCTTTCGAGGACAACATGGCCGACGCGTTTGACTCGCCGGAACACGGGCCGTTGCGTGACAATAGCGTTGTTTGGCGTCTGAGCCTGTGGGGTGGGGCCGCAACCGTCGCCGTCGCCGCCGCGCTGCTCATTTTGAATGCCGATCTCGGCCTCGACCGTGTGGTGCATGCCTTGGCGCAACCGGCGCCCGCGCAGCAAGTCGCGCTCGAAGACAGCCTCCTCAAGCGCGTCGAGGCCCAGCGTGCCGAGGAAAACCGGCGGCTGGAAGTGCGCCTGCGCGAACTCGCGGCCGACCGCGACAAGCTCAGCGCCCGTCTCGCCGCGCTGGAAACCAATTTCAGCGACCTCACCGGGTCGGTGAAGCGCGACATGGCCGCGCTGGCAACGCCGAAGCCGGCCGCCCCGGCGCCGAGCCTGAACACGCCGCCGGCAGCGACGCCCGCCGCACCGAAGCCCGAGGCCAAGGTCGAGCCGAAGGTCGAGCCGAAGGTCGAACCTAAAATCGAAGCCAAGGCCGAACCAAAGGTCGAGCCTAAAGCCGAACCCAAACCGGAAACCGCACCGGCGGCCGAAGCCCCCGCGCCCGCGGCGGAAGCGCCCAAGGCCACCAACGCCACTCCACCGCAGGTGGCCAACGTGCCGATGCCGCCGACACGCATGGCGGCCGCGCCGACAACCGCCCCGGATGAAGCGCGCAAGTCCGAACTCGGCGTCGATCTCGGCGGCGCGCGGTCGATGGAAATCCTGCAGGCGCGCTGGGTCGCGGTGAAAGCCAATTTCGGTCCCGTGATCGAGGGGCTGCGGCCGCTCGCCGGCCATGACGACCGGCCCGGCATCATCCCCTACCGTCTCATCGTCGGCCCGCTGCCCAATGCCGCAGCGGCGGCGCAGATCTGCTCGCGCATGCATGCCTCGAAGGTGCCGTGCCGCACCGTCGATTACGCCGGCGAGAAGCTCATTCCGTAGAACGCCGCCTCAGGCCTCGGTTTGCCCTCACGTCATCGCGGCGGCATACTCCGCCGCGATCGAGGACCGAGGACCTGATGGAACCGCACAAACTTTTTCTGCCGAGCGCCCGCGCCACCAATGCGCTGCTGATCATAGGCTTTGGCGCGCTCGGCTATGCGCTGTACGTCCGCTACATGGGCATCGAGCAGTCGCAGATCGGCCTCGCCTGCAATGCCGGCCTCGACACCTGGATGTGCACGCAGCGCCGCGTCTTCGCCGCGCTGTTCGACCGCTCGCTGATCGGCGCCGCCGCCGTGGTTCTGGCGGCGATCCATCTGCTGCGGCCGACCTTGGTCATCTTCGCGCTGGCGCTCGCCGTCGCGCTGATGGGCGTCGTGCTTTACAACGTCGTGCTGTCGGCGCTGGCGATCGGGCTGCTACTGCTCAGCTTTGCGCGTCGCGTACCCGAGCCAGACTGATCGCGAACAGCGTCAGCGCCGCGCACATCCACAGCGATTGCCAGTTGAGCAACGTCTCGTTCGGCACGATGTAGACCACCGCGGCCAGAAGCATCAGCGCGCCGCCGGTTTCCGCGACTTGCCGCGCGCCGCCCGCCGGACGAAGCGTGACGAAACTCGCCACGAAGAACGGCACCGCGGCCGCCGTCAGCGGCGCGAACGGGAAATCGCGGTAGCGCGGATCGAACACCAGCCCCAGCGCCGTGATGACCGCGACCAGCAGCGTCAGCATCGCGAGGACGCCGACGGCAATCGTGGTCTTGTGATGCGTGCGTCCGGCTTCCGGGCCAATCACCCGGGCGAATGCGGGCTGCGGGATTCCACGCATGATCGCAACGCTCAGCACCAGCGGCGTGGCAAAAGCCGCCGCGGCGAGCGCCAGGCACCGCACCCAGCCGCCGATACCGATGCTTTCGACCGGCACGTTCTGCAGCGTCCAGCCGATGGTCAGGCCGCCGGCCAGCGCGTTCAGCGTCACCGCGAGCCACAAGGCCGCGGGCGCGGGCGGGAGATAAGAATGCCGCCGCGCCCATAGCGCCGCGCCGAACACCAGCACGGCGTAGAGCGCTCCGCCGATCGCCTGCGCCTTCCAGTGCGGATGATTGGAAACCGCCTCGCCCCAGCCGAATTTCATCGTCCGGTCGGAATCGCCGAACAGGCCCCAATGGCCGCCGACCACACCTTCCTGCGTCCGCTTCCACGGCGCGTCATAGGCTTCGATGACGTTGACCTTGTAGTTCTCCCGGGCGGCGTAAGCGAGCACCTCCTGGATGACTCTGGCCTGATTGGCCGGCGACGGCAGCGCGCCTTCGCGCATCCGGCCCTGACTCGGCCAGCCGACCTCGCCGATGATCACATCCTTCGGCGCGAACACGTCCGCAACCTTCTTATGGATATCGTTGACATGGGCGGCGGCCTTCAGCGCCGCGATCGGGAAGTCCTCCCAATAGGGCAGGATATGGATGGTGATGAAATCGACGGCCGCCGCCACTTCCGGCGCGCGCAGCCAGAACTCCCACACGTCGGCATAGGTCACCGACACCTTGGCGCGCGACTTGACGTTGCGGATGAGCGCCGCGAGGTCGGGTGCCGAAATGTCGCCGCGCAGCAGCGCCTCGTTGCCGACCACGATCGCCATCACCGTGTCCGGATAGCGTTCGGCGATGGCCAGCGCCGCCTCGACCTGGATCTGCGTCTTGACCGGGTTGTTGGAGACCCAGAGGCCCTGCAGAACCTTCATGCCGTAGCGGGCGGCAATCGGCGCCACGTTGTCGATGCCCTGGTCGGTGGCATAGACCCGGATGCAGTTCGACATCTTCGCCATCTGGGCGATGTCTTCCTCGATCTGCGCCGCCGGAATCTGAATGCCTTCCTGGTGCGGCGACTGGCTGCCGCGGAACGGCGCGTAGGACACGCACCAGAGCTTGTCGCCCGCCTTGAGCGGCGCCCCAGGCATGGGAGCCGGTTGACCGAGCCAGGCCCAGACAGCGGCAATCACGGCCACCGAGGCAGCGAGGCAGGCAAAGGCGAGGCGCATGACTGACCTTGGATAGCTTGGACGGGGCACGACAACCGGTCTTCCCGGACCGGTCGGACCGGCTTATCGCCTCACCCGCGCTCTGCCAAGATCGCCCCCGGACACGCGGCAATTGAACGCGTGACAGCCCACAGGCATTCGCATTGACCTTTTGCATTTGTGCCTCTGGACAAAAGCCGGGGACTGAGGCCAAGTTTCGCCCGCATAAGGCGAGTGGCTTTCCGGTGGCCGGCGGCTCCCCGTCTCGTGGGATAAGGGGTTCTGGGCCGGGGGGCCCATCGTTCCGTCATTCAGCGCCGGTTCAGCCAGGACGCCGCATAAGCGTCTCATTCCGCCTGCAGTAAAGGGGGCGGGCTGAGCCGCCGTTGGTGGCTTTCACATTTGACGTCGGGAAATTTCCGTCCATGACTTCGCTGCGTATGTTTGCTGCCGTGCTTGGTATGGTTTCGGTTGTTTGGTGCGCGCCGGGCGCTCTCGCCCAGTCGGGCGGCGCCCAGCCGCAGGAGCAGAAGCCTGCCGCCCCCGATGCCGCAGCCAAGGACGCCGCGGCCAAGGAAGGCCAGAAAAAGATCGACGAAATCGCCGAAGCGACCAAGACCCTGGTCGGCCCGGCCGGCAATCCGGAATGCGTCTGGCTCGGCCGCCGCGTGGTCAGCCTGCTCTGGCGCGACGACCTCGACACCGCCTTCCGTCACCTCGACCTTTACGACCGTTTCGGCTGCCCCAGCGCGCACATCCAGGCGACCTTCCGCTGCATCGTCCGCCAGGGAAATATCGATCCGAAGGCGCCTGAGACGCTGAGCGGCCGGGTGCATGCCTGCTGGCTCAATCCGGGCTTGTCGCCTGCCCCCGCCGCCGCCGCGAATACACAATCACCGGCCGCTCCGGAAGGAACGACCGCGCGTCAGTAGCGTTGGGGGGGTGGGCGTAAACAAAATTTTTACACTTCACCCCTCTTTCCGTCTTGGTTTTGACATGTCTGGCATCTACTTGAAAAAACGACCTAACCTGAGATATGCTGCAGTACAGCATACAACGCTCGGGCCGAACCCAGGGGACGGGTTCGGGGGTCTGCCACCCAGCCCCATTTGGTATTGAAGTCTATGCGCACCGTCGCTGCTGTCGTCGCCCTCGTGGCGTGCGTGCATGCCGGCTTGTGGCTGCTTGGCCGGGAGAAGGTCGAAGCTCCCAATTTCACGGGCCAGCTCTCCAGCGTTTCCTACGCGCCGTTCCAGGGCAATGTGAACCCGGAAGACGGCGGCAAGGCTGAGGCGCAGAAGATCCGCGACGATCTCAATATCCTCGCGCCGATGACCAAGGCGATCCGTACCTATTCGTCGACCGCCGGCGTCGAACTCGTGCCGGGCATCGCCTCCGAGTTCGGCCTGCGCGCCACGATCGGCGCCTGGATCGATCACAATCCGGACCGCAACGAGCGCGAAATGCGCGCCGTCGTCGACCTGTCGAAGCGCCACAGCAACGTCAACGGCATCTTCGTCGGCAACGAAACGATCTACCGCGGCGAACTCGCGCCGAAGCGGGGCGAGCAGCTTTCCGCGGAGGAAGCCGCCAAGCTCAAGGACGCCAAGAGCTCCGCCGAAGACAAGAAACTGCGCGAAGACATCGGCGTCGCCCGCCTGATCAAGATGATCCAGAAGGTCAAGCGACAGGTGAACGTGCCGGTGACCACCGGCGAAATCTACAGCGTCTGGCTCGACCACCCCGAGCTCGTTGCCTCGGTCGATTACATCGCCGCGCACATCCTGCCCTATTGGGAAGGCTTCTCGGAAAAGCAGACCGTCGATCAGGCCATCATCATCTACGACAAGCTGCGCCGCGCCTATCCCGGCAAGCGCGTCGTCGTCGCCGAGTTCGGCTGGCCGAGCGCCGGCTATAACTTCCACAACGCCAATCCCGGACGCATCGAGCAGGCCGTGATCCTGCGCGACTTCGTTACGCGCGCCGAGGCCTATGGCATCGACTACAACATCGTCGAAGCCATCGACCAGCCCTGGAAGATCTTCGAAGGCGGCGTCGGTCCTTACTGGGGCATGCTCAATGCCTCCCGCGAAGCCAAGTTCTCCTGGGTCGGCCCGATCACCGATCCCGACCACTGGAAGCTGGCCGCCATCGCGCTGCTGGTGAGCGTGCTGCTGTCGTTGCCGATCCTGACCCTGGCCGGCGCCTCGTTCTGGCAGGCCACGATCCTGGCCGCCGCAGCGAACACCGTCGGCGCCTGGTCGGCCGCGTTGTTCGGCTACTGGTACGGCCACTACTTCGTGCCCGGCGCGGCTTTCGCACTCGGCCTCGGCACCCTGCTGCTGATCCCGCTGATCCTGATCGCGCTGGCGCGCGTCGAGGAAATCGCCGCCGTCGCCTTCGGCCGCAAGCCCGCGCGTCTCGTGCCGGTCGCCCCGCCGCTGGCGCCCGACATGCTTGCGACAGATTTGCCGACGCCGAAAGTGTCGATCCACATTCCGGCCTATCGCGAACCGCCGGAGATGCTCAAGCAGACGCTCAATGCCGTGGCGGCGCTCGACTATCCGAATTTCGAATGCGTCGTCGTCGTCAACAACACGCCGGACCCGGCGATGTGGATGCCGATCGAGGAGCACTGCAAGGTCCTCGGCGAGCGCTTCAAGTTCGTGCTGGCCAACAACCTGCAGGGCTTCAAGGCCGGCGCGCTGCGCCTTGCCGCCATCCATACCGCCGAGGACGCCGAGATCATCGGCATCATCGACGCCGACTATGTCGTGACGCCGGACTGGCTGCGCGACCTCACGCCCCTGTTCAACGACCCGACCGTCGGCATGGTGCAGGCCCCGCAGGACCACCGCGACGGCGGCCGCAGCCCCCTGCACACCGCGATGAACGCCGAATATGCCGGCTTCTTCGACATCGGCATGGTGCAGCGGAACGAGCACAACGCCGTCGTCACCCATGGCACCATGGTGCTGATGCGCCGCAAGGCCATCGAGGCCTCGGGCGGCTGGTCGAGCGACACGATTTGCGAGGATACCGACCTCGGCCTCTGCCTGCTCGAGCACGGCTGGCAGGCGCATTACACCAACAAGCGCTACGGCTACGGCCTGCTGCCGGACACCTACGACGCCTTCAAGAAGCAGCGCGACCGCTGGGCCTATGGCGGCTTCCAGATCGTCAAGAAGCACTGGCGCAACATGCTCTCGCGCGACACGCGCCTGAGCCGCGATCAGAAGCGCGAATTCGCCCTCGGCTGGCTGAACTGGCTCGGCGCCGAAAGCGTCGGCGTCGTGGTCGCGATTCTCAACATCCTCTGGGTGCCGGTGATCGCCATTCTCGACATCGCCGTGCCGGACCGTATCCTGACCGTTCCGATCGTGGCGAGCTTCGCCGTGACGCTGCTGCATTTCGCGGCGCTCTATCGCCTGCGCGTGCGCATCACCAAGACCGAGATGGCGGCTGCCGCGGTCGCCGCGATGTCGGTGCAGTGGACCGTGGCGCGCGCCGTGGCGATGGGCCTCATCAAGGACCACCTGCCCTTCGTGCGCACCGACAAGGGCGGCGGCAAGCGCAAGACCGACTTCCACGCGTTCTGGGAGTCGATCATTGCGGTGCTGCTCATCGCCGGCGCCGTGCTGCTCGTGCAGACCAACTACAAGGAAGTGCGCGAGATTTACATCTTCGCCGGCGTGCTCATCATCCAGTCGCTGCCGTTCCTGGCGGCCGTGCTGATCGCGCTGTGGGAGCGCTCGCGCTTCAACGACTACGCCGTGCTCGAAGGCTATCGCGCCGGCGTTACCGCGCTTGCCCGCCGTGCCCGCCTGGTCAAGGCCAAGGCGCAGCAGGTCGCGCCGCCGCAGGTCGTGGCGCAGGAGTCGCGAGAACTGGCGCAGTAAGCCGCCGAACTCGACACTCGATAAAAAAGGGCGCCTCCGGGCGCCCTTTTTCTTTGGCCGGTGACGTCCGCCTCAGGCCCGCAGCGCGGTCTCGGCGAGCCGCACCCAGTACGACGTGCCGACCGGGATGGCGTCGTCGTTGAAGTTGTAGCGCGGGTGATGCAGGCCGGCGGTGTCGCCATTGCCGACCCAGATGAACGCACCCGGACGCTTCCTGAGCATGAAGGAGAAATCCTCGGCACCCATCATCGGCGGCAGCTTGGTGTTGACGCGGTCCTTGCCGGCGATCTCCTGCGCCACCGAGGCGGCAAAGCCGGTTTCGTTGTCGTGGTTGACCAGCACCGGATAATTGCGCCGGTAGGTCATCGTGGCCTTGGCGCCGAAGGCGGCGCCGGTGTTCTCGACGAGGCGGGCGAGATTGGCCTCCACCATGTCCTGCACCTTGTCGTCGAGGGTGCGCGCGGTGCCGCGCAGCCGCACCGTCTGCGGGATGATGTTGTCGGCCGAGCCCGCCTCGACGATGCAGATCGACACCACGGCGGACTTCAAGGGATCGGTGTTGCGCGACACCACCGACTGGATGCCTGTGATGATATGCGCGCCGACCAGCACCGGGTCGATGGTCAGGTGCGGGCGCGCCGCGTGCCCGCCGACGCCCTCGATGTCGATGGTGACGTAATCCGCGGCCGCCATGATCGGCCCGGAATTTATGCCGAATTCGCCGACCGGCATGCCCGGATAATTGTGCATGCCGTAGAACTCGTCGATGCCGAAGCGTTCGGCCATGCCGTCCTCGAGCATCGCGAGCGCGCCGGCGCCGCCCTCCTCGGCCGGCTGGAACACGACCACCACGGTGCCGTCGAAATTGCGGGTCTCGGCGAGATAGCGCGCCGCGCCGAGCAGCATGGCGGTGTGGCCGTCATGGCCGCAGGCATGCATGGCGCCGGGCGTGGTCGATTTATACGGCAGGTCGTTGAGTTCGGTGATCGGCAGTGCGTCCATGTCGGCACGCAGTGCCACGGTCTTGCCGGAGCCCTGCTTGCGGCCGCGGATGACGCCGACCACCCCGGTGCGGCCGATGCCCGGGACCACCTCGTCGCAGCCGAAGGCCTTGAGCTTCTCGGCCACGGTCGCCGCCGTGCGGTGCACGTCGTAGAGGATCTCGGGATGGGCGTGCAGGTCGCGCCGCCAGGCGGTGATGTCGGCATGCAGGTCGGCGACGCGGTTGACGATGGGCATGGCGGGTCCTTCGAGGGCAATAGAACAGGCAAGGTGATTTGCGCCCAGTGTAGCAAAGCCCGGGGGCCCGGGGCGAGTTCAAGATGTGGGCATAAATCGCGGCAAACTCACCGGAATCCGCCGTCAACAGGCGCGGGAACACGACGCCCCGGCTATTGACCCACAGCGCCCGCCCCCCTAAACAGCCGGTTGCGCATGATCCGACTGGCTTGGCTCCCTCGGGGCCGACCCGCTTTCGTGACCCCCGCTTCCGGCGGGCCAATCGGATGAGATCATCGCGTTTGGTGACGGGCGCGTAGCTCAGCTGGTAGAGCACACGACTTTTAATCGCGAGGTCCTGGGTTCGAGTCCCAGCGCGCTCACCACTTTTCAAACACGCCGCGATTCCCCTACTTCACCTGCATCCCCTTCAAGTACTCCACGATCGCGTTGATGGTCTGCACGGCGGCGGCCTCGCTGCCGATTGACGAAAGGTCGCGGCCCCACACCGGCATCGTATAGGTGCCGTGCGCGCGGAAGGTTCTGCGGCCGTCGATCACCGTGCGTAGCACCGCTTCGGGAAAGACGCCGCCATTGTTTCTTTCAAGCACGCGAAGGTCCGGCGCGCCGCCGATGAGCGCCGACGCCACCGGCCCGTCGCCGGCGCCGCTTTCGCCGTGGCAGCTCGCGCAGTAGAGCCGGTACATGTTGCCGCCGGTCGCGGCGCCGTCGCCGAATGCCGGCGTTGCCGCCAGCGCCGCGACGACACCAAACGCGCAAGCCGTTCGTCTCAATGTCATGGCGCCCTCCTCCTCGTGCGTCGAAGGATAGGGCTACCGGGCGCGCGCCGTTTGAGATGCGTCAAAGCGCGGGCGGCGTGCTACGCGCTGCGAATAACAAAAAGCCGCGACCAACCGCCGGGCCTTGCGACTTCGGCGGTCGATCGCGGCGTGGATCTGTCAGGTGAAGAGGCGCGCCCGGATTTTACGCGGCGCGCAGGCTCAGCCGAGGCTTACGCCTTGGCGGTCTTGGACACCTTGGTCTTCTTCGCGGCCTTCTCTTGCGCCTCGCGCTCAAGGCGGAGCGCGCGCAGGCGCGGAATCCGGTCAATGGATTCCTGTTGAGCCGCCCAGTATTCCCTGGACGCCTTCTGGCCTTCGATTTCGCGCACACGCGCACGGAAGTTGGTTTCCGCGCGTTTTTTGGCGCGGTCGGCTTCGGAGAGTGTTTGGGTCATGGCGTAACAACGCCCTTGTGGGCCATTGGTTCCATGGCACGGACGAGCGATTCCGCCGAAAATGGGCGTTAATTGACTTTGCCATGCGAACAGCGTATGAATACTATGTTGAAACAAGATCTTTTTAGTTGTGCTCTTCGCCTCCGCACCTCGGAGCGGACCATCCCTGAAAAACTCACCTGTTTCGATCGCCCGGGCATTGAACGTCCAGGGCGCACAATGACGTGTATCATCATCTCGAAGGAACTTGCCTGATGGCAACCGGAACTGTGAAATTCTTCAATACCCAGAAGGGCTTTGGCTTCATTACCCCGAACGACGGCTCGAAGGATGTGTTCGTGCACATCTCCGCCGTCGAGCGCGCCGGCATGAGCACCCTGATGGAAGGCCAGAAGGTGTCGTACGAAATCGTCACCGAGCGTGGCAAGCAGGCTGCGGGCAATCTGCAGAACGCCTGATCCAGATTTGCTGAACGCCCGGCCCGCACAAGGCCGGGCGTTCTTCTTTTTTCTGACGACTGATGCCGCACGGGAGAACGACCATGGCTCATAAATATCCCATCGGCACATCGGTCTATTTCGAAGCCGGCGTTCTTGCCGGCGGCGCGCGCGGACGGTGCAAGGTCGTCCGGCATATGCCCGTCGAGCGCGACAACCGCATTCTCTATCGCATCAAAAGCCCGACCGAAAACTTCGAGCGCACGGTCGAAGAAGACAATCTGCGGCAGGATTGAGCGCTTCGGCCTCTCCTGACGTTGTGCGGCGCGGCCGCCATCTTCCTGCCCTATCGCCCGCACTAAGCTTCCCGTCGCCGGGAGTCATAAGCATGAACACGAATCTGTCTTCCGCGGCGCTGCGGCAATGGGCGGCGCGTTGCGACACGCGTTGCAAGGATCCGATGATCAGCGGCGAGGAGCACGAGCGCCTGACGAAAATGCGCGATGGCCTGCTTGCGGTCGCCGAGGCGCAGGACTGGCTCGACGGCGTCGCCATGAAGCAGGCCAGCTAGCGCCGTCAGATCGTACCGCATTGGCGTACGGCATTGGCGCACCGCATTCGCGTGTGACCGACGCATGGCCGTACCTCCGTTATCTCTTTTCTTTCCAATTGATAGGCGGGCGCGCCAAAGCGCGCTTGCGATGGAACCCGAATCGGCCGCAAGGTTCCATCGCCTCTTCAAGCCTTGCGCCGCTGCGTCGCGCGCCGAGGCCGGGCCGGGTCCTGACAACGGCGCATCTTTGAAAGCCACCACCGCGGCCCGCGCCATGCGTGATCGGACCGCTGTCGCCGAAGGGGGCCGCCATGCTTCTGTTGATGCGCGCGCTAGCGCAAAGTATCGATCAATCGCTCTACACCGCGCGCGAGCTCAAGCTCGAAACGGTGGAGCAACTGCTGGCGATGGCCAGCCTCGAGCTGTCGATGCGGCAGCAGTTGATCGACGAAAACGACACGCTCCTGCGCCGCCGTCCCTCATAATCGTGTCGATCTTTTCTTCTTGTTAACCAAAACAAGGCACATCGGAATCTCCGGGGTTGGAGGATTCTGTAATGCTTCTCAACGAAGAGACGTGTCCAGTACCTGAGTCCCTGCTTGGTCAGCTTTATCGCGTGACACCGCAAGGCCTGCCGGCGCTCATCGACGCGGTGCCGGCCAACACGCGCGCCATGCTCGCGGTCTACTGCTACCGGCGCTCGCATCTGGCGCCGCTTGGCGTCGCCATCGCCGCCTCCTGCGACGAAGGCGATCTCGCCGAGCACGGCGGCAATCTCGGCTCCGATCTGTTCAGCAAATCCCGCCAGGGATTGCGGGTGGCGGAAGTCCTGCCGTCGCAGCGCAAGAAGATCACCTTGTCGACGGGGCCGATCCGGCAACTGCCGCCGCTCGTGGACATCGACGACTGATCTGGTGGCTGATGACAACACGATGACGGGCCGGCGCCGCGCGCCGGCCTTTGTTTTTTCGCGCATTGTCGTGACGACGCCTGCACTTGCCGCAACGCGATAGACGCTGGAGCGATTCCGCTTGTCATAAAAGCTTGCCCGATCGGCCACCAGAGTTTCTTCACCTTGCCTTTCGGCCGCCATGGTTGCCCGCCATCGTCAGCGCCATCGACGAACGAAAGAACAAGGAGGCCTCCATGCAGCTCAACTGCTATCTGCCGACGCTCTCCTCCATTCGCGCTTTCGGCACGCCGCTTGTCTGCGCCGCCTGCGGCGAGCGCCTGATCGCGCCGACGGCGTCCGCGTTCGTCGAAGGCGGCGAGATTCGCCACACCTGGGAATGCGAAGATTGCGGCGCCACCTCGCATTCGTCGATCTCGCTCGAGGACGGCGAGCCGCGCTGAGCGCTCGCATCCGCCCCATTTAACGACTCGTTAACCACAGCCGGCCCACGGTGAATTTGTCGTTAAAGACGAGTCGCGACCGCGCTCAGGGGGCGCATGCGCAATACGGACCACCATCGCCAGCGTGCGGACCATCCGCCGGATATTGACGAGCTGTCGGCGCGCTTGGCTGCGCTTGCCAACCGCATCGACACGCTCAATGACGGCCGGCGTCCGCAGGCGCGCGGCGCGGCGGCTCCTGCCCCGGCGACGAGCCGCCTGTGGCCGCGCTTGCCCGAGCCGGGCACCGACGCCGCCGGCAGCGCCGAGCCGCCGCCGCCCGTGCGCACCGTGCCCATGGGCGACCACCTCGAACGCATCGCCGAACTGACCGCCACGCGTGACCGCCAGGCAGGCGAACTCCGCGAAGCCCGGGAACACCTGGAACGCCAGGCTCTCGCCATCGCCGCCTTGCGCGACCTCACGACCGAGCGCGACGGCGAAGTCGCCGACCTCACGCGCCGTCTCATGGAGGCGGAAGCCGATAAGGTGACGCTGGAATCGCAGCTCGCCTCCGCGCTGCGCGAGGCCAACAATTCGCTGGTGCGGCTCACGGCCCATGAAGGCGCGCTGACCAACCGCGCCGCCGATCTCGCCGACGCCGAGCTTCTGATCGAGCATCTGCGCGCCGAGTTGGCCGCGGCGCAGGTCGCCGTCGCGACCCAGGTGGTCACGACCGAAGAGCGCGTCGAACGCCGCTTCGAGGCCGAACGTCATTCGCTCATCGCCAACAGCGAGCGGCGCCTCGCCGACCTCAACGCCCTGGTCGCCGAGCGCGACGGCCGCGTCGGTGCGCTCGAGCAGGACAAGGCGACTCTCGCCGGAGAAATCGAGGCATTGCGCACCCTGCTTGACGACAGCCATGCCGAGCTGAACGCCGCCATCGAGACCGCCGCCGGCAAGGACAGCCACATCGCTTTCCTCGACACCATCATCAAGGTGACGCGCGATAACGCCGAGGCCACGCTCAAGGAATTGGTCGCGGAGTTCGACCGCGAGCGCGCCGCATTCGCCCGCGAGCGCGAGGAGCTTGTCGCCAAGGCTCAGATGGCGAGCGCGTTCCAGCAGGACATCGCCAAACTGCTGCCCCGCCTGCTCGAGCGCCGCGCCGCCTAGCGCACGACCTCGCGCGGCGACAGCAGCGCGCCTCGCAGCAGCAAATACAGCACCAGGCCGTTGAGCGCGTGCCAGAGGAAATGGGTGCCGAGCGGCACCGCCGCGCATATCGACTGATCGACGCTGCGGAAGATGATCGAGGCCGCGAACACCGCCGCCGCCGCCAGCAGCATGCGCCGCGGCGCCGCCTCCCGCGTCAGGGAGCCGACGGCGAGCAGCGCCGCCAATGCCGGCAGATAGGCATGCGAGCCGTTCAGCGCGCCGCGCGGCACCACCAGCCCCAGGCCATAGCTGAGGAGGCCGAACGCAATCACCAGCATCGGCGCGAGCCACCGCGACAGCCCGAGAAAACGCCGCAGCGCCAGCCACAAATAGCCGTAGATGAAAACTGCGATCGGCACCGTATCGAACAGCGCCGCGCCGCGCGTCGCCACCGTGTGGAAGATAAAGGAGCCGATGCCGATGGCGAAGGTCACGGCGATAAGCGCCAGCGCCGGCCAGTCGCGGCCAGAGCGATCGCGCCACTGCACGAAGGCGACGGCGGCGGCAATCAGAAACACCGCATTGGTGACGGCGTTGACCGGCTCGGCCCAGAATGAGGGGCCGAGCCGCTCGCAGTAGAGATCGACGGGCGTTGACCAGTCCACCGATCTCTCCCGCCTTTACTTGCGGACGATGCCGGCCTTGTCGACCACCATATTGAGGTTGGCGATGTCGTCCTTGAGGCGCTGCATCAGTTCGTCCGGGGTCGACGGCACGCCTTCGATAGAGAGCTTGGCGAGCTGCTCCTGCACGTCCTTCATCGCCAGCACTTCGCGGATCGCCGCGTTAAGCTTGTTCACGATCTCCTTCGGCGTGCCCTTGGGCGCGAAGATGCCGTTCCACGAATAGACGCGGAAGCCCGGCATGCCCTGCTCCGCCGCGGTCGGCACGTCCGGGAACATCGTCGAGCGCTTGAGCGCCGCCGTGGCCAGCAGGCGGATATCGCCGGATTCGACCTGGCCTTTCACCGCCGGCGGGAAGTCGAGCATCATCTGCACGTCATTGCGCAGCAGGCCGACGACGATGTCGGGCGAGCTCTTATACGGCACGATCACCACGTCGATGCCGGCGGCCGACTTGAAATACTCGCCGCCCAGATTCTGCGTCGAACCCGCGGTGATGGTGCCGACATTGATCTTGCCCGGATTGGCCTTCGCCGCCTTGAGCAGATCGCCGAGCGTCTTGAACTCGGATTTGGCCGAAACCGCGAGCACGGCGTCGAACTGGCCCATGGTCGAGACCATCTCGAATTCCGTCAGCGGATCGAACGGCAGCTTCTTGAAGGTCGCGACCGCGGCCGCCGTGCCGTTGCTCAGCAGGCCGAGTGTGTAGCCGTCCGGCTGAGCGGTCGTCACCGCGCGCGCCGCGCTGATGCCGCCGGGGCCCGGCGTATTCTCGATGGCGAAACGCTGACCGAGCTTGTCCCCCAGCTTTTCGGCGACGATGCGCGCCGTGACGTCGCCGACGCCGCCGGCGCCAAACGGCAGCACGAGGCGGATCGGCTTCTCCGGCCACGCGGCCATCGCCTGCGGCGCGACGCCGATGACGGCGGCGGCCACGGCCGCGACGACAAAACCGCGACGCGCGCGGTCAAAACGCTTGGTCATTCAAATCCTCCAGATTTTCTTCGTCAGAATCTATGTGCCGGAACGTGAATGGTTCCGCTCAGAAACCATACAGCCGCGCCGGGTTGTCGACCAGCAAGCGTTGCTGCGCCTTGTCATTGACCGCGTAATGCGGAATGAGATCGACGAGATCGGCCTCGTCGCATTCGTGGGTCGCGTTGGGATGCGGGAAGTCCGTGCCCCACAGCACGCGCTCCGGATTGACCTCGACGAGAATGCGCGCGATCGGCGCCGCGCGGTTATAGGGCGGCATGTCGATGCGCTCGGCGCCGCAGACCTTGATCCAGCAATTGTCGAGACGCGCGAGTTTCACCAGGGCCCGCAGCGGCTCCTGATCGACGCCGGCCACGGCCGGCACGCGGCCCATGTGGTCCACGATGAACGGCAGCGGCAGACGCGCGATCATGGGCGACAGCGGCACGACGTCCGGCGCGTCGAGATGCAGCACGACATGCCAGCCGAGGCCCTTCACGCGGTCGATGACGCGCGTGAACACGCCCATGTCCGGCGAGCCGCCCAGATGCTTGACGAAGTTGAAGCGGACGCCGCGAACGCCGCCCTCGTGAAGCTTCTCGAAATCGGCGTCGGTGAAGCTGTCATCGGCGATGCAGACGCCGCGGTAGCGCTTGGGATCGGAGGCGATGCAGTCGAGCATCGCGCGGTTGTCGGTGCCGTGGCAGCTCGCCTGCACGATCACGGCGCGCGACACGCCGAGATGGTCGTGCAGCGCGCGCAGCGCCTCCTTGGGGGCGTCCTGCGGCGTGTAGCGGCGGTTCGGCGCGTAAGGGAACTTGTCGCCCGGCCCGAACACATGACAGTGCGCGTCGGTCGCCCCCGGCGGCAGCTTCATCCGCGGCCTACGCTTGTTTTCGATGAAGGTCAGATCATGGGGCATGGGTCACGGCTCCGGTGCGTTCGTGGCGTGGCATAGCGAAGGGGAGCCGGTTACTCAACCTGACGCGCCGGCAGATCGCCTTTTTGCCACCCTTCCAGCACGGCGGCCCGGTATTCCGCGAAACGGCCGTCCTCGATCGCCGCGCGCATGCCGGCCGTCAGCGCCTGATAATAGGCGATGTTGATGGTGGACAGCGTCACTTGCCCCAGCATCTCGTTGGCCTTGGTCAGGTGGTGCAGATACGCGCGGGAATAGGTTCGGGCCAGCGGATGCGGGCTTTCCTCATCGAGCGGGCGCGGGTCGTCGGCGTGGCGGGCGTTGGACAGGTTGATCTGGCCGAAGCGGGTGAAGGCCATGCCGTGGCGGCCGTTTCGCGTCGGCATCACGCAGTCGAACATATCAACGCCGCGCGCCACCGCCTCGAGGATATCGTGCGGCGTGCCGACACCCATCAGGTAGCGCGGCGCCTCCGCCGGCAGCACCGGCGTCGTCTCCTCGACCACCTTCAGCATCACCTCCTGCGGCTCGCCCACCGCCAGCCCGCCGATGGCGTAGCCGTGGAAGCCGATACCGGTGAGCGCCCGGGCACTCTGCTGACGCAGGAGAATGTCGTCGCCGCCCTGTACGATGCCGAACAGGCCGTAGCCGTCGCGGGCATGGCCCTCGAAGGCACGCTTGCTGCGCTCGGCCCAGCGCACCGAGAGCTGCATGGCGCGCTCGATCTCCTCGCGGGAGGCCGGCAGCTTGAGGCATTCGTCGAGCTGCATGGTGATATCGGTGCCGAGCAACGCCTGGATTTCGATCGAGCGCTCGGGCGTCAGTTCGTATTTGGTGCCGTCGATATGCGAGCGGAAGGTGACGCCCTGCTCGGTCAGCTTGCGCAAGGTCGCGAGCGACATGACCTGGAAGCCGCCGGAGTCGGTCAGGATCGGCCTGTCCCAGTTCATGAACTTGTGCAGGCCGCCGAGCGCGGCGACGCGCTCCGCGCCCGGCCGCAGCATCAGGTGATAGGTGTTGCCGAGCAGGATCTCCGCGCCCGTTCCCGCGACCGCTTCGGGATAAAGCCCTTTCACCGTGGCCTGGGTGCCGACCGGCATGAAGGCAGGGGTCTGCACCTGCCCATGCGGCGTCGTCACGGTGCCGCGCCGGGCCATGCCGTCGGTCTTGTGCAGGGCGAAGGAAAAGGGCTGGGACATTTATCTCTCTGTCATTCCGGGGCGCGAGTGCAACGAGCGAGCCCGGAATCCATAATCACCTACAGGGGTTATGGATTCCGGGTCCAGTCCTATCGGGCTGTCCCGGAATGACTCGGGGGGAACAGCAAACACGCATCGCCATATGAGTAGAACCGGTAACCGGTCTCGATGGCGTGGCGATAGGCCCGCTGCATGGTGTCGAGGCCCGCGAACGCGGAGACCAGCATGAACAGGGTCGAGCGTGGCAGGTGGAAATTGGTCATCATCAGGTCCACCGCCTTGAAGCGATAGCCCGGCGTGATGAAGATCGCGGTGTCGCCGGCGAACGCCTTGAGTTGGCCGTCATCGCCCGCCGCCGTCTCCAGCGTCCGCATCGCCGTCGAGCCGACCGCGACGATCCGTCCGCCTTTGGCACGCGCGGCGTTGAGCGCCTCGGCGGTCTCGGCGGTCAGGATGCCGAACTCGGCATGCATCTTGTGCCCGGTCGTGTCGTCCGCCTTGACCGGGAGGAAGGTGCCGGCGCCGACGTGCAGGGTCACCTTGTGCAGGGCGACGCCGCGCTGTGCCAGCCGCGCCAGCAGGTCGGGCGTGAAATGGAGTCCGGCCGTGGGCGCCGCCACCGAGCCGTCCTCATGGGCAAAAATGGTCTGGTAGTCGGTTTTGTCCTGGGCGTCGGTCGGCCGCCTGGAGGCAATATAGGGCGGCAACGGCATGTCACCGCGCTCCTCGATAGCCTGATCGAGATGTGGTCCAGTCAAGGAAAATGAGAGGGTTACATCCCCTCCCTCATCTTTATGCAAAACTTGAGCATCGAGCTGGTCGAGGAAACAGACCCGCCCCTCGGAGCCGAACCGCAGCACATCGCCGACCTGAACCTTCTTGGCGCCGAGGATGAAAGCGCGCCAGGTCGAGCCGTCGATGCGCTTGTGCAAGGTGGCCTCGATCGAGGGTTCCACATCGCCCCGGCCGATCCTCCGGCCCCTGAGCCGCGCGGCGATCACCTTGCTGTCGTTGACCACCAGGCAGTCGCCCGGCTGCAGCAGATCCGGCAGGTCGGCGATGGTACAGTCCTCGACCCCACCCGTGTGAAGGGTGCGCCCTCCCGCTCCGCCCGGCCGCACGACCATCAGCCGCGCGCTCTCGCGCGGGCAGGCAGGCCGCAGCGCGATGCGCTCGGGCGGCAGATCGAAGTCGAAGAGGTCGGTGCGCATAGCTTATCCGTCATTCCAGGACCGCGCAGGAGCGCCGGGCCCGGAATCCATACTCCGCAGCGCTGGGATTATGGAGTCCGGGCTCGCTCGCGCCCCGGAATGACAAGAGCTTACGCCCCCATCGTCGCCTTGACGATCTTGTCGGGGTCCTTGACCGGCTCGCCGCGCTTGATCTTGTCGACGTTGTCCATGCCCTCGATCACCTTGCCCCAGGCCGTGTATTGGCCGTCGAGGAAGGTGGCGTCGTCGAAGCAGATGAAGAACTGGCTGTCGCCCGAATCCGGGTTCGAGGCGCGGGCCATCGACACCGTGCCGCGTACATGCGGCTCCTTGTTGAACTCGGCCTTCAACTTCTGGCCGGAGCCGCCCATGCCGGTGCCCTGCGGGCAGCCGGTCTGCGCCATGAAGCCGTCGATGACGCGGTGAAAGACGATGCCGTCATAGAAGCCCTGCTTCACCAGTTCCTTGATGCGCGCGACATGGCCGGGCGCGAGGTCCGGGCGCATTTCGATGACGACATTGCCCTTGGTGGTTTCGAGCGTCAGCGTGTCTTCCGGTTTGGCCATAATCAGAAACTCCTTATCCCTGGGAAATCGAAGACGGCTCGTTATGGAACGATGCTCGCCTTGGTGACGTGATCGAGGCGCGGAAAGCTCTGCGTCAGATACGCATTGCCTTCGGTCTGAATGCGGTTCTGGTTCGGGCCCTGGCCGTTCGGCGCACCCTCGCCATAGCCCGAGTACAATTTGTCGACGACATCCATGCCCGAGACGACCTTGCCGAACGGCGCAAAGCCCATGCCGTCGAGCCGGTTGTTGTCGTCGAAACTGATGAAGACCTGCGTGGTGCGCGCGTTCGGGCCGGAGGTCGCGAAGGTGACCATGCCGCGCGTGTTGCTCTGGGAAACGCGGTCGTCCTGGATGCGGGCGGCGCGCCATTTGGCGTTCAGCGCCGGATCGGCATTAAGGCCGAACTGCACCATGAAGCCCGGGATGACGCGGAAGAAGCGGCCTTCGTCGTAGAAGCCGTTCTTGACCAGATTGTAGAAGCGGTCGGCGCCAGTCGGCGCCCAGGCGCGCGTCACCTGGATGACGAACGAGCCTTTCGGCGTGTCGAACTTGGCCTTGTAGGTGGCCGGCGCCTGCTCGGTCAGCGCGGCGGGATCGCCGAGCTTGGCCTTCTGCGCCAGCGCCGGGGCGACACCGGCCGCGACCAGAGCCAGCGACAAAACCAGTCGTCGAGAGATCATGGTCGGTCTCCGGAAAGGATCAGGATTTGGCGAAGCGCTTTTTCAGCCGTTCGGCGACGCTGGGCGGCACGAATGACGACACGTCGCCGCCCATGGCGGCGATCTGGCGCACCAATGTGGCGGTGATCGGGCGCACCATCGGCGAGGCCGGCAGGAATACGGTCTGCACCTGCGGCGCCATCGCTTCGTTCATGCCCGCCATCTGCATTTCATAATCAAAATCGGTGGCATCGCGCAGGCCGCGGATCAGCAGCGTGGCGCCTTCCTTTTTCGCGGTGTCCACGACCAGCCCGGCGAAAGTCACGAAAGCGAGTTCGCATTTGGCCTCGACCGCCAGCGGCGCGCAGGTCTGGCGCAGCATCTCCAGCCGGTCCTCGGTGGCAAACAAGGGCGTCTTGCCGGGATGAACGCCGATGGCCAGGACCAGTCTGTCCGCCAGGCGCACGGCATGGCGTACGACATCGATATGACCATCGGTGACCGGGTCGAACGAGCCGGCGTAAAGGGCGATGCGCGACATGGGTTCCGTCTACCCCGGCCCTGCCCTTGCGGCAAGGGTGCGGCCGGACCGGGCGCCGTATGAACCGCGCGGTTCCGGGGTTAGTCTGGTCAGCCAAATAGTCCGGGGAAACGCCAGATGCTTGTCCGCTCGATCGTCGCCGCGCTCGTTCTCGCGGCCGCGCCCGCCGCCGCGCAAGTGCCGCCCAATGCCTCCGACATCGCCGCCTATCGGGGCCTGCATGCCGCGGCCGCGAAGGGCGACGCCGCCGCGATCGAGAAGCTGGTCAAGGATGGCGCCGCGCTCGAGGCGCGCGACAGCGGCGGCCGCACGCCGCTCCATGTCGCCGTGCATCTGAAGAAGGCCGACGCCGCCCGCGCCCTGCTCCGTCTCGGTGCCGACGCCAATGCGCTCGATGCCCAGGCCTACGACATCGTCACCATCGCCTCGGTCGCCGATGATGTCGCCATGCTGAAACTGTCGATCGACGGCGGCTGCAGGGCGACCAACATCACCAGCCCCTATCACGGCACGGCGCTGATCGCCGCCGCGCATCTCGGCCATGATGAGGTCGTGCGCATGCTGATCGCGGCGAAAGCGCCGCTCGATCACATCAACAATCTGCACTGGACCGCGCTGATCGAGTCCATCGTGCTCGGCAATGGCGGCGAGCGCCACACCGCCACGCTCAAGGCGCTGGTCGAGGCGGGCGCCGACGTCAACATCGCCGACCGCAGCGGCGCAACGCCGCTGAGCTTGGCGAAAGACCGCGGCTACGCCGCGATGGTCGCGATCCTGGAGAAGGCCGGGGTGCGCTAGCCCGGCCTGCGCGTGAGACCCAGCCAGATGCCGCCGCCCACCAACACGACGCCGGAGATGCGGCCGAGCAGCTTGTTGTGGTGAGGTTTGAGGAACCAGGCACGGCCGAGACCCGCGGCCACGGCCCAGCATGAATCCAGCACCGCCGCGATCAGCAGCGACGTCAGCGAGTAAACGAGAATCTGGAATCCCACCGGCAGCGTCGGGTCGATGAACTGCGGCAGGAACGCCGTGAAGAAGGCGATGGTCTTCGGGTTTGTCACCGCGACGAGGAAACCGCGGGTCGCGAACACATGGCCGCGCGGCTCAAGCTTGGGCACCGGATCGCCGGCGTGCCGCCAGGCCTGAATGCCGAGATAAAAGAGATAGGCGGCGCCCGCCCAGCGCATGATCTCGAACAAGGTCGTGGACATGCGCAGCAGCCACTCGAGGCCGAAGCCAATGGCGGCCAGCAGCACCGCGGTGCCCGCCATGGTGCCGACGACGGTCGCCAGCGCCGGACGGATGCCGCGCTGCGCGCCGGTGGCGATCACCAGCGTGACCACCGGGCCCGGAACGATAATGAGGATCGTGGTAATGACAAAGAAGGCCGAGAAGAGCTGCCAGTTCATGGGAAAAGGTCTCGCTTTCATCGCCCGCGCGACGCGGACGATGCCAGTAATCCATGCCGGCACCGGGTTGTCTACCGGGAAGCTTCTACTCCCCGCCCTCGTCTTCGCTGAGGCGCTCGACCGACACGACGCGCTCGTCCTCGGCCGTATCCAGCACGATGACGCCCTGTGTCGAGCGGCCGGCAAGGCGGATGCCCGTGACCGGCGTGCGGATCAGCTTGCCGGCATTGGTGACCAGCATCACCTGATCGTCCTCCTCGATGGGGAACGACGCCGTCAGGCGGCCGATCTTCGGCTTGAGCTCGAAGCCGCCACCCTTGGCTTTCTGCCAGATATCCATGGCGACGATGCCTTTGCCGCCGCGGCCGGTGATGCGGTACTCGTAGGACGAGGTCCGCTTGCCATAGCCGCGCTCCGACAATGTGAGCACGAACTGCTCGGCCGCCGACATCTCGACATAGCGCTCTTCGCTGATCTCGATCGCGGCGACATTCTCCTCGGCTTCGACCTGCATGGCCGCCACCGCTTCGTCGTCGCCGCCGGAATTGCGGCGCACCGCGCTCGCCTTCTTGAGATAGGCCGCGCGCTCTTCCGAGGTCGCCTCGCTGTGGCGCAGGATCGACATCGAGATCAGGCGGTCGTCCGACTCGAGCGCGATGCCGCGCACGCCCATCGAGGTGCGGCCGGTGAACACACGCACCTCCGGCACCGCGAAGCGGATGCACTGCCCGCCCGACGACGTCAGCAACACGTCATCCTTCTCGGTGCAGATCTGCACGCCGACAATGCCCTCGCCGTCGGCAAGCTTCATGGCGATGATGCCGGAGCGGCGCACCTCGACGAAATCCGACAGCTTGTTGCGGCGAACCGTGCCCTTGGTGGTGGCGAACATGACGTCGAGCTCGCCCCAGGTCTTCTCGTCCTCGGGAAGCGGCATGATCGAGGTGATGGTTTCGCCATTGTCGAGCGGCAGAATATTGATGAACGCCTTGCCGCGCGCCTGCGGCGCCGCCAGCGGCAGCCGCCACACCTTCTCCTTGTAGACCTTGCCGGCCGACGAAAAGAACAGCACCGGCGTATGCGTCGAGGCGACGAACAGCCGGGCGACGAAATCCTCGTCGCGCACCTGCATGCCGCCGCGGCCCTTGCCGCCGCGCCGCTGCGCCCGGTAGGTCGAGAGCGGCACGCGCTTGACGTAGCCCAGATGCGACACGGTCACGACCATGTCCTCGCGCTGGATCAGGTCCTCGTCGTCCATGTCGCCGGCCGCTTCCGAAATCTCGGTGCGGCGCGGCGTCGCGAACTGCTTCCTCAGTTCGGCGAGGTCGTCCTTGATGATGCTCTGGATGCGCGCGCGCGAGCGCAGGATGTCGAGATAATCGGCGATCTCGGCGGCGAGCTTGTCCAGCTCTTCCTTGATCTCGTCGCGGCCCAGCGCGGTGAGCCGCTGCAGACGCAGATCGAGGATCGCCTGCGCCTGTTCGGCCGACAGCCGCGTCGTGCCGGTGTCGGAAACGCGGTGCCGCGGATCGTCGATCAGCAGCACCATGTTGATCATGTCCTTGGCCGGCCAGTCGCGCGCCATCAAGGCCTCGCGCGCCTCCCTGGCGTCCTTGGAGCCGCGGATCAGCTTGATCACCTCGTCGATATTGGCCACCGCGATGGCGAGGCCGACGAGGATATGGGCGCGGTCGCGCGCCTTGCCGAGCAGGAACTTGGTGCGGCGGGACACCACCTCTTCGCGGAATGCGACGAAGGCGGTCAGCATGTCCTTGAGCGTCATCACCAGCGGGCGGCCGCCGTCGAGCGCCACCATGTTGACGCCGAACGAGGTCTGCAGCGGCGTGAAGCGATAGAGCTGGTTGAGCACGACTTCGCGCTCGGCGTCGCGCTTGAGCTCGATGACGACGCGATAGCCGTCGCGGTCGGACTCGTCCCGCAGGTCGGAAATGCCCTCGATCTTCTTGTCGCGCACCAGTTCGGCGATGCGCTCGACCATGGTGGCCTTGTTCACCTGGTACGGGATTTCCGAGATGATGATGGACTCGCGGTCCTTGCCGAAGGTCTCGAAGGCGACCTTGCCGCGCATCACCACCGAGCCGCGGCCCGTGGTGAAGGCCGAGTAGATGCCGGAGCGGCCGAGAATGATGCCGCCGGTCGGGAAATCCGGCCCCTGCACGATGTTGAGGAGATCGTCGATGCCGAGCGCCGGGTTGTCGATGATCGCCACGCAGGCGTCGATGACCTCGCCGAGATTGTGCGGCGGAATATTGGTCGCCATGCCGACGGCGATGCCGCCGGCGCCGTTCACCAGCAGGTTGGGATAGCGCGCCGGCAGAACCGCCGGCTCCTTTTCGTTGCCGTCGTAGTTGTCCTGGAAATCGACGGTGTTCTTGTCGATGTCGTCGAGCAGCGCCATCGCCGGCTTGGCAAGGCGGCACTCGGTGTAACGCATCGCCGCCGCCGGATCGCCGTCAACCGAGCCGAAGTTGCCCTGCCCGTCGATCAGCTCGAGGCGCATGGAGAAGTCCTGCGCCATGCGCACCAGCGCGTCATAGATCGCTGAGTCGCCGTGCGGGTGATACTTACCCATCACGTCGCCGACGACGCGGGCCGACTTCACGTATTTCTTGTCGGGCGTGTGGCCCTGCTCATGCATCGAATAGAGGATGCGCCGGTGCACCGGCTTGAGGCCGTCGCGCACATCGGGCAGCGCGCGCGACACGATTACGCTCATGGCGTAATCGAGATAGCTGCGCTTCATCTCTTCGGTGATGGATATCGGGCGCACGTCGGAGGGGGTGTCCCCCCCGGATTTCGGAGTCTCGGTATCGGACAAGGAGGCGTTCCTGAGCGCAGAGAATCTGCCGGAGATTTGTAGCTGATTTGGCCCTTTGACGCCAATTTTAAAGGCGGGGCAAGAGGCTCTTTTTCTTGCGTCTTCTCAATGGCTTATTGGACGTTTTCGGGGCGTTTTGGCGGCCCGCTCGCAAGGCGCGAATAAAGCCGCGCAAAAGCGCTTTTAGGCCGCGTCATGGCCGCGCCGAACCGCTACCATCGGAACCATGATGCTCGGCTCCTTCCCCTTCGATTTTCTGGTCTCGGCGCTGGTGACGCTGCTGGTGGTCATCGACCCGATCGGCCTGGTGCCGGCCTTCCTCGCCGTCACGCACGGCCTGCCGGAGAAGAGCCGCCCGCAGGTGGCGCTGCGCGCCTGCATCATCGCCACCGCGATCCTGGCCGGCGCCGCCATGATCGGGAACTGGCTGCTGCACGCGCTGTCGATCACCTTGCCCGCCTTCCGCATCGCCGGCGGACTGCTGCTGTTCTCGATCGCCTCGGAAATGGTGTTCGGCGTCCGCGTCACGCGCCAAACCGAGGCCGCCGAACAGGCCATCGAGGAGCGCGTGCGCAACATCGCCGCCTTCCCGCTCGGCATTCCGCTGATGGCCGGCCCCGGCGCCATTACAGCGTCGGTGCTCCTGTCCGGCCGCAGCGGCAGCGATCCGGTCAAGCTCGGCATCCTGTTCGCGGTCATCGTGGCGATCATGCTGCTGTGTCTTGCCGTGTTCCTGCTGGCGAGCCGGCTCGGCAAGCTGCTCGGCGCCACCGCCAATATGGTGCTGTCGCGTCTGCTCGGGGTTTTGCTCGCGGCGCTGGCGGTGCAGTTCGTCATCGACGGCATTCGCGCCACGATCGGCGCCTAGCAACGAAGTCGCGCGGCAAAGTGCCGCCATTGCCACGCGCCGCCCGCGCAAACCACTAGATTGCCGCCATGGTCTATATCGAAATCGCTATCGTCGTCGTACTCACCATGATCAACGGCGCGCTCGCCATGTCGGAACTGGCGATCGTCTCCTCTCGCCCAAGCCGCCTAAGGACGATGATCGCCCGCGAGGTCTATGGCTCGCGGCGCGCGCTGGCGCTGTCGTCCGATCCCGGCCGCTTTCTCTCGACGGTGCAGATCGGCATCACGCTGGTCGGCATTCTCTCCGGCGCCTTCTCCGGCGCGACGCTCGGCCTGCGCCTCACCGGCGTGCTGCAGAGCTTCGGCCTCCCGAACGTCATTGCCGACTCGCTCGGCGTCGGCCTCGTCGTTCTCGTCATTACCTATCTGTCGCTGATCCTCGGCGAACTGGTGCCCAAGCAGGTCGCGCTGCGCGATCCCGAACGCGTCGCCTGCCGCGTCGCGCCGGCGATGACCGTGCTGTCGAAGATCGCCGGTCCGCTGGTCACGCTGCTCGATGTCTCCGGCCGCGCCGTGCTGAAACTGATCGGCCAGGGCGAGCGCAGCGAATCCCGCGTCAGCGACGAGGAAATCCAGAGCCTGATGGCGGAGGCGGAAACCGCCGGCGTCATCGAGGCCGGCGAACGCAAGCTCATCTCGGGCGTCATGCGGCTCGCCGACCGTTCGGTGCGCGGCGCCATGACGCCGCGGCACGAGGTCGAGTGGTTCGACGTCAATGCCGACGCGGCGGCCGTGCGCGCCCTTCTCGACAACACCGGCCACTCCATTCTTCCCGCCGGCGAGAGCATCGACGACATCCACGGCGTCGTACGCATCCGCGACATGCTGCGCGCGGCACTCGCGGGCGAAGACCTGTCGGTGCGCCGCTTCGTCAAGTCGGCGCCTGTCATCATCGACACCATGGATTCGCTGGATGTGCTGCCAGTGCTGCGCGACGCCGCGATCCCGCTGGCGCTGGTGCATGACGAGTACGGCCATTTCGAAGGCATCGTCACGCCCGCTAATCTGATGGAAGTCATCATCGGCGCCGGCGAGGCCCCGCATGAGGAACCGGCCGCCGTCCGCCTTGGGCCGGAGCGCTGGTCGCTCGCCGGCTCGCTCGCCGCCGACGAAATGGCCGAGTTGCTCGGCATCTCGCTGCCGCGCGATCGCGGCTATCAGACCGCGGCCGGTTTCCTGCTGGCGCAGTTCCAGGCCATTCCGGAAATCGGCGACACCGTTGCCGCCCATGGCTGGCGCTTCGAGGTCGCCGACCGCGACGGCCGCCGCATCGACCGTATCATCGCCTCGCGCCTGCCGGCGGCAAGGCGCCGTCAGAAGGTGTGAGCGAACGGCCGATCACGGGCGTGCCGACACGCCATTGCCGCAGTTCCCCGCCAGCGTCCGGCGATGCTCGCGTTGCAATTCCTCGCCCTCTTCCTCACAGCCTTCGCCCTGGTGCCGGGCGGCTCGCACGCCGCCTCGCTGATGACCAAGCTGGCGATGTCGCAAGAGGCGTATTTCACGGCCCAGGCGGTCTACAACGGCTGGGCGCTGTTCGGCGTCGCTTCGATCGGCGCGCTCGCGGCCAACGCCGCGCTCGCCTTCGCGCTGAGAAAACAGACGATGCCGCTGCGGCTGATGCTGCTCGCGGTCACTTGCCTTGCCGGCGGCCTCGCGATCTTCTTTGCCTTCACCTATCCGGCCAATATCGCCACCGCCAACTGGACCGTCGTGACGGCCAACTGGCAGGCGCTGCGCTGGCAATGGGAAATGTCTCACGCCGCCAACGCGGCGCTGACCTTGGCCGGTTTCTGCGCGCTGTGCCTGGCGACGCTGCTCACCGAGCGCGAGTGAAGCCTACTTCGCCATGAACGCCCTGATCCGCTCGGCCTGCGGCGCCACCGCCAGCACGCCGTTGAGATGCCCGTTCGGTCCGGGCAGTTGCGCGGTCTCGACCGGCGTTCCACCGGCCGCGATCTTGCGCGCGCCCTCCTCGACGAATGGCGCGTAGAACACGAGATCGGTCGGCGAATAGAGCACCAAAGCCGGCGCCTTGATCTTCGCGGTGTCGGCATTGGCGAGCTGATTGGCCTTGGCGAGATAGATCAGCGAATTGGCATCGGAGGTCGCCGCGCGCGCCGCCGCCGCCGCGTCGATGGCGGTCTCGATCCTGAACTGGTTGTCCATCGCCGCCGCCGGATCCCTGGCCGCGTCCGCCGGCGCATTGCCGAATGTCTTGGCCGCCCATTCCCAATGGTTGGCGTGCAGCGTCACGATCTTGAGCGCCAGCTTGAGGCCGTCGGCCGGCGGCTTGCCGCCGTAATAGTCGCCGCCGTTCCAGTTCGGATCGAGCTTGATCGGCGCCGCCCAGATGTTGAGCCACTCGATGAGAAACGCGTCGCCGCCGGGGGCGCCGATCACCGGGATGATGCGATCGACGGCTTCGGGAAAACTCGCCGCCCATTCATAGGTCTGCAGCGCGCCCATCGACGCGCCGGCCACCGCGTGCAGCTTCTTGATGCCGAGGCTGTCGATCAGCGCCTTCTGCACGCGCACGAAATCCTTGATGCTCACTACGGGAAAACGCATGCCATAAGGCTTGCCGGTGTCCGGATCGATGCTGGCCGGGCCGGTGGTGATGACGTTCGGCGCGTTAACGTTGAGATTGACCAAGGTGTCGGACGACAGGACGAAGTACTTGTCGGTATCGATCGCCTTGCCGGGGCCAATCAGATAGTCCCAATAGCCGGCCGCCTTGTCGTCCTTGCTGTATTTGCCGAAGGCGTGGCTGGTGCCGGAGAAGAAGTGCGCGATGAGGATGGCGTTGGACTTGTCGGCATTGAGCGTGCCGGCCGACTGCCAGCCGATCTTCACGTCCTTGATGGTGGCGCCGCCGACCGTGGTGTAGCTCGGCATCGAGAATGTCTTCTTCTCGACGATGAGATCGCTCTGCGCGAGCGCAGCGCTTGTGCCGAACGACAGCGCGCCGGCCAATGCCAGACCGACGAACCACGACCTGCGCAGCATAGGACGCCTCCTCCATTGTTATGGCGGCAGCCTAGCGCATTCCCGCCGCTCCGGCGCGGGCTCAAACGCAAAAGGCGCGCGGTTTCCCGCGCGCCTGATCCGTCACGGCCGATACCGTCCTCAGAACGGGATCTCGTCGTCCATGTCGTTGCCGCGGCCACCGCCGCCGGCCATGGCCGGCTGCCGGCGCTGACCGCCACCGCCGCTCGGGCCGCTGGAGCCGAAGTCATCGCTCGAGCCGAAGTCGCCGCCGCCGGAGCTGGCGCCGCCGCCGCTGCGGCCGTCGAGCATGGTCAGCGTCGAGTTGAAGCCCTGCAGCACGACCTCGGTCGAGTAACGGTCCTGACCGTCCTTGTCCTGCCACTTGCGGGTCTGCAGCGCGCCTTCGATGTAAACTTTCGAGCCCTTCTTCACATATTGCTCGATGACCTTGCACAGGCCTTCGTTGAACACGACGACGCGGTGCCACTCGGTCTTTTCCTTGCGCTCGCCGGTGTTCTTGTCGCGCCACGTCTCCGACGTCGCGATGCGCAGGTTGGCGATCGGCCGGCCGTCCTGCGTGCGGCGAATTTCCGGATCGGCGCCCAGATTGCCGATCAAAATCACTTTGTTGACGCTACCCGCCATGATGCTCTCCGCTGGCTGACCGATCTGCCGACAAAAGCCGAACCGAACGTTCTTGAACTTAATCTTGCGCCGCGAAGGCGCAACGCAACCGGTCGCCGTTTTCGTCAAAGGAGCGCGCGCTTGGCGGCGCTCTCTGTTCAAACTCACCCTACCGGCGCGGCATGGGAGGCGTCTTGGCCCGCCGCCCTTAATCCACAGCGGATCGCGCCCGCGCCCTCGTCATGATGCGCGCTGGGCCACAACCGTTATAGGAATGTTCCTATTTTGTTCTAGCGACAGCGACCCTCGGTGTCAACCGAAGCGTCCCGGGAATCGCACGATCATGAAGCCATTTTCGTCAATGCAACTTATAGGCGCGAATCATCCACAGAAATGTTATCTTCGCTCATCCCGTCCTGTGGCGTCCTCAGTTCCTGTCTTGCGTTTTTCCATCGGAAAACCAGGAGGATCGCGATGACGCGTCTCATCCGTGCGCTTTCGTTCGGGCTGATCGCTGCGGCGATGACGGCGACGTCATTGGCGGCCGACCTGCCCCGCGGCATCTACAAGGCCCCGCCTCTGCCGGCTTACGTGCCGTACAGCTGGACCGGCATCTATGTCGGCGCCAATGGCGGCTACGGCTGGGGCAAGGCCCACATCACCAACGCGCTCGCCGACTTCACCACCAATTCGCAATACGGTTGGCTGGCCGGCGTCACGGTCGGCTACAACATGCAAACCGGCGTCTGGGTCTGGGGTCTCGAGGGCGACATCGACTACGCCTTCATCAAGGGCAATGGCTCGAACGTCGCGACCTGCGGCATCAACAATTGCGAAGTGAAAAACACCTGGGTCGCCACGGCGCGCGGCCGCGTCGGCTATGCGATGGACCGCTGGCTGCCTTACGTCACCGGCGGCGCCGCCTTCGCCGGCGCCAAGATCACGACCGACACCGGCAGCAACACAAAGACCACCACCGGCTGGACCGTCGGCGGCGGCGTCGAATACGGCATCAGCCGCGCGTGGTCGGTGAAAGCGGAATATCTCTACGCCGATCTCGGCAAGGCCACCTGCGATGCCGGCGTGTGCGGGCTCGAGACAACCTTCCGGCCGAGAATCAACATGGTGCGCGCCGGCGTGAACGTCCGATTCTGATTCCGGCCATCCGCGCCCATACGGCCGGCCCGCGGGCCGGCCTTTTCGTGTCGCAATTCGGGCGGCATTGCGGCGCCGATAGCGACAGCGGGTTGTTGCCCGCCCACGGCACTCGTTTTAGGTATGAAAAGTTCCGTAAGGTTCCGTTAACTCCTTGAAGTTCCATGTGATATTAGCTCTCCGCGTGACTAAAATGGCACAGCATTTTGTCCGGAACGGTGTATGACAATGCTACCGCAGCGGCTGCTAGGGCCGCCTGCTCTTGCAATACTCCGGAGGTTTTAATGCGCACTCTTACCGCCATCGGCGCCGCTCTCGCCGTCGTGGGCATCGCTACCGCCGCGTCGGCGGCCGACATGCCGGTCCGTAACTACACCAAGGCGCCGGCCTATGCGCCGCCGGCCCTTTACAACTGGACTGGTTTCTACGCCGGCGTGAACGCTGGCGGCGCCTGGTCGCGCGCCGGCACCAACTTCGGCGACGCCTCGGGCTTCGTCGGCGGTGGTCAGATCGGCTACAACTGGCAGGCCATGGGTAGCCCGCTAGTGCTCGGCCTCGAAGCCGACTTCCAGGGCACCTCGCTGAAGAACACCGCCTCGGCGGCTGGCATCACCGGCGAAGCCAAGGTTCCGGCCTTCGGCACCGTGCGCGGCCGCATCGGCTACGCCTGGGATCGCTTCATGGTGTACGGCACCGGCGGCTGGGCTTACAGCAACACCAAGGCCACCGTCTCCGGCCCGGCCGGTTCGGTCTCCGACTCGCGTTGGGGTTCGGGCTACACCCTGGGCGGCGGCGCGGAATGGGCCTTCATGGGTCCGTGGAGCCTCAAGGCCGAGTACCTCTACGTCAAGGCCCGCAGCGTCGACCTGACCCTCGGCGGCGTTCCGTTCAGCACCGGCGACTACCACTACAACGTGGTGCGCGCCGGCCTGAACTACCGCTTCTAAGCCGAAGCCACTTCACTGCTCGGGAAAGGCCGGCCTTGCGCCGGCCTTTTTCTTTGCCTGCGTCCGCGGCGGCAGCGCCCCGCGATATTAACATCCCATAAAGACGACTCAACGCACGGTCGGCGTCAGAGCATTCAAGCTCCGCGTAATGCGTGTCACTGTCACCAACCGATGAGGATCGCGATGAAGCGCATTTATGCGTTGCTATTCGCTGGCGCCTGCATGCCGGCACTCGCAATGTCGACGGCCTCGGCCGCCGACCTGCCCTACAAAGCCCCCGCTCCGGCCTACTATGCGCCGGCGTTTTCGTGGACCGGCTTCTACGCCGGCATCAACGGCGGCTACGGCTGGTCGAGCTCCTTCGCCGACAACGCCAAGGGCGCGGTCTATGGCGGCCAGCTCGGCTACAACTGGCAGCTCGGCAGCTTCGTCCTCGGCCTCGAAGGCGACTTCCAGGGCTCGAGCATCAAGGCGTCGCAGAATCTCGGCGGCGGCGTCACCGTCGAAGGCAAGATTCCGGCTTTCGCCACGGTGCGTGGCCGCGTCGGCTACGCCTTCAACCGCGCACTGATCTACGGCACCGGCGGCTGGGCCTACACCGACTCCAAGCTGAAGATTTCCGGCCCCGGCGGCTCGGCCGAAGCTTCGAACTGGAGCTCGGGATGGACGCTCGGCGGCGGCCTGGAATGGGCGGTCTGGGACCGCTGGAGCGTCAAGGGCGAATATCTCTACGTCGCCTCCGGCGACACGACCGTCACCATCGTCGGCGCCACGGCGAGCGGCAGCTACAAATACAACGTCGTCCGCGCCGGCCTGAACTACCGGTTCTGATCGAGGCGACAGCGACACTGAAAAGGGCCGGCCTCGCGCCGGCCCTTTATTATTGGCGGAACGGCTCATGTGCCGCCCTTATCCCCGCTCCGCACCGCGCCGGTTGAAAGCTGCAGGAAACCCGCCCGCTGCCCCTAGCGAACCGGCCGCGTTCTCACTACGTTCCTACCTGTCGTGTGCTCCAGTGGACCCTGCGTTGGCCGCCGGAACGCCGGCTTTTTGCCGCGCCAACAGGTTCCTTCCCGTACCATGACCGACAAGACCGCCAATTCCCTGTCGACCAAGCGCATTCTCGACTCCCGCCAGATCACCATTCGCGGCGCCCGCGAGCACAATCTCAAGAACGTCGACGTCGTCATCCCGCGCGACCAGCTCGTCGTGTTCACCGGCCTGTCGGGTTCCGGCAAATCCTCGCTCGCCTTCGACACCATCTACGCCGAAGGCCAGCGCCGCTACGTCGAGAGCTTGTCGGCCTACGCCCGTCAGTTCCTCGAGATGATGCAGAAGCCGGACGTCGACCAGATCGACGGCCTGTCGCCGGCGATCTCGATCGAGCAGAAGACCACGTCGAAGAACCCGCGTTCGACCGTCGGCACCGTCACCGAGATCTACGACTACATGCGCCTTCTCTGGGCGCGCGTCGGCATTCCCTATTCGCCGGCCACCGGCCTGCCGATCGAGAGCCAGACCGTCAGCCAGATGGTCGATCGCGTGCTGGCGCTGCCGGAAGGCACGCGCATCTACGTGCTGGCCCCCGTCGTGCGCGGCCGCAAGGGCGAGTACAAGAAGGAACTCGCCGAGTACATGCGCAAGGGCTATCAGCGCGTGAAGATCGACGGCGAATTCCACGAGATCGCCGAGGTCAAGCCGCTCGACAAGAAATTCACCCATGACATCGACGTGGTGGTCGATCGCCTCGTCGTGAAGGGCGATATCGCCGCGCGCCTCGCCGACTCGCTGGAGCAGTGCCTCAAGCTCGCCGAGGGCCTTGCCGTGGTCGAACTCGCCGACACCAAGGCGACCGGCGCCGCCGCCAATCGCGGCCGCAACGCCACCCATGAGCGGCTGACGTTCTCCGAGAAATTCGCCTGCCCGGTGTCCGGCTTCACCATTCCGGAGATCGAGCCGCGGCTGTTTTCGTTCAACAATCCGTTCGGCGCCTGCCCGGCCTGCGGCGGCCTCGGCGTCGAGCAGCATATCGACGCCGACCTGGTGATCCCGGACCGCGACGCCAAGGTCGGCAAGGGCGCCATCGCGCCCTGGGCCAAGTCGTCCTCGCCCTATTACACGCAGACCCTCGAGGCGCTCGGCAAGCACTACAAGTTCACGCTCGACACCAGGTGGAAGGACCTGCCGAAGAAGACGCAGGAGGCCATCCTCTATGGCTCCGGCGATGACGAGATCAAGTTCGTCTATGACGACGGCATGCGCGGCTACACCACCAAGAAGCCGTTCGAGGGCGTCATCACCAATCTGGAGCGCCGCTTCAAGGAAACCGATTCCGAGTGGGCGCGCGAGGAGCTCGGCAAGTATTTCTCCGACACGCCCTGCGAGGCCTGTCACGGCGCCCGCCTCAAGCCCGAGGCGCTGAGCGTCAAGATCGCCGGCAAGACCATTTCCGAGATCGCCGAACTGTCGATCCGCGCCGCCGGCGACTGGGTCACCGAACTGCCCAAGCAGCTCAACAAGAAGCAGAACGAGATCGCGCCGCGCATCCTCAAGGAAATCAGAGACCGCCTGCGCTTCCTCAACGACGTCGGCCTCGATTATCTCACGCTCGCCCGTTCCTCCGGCACGCTGTCCGGCGGCGAGAGCCAGCGCATTCGTCTCGCCTCGCAGATCGGCTCGGGCCTCACCGGCGTCTTGTATGTGCTCGACGAGCCCTCGATCGGCCTGCACCAGCGCGACAACGCCCGCCTGCTCGACACCCTCAAGCGCCTGCGCGATCTCGGCAACACCGTGATCGTGGTCGAGCATGACGAGGACGCCATCCGCCTCGCCGACCATGTGCTCGACATCGGCCCCGGCGCCGGCATTCACGGCGGCAACATCATCGCCGAGGGCAAGGTCGAGGACCTGATCGCCGCGCCTTTGTCATGGACCGGCAAATACATGTCGGGCGAGCTCAACGTGCCGGTGCCGGAGCGCCGCACGCCCGAGAAGCGCCGCCAGATCAAGGTCGTCAACGCCCGCGGCAACAACCTCAAGAACGTCACCGCGGAAATCCCGCTCGGCCTGTTCACCGCCATCACCGGCGTGTCCGGCGGCGGCAAGTCGACGCTGCTGATCGACACGCTCTATGCCGCGGTGGCGCGCAAGCTCAATGGCGCGAGTCTGGCCCCCGCCCCGCACGACCGCATCGAGGGCCTCGAGCACATCGACAAGATCATCGACATCGACCAGTCGCCGATCGGCCGCACGCCGCGCTCGAACCCGGCGACCTATACCGGCGCCTTCACGCCGATCCGCGAATGGTTCGCCGGCCTGCCCGAAGCCAAGGCGCGCGGCTACGAGCCGGGGCGCTTCTCGTTCAACGTCAAGGGCGGCCGCTGCGAGGCCTGCCAGGGCGACGGCGTCATCAAGATCGAGATGCACTTCCTGCCCGACGTCTACGTCACCTGCGACGTCTGCAAGGGCAAGCGCTACAACCGCGAAACGCTCGAGGTGCTGTTCAAGGGCAAGTCGATCGCCGACGTGCTCGACATGACGGTCGAGGAAGCGCTGGAGTTCTTCAAGGCGGTGCCGCGCGTGCGCGACGTGCTGGCGCTGCTGCACCGCGTCGGCCTCGATTACATCCATGTCGGCCAGCAGGCCACGACCTTGTCGGGCGGCGAGGCGCAGCGCATCAAGCTCGCCAAGGAGCTGTCGAAGCGCTCGACCGGCCGCACGCTCTATATCCTCGACGAGCCGACCACCGGCTTGCACTTTCACGACGTCGCCAAGCTGCTCGAGGTGCTGCACGAGCTGGTCGAGGGCGGCAACACCGTGGTGGTGATCGAGCACAATCTCGAAGTCATCAAGACCGCGGACTGGGTCATCGACCTCGGCCCCGAAGGCGGCGACGGCGGCGGCGAGATCGTCGCGGCCGGCACGCCCGAGGACATCGCACGCGAGAAGCGCAGCTATACGGGGCAGTATCTCAAGCCGGTGCTGGCCAAGAAGGCGGCAGGGCCGAAGAAGAAGGGCCAGAAGGCGGCGGAGTAGGCAAAACCATGCCAGTCTTCTCTCGTCGAAGACTTCAAGAAATGTTCAGCTACCTAGAGTCTTCTTTAGGAAATGGAGAAGCTATCGATCTACTTAGTCGCCTTGAAGGCCGCGACACAAATGCGGCATTGGCGGCAGAGATCGAATTGGGACTCTTGTGGTCAATATCGAATGTTTCCGAGACTGAGTTGCATCCGGCCCTCCAAACAAAGCGGAGACCCGAAGCATATTGCGCAAGCCTATTCCCCAGCGCGCCAGCCTACATCGAAATTACAGCAATCTCTGACGACACTTTCTCCGACCGCGACAAAATGGAGCGTGTGGCAAATATTGTATCTGGATTTGCAAACCGCATTGCTAAATCCGCCAATCAACACCTGTACTTCGAGTTCACCGAACAAAGCGGCTTTCAAAACGGGCGTTTCCATCGTAGCCGACGCGTCACTTCTGATTTTGCCTTAACCGAAGAATTCGAACGGTCAATACGAGAATGGCTCGTGTCAGATCGCAGAGAACAAAGCAAAGTCCGACTAACCAACGACAAGATCGACGTCGTTATAAGCTGGAAAAAGTCTGTACACAAAGAAGGCCGAACATTCTCGTCTATGCCGGCCATAGCCTATCATAAAGAAGACAATCCTATTTATCGCCGGCTGCAAGAAAAGCGCTCCCAATTATCTGGTGTCCCAAAAGGGGCGTTAAAATGCATCTTTCTTGGAGATGCAGGTTGTAACGCTCTTCATGATTTGAAACCGATAAACCAAGGCTCTCACGCAGTCAGCGGAGAACAGATTATTTGGCATTTCCTTGACAGAGCACCAATTGATTTAGTGGCTGTTTTTTCTCCGCAACGACAGAATATGTACGATTTTCGTTCGCGGCGGATTTGGCGAGTGACTTATTTCGATAAACGAAATGCAAGCGAGGCAGCCGCAAAATCAGCCACGGATGCACTTGAGTATGTCGGGCTACAAAATATAGCCTCTAAACTTCCTGCGCCTCAATACGAGGGCTACCAAGCGCGATCGCTACATCGGCAGGGATCGTTTGATCCCCAAGCACGCGGTCAATATCTCGGCTGGGCAATGAGTACACGAGGCGGTCTAATGACAGCAGAAATAAAATTATCAGCTCGTTTGGTACTAGAATATTTATCTGGCCGCATCACACTAGACCAATTTCGCCATTTCGGCGGAAACCCAGACGCACTAAACTCAATGTTGTCATCGGGCCAAACGCTAAAAGAGGTTCGAATTGAGAGCGCCGGAGTTGATGAAGACGACGATTATTTTGTGTTCACCCTAGACATAGACCCTGCCGCTTCACCGCTTAAGCCCGCAGGACGGATTAACGAAGCGTAATCCGCCATTCCATGGCGCCGGCACGGCGGGTTACGCCTTCAGCTAACCCGCCCTACATCGGCGAGGATGGTCAAGCTCACCCATGACAAATCCTCGCCTCACCGCTATATTTCCCCTCATGACCATCGAAGACCTAGAAAAGGCCGTCGCCAAATTGCCGCCCGACGAACTCGCGAAATTCCGCGACTGGTTCGCGGCGTTTGACGGCGCGCGCTTCGACGAGAAGATCGAGTTTGCCGCCATGGCAGCAAACTCGATCGTTTGACCGACGAAGCTCCGGATTGGTAGTTGGTCTTCAAGCGGCGCGCTTCGTACCCATGCCCGGAAACGACAGCCCTTTAAGGAGCGAGATCGATACTTTCAGGTCTTCGCGAATTCTAGCTATTCGATCTGTTTGATCTATCTCGCCGAGGCGCAAATCGCATATTGCGAGGCAATTGACGATGTTGTCGCGGCGGGCCGGTCGGAATATCTTACCGTTCTTACCGGGCCTCATCTCCAGCCATTGAATTTGTATGCCTTCAGCCTCGGCCGGCACGTCGCAGTTGGCTAAGAAATCGTGTGCTGTACTTAGGTCAACTGCATCATTCTCGCGTGCCAAGCCTATCCAGCTTCTCTGAAGCCCCTCAGGCGTGCCCTCAAACGCCGTCTCCATTTCCGTCGCAAGGTCATAGACATCGTAACGCGCCTGCTCAATTGCTTCTTTGAGAGTATTGGCAGCCCAACTCTTGCGCATTGAACACCTCCCTTTTTGAAACATCACAAGCATGCTCCTGGAGGGAACTTCAAGAGGTCTGACATCCCGCGGACCGGCATATTTTATTCCTACTTCCCCTTGACTTCCCTCCTATGACTTAATACCCTCACTTCCGCTCGCCCCGTCGAGGGGTGCGAACCGGTTGCTCCGGCTCGTTGGGGTGAGCGCGGCGCCCGCGGCTCGTGCCCTCGCAAGGCATGAGGCTCGGGCGGCGCCGGGGCTCCGCCCGCCGGCACTATGACCGGCCGCGAGGAGCTCGCTGATGGTGCGCGCTACCCGCCTCCCGTTTGGAGGCGGATCAGCCGCCAGAAGCGCGGCCCGGCGCCGTAATGACGCCGCCGGCGGCGCGCCGGGAGGCGCCACGCGGCTCGAAAGAGCTGCGTGCACAGAAGGCACGTCGCGCCACCCGGCGCGCCGTCCCCCTCGCCTCGTCTGGCGAGGGCCACGAGACCCCACGACCCGGGCGCCGTTGCGCCGCGGGAACGCCAACGCGCGCCTCATCGCATCACCGGCATCCAGGAGCACATAATGACAGACGTCGTCCCCCATTCCACGAATGCCGATCCGCGGAGCTGGTATCAGCAGCAGCAGGATCGCGCCCGGCAGGAGCGCGAAGCCCGCCTCGCCGCGACGCCCGAAGGTCAGGCGCGCGCCCGCATCCAGGCGATCGCCGCCAAGGTGCTGGACCGCGCCGAAGCCCTGCTCGATCGCCTGCCGTCAACGCAGCAAGCGCCGACGCCGGCCGCCGCGTTGCCGCTCGATGCAACGCGGCGCCAGCTCGCGCACATCGTGCGCGCGCCGCAGTTCTGCTCGCGCAAGATCTGCCGCCGCACCCACGCCTGCTGCGGCGAGCCCAAGCAATGCCTGTCGATGTTCCTGCCGCTCTTGCCGCCGGAAAAGGTGGCCGAACTGCTGCTCGATGCGCGCAAGACGCGCCGCGGCCGGGCGCGTCCGCGCTAGTGCAACGACGTCAGGAATTGTCGGATGCTGTCCTGGATGGCACGCTCATTGGCGATGCGCAGGCGATCGACCGCGATCGGCGAGTCTGCAAAGGTCGCCTTGCCTTCGCTGCGGATCGGATAGGTCGCATTCGTTCCCGGCCCGGACACCTTGTAGGTCACCACCGCCGCGACATTGAGATCGAGGCCGATGAGCGGCTGGTCGAGATTCTTGATCTCGGCGTCGATGAAATACTTGCCGCCGCCCGGTGCCAGATAATTGTTGGCGCGCAGGCTCGCCTCCAGCGCCTCCTTCAGCGGCTCGTTGCCGACGCCCGGCTGCGTCAGCACATTCATCATTGCGCCGCCCGTCACCGCGCGCACCTCCATCGCATTGCGATATTTTGGCAGCGCGTTGCCGACTGCTCCGACCGTCATGCCTTGCGGCGTCGCGCAGGCAGCCACCATCGCAGCCAGCGCAAGCGCCAGCGCCGTCCGCAGAAATGTCATGTGAAGCCCCCTTCCCCAATTACCTTCGGTTGTAACCGGGAACACTTCGCGCCGCAACGGGGCTCTCGTTCGCGGCTGCTTCTCGCCCGCGCATCACGCCGCGTTGACGCGGCGGAAGCCGTTCCACAGCGCGGTGCCGGCGCCGGACATCAGCACTTTCAGATAGCGCTGCTGCTGGAATTCGCCGTTCACCGAAATGCGCGGCAGCGCCATCAGGTGGTCGCCATGAGCCTTGAACAGCACACCCGGCCGCGTCGTCACCGCGGTCTTGAACCCGAGTTCAGCGGCGATGTTGAATTCGCGCGGGCCCGCGGAGGTCGGGTCGCCTACCGGATAGGCCAGATGCTCCGGCCGTTTGCCGAGCGCGGCCTCGATCACGGCTCTACTCTGCTCCATCTCGGCGCGCACCGCCTCGTCGGACGGCACCTTCTTGAGCATCGGATGCGACACGGTATGCGCGCCGATCGTCACCAGCGGGTCGTCCGCCATCTGCGCGATTTCCTGCCAGTCCATGCATTCGTCTTCGCAGATCGCCGGAATATCGACATGATAGGTCGCGCACAGGTCGCGGATCAGGCGGCGCACCTCCTGCTCGGTCTTCATGCTGCGCAGATAGCCGTAGATGGCGTCGTACAGTTCGCGCTTCTCGCGGGTGCTGCGCGCGTCGAAGAACTTCTCCTCGCCGTTGACGGTGAGGCCGATGCGCGTGTTGCGCGCCACCACCTGCTCCAGCGCCACCCACCACAATTCGCCGAGCCGGTCGGGAAAGCTGGTCGGGATATAGAGCGTGTACGGCATCTCGTATTGCTGCAGCAGCGGATGCGCCCAGCGCAGGTTGTCCTTGTAGCCGTCGTCGAAGGTGATGCAGACGAAGCGGCGGCCGAAGTCGCGCTCGACAAAGCGGCGGTGCATCTCGTCCAGCGAGATGACGTCGATGCGGCGGCGCTTGAGCCGGCGCAGCAGGCTTTCGAAGAACACCGGCGTGATTTCCAGCAGCCGGTTCGGCTGGAAGGCATCGTTGCGCGGCGGGCGCACGTGATGCAGCATCAGGATACAGCCGACGCCGCCGACCACCGGCCGCATCCAGTGATGCATGCCGGTGAAATACAGGCCTTCCAGCGCCGTCCTGATAATCGTCTTCTTCATGTTAACCATGCCGCGCGGACGGGAACCCGGAATCCCCTGTGGGCCGTGCGTGTCGAGCAATATTCCAACTCTTTATTGAGAAATCCCTGCGACGGTCGGTCCCACGCTTCCGACCCCTGGTTTTGCCGCAGGTTCGTTCGAATGACGCTCGCCACCCTCGCCCGCTCTCCGGTCACCCGTGAGGCTCCGCCCGCGCCGCAAGACTCGTCCCTTGTTGCGCCGCGCGTCGCCCGGGTCGAGATCGTTCGCGACATGGCGGCGGCGAAGCCGCACTGGCTGGCGCTCGAGCAAGCCGGCTGCTTCATGACGCCGTATCAGGCGTTCGATTTCCTCGATCTGTGGCAGCGCCATATCGGCGCCGGCGAAGGCGTTACGCCGTGTATTCTCATCGGCTTCGATGACGCCGGCGCGCCGCTGTTCTTGCTGCCGCTCGGCCGCCGCGCGGCGGCCGGCCTCAAGGTCATCGAATTCCTCGGCGGCAAGCATTCCAATTTCAACATGGGCCTGTGGCGTGCCGATTATCTGGCCGCCGTCACGGCGGACGACCTGCGTGCCGTGTTCGCGCATCTCTCAGGCGAGGCCGATGTCGTCTCGCTCGGCAACCAGCCTTTGATGTGGGCCGGCCGCGACAATCCGCTGGCGCTGCTGCCGCACCAGGCCTCGCCCAGTTTCGGCTTCTCCGGCCCGCTGCAGGCCGATTTCGAGGCGCTGTTCGATGCCCGCACCAGCGCCATCGGCCGCCGCAAGATGCGCAAGAAGGAGCGCACGCTCGCCGGCGTCGGCGAAGTCACCTTCGCCCGCGCCGCCACCGAGGCCGACATCCGCCGCGTCGCCGAGGATTTCTTCACCCAGAAGAGCGCGCGCATGCGCGCCATCGGCCTGCCGGATGTGTTCGCCGCGCAGGATGTGCGCGATTTCGTCAGCGCCGGCGCGCTCACCCCCACCGCCGCCGGCTCCCGCCTGATCGAGCTCTATACCCTGTCGGTCGGCGATACGATCGTCGCCACCATGGGCGGCGTCTGCGCCGACGGCCGCTTCAGCGCCATGTTCTCGTCGATCATTCACGATCGCTTCAAGACCGAAAGCCCCGGCGAACAATTGCTGGTGCGCGTGGTGCGCGATTGCTGCGAGCGCGGCCTGCATACGTTCGATCTCGGCGTCGGCGAGGCGAACTACAAGTCGATGTTCTGCGATCCCGACCCGATGTTCGACAGCGATTGGCCGCTCACCGCCAAGGGCCGCGCCTTCGCGCTCATGCATCGCGGCTTCGCCGCCGCCAAGCGCGCGGTAAAGCAGAACCCGGCCTTGTGGAATGTCATCGTCGCGGCGCGGCGCATCAAGGCGCGGCTGACCAACAACAGCAAGAGCGAGGCCGCCTAGGCGGCGCTGCTCTCGGTCGCGCCGGCGAGCAGCATCACGTCGCCATAGCCGGACATCGCCAGGCGCTCGCGGGCGCTGCGGGTCTGGGCGGCCACCGGGTCCGCCGCCACCAGCACCGAGCGCTGCGCCAGCGCGGCGAAATACTCGACCGGCACATCCGCCACCGACCCCATATCGATGACGATGAAGTTGTAGCTCTGCGCCAGCGCATCGACGATGGTGGCAAGATAAGGCGACGCCATCAGCGCCGCGGCGTCGTTGCCGACATTGCCGGTGGCGACGATGTGCACCTGCGAATACTGGTCGCGCGTGATGATGTCGCCGAAGCCGGCCTGCCCGCGCACCAGTTCGGCAATGCCGGGCGCATTCGGATCGGTGGAGATCACCGACAGGTTCGGCGCATTGAAGGCGAAGTCGAGCAGCACCACATTGGCGCCTTCGGCCAGCGCCCGTGCCAGGGTGATGGCGGCATAGGTGGTCCCGGCGTTGCGGGCGGTGCCGGCGATGGTGACGCGGCGGCCCGCCTCGCCCGAGGCGCGCAAGCTCTGCGCGATCTGCTCGATGCTGCTTACCGGCAGCGGCGGCACTACCGCGAAGCTGGGCGGTTGCGCCGCCGCGAATGACGGCGGCGCCATCGCCGGGCTCAGCGGCGGCGCCGCCACATAGGGCATCGGCGCCGGCATGCGCGACACCGGCAGCGGCGCATGCGGATCGGCGAACGCCGGCTGCGCCATGCCGTAGCGGGCCGCCGGCGCCCCCGGGGAGGCCAGCAGCGCGCCGGTGACCACAAAACCGGACGACAGGATCAATCCCGCCAGCGCCGCGATCACGATCGTCGGCAGCTTCTTCGGATAGGTCGGCTTGATGGCGGGCGTTGCGCGCGAAATGATGCGCGCTTCGGGCGGCGAGGCGTTGATGTTGTCGCGCGCCGAAGCCTCGCTGTACTTCACCAGATAGGATTCGAGCAGATCGCGCTGCGATTTGGCGTCACGTTCCAGCGCACGCAATTGCACGTCCTGCTCGTTGGTAGTCGAGGCCACCTGCTTGACCTGATCGAGGCTGGCGGTGAGCGCGGCAAGGCGATCCGACGCAACCCTCGCATCGTTGTCGAGTTGACGGGCGAGACGCTCGGCCTCGACACGCTTGGCGCGCTCGATCTCGGCGATCTGCGCCCGCAATTCCTTGATGCGCGGATGCTGGTCGAGCAGCGTCGTCGATTGCTCGGCAAGCTGCGCGCGCAACGCCGAGCCCTGATCGGTCAGGCGGCGCATCGATTCCGAATTGGCAATATCGGAGGAGTCGATCGGCTGGCCCGATCGCACCAGCTCGCGCAGTTGCTTGGCGCGGGCCTCGAGATCGGCTTTCTGGCCCCGCGCCGCGGCAATCTGCGAGTTGATTTCGGTGAGCTGCTGGTTCGGCAGCGAGGTGTTGTTGGTGCCCACGAACAGATTGGACCTGGAGCGATAATCCTCGACCTTGGCCTCGGCGTCGGCAACCTTCACCCGCAGCCGCTCGATCTCGCTGGCCAGCCACGTGCTGGCCGCCTTGGTCTGATCGGTCCGCGCCGAGCGCTGTGAGGCGAGATAGGCGTCTGCGATCGAATTGGCCACGCGGGCGGCAAGTTCGGGGCTGGCCGACGAAAAATCGACGGCAATGACCCGCGACTTCTCGATCGCGTAGGCATTGATACGGTCGTAATAGGCGGCGAGCGTCCGCTCATCCTGCGTCATCACAGAATAGTCGCGGCCGAGCCCGATCAAGCCGAGCAAGGCCTGGCTCAACGAATGGCCGCCGACCGCCGGATCGAACTCGGGGCTCTGGCCGAGATTTTCCTTCTTGATGACTTCGCGGGCGACGTCACGCGACAGCACGAGCTGGATCTGGCTGGTCACCGCCTGCTCATCGATGGTGCCGCGGTCGGTCTGCGCCTTGTCGGCGTCAGCGCGCATAAACACGTTTTCGCGGCTCTCGAGCAGGAGCTTGGTCTCGGACTGGTAGCGCGGCGTCACGGCGTTGACGACAAGGAACGCGGCCGCGGTGGCGAGCAGCGTCACGCCGAAGATCATGGTCTTCTTCGCCCACAGGGCATGGCCGATGCTGCGCAGGTCCGGCTCGCCGCCGAAATCGGTCATGGCCGGCGCCGGCATTGGTGCAGGCATCGGTCGGGCCACCGGAATCGGTGCGAGAGCGGGCGCCCCTTTTGGCGCGGCGGCTTTCGACTTCTTACGAAAAAACATGGCGACTCCAACACACGACTCTTCCGAGCGGCGCCGTTCATCTGACCCGATTATGGTTGCCGCCGCGTTAATCGGGCTCGCCGCCGAGGTTCCCGTCGGAAGGTTTTGTTAACCGCGCCGCCGCTTAATCGGTCCACACTTCGACTCGGAAGACGGACAATGGCGCCGCTGAACATTCTCCATGTCTTCCGAACCCCGGTCGGCGGCCTGTTCCGCCATGTCATGGATCTGGCGCGGGCCCAGGCCGAGCGCGGCCACCGCGTCGGCCTGATCGCCGACAGCACCACGGGCGGCGAGCGCGCCGCAGCGGCGCTCGCCGCGATCGCACCACTGATGGCCCATGGCATCACCCGCATCCCGATGAGCCGGCAGGTCGGCCCCGGTGACTGGAAGCCGGTTCTGCACACCATGCGCCGCGCCGCGGCCGTGCAAGCCGACGTGCTGCACGGCCACGGCGCCAAGGGCGGCGCCTATGCCCGCCTCGCGCTCGGCAACCGCCGTGCCATCCGGGTCTATACGCCGCATGGCGGCAGCCTGTGGTTCTCGAAGGATACGCTGAAGGGCAAGATCTACCTCGGCTCCGAAAAGCTGTTCATGAGGCGCAGCGACCTGCTGCTCTACGAAAGCCAGTTCAGCGCCGACGCCTCGCGCGCGAATATTGGCGAGCCCGCTTGCCTCGTCCGCGTCGTTCATAACGGCTTGTCTCGCGCCGAATTCCAGCCCGTCATGCCCGCTCCTGATGCCACCGACATCGTGTTTGTCGGCGAGTTGCGCGAGCTCAAGGGCGTCGACCTGCTGATCGATGCCATCGCGACGCTACGCCGCAAGGGCCGCCCGCTGACCGCGACCCTGGTCGGCGACGGCCCGGATCGGGATGCCTTCATTGCCCAGGCGGCGCAGGCCGGTCTGGGCAACGCCATCAAATTCCCGGGCGCCATGAACGCGCGGCAGGCCTTCTCGCTCGGCCGCCTGATGGTGGTGCCGTCGCGGGCGGAATCGCTGCCCTACATCGTCCTCGAATCCATTGCTGCACAGATGCCGCTGATCACGACCCGGGTGGGTGGCATTCCCGAGATTTATGGCCCTCTGGCCGATGAGTTGATCACCCCGAACAGCGTCGATGACCTCGTCGCCGCCATTGCCGATACCCTGGATCATCCCGAGCGGCTCGCCCGGCGAATGCGGACCTTGAATGAGCGGGTGGCCACGTTGTTCTCGATCGATGCCATGGTCGACGGCGTCCTCGATGGTTACCGGGCCGCGCTCGACAAGGCCGCGAAAGAAGGGCGCCGTTAACGACTTTTCAGAAGCGCCGCTAAACCTTTCTTGAGAGTCTTTCCCTAGATATTTAAGCGCATTTACCAATTCGGCGGCCTCGGTCAGTCCGGCCGTCTCAGTATGGCGTACCGAAATGCTCGACTCCGAATCCCGACCCGCCCTCAATGCGGCCGGTACCGGCGCTGCCGCGGTGCTCGACCGCTTGCGCGAAGGTCCGCGAAGCGACGCGGCCCCGCGCACCTTGTCGCCGATGGCCCGCGCCATCATCGACAAGCCGATTGCGGCGCCGATATCGCCCATCGTGCTCGCCGGCGCGGTTCGACTTGTCGAATTTGCCTTAATGGTCGTGATCGGCATGGCGGTGTTCGCCGCCTACATCTCGCCGATCCGGGACGTCGCGCTTTACGGCGTTGCAGTGCTCGTGATCGCCACGCTGGCCACCCTCGCCTTCCAGATCGCGGATATCTACCAGGTCCACGCCTTTCGCGGGCACGAGAAGCAATACATGCGCATGGCCTCGGCGTGGTCGGTTGTGTTCCTGATCGCCATCGGTGCCTCGTTCTTCCTCAAGGCCGGCGACCTGTATTCGCGCGTCTGGCTCGGCAGCTATTATGTCACCGGTCTTCTGGCGCTCGTCGTGTCGCGCAAGACCCTCTACTACATTGTCCGCCGCTGGACCCGCGAAGGCCGGTTGACACGCCGCACGGTCATTGTCGGCGCCGGCGAAGCCGGCGAACGCATCATCGAGGAATTGCGCCGGCAGAAAGACACCGGTATCGAACTGATCGGCGTTTTCGACGATCGCGGCGACCGCGGCGGCGACGAATGCGCGGGCCTTGCCAAGCTCGGCACCGTTGACGACCTTGTCGAGTTCGGCCGCAACAGCCGCGTCGATCTCGTGATCTTCTCGCTGCCGATCACCGCGGAAAACCGCATCCTGCATATGCTGCGCAAGCTGTGGGTGCTGCCGCTCGACATTCGCCTGTCCGCTCACACCAACAAGCTGCAGTTCCGGCCGCGCTCCTATTCCTACATTGGCAAGATTCCCGTCATCGACGTGTTCGACCGGCCGATCGCCGACTGGGACGTCGTGATGAAGTGGCTGTTCGACAAGGTCATCGGGACGCTGGCGCTGATCGCGCTGTCGCCAGTGCTGCTGGTCACCGCCATCGCCATCAAGCTCGACAGCAAGGGGCCGGTGATCTTCCGGCAGAAACGCTACGGCTTCAACAATGACCTGATCGAGGTCTACAAATTCCGCTCGATGTACACCGACAGGACCGACGCCACGGCGGCGAAGCTGGTCACCAAGGACGATCCGCGCGTCACCAAGGTCGGCCGTTTCATCCGCAAGACCAGCATCGACGAGCTGCCGCAACTGTTCAACGTGGTGTTCAAGGGCAACCTGTCGCTGGTCGGCCCGCGCCCGCATGCGGTGAACGCCAAGGCCGAAGCGAAGCTCTACGCCGACGCCGTTGACGGCTATTTCGCCCGCCACCGCGTCAAGCCCGGCATCACCGGCTGGGCGCAGATCAACGGCTGGCGCGGCGAGACCGATACGCACGAGAAGATCCAGGCCCGCGTCGAGCACGACCTCTACTACATCGAGAACTGGTCGCTGCTGCTCGACCTGTCCATCCTGTTGCGCACGCCGGTTTCGCTGCTCAAGACCGAGAACGCATATTGATCAGCGCCGGCGATATGGCGCCGCGCGGCTACGTGCCGCCGATGGCGCCGGCCTGGCCGGCAGGCGGCCACGCCGCGCCGATCGCCAAGGCATCGTTTCGCGAACGCCTGCTGACGGTGGTCCTGTTCGCGGCCCTCGCATCGAGCTGCATCGCATTCATCGAGCCGTCGCCGCACGACGCGGTGATGGGCCTGCTGGGTATCGCCGCGCTCGCCGCAGGCGTGCAGTTTCATCGCCTTTTGCTGATCCCGTTCACGCTGCTGGTCGTCTGGAATTTCTTCGGCCTGCTGACGTTGTTCAACGTCCCGGACCAGCAGGTCACGGTGCAATACGCGGCGACCTCGGTTTATCTCGCCGTTGCCGCGCTCATCTTTGCGCTCGTCGTTTCGGGCAACACCATGCCGCGCATGAGAGCGCTGGAGGCGGGCTACGTGCTGGCCGCTCTGATTTCGGCACTGTGCGGCATCGCCGGTTATTTCCATCTCGTGCCCGGCGCCGCCATGTTCACGCTCTACGACCGCGCCATGGGCATGTTCAAGGATCCGAACGTCTACGGCCCGTTCCTGATCCTGCCGCTCCTGTTTCTGCTGCAACGGATGATCGTGAAGCGGATCGACTTCATCGGCATGGGCCTTGCCGGCGTCATCATGTTCGGCCTGCTGCTCGGCTTTTCGCGCGGCTCGTGGTTCGCCTTCGCGGTCGGCCTGGCAGTCACCATTGCGCTCAGCTTTCTCACCGCGCCGACGCCGCGCGTGCGCCTGCGCATTCTCGGCCTGAGCATCGCCGGCCTTACGGCGCTGGCGGTGTTGCTGGTGCTGCTGCTGACGACGACGTCGCTGGGCAGCATGTTCACCCAGCGCGCTCAGCTCATTCAGAGCTATGACGTCGGCACCGGCGGCCGCTTCGTGCTTCAGCAACTCGCCATCGGCTCGGTGCTCGAATTCCCGAACGGCATGGGCCCGTTCGAGTTCTCGCGCGTCTTCGGCCTGCAGCAGCACAACGTCTACCTGCAGGCGTTTCTGGTCTACGGCTGGGGCGGCGGCTTCGCCTATGTCCTGCTGGTGCTGACGACCTTGTGGATCGGCTTCGCCAGCGCGCTCAAGCGTACGCCGTGGCAGGGCTACGCCATCGCCACCATTGGAACCTTCTTCGGCATCGTGCTGGAAGGCTTCATCATCGATACCGACCACTGGCGCAGCTATTTCCTGCTGCTGGGCGTGATCTGGGGCCTGGCGGCGGCAACCCGCGCGGCCGCGACGGGGCCGACGGGTCACCGCTCAACGCCTTGATATCTTTGAGTAAAATGGTCGGGGCGGCGAGATTTGAACTCACGACCCCTAGTCTCCCAGACTAGTGCGCTAACCGGGCTGCGCCACGCCCCGACCGGAACGGCGCGGACTATAGGGAGGCCCCACAGGCCGCGCAACCGCTGTCCGGCATTTTCTCGTGGCCCTGCAATGGTATTGCCCTGCGCCCGGGTGAGCCCGCTAGAAGTCGAGCGGCCGGTTGTCGACCACCTCTTTCATGACGAAGAAGGTCCGCGTCTGACGCACGCCAGGCAGTCCGATCAACTGCTCACCGTGAAGCCTGTTGAAGTCGTCGATGTCGCGCACGCGGATCTTGAGGAAGAAGTCGAAGTCGCCGGCCACCAGGTGGCAATCCAGCACGACCGGCATCTTGACGATGGCGGCCTCGAAAGCCGCGAAACTGTCGGGCGTCGAGCGGTCCAGCACGACACCGACGATCACCAACGCGCCGCGATCCACGGTCCGCGGCGCCACCTCGCCGCGGACTGAACGGATATAGCCTTCATCAAACAGGCGTTGCGTGCGCCGATGGCATGTGGCCGGGCTGATATTGAGTGCCTTGGCAAGGTCCGCATTGCTGATGCGACCGTCACGCTGGAGACGCTGAAGAATGCGGCGGTCGATCCGGTCGAGCGCGCTGCCCGTGGAAGATTCTACCATTTTTTAAGCTACCGCTATCGTCGATTGTCCATAAGCCTGCTCCCGTCCTAATCTTCATAAGATTTTACAGGCCACTTAGGAAGCACCTTCCTGAACCGACCGGCTAGAATTTCCGGCGAAATCCTCCCTTTCGCCCCGGAGACAATCGATGCTCAGGCTCGACAAGTTCGAACGCTACCCCCTCACCTTCGGCCCGACGCCCATCGAGCACCTGCCCCGGATGACCGAGGCGCTCGGTGGCAAGGTCGAGATCTACGCCAAGCGCGACGACTGCAATTCCGGCCTCGCCTTCGGCGGCAACAAGCTGCGCAAGCTCGAATACATCGTGCCGGATGCGATCGCCTCGAATGCCGACACTTTGGTGTCGATCGGCGGCGTGCAGTCTAACCACACCCGCATGGTGGCGGCGACCGCCGCCAAGATCGGCATGAAATGCGTCGTGGTGCAGGAAAGCTGGGTGCCGCACGAAGACGCCGTCTATGACCGCGTCGGCAATATCCTGCTGACCCGCCTGATGGGCGCCGACAGCCGCATCGTGCCCGACGGCTTCGACATCGGCATCCGCAAGAGCTGGGAGGACGCCATTCAGTCCGTGAAGGACGCCGGCGGCAAGCCCTACGGCATTCCGGCCGGCGCCTCGGTGCACAAATATGGCGGCCTCGGCTATGTCGGCTTCGCCGAAGAAGTCCGCGCCCAGGAAGCGCAGATGGGCATCAAATTCGACTACATCGTCGTCTGCGTCGTCACCGGCTCGACGCAAGGCGGCATGATCGTCGGCTTCGCCGCCGACGGTCGCGCCGATCGTGTCATCGGCATCGACGCCTCCGGCACGCCGGAGCAGACCCGCGAGCAGGTGCGCGAGATCGTCGACAACACCGCCGAACTGGTCGAACTCGGCCGCAAGGTGCGCGACGACGAGATCGTCATTCTCAACGACTATGCCTATCCGGCTTACGGCGTGCCGAGCCACGAGACCAACGAAGCCATCCGCTTCGCCGCGCGCACAGAAGCGATGATCACCGACCCGGTCTACGAGGGCAAATCGATGCAAGGCATGATCGACCTTGTGAAGAAGGGCTACTTTCCCGCCGGCTCCAAGGTGCTCTACGCCCATCTCGGCGGCGCCCCGGCGCTCAACGGCTACAGCTACACCTATCGCAACGGCTAGGCGGACATGCCCGCCGCAGGACGCCGGACAGCGTCAGCGCAGCTTGATCGGATTAAAGGAATTCGCAACTTCGATGAGGCGCGGCGCGATTTCGCGGCGCACCTTGTCGATGCTCCATTTCAGGCTCGACATCGAACATTGCACGGCCGCGACCGGCCGTCCGTCGTGATCGAGGATCGGCGCGGCGAGCGCGATCTCGTTCAGCATGTTCTCGCTCACCGTCAGCGAATACCCGGCGACGACGGCTTCCTCGATCGAGGCGGCGATCTTGTTGCGATCCATGGTCGTCTTCGGCGTCATCGCCACCAGCGGCCAGGTCTTGACGGCCTTACGGCGCTCGGCCGCCGGCATGCGCGCGATCATGGTGCGTCCGCCCGAGGTCGTCAGCGCCGGCAAGCGGCGGCCGGCGATCATCGCCTCGAAGCGCGTCAGCTGGGTCGGGATGCGCACGACATAGACGATCTCGCCGCCGTCGAGCCGCGCGAGATTGACGCGCTCTTGCACGCGCTGCCCGAGTTCGATGAGTTTCGGCATCGCCAACTGCACCAGCGGATCCGCCCACCAATAGGCATTGGCGAGTTCGAGGAACTTGAGCGAGGGGCGAAAACGGCGCGTCTGCGGATCCTTGTCGAGATAGCCGATCTTGTGCAGCGTGTTGCTCAGGCGCTGCGCCGCGCTTTTCTCGAGACCGGTGCGCTCCGCGAGTTCGGTCAGGCCCAGCGACGTGTGATTGTGATCGAAGGCGCTCAGCACGCGCATGCCCTTCTCGAGCGAGCCGACAAACAATGTATCCTGCGTTCGCTTGCTCAAGTTCCCGTCTTTCGCCGTAGCACTCTGCCTGTATTTGGTGCGCTCTCCCGCGCCGCGATTTCTTGACAGCGCCGCAAAGCCGAGTACCGTGATTATCATATAATTCGACGTATTACATTATAATATCAACCGAAGGCGCGCAAGCGCCGCACAATGTGAGGGGAACATGAAGGCACGTCTTGTCCTGATGAGCGCGATCGCGCTCGCCGTCGGCGCACCCGCCACCGGCGCATTCGCCAACAAGGCCAACGACACGCTGGTCTATGCCTCGGACTCCGAGCCGGAAAACGTCAGCCCCTATCACAACAACCTGCGCGAAGGCGTCATCATCGCCCGCCATGTGTTCGACACTTTGGTCTATCGCAATCCCGACACCGGCAAATACGAGCCGCAGCTCGCCACCAAGTGGACCTGGGTCGATCCCACCACGCTCGACCTGACCATCCGCAAGGGCGTCGTCTTCCACAACGGCGATCCGCTCACCGCCGACGACGTCGCCTTCACGCTGAACTATGTCGTCAGCGCCGAGGCCAAGGTCGTCACCAAACAGAACACCGACTGGATCAAGAGCGCCGAGAAAACCGGCGAGGATCAGGTCCGCATTCATCTCGTCGGCCCGTTCCCGGCCGCGATCGAATATCTCGCCGGTCCGGTGCCGATCTATCCGGAGAAGTATTTCAAGTCGGTCGGCCTCACCGGCTTCTCCAAGGCGCCGATCGGCTCCGGCCCTTATCGCGTCACCAAGGTCGATCCCGGCAAGGGCGTCTCCATGGAGAAGAACGCCAACTACTGGAAGGACAGCCCGCAGGGCCAGCCCTCGATCGGCAAGCTGGTGTTCCGCGTCATCCCCGACGCCGAGACCCGCATGGCCGAACTGATGACCGGCGGCGTCGACTGGATCTGGCGCGTGCCGCAGGATCAGGCCACCCAGCTAAAGACCGCGCCGAACATCTCGGTGCTGTCGGCCGAAACCATGCGCGTCGGCTTCCTGCAGTTCGACACGCTCGGCCGTTCGGAAAAATCGACGCCGTTCAAGGATCAGCGCGTGCGTCAGGCGATCGCCTATGCGATCGACCGCAAGGCCATGCTCGACAATCTGGTCGGCGGCGGCGCCCGCATCATGAACTCGGCCTGCTTCATCGATCAGTTCGGCTGCACCGACAAGGACGTGCCGACCTATGCCTATGATCCGGCAAAGGCGAAAAAGCTGCTGGCGGACGCCGGCTATCCGAACGGCTTCACCACCGAAATCGTCGCCTACCGCGAGCGTGAATATGCCGAAGCCGTCATCGGCTATCTCGCCGCCGTCGGCATCAAGGCCAACCTGAACTACCTGAAATATGCCGCGATGCGCACCCTGATCCGCGAAGGCAAGGCGCCGATCGCCTTCCAGACCTGGGGCTCGTTCTCGGTGCTCGACGCCTCCGCCTTCACCGGCGTCTATTTCAAGGGCTCGGCCGACGACATGACCGGCGACAAGGAGGTCGGCGCGGCGCTCAACGACGCCGACACCTCGGTCGATGTCGACAAGCGCCTCAAGCTCTATCAGTCGGCGCTCAAGACCATCGCGGAGAAGTCCTACCTGTTCCCGCTGTTCTCCTATCCGGCGAACTACGCCTACACCAGCGAGCTGTCCTTCACGGCTCAGCCGGACGAACTGCCGCGCTTCTACGCGGCGCGCTGGAAGTAACGAAACTCGCGCGGCGCTCCTTTACGGGAGCGCCGCGCCAGCCCTCACGCCGGCGGGTTCCATGCTCCATTACACCTTGCAGCGTCTGGTCGTCGCGATCTCCGTCGCCATCACGGTGTCGATCGTCGCGTTCTTCCTGCTGCACTTGTCCGGCGACATCGCGATTTCGATTGCCGGTCCGGAGGCGACGCCGGCGCAAGTCGAGGCCATCCGCCAGCAATTCGGTCTCGATCGCCCGCTCGTCGTCCAGTATCTCGAATGGCTATGGAAAGCCGTGCGGTTCGACTTCGGCGACTCCTTCTATTTCCGCAGCAGCGTGGTTTCGCTGATCGCGTCGCGTATCCCCGTGACCTTGACGCTCGGCGCCATCTCGCTGTGCCTGTCGCTTCTCATTGCCGTGCCGCTCGGCGTGCTGGCCGCGGTTTATAACGGCACCATCATCGACCGGCTGGCACTGTCTTTCTCCGTCATCGGCCAGGCCATCCCGACCTTCTGTCTCGGCCTCGGCCTCATCATCCTGTTTTCGGTGACCTTGCGCTGGCTGCCAGTGTCCGGCGCCTCGACCTGGAAGCACTACATCCTGCCGTCGATCGCGCTCGGCTGGTACGCCGTGCCGGCGGTGATGCGGCTGTCGCGCAACGGCATGCTCGAAGTGCTGTCGGCCGACTACATCCGCACGGCGCGCGCCAAGGGCCTCTCGCCCGGCGTCGTGATCTTCAAGCATGCGCTGCGCAACGCCATCATTCCGGTGGTGGCGCTGGCTGCCGTTCAGTTCGGCTTCATGCTGGGCGGTTCGATCGTGATCGAAGCCGTGTTCTCGATGCACGGCCTCGGCTATCTCGCCTGGGAAGCGATCGCCCGCAACGACTTCCCGGTGGTGCAAGCGGTCGTGCTCATTCTCGCGACCATTTATGTCGGCCTTACCTTTCTGGCCGACATCCTCAACGCGTTCCTCGATCCGCGGATCCGGCTGGCATGAGCAACATCGCCCCCAGCCTGGCCCCCGCGACCGAGCCCGCCCGTTTCGACGTGGCGCCGGAACGCCGCACGCCGTTCTCCGCCTTCCTGCGCCGCGCGCGCCGCCATGGCGGCCTGCTGATCGGCGCCGGTGTGCTGCTAATCATCGTCATCGCCGCGGTGTCGGCGCCGCTGATCGCGCCGCACGATCCTTATGCGCAAAATCTGGCGCAGCGCCTCATCCCGCCGATCTGGCACCCCAAGGGCTCATGGGAGCACATTCTCGGCACCGACAAGCTTGGCCGCGACTACCTCAGCCGCCTGCTCTACGGCGCCCAGATTTCATTGCTCATCGGCCTGCTGACTGTCACGATTTCCGGCGTCATCGGCACCGTGCTCGGCATTTGCGCCGGCTATTTCGGCGGCCGCGTCGATGCCGTCCTGAGCTATGTCATCACCACACGCCTCGCCCTGCCGGTCGTGCTGGTCGCGCTCGCCTCGGCGGCCCTGGTCGGCGGCTCGCTGGAGGGCGTCATCATCGTGCTCGGCCTGCTGCTGTGGGACCGCTTCGCCGTGGTCACGCGCTCGGCGACGCAACAGATCGTCCGCACCGACTATGTAGCCGCCGCGCAAGCCATCGGCTGCTCGACACCGCGCATCCTGTTCATGGAGATACTGCCGAACATCCTCAACGCGCTGATCGTGGTCGCGACGCTGGAGGTGGCCCATGCCATCCTGCTTGAAGCCGCGCTGTCCTTCCTCGGCCTCGGCGTGCAGCCGCCGCTGCCGTCCTGGGGTCTGATGATTTCCGAGGGCAAGCAGTACATGTTCTTCAGCCCGTGGGTGATCGGCGTACCGGCCACCGCGCTGATCTTCCTCGTTCTGGCGATCAACCTCGTCGGCGACGGCCTGCGCGACGTGACCGCGCCAGAGAACCGGACCTGATCATGGCGCTGCTCGAGGTTCAGGACCTGGTCATCGATATTCCCACGGCGAGCGGCCTACTGCACGCCGTGAGTGAGGTGTCGTTTTCGGTCGATCGCGGCGAGACCCTCGCCATTGTCGGTGAGAGCGGCTCCGGCAAATCGCTGACCTCGCTGGCCATCATGGATCTGCTGCCGCGCGTGGCGAAGCGCCGTGCGGCAACGCTGACTTTCGACGGCACCGACCTGCTGTCCATGCGCGAGCCGGAGATGCGCAAGCTGCGCGGCAGCCGCATGGCCATGATCTTCCAGGAGCCGATGACCTCGCTCAACCCGGCCTACACCATCGGCAACCAGTTGATGGAAGCGCTGCGCTGCCACGAAGACGTCGGCGCCGAGAAAGCGCGCGCCCGAGCCGTCGAACTGCTCGAACGTGTCGGCATCGCCGGCGCCGAGCGCCGGCTGCTGCAATATCCGCATCAGTTGTCGGGCGGCCTGCGCCAGCGCGTCATGATCGCCATGGCGCTGATGTGCAAACCCGACCTGATTATCGCCGACGAGCCGACCACCGCGCTCGACGTCACCATCCAGGCTCAAATCCTGCGGCTCCTGCATGATCTCAAGAAGGAGTTCGGCATGGCGATGATCCTCGTCACCCACGATCTCGGCGTCGTCGCCCGCGTCGCCGACAAGGTCGCGGTGATGTATGCTGGCGCCATTGTCGAGCGCGGACCGGCGCGCGCCGTGTTCAAGGCGCCGTCACATCCCTATACGCGCGGGCTCCTCAATTGCATCCCGGTGCCGGGCCGCACCGCGCCAGGCACGCCGCTCGGCGCCATTCGCGGCCAGTTGCCGAACCTGATCGGCCGCCTCGAAGGCTGTGCCTTCCGCGACCGCTGCGATTTCGCCGCGCCGGAATGCTCAGGGCCGATGCGCTACGTCCCGGTCGACGCCGGCCACGACGTGCGCTGCATCCGGGCCGAAGCGCGGAAGGCGGTGGCATGACCGACATCGCGCTCGAACTGAAGAATGTCTGGCGCCGTTTCGAGGTCTCGCAAGGCGCCTTCAAGGGCAAGGCCGCGCTGACGGCGGTCGCGGACGTGTCGCTGCAAGTCAGGCGCGGCGAGGTCTACGCGCTGGTCGGCGAAAGCGGCTCCGGCAAATCGACTCTGGCCAAGATGCTGCTCGGCCTGCTGCCGCCGTCATCCGGCGAAATCCTCATCGACGGCGCGCCGATTGACTCCGGCAACCGTATCGCGGTGGCGCGGCGCATCCAGCCGATCTTCCAGGACCCCTATTCCTCGCTCAACCCGCGCAAATCGATCGAGCAGCTCATCGCCCTGCCGCTGGTGGTGCACCGCATCGGCGATGCCGCCTCGCGCCGCGCCAAGGTGCGCGAGATGCTCGATATGGTCGGCCTGCCGGCGCGCCTGCTCGACGCCTATCCGGGCCAGTTGTCCGGCGGCCAGCGTCAGCGCGTCGCCATTGCCCGCGCGCTGGTGATGCGGCCTGAGGTCGTGATCTGCGACGAGCCGACCTCGGCGCTCGACGTGTCGGTGCAGGCGCAGATCCTCAATCTGCTGCTCGAACTCAAGCGCGACCTCGGCCTCACCTACTTCTTCATCAGTCACAATCTCGCGGTCGTCGAACATCTGGCCGATCGCGTCGCGGTGATGTATCTCGGCCGCATCGTCGAGGAACGCACGCGGGCCGGCCTGTTCGCCAGCCCGCGCCATCCTTACACGAGCGGCCTGCTGGAGTCGGTCCTCACGCCGGACCCGGATCTCGGCGTGCCCGACACGCATCTCGGCATCACGAATGCCAATCCCATGGCCGTTCAGAACGGCTGCCCGTTCCAGGCGCGCTGTCCGAGCGCGCTGGCCATCTGTGCGACCCAACCGCCGGCCGTCACGATCCTGTCCGACGGCTGGACGACCTGTCATCTGCTGCAAGAAGAGGCCTTAGCTTTACAATGACCCGCCTGGACGCCATCGCCCGCGCTGCGGCTTATTACGACAACGGCACCTTCAAGGAGGTCCTGTCCCGCCGCGTCGCCATCCCGACCGAGAGCCAGGGCGGCGATAAGCTCGATGCGCTGCGCACCTATCTCACCGACGACATCGTCCCCGCCGTCGAGAAACTCGGCTTTCGCTGCCGCATCGTCGAAAACCCCGCGCCGGGCTACGGCCCGTTCCTGATCGCCGAGCGCCATGAGGGCGACAAGCTGCCGACCGTTCTCACCTACGGCCATGGCGATGTCGTGTTCGGCCATGCGTCGAGTTGGCGCGCAGGGCTCGATCCCTGGACGATCACCGTCGAGGGCGACCGCTGGTACGGCCGCGGCACCGCCGACAACAAGGGCCAGCACAGCATCAACATCGCCGCGCTCGAGCAGGTGATGGCGACGCGCGGCGGCAAGCTCGGCTTCAATTGCAAGCTGCTGATCGAGATGGGCGAGGAAGCCGGCTCACCCGGCCTGCGCACGTTGGCAGCCGCCGAGCGCGACGCGCTTGCCGCCGACGTACTGATCGGCTCGGACGGCCCGCGCCTGTCGGCGCAGCGCCCGACCATCTTCCTCGGCTCGCGCGGCGCCATGAATTTCGAACTGTCGGTCGACCTGCGCGAAGGCGGCCATCACTCGGGCAACTGGGGTGGCGGTCTCGCCAATGCCGGCACCTTGCTCGCCAATGCCATCGCGACATTGGTCGATTCCAAAGGCCGCATTTTGGTCAATGCGCTCAAGCCGGCGAGCCTGCCGCATGCCGTACGTGACGCCCTGGCCGACGTGAAGATCGGTCAGGAGCCGAACGACCCCAAGATTGATCCCGATTGGGGCGAGCCCGGCCTCACCACGGAAGAACGCATCTTCGGCTGGAATACGCTCGAAGTGCTGGCCTTCAAGACCGGCACGCCCGAAGCGCCGGTCAACGCCATTCCGCCTTCGGCCAAGGCGACGATGCAGTTGCGCTTCGTCGTCGGCACCGATGTCGATGCCATCCTGCCGGCCGTGCGCGCGCATCTCGATGCGCATGGGCTGCAGCGCGTGGCGGTGCGGCCCGCGCGCATGGAGACCTTCACCGCCACCCGTCTCGATCCGGCCGACCCGTGGGTGACCTGGGCGCTTGCCTCGATGGCCAAAACCACCAACAAGAAGCCGGCGCTGTTGCCCAATCTCGGCGGTTCGCTGCCGAATGACGTTTTCGCCGATATTCTCGGCATGCCAACGGTCTGGGTGCCGCACTCCTATCCGTCCTGCTCGCAACATGCGCCGGACGAGCACCTGCTCGGCTCGGTGGCGCGCGAGGCGCTGCAGATCATGGCCGGGCTGTTCTACGACCTCGGCGAAGACGGCGGCCGCATCCTCACGGAGCGCCGCAAGTGACGACCGCCCCCGTGCTGGACCGCGACGTGACCGACAAGGTGCTGGCCTGGCTGGCGCCGCGTGCCGGCGAGATGGAAGCGCTGCTGCAGCGCCTCGTCGACATCGACTCCAACAGCTTCGACAAGGCCGGCACCGACGCGGTTGGCGAAGCCATTGCCGAGGTGCTCGGCAATGATGGCATTGCCGTCACGCGCATTGCCAAGGAGGGCTTCGGCGACGTCTTCCGGGCGGAGGTGCCGGGTCACGGGCAGAACCAGCACGCTTTGCTGCTCGGGCATCGCGACACCGTCTTCGCCAAGGGCACCGTGGCGACGCGGGGGTATTCCCGCGACGGCGACCTCGCCTTCGGGCCGGGCGTTGCCGACATGAAAGGCGGCCTCGTCGCCAACATCTTCGCGCTGCGCGCCATCCATGCCGCTGGCGGCCTGCCTTTCCCGGTCGTCGCCTTGTTCACGTCGGACGAGGAGATCGGCTCACCGACCGGCCGGGCCGAGATCGAGGCCGCGGCGGCCGGCGCCCGCGCGGTGTTCAACACCGAGCCGGGCCGGGTCAGCGGCAATGTCGTCACCGGGCGCAAGGGCGGCGCCAGTTTCCTCATCCGGATCAAGGGTGTGGCCGCCCATTCCGGCGTCAATCACGAGGCCGGCGCCAGCGCCATCGAGGCTTTGGCGCGCAAGATCGTGCGCCTGCACGCCCTCACCGACTACGGTGCCGGTGTGACAACCAACGTCGGCGTCGTCAACGGCGGCAACACGCACAACACCGTCGCCCCCTGGGCCGAGGCCGAGCTCGACCTGCGCTTCAAGACGCTCGATCAGCGCACCAGGCTGATGACTATCATCGACGGCATTGTGCAATCCGAAGACGTGCGCGGCACCAGCGGCGAGATCGTCACGAAGGCGCTGTTCCTGCCGCTCGAGGAGAAGCACTCGCAGGCGCTGCTGGAGCGATACCAGCAAGCCGCGGCCAGGATCGGCTTTGCCGTCGCCGGCGAATACACCGGCGGCTGCGCCGATTCAGGCTTCACCGCCGCGCTGGGCGTGCCGACCTTGTGCGGGCTCGGCCCGGTCGGCGGCAAAGCGCATACGGACGACGAATTCCTGCGTCTCGATACGCTGCTGCCGCGAACGCAGGCGCTCGCCGCGACAATTTGCGGGCTGGCTTGAAGTGCCGGTCTATTTGTCGAATGCCGCGTCGATCGGCACGCGATAGCCGTTGACCAGCCGGTTGGTCTCGTTGGCCATGCCGACAATGGCCATGACCTCGCCGAACATTTCCGGCGTCATGCCGGCCTTGGTGGCCGCGGCGCTGTGGCTGGCGATGCAGTAGCCGCAGCCATTGGTGACGCTGACGGCGACGTAGATCATTTCCTTGACCAGCGGATCGAGCGCGCCCGGCGCCATCACTTCCTTGACGCTGTCCCAGGTGCGCCTGAGCGTCTTCGGATCGTTGGCGAGATACTTCCAGAAATTGTTGACGTCGGGGACGTTGCGCGAGGTCTTGATGTCATCGAACACGGCTCGCACCTCCGGCGAGGCGTCGGCATATTCGATCGGCTTCGGCTTGCTCATGATCGTAGATCTCCCTGACGACTGATACGCCGACCATAGCTCGTTTGGGCCCGGCGTACAGGGATTGGTATCTGCTAGGCCGGCATCGCCTGAGCCGCTTCGAACACCGCGAATTGGTCTGCGAAAGCGCGCCGGTAGGCCGGGCGCGCTTCCCCGCGGGCGACATAGGCGGCCAGATTGGGAAGGTCCTTCAGTATGGCCGAGCCCTTCAACCTGAGGAGCACGGAGATCATCAAGAGATCACCGGCGCTGAATTCGCCATCGAGCCAGTCAGACTCGCCGAGACGGCGCGACAGGTCGCCAAGGCGAACACGAATGCTGCCCTCGAGCGCAGTCAAACGGTCGTCGTACCATGGCTTGTCGCGATCGAGGATCATCAACAAGGCACGTTCTAATATCGGCGGCTCCACCGTGTTGAGCGCGGCGAACATCCAGGCGATCGTCCGCGCCCGCGCATTGGCATCGCCCGGCAACAGACCGCCATGACGCTCTGCGATATGCAGCACGATGGCGCCGGACTCGAACAGGACGAGTTCACCCTCCTCGTAGCTTGGTATCTGACCGAATGGCTGCACGGCCCGATGTGCCGGCTGTTTCATCGCCTCGAAGGAGACCAGCCGCACCTCATAGGGCTGCCCGGCTTCCTCCAGCGCCCAGCGCACGCGCATGTCGCGCGCCAGGCCCTTGCCGCGATCGGGCGACCTTTCAAATGCGGTGATGGTAGGGACCATGCAGGCGCCCGATCGATGGGACGAGTGACGGCTACTGGTTGATCTCGGGCTCGACCAGCCCGGTGAGCTTTCGCAGCGATTGCTGCCAGCCGAGATAGCAAGCCTCGGCCGGAATCACATCCGGCACACCTTCCTGGACGATGTTGACCTCGGTGCCGACCGAAACCGCCTTCAGCGTTACTGTGGTGCGCATCTCGCCGGGCAGGTTCGGATCGTCGAACGTGTCGGTGTAGACCAGCCTCTGACCCGGCACGAGCTCGACATAAGTACCGCCGAAACCGTGGCTGTGGCCGGTCGTAAAGTTACGGAACGACATCCGGTGCTTGCCGCCCACCTTGGCATCGAGCTCATGGACGGTGCAGAGAAAACCGTAAGGCGGCAGCCAGCTCGCCACGGCGTCGGGCTCGAGGAAGGCGCGATAGACCTTCTCGGGCTTGGCGGCGATAACACGGTGGAGCTTGATCGTGCTGGGCATTTTCGTTCCTTCCCTGCTGCTTATGATCGTTGAGTGCCGTCTGCGCCGAACAGGAGCCGCAGATAGCGAATGAGATGCTCGACGCTCTCGGCGGCGATTTCGGCGCCGCCCTTCGCCTTGGCGAGGATGAAGGCGCCCTGCAGAACCGCCTGCGTGTGCAGCGCCAGCGACCTCGCGGTCCATGCGGTCGTCATGTTGCGCTCGCGCATGGCCGCTTCAATATCGGCTTCGAGAGTCGCGGCGTGTCCGCTGATGCTGCGGTCGCATGCGTCGCGAATGGCCGGCGCGGTCTCGTAGGTTTCCTGCACCATGGTGCCGACGAGGCAGGTGAACTCCGGTACGCGGCCCTGCAGCATCGCCTTGCGCAAGGCCAGATAGCCGATCACGCGATCGAACGGCTTGTAGAGTTCGTGATAGGGGGCTGCGGCAAACAGCGCGCCGGTCTGCTCCGACCAGTGCTCGGCGACGGCGACACCAAGCGCTTCCTTGCTCTTGAAGTGATGAAAGAACGCGCCCTTGGTAACGCCGGCGGCGGCACACAGTTCATCGACCGTGGTCGCCGAATAGCCCTTGGTGCGGATGACGCCGAGGGCGGCATTGAGCAGTTTCGTTCTCGCGTCAGGCTTTGCAGCGGTTTCGGCCATGGGACGGCATCCTTTGTGGATGCGCCAACAATACCGACCAGTTGGTATGTGTCAACTGAAAAGCTCTACGGGAACGAGAAGACCCGTCGTTAACGGGCCTTCCGCCGCAATCTCAGGCACTTAGCTGGAAAGCTCAGTCCGGCGTCCTGAGCGATACCCCAAGCACGGCGCGCCGGCGCAGCCAGGTCATGGCGCGATATTTCGGGTCGTGCGTCGCTGTGAACATGCCGTCGAGCACCGCGAGCACGCGTGCCGGCCCGAGCATGTCGCCCAGCGCAAGCGGGCCCTTCGGATAGTTGAGGCCGAGCTCCACGGCCGTGTCGATGTCGTCCGGCGCGGCGACGCGCAGTTCGGCAATGCGGCTGCCGATATTGACGATCATCGCGAGCAGACGCTGCGTGACGAAGCCGGTGGAGTCATTGATCGCGGTGACGGGCGTGCCGGTGGCGCCAAGCGCGACAACGGCGCTGCCCAGTGCCACAGCGGACGTCAGCGGGTTCTTCATCACCGTGTAGCGCTTGCTGAAGCGGCCCAGCATATCCACCGCCACCGTGCGCGCCGGGTCGAGCTTCAGCCGCAAGGCGGCGCCAGTGCAGTCCTCGCCGAGCGGCGTCACGAGGCAAAGGCTGTCCTTCGGCGGCGCGCCACCGACGCTCGTCTTGATGCCCGCCGCTTCCAGCGCGGTCGCCAGTTCGCGGCCGCCATCCTCGTCGGCGATCCACAGCGCTGTCGGTACGGGCTGCTTCGAGACCGTAATGGTCGGCGGGCTCACCGCATTCGCGTTCTTGTAATCGTAGAACCCGATGCCGCTCTTGCGCCCCAGCATGCCGCCGGCGACGCGCGTCGCCAGCAACGATGACGGCTGATACATCGGCTCCTGGTAATAGCGGCCGTACATGCTCTCCATCACCGCATGGGTCACGTCGCCGCCGATCAGATCGAGCAGCTCGAACGGGCCCATGCGGAAGCCGGCCGCTTCCTTCATCAGTTCATCGACCTCGCGCGGGCTCGCGATGCCCTGCGCGACAATCCGCAATGCTTCGGGACCGTAGGCACGACCGGCGTGATTGACGACAAAACCCGGGGTATCGGTGGCGACGATCGGCGTCTTCGCGATGCGTTTGGTCAGCGCGACAAGCGCATCGGCGAGCGAGGGATCGCTGCGCAGGCCGGCGATGACCTCGACCAGCTTCATCACTGGCGGTGGATTGAAGAAATGCAGGCCGCCGACGCGCTCCGGCCGTGCGCAGCCCGCCGCGATTTCGGTCACCGAAAGCGACGAGGTGTTGGTCGCCAGCACGGCGTCGGACGCTACGATGGCTTCGAGCTTGGAGAACAGGTCGCGCTTGACGGCGAGGTCCTCGACGATGGCTTCGATGATCAGCCCTGCCCCTCTGGCATCCTCGAGCTTGGCCATCGGCTTCAGTTTTGCCATCAGCGCCGCCTTGGCCTCGGCGGTCATGCGGCCCTTGGCGACCTGGCCGTCCAGCCCCTTGCCGACGGCCGCAATGGCTTCGTCCACCGCGCCGGCGCGCGCGTCATAAAGCAGCGTCTCGATGCCAGCCTGCGCGCAGACCTGCGCAATGCCGCGGCCCATGGTGCCGGCGCCGAACACGGCGACGACGAGGTCGGATTTCGTCAGATCGAATGCCATGGATGCTTACTTGCCTTGGTAGATCGGCTTGCGCTTCTCGAGAAAGGCCGCCATGCCCTCCTTCTGGTCCTGCGTCGCGAACTGCAACTGGAAAGCCTTGCGCTCCAGCATCAGCGCGGTCTCCAGCGGCGCATTGACGCCGGCATTGACGATTTCCTTGATCTGCTGCACCGAGATCGGCGGCATCGCCGCGATTTCGCGGGCCATATCGAGCGCGCGCGACAGCGCCTGCCCGGCCGGCGCGACGTCGGCGACAGCACCCATCGCGAAAGCCTCCGCCGCCGACAGGAAACGCCCGGTCATCAACAGCATCAACGCGCGCTGCTTGCCCACGAGCCGCACCAGCTTCTGCGTGCCGCCGCCGCCGGCAAGAATTCCGAGCTTAACTTCGGGCAAGCCAAGCTTGGCGGTTTCGCCGGCGACAATGAAATCGGCGCATAGCGCCAGTTCAAAACCGCCGCCGAGCGCGAAGCCTTCGACCGCGGCGATCACCGGCTTGGGGCATTCCGCGATCGGCCGATAATATTGCTGCACGTTGCGCGCCATCACCTCGACCGGGCCGGCCTTGGCCATTTCGGCGATATCGGCGCCAGCCGCGAAGGCCTTTTCATCGCCGGTGATGACGATGACGCGCGTTGTCGCGTCGCCACCGTAGCGCAAGGTCTCCTCGGCGAGGCGCTGACGCAGCGGCAGGCTCAGCGCATTGCGCACCTGGGGGCGATTGAGCCGTAACACGACGATGTCGTTCGTCGGATGTTCAACGAGCAGCGGATCGGGTTCGGTCATGCGTTGCGTCCTGGCGTCGGCCTTTGATCGAAAGCGGCCTTGCCTAACATGAGGGTCCGCCGTCGCCAATCGCGACAGGCCGTCTGAGCCGTGCAGGATAATTCGCTGCGTGTGCCTAGGATCGCTCGGCCGGCGCGAGCTTGGCATCAATCAGTTGCCGGCATTCCTTGAGTTCGCCGAGCACCTGGCGCAGGCGGTCCGACTGCTCTGCGGTGAGCCCGGCGGGCGCAGCCGCCACAACCGGCTGCGGCACAGGCCTGGGCGGCGGGGCGAAGGTCTCGGGCGTCGTCCGTGAAACGCCGCCCACCCGCTCGCCCGGATCGATGCGCGGCATCGGCGCGTCTTCCAGCGGCGGCTCGGTGCGTTCGGCCCGCGCATCCCGCTCGTTGAGGTCGCGGCCGATGAGCGAACCGATGCGGCCGCGAAGGCCACGCGGCTCCTCCGACTCCTCGGTCTCGTCGTCCTCGTCGCTTTCGTCCTCATCGACGCCATGCGGCGCTTCAGCGGCGGCGTCCTCTTCATCGACATCCGGCGTGGCGGGTTGAGCGCCCTCTTGCCAGATGGACATGACGAAATCGACGCCCTGCTCGCGCAGGATGCGTTGCACGCCGCGGATGGTGTAGCCTTCGCCGTACAGCAGATGCCGGATGCCGCGCAGCAGATCGATGTCGTCGGGCCGATAGTAGCGGCGACCGCCGCCACGCTTCATCGGCTTGATATCGGTGAACCGGCTTTCCCAAAAGCGCAGGACGTGTTGCGGCAGATCGAGCTCGTCGGCCACTTCACTGATGGTACGGAATGCGCCCGGCGCCTTGTCGTCCAAAGCGGTCTGACCTGCCTGATAAACGATGAGCGCAAGCTACAGGAGTCGCGCGTCGATTGTTATGCGTGTTCAGCTTCGTCGGCGACGTTATGCCCGTTAATCCTCTGCTTGAGGATGGCGGACGGCTTGAACACCATGACGCGACGCGGCGAGATTGGAACTTCTTTCCCGGTCTTCGGATTCCGGCCGATACGCTGGCCTTTCTTGCGCACCACGAAGCTACCGAATGACGATAGTTTCACGGTTTCGCCGCGCTCGAGGCAATCGGTGATTTCCTTGAGAACCAGTTCGACCAGAGACGCGGACTCAGTCCGCGACAGGCCGACCTTCTGGTACACGGCCTCGCACAGGTCCGCTCTCGTTACAGTTTTACCAGTCATCGCCCCAGCCCAACCCAACCTTTGGGGAAGATATCTCGCTGAATAATCAAAGATATTAGCTACAGCGAATGCGGTCAACGGGCGATTTGAACCCGTCTCGCGCCACGAAAGTGCTTGCTTTCAGGCTACCAGCGTAGCAGCGCGGAACCCCAGGTGAAGCCGCCGCCCATAGCCTCGAGCAGGATCAGATTGCCGCGTTTGATACGGCGGTCGGCCACAGCGTCGGCGAGCGCCAGCGGGATCGAAGCCGCCGACGTGTTGCCATGACGATCGACCGTCATCACAACTTTTTCGGGAGATATGCCAAGTTTATGCGCCGAGCCGTCGATAATCCGCTTGTTGGCCTGATGCGGCACGAACCAGTCGATGTCGGCGGCGCTGGTGCCGGTGGCGGCGAAAGCGTCTTCGATAACATCGGTGATCATGACCACCGCGTGCTTGAACACCTCGCGGCCTTCCATGCGCAAATGACCGACGGTCTGGGTCGAGGACGGGCCGCCGTCCACGTAGAGCTTGGAACGGTGCTTGCCGTCCGAGCGCAGATGGGTGGTCAGCAGTCCCCGGTCATCGGAGGTACCGGGCTGATCCTGAAGCTCCATGACCACGGCGCCGGCGCCGTCGCCGAACAGCACGCAGGTGGTGCGGTCGGTCCAGTCGAGAATGCGGGAGAAGGTCTCGGCGCCGATCACCAGCGCCCGCTTGTGCGCGCCGGTCTTGAGCATGCTGTCGGCCACCGACAGCGCATAGACAAAACCGGAGCAGACCGCCTGCAGGTCGAAGGCCGCGCCCTGGGAAATGCCGAGCTGGTTCTGCACCGTTACCGCCGTCGCCGGAAAGGTCTGGTCCGGGGTGGCGGTCGCCAGGATGATGAGGTCGATGGTGTCGGCCTCGACATGGGCATGGGCCAGTGCCGAGCGGGCCGCATGGGTAGCCAGATCGGAGGTCAATTCGCCCGCCGCCGCGATGTGGCGCTCGCGAATGCCGGTGCGCTGCACGATCCACTCGTCGGTGGTATCGACAGTCTTGGCCAGTTCGTCGTTGGACAGAATGCGGGCCGGCAGATAGCTGCCGCAGCCGAGAATGACGGAACGCTTCACTGTCACGAGGCCGCCCCGTTCGCCGCCGGCTGCGCCACCGCGTCCTTGGCGGCCTGCGCCGCCGCACGTGTCTCCATATCCCGGACCAGGTCCTGGCCGATCTTGGCGAGAAGCTCGTAACGGATCATATCATACCCCATATCGATAGCCGCGGCGTAGCCTTCGGCGTCAGCGCCGCCGTGGCTCTTGATGACAACGCCGTTGAGGCCCAGAAAGACCCCGCCATTGGCCTTTCGCGGGTCCATTTTTTCGCGAAGCAAGGAGAAGGCCGGCTTGGCCAGCAGATAACCGAGCCGCGCGCGCCAGGTGCGGCTCATCGCCGAGCGCAGATATTGCGCGAACTGCTTGGCGGTGCCCTCGGCGGCCTTGAGCGCGATATTGCCGGCAAAGCCCTCGGTCACGACCACGTCCACCGTGCCCTTGCCGATGTCGTCGCCCTCAACGAAGCCCTGATAATCGAAATGGGGGAAGTCGCCTTCGCGCAGCAAGCGGCCGGCTTCGCGCACCTGCTCGAGGCCCTTGACCTCCTCGACGCCGATATTGAGCAGGCCCACGGTCGGCCGCTCGATGTCGAACAACACGCGCGCCATGGCGCTGCCCATGACCGCGAGGTTGACCAGGTGGTGCTCGTCGGCGCCGATCGAGGCGCCAACGTCGAGCACAACGGACTCGCCCTTCAGCGTCGGCCACAGGCCGGCGATGGCGGGGCGGTCGATGCCTTCCATCATTTTCAGGTTGAACCACGACATCGCCATCAGCGCGCCGGTGTTGCCGGCGGACACGGCGACGTCGGCTTCGTCTTTCTTGACGGCGTCGATGGCGAGCCACATCGACGACTTGCCGCGGCCATAGCGCAGCGCCTGGCTGGGCTTGTCGTCCATGCGGATTGAGACGTCGGTATGGACGACGGCGGATTTCTCTTTCAGCTTCGGCAGATTGTCGAGCAGCGGCGCGATGACCGCCTGATCGCCGAACAGCCGGAATTCGATGTCCGGATGGCGTTCGAGTGCGATCGCCGCGCCCGGCAGCACCACGGACGGGCCGTGGTCGCCGCCCATGGCGTCAATCGCAATGCGGATCTTATCGGGCATGAATCGGCTCAAGGGGTGGCCCAGGTGGCCTGGAATGGGTGTCGGTCGGGGGCATGATCATGTCTCTCAGGACGGCTCCCCAGCAGTCGGGATCATGCGCCCGCCAAAATGGCGTTGAGCGCGCCGCCCGGGATGCAGGTCCGGACTCGGGGCGCCCGCGGCAACATAGCGGGTGCGCCGACCGTGACAAGCCGTTTCAGTTGTTGCGCTTTCCCGGTTCCTTCAGCGCGGCCAGGGCGGCGAAGGGCTTGTTGCCGGCTTCCTCTACCGCCGGGGCGGCAAATTCGGCCCCTTCCTTGCGCGGATAAGGGTCGATGGCAAGAACCAGGAACTCGGCGGCGATGGCGCCGAGGTCGATCGAATTGCCGACCAGCGGCTCAGGCCCCTCCTCGGCGCCCTTGCGGGACGGCTCCGACAAGCCCTCGTCGGCCCGCACGGCACCTGCCGCCGGCGGCGCAAAGGTCAGCTCGATGGCCTCGTCGATGGCGGTCTCCATCGGCTCCAGCGACACCACGCAGGTCTGTCCGACCCGGGCACGAACGCGGCCGGTGACCTCCAACTTGCTGCCATGCCGGACGAGATCGAAGGTCGCCGACAGTTCAGGCACAGCCTGCAGATCGGCCAGCCGGGCGATGGCCTCGCGGGCGGCTTCCGGCGCCTCGATGACGCGATGCAGCCCGCCCTCCGGTATCTGGTCGAGCGTGACCGGCACGCTCCAAGGCACCACCTCGGTCATGCCGGCGGTCGCTTGTTGAGGCCCGCGCGCGGGTCCGCTTTTTCTGCTCATGGGCAAACTCATATCAGGTTCTGGCGCGGCCGTTCAGACCTGCGGCACCGGTACAACCGCCGGATCGGGGAACCGGACCTCGCCGGCGGCGATGGCCGCGAGTTCCTGCGTCTTCAGCGCGGCGGCGGCGGCAATGACGTAGTCGGCGAGCCGGGGCGCGGCGTCGTATGCCGATGGCGCTCCGCCATAGATATTCCGCGTCAGCGCCGTCACCAGAGCCCGCCGGTCGCCCAGCGCATCCACATAGGCCTTGGAGCGCCCGTAAAAGGCCTGCCCCATGCGCTTCATTTCCTTGGGCACCTTGAGGTCGCTGATGCCCATTTCCCGCAGATTGTCGTCCATGTCGGCGCAAAAGCGGTCGAAAACCGCCTGTCCGGCGGTATCGAGCTGGCCGTTCACGGCCAAACGGTCGAGCACGAGGGCCAGATGCAGGACGATCAGGTCGAAACGGCCGTTAACCGTATCGGCGACCGCGTAGTCGCGGTAGAACACCGGCAATCGCGCCTGTGCCACGATCATGCCATACAGGGCCGAAATGGTGTCGCGCTGAGGCTTGCGGCGGAACAGAGAAAAGATCATGAGCCCGGGTGCCTGACGGCGGCGTTTGAGCCGCGGAATGGCGCCGGTTTAGTGGACGCGCCGCCGGATGCAAAGGCCCCTGATGCCGCCTGCCGGGCGCGTATTTTTGGTTATGCCGATTTCGAGGATGCCGATTTGATGACGAATGCCCGACCGACCCGCCTGCCCGACCGCCGCTTCGCCCGCGTGCTGGCCCTCGGCCTGACCCTGACGGCCCCGGTTTTGCTGGCCGGCTGCGGCAGCTTCGGCGAGACGCTGCAGCGCGGCTACGTGCTGCCTGAGGGCGCGCTCGAGCAAATCCCGATCGGGGCGACGCAGGAGCAGGTGCTGATCGTGCTCGGCACACCCTCGACCGTCGCCACCGTCAGCGGCGACGTGTTCTACTACATCTCGCAGAAGGCCGAGCGCAGCGCCGCCTTCCAGCCGCATGAGGTCACCGACCAGCGCGTCGTCGCCGTGTATTTCGACAAGAACCGCAAGGTCACGCGGCTTGCGAATTATGGCGTCAAGGACGGCAAGATCTTCGACTTCGTGTCGCAGACCACCGAAACCGGCGGCAACCAGCTCAATTATCTGCGCGGCGTCTTCAACGCCTTCAAGATGTTCTGAGGCGAGCCTCCCCTTCAAGCGCAACATCAAAAGCAAAAAGGCCCGCGCAAAACGCGGGCCTTTTCTCTTTGAGGACGTGGATGGCCGGGACAAGCCCGGCCATGACGTTGGTTTGGCTTAGTGCGCCAGGATCGCCAGCAGCAGCAGCGCCACGATGTTGGTGATCTTGATCGCCGGGTTCACGGCGGGGCCCGCCGTGTCCTTGTAGGGATCGCCGACGGTGTCGCCGGTGACCGACGCCTTGTGGGCCTCGCCACCCTTGAGGTGTTTGACGCCGTCCTTGTCCACGAAGCCGTCTTCGAACGACTTCTTGGCGTTGTCCCAAGCGCCGCCGCCCGAGGTCATCGAGATGGCGACGAACAGGCCGTTGACGATCACGCCGAGGAGCGAGGCGCCCAGGGCGGCGAAGGCGTTGGCCTTCGAGCCCGAGATCCACAGCACGCCGAAGTAAACGACGATCGGGGCCAGCACCGGGAGCAGCGACGGGATGATCATTTCCTTGATCGCCGCCCGGGTCAGCAGATCGACAGCGCGGGCATAGTCCGGACGCTGGGTGCCCTGCATGATGCCGGGCATGTCCTTGAACTGCCGGCGCACTTCTTCCACGACCGAACCGGCCGCACGGCCGACCGCGGTCATCGCGATGCCGCCGAACAGGTACGGGATGAGGCCGCCGAAGATGAGGCCCGCGACGACATAGGGATTCGACAGGTCGAACGAGACCGCGCCGATATCCTTGAAGTACGGGGCGCCCGACTTGGTGAACGCCGCGATGTCGTTGGTGTAGGCCGCGAACAGCACCAGCGCACCCAGACCGGCCGAACCGATGGCGTAGCCCTTGGTGACGGCCTTGGTGGTGTTGCCGACCGCGTCGAGCGCGTCGGTGTTGTGGCGCACTTCCTTGGGCAGGCCGGCCATTTCGGCAATGCCGCCGGCATTGTCGGTGACCGGGCCGAAGGCGTCGAGCGCGACGATGATGCCGGCGAGACCCAGCATCGTGGTGACCGCGATCGCCGTGCCGAACAGGCCGCCGAGCTGGAAGGTCACGATGATGCCGGCGACGATCACGAGGGCCGGCAGCGCCGTCGATTCAAGCGAGACCGCGAGGCCCTGAATGACGTTGGTGCCGTGACCCGTAACCGAGGCCTGCGCGATCGAGACGACCGGGCGCTTGCCCGTGCCGGTGTAGTACTCGGTGATCCAGACGATGAGACCGGTCACCACGAGGCCGAGAACGCCGCAGATGAACAGGTTCTTGCCGGTGATCGCGAGGCCGCCGACGGTGCCGATCTGGCCCCAGCCGATGGTGTAGTGCGTGGCAAGGGCAAGACCGCCGATCGACAGCACGCCGCCGGCGATGAGACCCTTGTACAGCGCGCCCATGATCGAGCCGTTCGGGCCGAGCTTGACGAAGAAGGTGCCGATGATCGAGGTCACGATGCAGGCGCCGCAGATCGCCAGCGGATACAGCATCGCCGAGCCCAGGACCGGCTGACCGACGAAGAAGATCGCCGCCAGAACCATGGTGGCGACCACGGTCACCGCATAGGTCTCGAACAGGTCGGCCGCCATGCCGGCGCAGTCGCCGACATTGTCGCCCACGTTGTCGGCGA
>OFIS01000105.1_pt1 | contig 102374 bp, 100 predicted proteins | sample 1775071 | NCBI WGS metagenome assembly OFIS01 (sample SAMN08195774, study PRJEB24354) | sludge metagenome | isolation source: sludge from phenol fed wastewater aerobic bioreactor C | place: India: Nagpur | collected 2016-09-17 | reverse complement strand
GACGGAAAGCGTCGCCGCGGGGTGTCGTTTTCTCTTGGCTACTTCTCTTTTGGACAAGCAAAAGAGAAGTAGCTCGGCCACCGGCAGGTGGACGAAACCGCTTTGTCGCTCGCGATAACGCGGAAGCAAGAACCCCCTCTCCCGGAGGGAGAGGGATTCACCAACCAGCACCTTCCCGAATGCGAGTCGCTCGGCTTCGTTGTTCAAGGCGAGAGCCTGTGGCGCTTGGAGCCTGCGAACTGGAACATCGAATATTCCGGACAGCAGTGAGCTTGACCAGCCTTCGGCTGTTGAAAAGCACCTCGCTGGGATGACGAGCAAAATCTGAGTGTCCCAAGGACCGGACTGAACGCTCGCCCAGCGCAGGCTGAATGTTTCCGCGCGCGGCTTGCGCAACGCGCCGGAACTCAGCCGTGCAGGCTGCGGAACTCGCGCGGCGTCATGCCCACGGTGGCCTTGAACTGGCGGGCGAACGCGCTCTGGTCGGTGAAGCCGCAGGCCAGGCCGATGTCGGCCACGCTGCCGGCGCCGCGCAGCAGGCGCATCGCCGCGTCGATGCGCAGCTTGGTCAGCGCCTGCTGCGGGGTGAGCTGGAACACGTTGCGGAAATGGCGCTCCAGCTGCGCTACCGAGACTTCGGCCAGCGCCGCCAGCTCGCCCACGCGCACGCCTTCGGCGTAGTGTTCCTGCAGGTATTCCATCGCACGCGCCAGCCGCGGGTAGGTCGGGTGGCGGCCGTCGGGATGGCGCAGGTCGCGCGAGATGCCGAGCACGCCGCACACCTCGCCGCGCTGGCGCTGCGGGTATTTGCAGGTGATGCACCAGCCCGGCGCGCGGTTGGGCAGCAGGTGCACTTCGAGCTGGTTCGCGATGGTCTCGCCGGCCAGCACGCGCCGGTCCTGCGCGGCGTAGGAGCTGCCCAGCGTGCGGGGAAACAGCTCGGCCACGCTGCGGCCGATCACCTCGTCGCGCCGTTTCAGCCGCAGACGGCGCACCAGGGTGAGATTGGCGTGCGTGTAGCGTCCGGCGCGATCCTTCACGAAGAACACCACGTCGGGCAGCGCGTCGAACAGCGTCTGCATGTCTTCGGCCGAAAGCTTCACGTCCACGCCAACCTCCACGCAGTTGCAGGGCGAAAGCGCACGCTAGCAAAGGCTTTTCGCCGCAACGGGAATTATGCCGTATTCCGCATGTCGAACCGGCAAGCCCACCTAGACGCGCAGGCGACGCAAGGCCGATCATGGCGGCATGCCTACCCTCCAGTTCATCGACTCGCACACCGGCGGCGAACCCACCCGCGCGATCCTCGGCGGCTTCCCCGATCTCGGCCCCGGCACGCTGGCGCAGCAGCGCCAGCGCTTCCGCGACGAGTTCGACGCCTGGCGCGCCGCGATCGCCTGCGAGCCGCGCGGCTCCGCCACCATGGTCGGCGCCCTGCTGCGCCCGCCGACCAGCGCCGGCGCGTGCACCGGGGTGATCTTCTTCAACAACGTGGGCTACCTCGGCATGTGCGGCCACGGCACCATCGGCGTGGTGCGCACGCTGGCGCACCTGGGCCGCATCGCGCCGGGGCATCACACCATCGACACGCCGGTAGGCACGGTGGGCGTGGATCTGCACGAGGACGGCCGCGTCTCCATCGACAACGTGGCGAGCTACCGCCATGCGGCCGGATTGCGCATCGAAGTGCCCGGCTACGGCAGCGTGCGCGGCGACGTCGCCTGGGGCGGCAACTGGTTCTTCATCACCGCCGACACGCCGCTGCCGCTGGACGTGCGCCGGCAGCGCGAACTCACCGCCTACACCGAGGCGATCCGCCACGCGCTGGAGGCGGCCGGCATCCGCGGCGCGGACGGCGCCGAGATCGACCACATCGAACTCAACGCCGCCTCGCCCACGCCGGGCGTGGACGCGCGCAACTTCGTGCTGTGCCCCGGCATGGCCTACGACCGCTCGCCCTGCGGCACCGGCACCAGCGCCAAGCTGGCCTGCCTCGCCGCCGACGGCAAGCTCGCGCCCGGCCAGCCGTGGCGGCAGGAGAGCATCCTCGGCAGCGTGTTCGAGGGCCGCTACACGCCCACCGACGGCGGCGTGCTGCCGCGCATCACCGGCAGCGCGCACATCGTCATGCAGGGCGAGCTGCTGATCGACGACGTGAACGACCCGTTCGCCTGGGGCAGCGGCGCGGAATGAGCGGCTACGACCTGATCGTCGCGGGCGCCGGCATCGTGGGCGCAGCGTGCGCCGACGAAGCGGCTGCAGCCGGCCTGCGCGTGGCGATCGTCGAGCCCGGCCCGATCGGCGGCGGCGCCACCGCCTGCGCGATGGGCCACCTGGTGGCGATGGACGACGATCCGGCCGAGCTCGCGCTGGCGCGGCTGTCGCTCGCGCGCTGGGAAGCTTTTGCCGATCTGCCGGAGGCGGAATTCAGCCGCTGCGGCACGCTGTGGGTGGCCGAGAACGCCGCGCAGGCCGCCGGCATCGCGGCGCGCGTGGCGCGCATCGACGCCTCCGGCGGCGAAGCGTATGCGCTGGACGCGCGCCAGCTGCGCGAGGTGGAACCGGCGCTGGCGCCGGACCTGTGCGCCGGCATGCTGGTGCCGCGCGAAGCGGTGGTCTATCCGCCGCGGATGGCGCAGCACCTCGTGCGCCGCGCCTGCGCGCGCGGCGCCGTGCTGCACCACGGCCGCCGCGTGCACCGGCTGGATGCGCACGGCGTCACCCTGGACGACGGCAGCGCGCTGCACGGCCCGGTGCTCATCGCCACCGGCTGCGCGCTGTCGCAGCTGGTGCCCGAACTGCCGCTGCGTCCGCGCAAGGGGCATCTGGTCATCACCGACCGCTACCCCGGCACGCTGCATCATCAAGTGCTGGAGCTGGGCTATGCCGACAGCGCGCACGGCAGCGACGGCAGCAGCGTGGCCTTCAACGTGCAGCCGCGCCCCACCGGCCAACTGCTGGTGGGCTCCTCGCGCGAGTTCGACGTGGACGACGCCACGGTTTCGCCGCCGATGCTGGCGCGCATGCTGCAGCGCGCGTTCCGCTTCCTGCCGGCGCTGCGCGAGCTGCAGGCGATCCGCGCCTGGACCGGCTTCCGCCCCGCCACGCCGGATGGTCGCCCCTACCTCGGCGCCGTGCCTGGCCGCGGGAACCTGTGGGTCGCCGCCGGCCACGAAGGCCTGGGCGTCACCACCGCGCCGGGCAGCGCGCAGTTGCTGCTGGATCTGATCCTGGGCCGCACGCCGGCGATCGACCCCGCGCCCTACGCGCCCTCGCGGGTGCTGGCATGAACGCACTGGCTACTGTGCAGTTGTTCGTGGACGGCCAGCCGGTGAGCGTGCCGGCCGGCGCCAGCGTGGCCGCCGCGGTGGCGCAGGTCGCGCCCGCGCATTTCCGCGATTCGGTGCACGGCACGCCGCGCGCGCCGCTGTGCGGCATGGGCGTGTGTTTCGAATGCCGCGTGCGCATCGACGGCCGCGCGCAGCTGCGCGCCTGCATGGTGCCGGCGCGCGAAGGCATGCAGGTGGCCACGCATGATTGAACGCTGCGACGTGGCGGTGATCGGCGCCGGACCGGCAGGGCTGGCCGCGGCGCACGCGGCGGCCGGCCACGGCGCGCGCGTGCTGCTGCTGGATGCGCAGCCGCGCCACGGCGGCCAGGTCTGGCGGCACGACGTGGTGCATGGCGCGCCGCGCGCCGCGCGCGACGCCATCGCCGCGCTGGATGGCCGGGTGGACTGGCGCGCGCAGCACCAGGTCGTCGCCGCCGACGGCCGCCGCCTGCTGACGGAAACGCCCGACGGCGCGGTGGAGATCGAAGCCGCGCAGCTCGTGCTCGCCACCGGCGCGCGCGAGCTGCTGCTGCCCTTCCCCGGCTGGACCCTGCCCGGCGTGACCGGCGCCGGCGGCCTGCAGGCGCTGGCCAAGCAGGGCTGGCCGCTGGCCGGCAAGCGCGTGCTGGTGGCCGGCAGCGGCCCGCTGCTGCTGGCCGCCGCGGCCACGCTGCGCAAGCACGGCGCCACCGTGCTCGGCATCCACGAACAGGCCTCCGCCGCCCGCCTCGCCGCGTTCGCCGCGCAGCTGTGGCGCTGGCCGGCGCGCGCGTGGCAGGCCGTGCGGCTGCGCGCCGCGCTGGCCGGCGTGCCCTACCGCAGCGGCAGCTTCGTGCAGCGCGCGTTCGGCGACACGCACCTGCAGGGCGTCGAGCTGCGCGACGCCAACGGCACGCAGCAAATTGCCTGCGACCACCTCGCCATCGGCTACGGCCTCGTGCCCAATATCGAACTGGCCGTGCTGCTCGGCTGCGCGCTCGACCACGGCGCCACGCATGCCCGCGTGCAGGCCGACGAGCTGCTGCGCACCAGCGTGCCCGGCGTGCTCGCCGCCGGCGAGGCGCTGGGCATCGCCGGGCTGGCCGCCGCGCGTATCGAAGGCGCGATCGCCGGCCATGTCGCCGGCGGCGACGAAGCGGCGGCGCGCGCGCTGTTGCCGGCGCGCGCGCGCGAACGCGCGTTCGCCACGCTGCTGGCGCGGCAGTTCGCGCTCGACCCGCGCCTGCGCACGCTGGCCGAGGCCGACACCGTGGTCTGCCGCTGCGAGGACGTGCCGCTGGCCGCGCTGGACGGCTGCAGCGACCCGCGCAGCGCACGCCTCGCCGCGCGCTGCGGCATGGGCGCCTGCCAGGGCCGCATCTGCGGCGCCGCCTTGGCCGAACTCGGCCGTTTCCCGCGCGGCGGCCTCGGCCGTCCGCCCTTGTTCCCCGCCCGGCTGGCCACGCTGGCCGCCGCCTCCCCTTCCACTCCGACTCGCGAGAACCAACCATGAGCAAGCCTTCCCTCTGGCGCGGCGTCATCCCCGCCATCACCACCCCGTTCGCCGCCGACGGCAGCGTCGACCACGCCTTCCTCGCCACGCATGCGCGCCAGTTGCTCGACGCCGGCTGCACCGGCATCGTGGCGCTGGGCTCGCTGGGCGAAGCAGCCACGCTGTCCTTCGACGAGAAGGTGGCGATCATGCGCACCCTGGTCGAGGCGGTGGGCACGCGCGCGCCGGTGATCCCCGGCATCGCCGCGCTCTCCACCGACGAGGGCGTGCGCCTCGCGCGCGAAGCCAAGGCCGCCGGTTGCGCCGGCCTGATGGTGCTGCCGCCCTACGTGTATTCCACCGACTGGCGCGAGATGGGCGCGCACGTGCGCGCGGTGATTACGGCCACCGACCTGCCCTGCCTGCTCTACAACAACCCGGTGGCGTACAAGACCGATTTCTCGCCCGAGCAGATCGCCCAGCTCGCCGCCGAGCATCCCAACGTGCAGGCGGTGAAGGAATCCTCCGGCGACGTGCGCCGCTTCGCCGCGCTGAAGTCGCTCTTGGGCGACCGGCTGGCACTGCTGGTGGGCATGGACGACGCCATCGTGGAAGGCGTCGCGATGGGCGCCACCGGCTGGATCGCCGGCCTGGTGAACGCCTACCCGCGCGAATCGGTGCAGTTGTTCGAGCAGGCGCGCGACGGCGGCTACGCGGCGGCGGCCGATCTGTACGCATGGTTCCTGCCGCTGCTGCGGCTGGACACGGTGCCGAAGTTCGTGCAGCTCATCAAACTGGTGCAGCAGGAAACCGGCATGGGCAGCGAGCGCGTGCGCGCGCCGCGGCTGGCGCTGGAAGGCGCCGAGCGCGAGGCCGCGCTGCGGGTGATCCGCACAGCCCACGCCAACCGCCCGGGCTGCTGAGATGGACGTGCAGCCGCTGCTGGTCGCCGGCGCCTGGCAGGCGCCGCGCGAGCCGAAGGGCCAGTACCGCGCCGTGGATCCCGCCACCGGCGAGGCGATCGGCCCGGCCTATCCGGTCTGCGGCGCCGCCGACGTGGAAGCGGCGCTGGCCGCCGCCAGCGCGGCCGCCGACGCGCTGGCCGACACGCCGCCGGCGCGCATCGCCGCCTTCCTCGACGCCTACGCACAGGCCGTCGACGACGACGCCGGCACGCTGGTGGCGCTGGCCCACGCCGAAACCGCGCTGCCCGCGGAAACGCGGCTGGCCAAGGTGGAACTGCCGCGCACCGCGCGCCAGCTGCGGCTGGCCGCGCAGGCGGTGCGCGACTATGCCTGGTGCGAGCCGGTGATCGACACCGCCGCCGGATTGCGTTCGCACTACGCGCCGCTGCACAAGCCGGTGGCGGTGTTCGGGCCGAACAATTTCCCGCTCGCGTTCAACGCGGTGGCCGGCAGCGATTTCGCCTCGGCCATCGCCGCACGCAATCCGGTGATCGCCAAGGCGCACCCTTCGCACCCGGCCACCTGCGAGCGCCTCGCGCAGCTCGCGCATCGCGCCGTGCTGGACACCGGCCTGCCCGCCGCCAGCGTGCAGATGCTGTACGGCTACGATCGCGCGCTGGGCCTGCGCCTGGCCGGCGACGCGCGGCTGGGCGCGATCGGCTTCACCGGCAGCCGCGCCGGCGGCATGGCGCTGAAGGCCGCCGCCGACGCGGCCGGCATCCCGGCCTACCTGGAGATGTCCAGCATCAACCCGGTGTTCCTGCTGCCCGGCGCGCTGGCCGAACGCGGCGCGGCGCTGGCGGAGGAGTTCTTCGTCTCCTGCACCGCCGGCAGCGGGCAGTTCTGCACCAACCCCGGCTTGCTGGTCGTGCCTGACGACGCAGACGGCGACGCCTTCGTGGCCGCAGCCGTGGCGCGCTTCAAGGCGGCGGCGCCGGGCGTGCTGTTCGCGCGCGGCGTGCAGGCGGGGCTGGAAGAGGCGGTGGAAGCGCTGCAAGGCTGGGGCGCCACCTGCCTGGTCGGCGGCAGCTCCGCGGGGCCGGGCTACCGCTTCCGCCCCACCTTGCTGCAAGTCGCCGCGCGCGGCTTCCTCAAGCATCCGGCCGAGCTGCAGCGCGAGGCCTTCGGCCCAGCCAGCCTCTTGGTGCGCACGCGCAGCGAGGACGAGATGCTGACGTTGATCGCGCATCTGGAAGGCAACCTCACCGGCACCGTGTACGCCGCCACCGATGGCCGCGACGATGCCGCGTTCGCGCGCATCGGCCGCGCGCTGCGCCCGCGCGTGGGCCGGCTGATCGCCAACCGCATGCCCACCGGCGTGGCGGTGAGCGCGGCGATGAACCACGGCGGCCCGTGGCCCAGCACCGGCCACCCCGGCTTCACCGCGGTGGGCATGCCGGCGGCGATCCGCCGCTTCGCCGCGCTGCACTGCTACGACCACGTGGCCGACGCGCTGCTGCCACCGGAACTGCGCGACCGCAACCCCGGCGGCGTCGCGCGCCAGGTGGACGGCCGGTGGCGCACGGACGACCTCGCACCGGGCGCCGCGGCATGAGCGGCACGCGCCAGATCGGCGGCCTCGGCCTTGCCGCGGCACGCGCCGCGCTGGCGCCGTGGCCCACGCGCGCCGCGCCGATCCACGCCGACGAATACCAGGCCCGCCTCGACCGTGCCCGCGCATTGATGCGCGACGCCGGCGCGGACGCGCTGCTGATCACCGCCGGCACCTCGCTGCGCTACTTCAGCGGCGTGCCGTGGGCGGCCAGCGAACGGCTGGTGGCGCTGCTGCTCACCGCAACGGGCCGGCCCATCGTGATCTGCCCCACGTTCGAAACCGGCTCGCTCGCCGCCGCGCTGCGCATCGACGCCGACGTGCGCGTGTGGGAGGAACACGAAAGCCCGTACGCACTGGTCGCCGCCGCGCTCGCCGAACGCCACGCGCACAGCCTCGCGCTCGACCCCGCCGCGCCGCACGTGGTGACGACGAAGCTGCGCGAGGCGCTGGGCGGCCAGCTGCCCGCCGACGCCAGCGCCATCGTCGACGGCTGCCGCAGGCGCAAGTCGCCGGCCGAGCTGGCGCTGATGCGGCAGGCCACCGCGATGACGCTGGCGGTGCACAAGCTCGCCGCGCGCGTGCTGCACGCCGGCATCGGCAACCGCGAACTGGTGCGCTTCATCGACGAGGCGCACCGCGCGCTGGGCGCCGACAACGGCTCCACCTTCTGCATCGTGCAGTTCGGCCAGGCCACCGCCTATCCGCACGGCCTGCCCGGCGAGCAGCACCTCGAAGACGACCAGCTGGTGCTGATCGACACCGGCTGCACGGTGGAGGGCTACCACTCCGACATCACCCGCTGCTACCCCTACGGCCGCGTGGACGGCGAGGTGGAACGCATCTGGGCGCTCGAACAAGCCGCCCAGCGCGCCGCGTTCGAAGCGGTGCGCCCCGGCGTGCGCTGCGAGGCGGTGGACGCCGCCGCGCGCGCGGTGGTGGAACGCGCCGGCCTCGGCCCCGACTACCGCCTGCCCGGCATCCCGCACCGCACCGGCCACGGCTGCGGCATGGCGATCCACGAGGCGCCCTACCTCGTGCGCGGCGACGCCACACCGCTCGCGCCCGGCATGTGCGCCAGCGACGAGCCGATGATCGTGGTGCCGGAACGTTTCGGCGTGCGGCTGGAGGATCATTTCCACGTTACCGACGATGGCGCAGCGTGGTTCACCGAACCCTCGCCCGCGATCGACCAGCCGTTTGCTTGAGCCCATGTCACGTCCCCGCGCCAACGAAACTTCCCGCCGCCTGCACGCCATCGCCGCGCGCGAGTGGACGTGGCGTCGGCGCGAGTTCGCCGGCGCCGACGCGGAGGACGACGACGCCCTGCCCGCCGACCACCTGCCGCGCGTCGACCCCGCCGCGCAGGCTGCGCGCGCACGGCGCTGGACCGACACGCTGGCGGCGCTGGGTCGCCTCGACGCCGGCGCGCTCGACGCCGAGGATCGCATCAACCTCGCCGTCTACCGCCACCAGGTCGAGAGCCTGCATGCGGACCAGCGCTTCCGCGCCTGGCAGATGCCGCTGACCAGCGACAGCGCGTTCTGGAGCGATTTGGGCTTCACCGCGCGCCGCCCGCTGCGCGACCTCGCCGACGCGGAGCGCTACCTCGGCCTGCTCGCCGACATCCCGCGCTACTTCGCCGAGCACATCGCGAACATGCGCGAAGGGCTGGCGCGCGGCTTCAGCGTGCCGCGCAGCTCGCTGGGCGGCTGCGCCGCATCCATCGCCGCCGTCGTGCGCGCGAACGACGAGGGCAACCTGCTGTTCACGCCGCTGCGCCAGCTGCCGCCGAACATCGCGCCCGCCGTGCAGGCGCGCCTGCGCGAAGCCGCGCTGCACACCATCCGCACGGCGGCGATTCCCGCCCATGCGCACCTGCTGGATTTCATGCAGCAGGAATACCTCCCGCACGCGCGCAGCACGCTCGCCGCCAGCGCGCTGCCCGACGGCGCGGACTACTACCGCGCGCAGATCCGCAAGTTCACCACGCTGGAGCGGTCGCCCGAGGCGATCCACGCGCTGGGCCGCGCCGAGGTGGAGAAGCTGCAAACGGAGATGCGCCACGCGATCCGCGACACCGGCTTCCAGGGCGACTTCGCCGCCTTCCAGCACTACCTGCGCACCGATCCGCGCTTCTACGCCAAGAGCGCCGACGAGCTGCTCAAGCAGGCGGCGTGGATCGCCAACCGCGCCACCGGCGCGCTCGATCGCTGCATCGGCCGCCTGCCGCGGCGGCGCTTCGAGATCATGCCGGTGCCGGACGAACTGGCGCCCAGCTACACCTACGGCCGCGGCGGCGCGGGCTACTACTTCGTCAACACCTGGAACCTGCCCGCGCGCCCGCTCTACGCGCTGGCCGCGCTGACCCTGCACGAAGCCGTGCCCGGCCACGCGCTGCAGATGCCGCTGGCCGCCGAGCGCGAGGACCTGCCGCCGTTCCGCCGCCACGCGCAGAACTCCGCCTACACCGAAGGCTGGGCGCTGTATGCGGAGCGCCTCGGCGTGGAGCTGGGCCTGTACGAAACGCCGTGGGACCGCTTCGGCTACCTCGGTTTCCAGATCTGGCGCGCCTGCCGGCTGGTGGTGGACACCGGCCTGCACCACTACGGCTGGAGCCGCGAACAGGCCTGCGCCTACCTGCGCGAGCACACCACGCTGGCCGAACACGAGATCGGCACCGAGGTGGACCGCTACGCCGCCTGGCCCGCGCAGGCGCTGTCCTACTACCTCGGCCAGATGGCCATCCTCGATGCGCGGGCGCGCGCCGAGCAGGCGCTGGGCGAACGCTTCGACCTGCGCGCCTTCCACGACGCCGTGCTCGCGCCGGGGGCGGTGCCGCTGCCGGTGCTGCAGCAGGCGATCGATCGCCTCATCGCCGGCGGCGGCCGCTCGCCGTGGGAGCCCGCCGCCGGCCGGACGCGTTGAGCGCCTACAATGCCGCTCCCCATCGGCACCACTCCGCACGCATGCACCCCGACGACGACGCCGCGCAACTGGTCCGCTTCATCCGCGACAAGATCCCGCTGGCGCGGGCGATGGATTTGGAACTGCTCGCCCACGACGACGGCCGGCTCGTGCTCGGCGCGCCGCTGGCGCCGAACGTCAACGACAAGGGCTGCGCGTTCGGCGGCAGCCTGGTCAGCCTGATGACGCTCGCCGGCTGGGGCCTGGTGGAACTGGCGTTGCGCGCCCGCGGCCACGACTGCGACGTGTTCGTGGGCGAATCCACCGTGCGCTACCTGCAGCCGGTGTGGGCGGATTTCCGCGCCGAGGCGCGGCTGGCCGAAGGCGCGGACTGGAACGCGTTCTTCGCCACCCTGCAGGCGCGCGGCAAGGCGCGCATCGAAGTGGCCTGCCACGTGCCCGGCACGGACGGCCAGCCCGCCGCCAGCCTGGGCGCCCGCTTCGTGGCCAAGCGCCGCGATTGAAGCGGCGCGCGCGCCGCCGCAGAATGGCGCGGATTCCCTGGGGACACATCGCATGCGCCGCCTCCCGCTTCCGCTCATCGCCGGCCTCGCCCTGCTGCTCGCCGGCTGCGCGCAGAACACCCGCAGCGACAGCCTGACCGCCACGCTCAACGCCTACGGCAGCGCGGTGCGCTGGAACGGCCTGCAGAGCGCGCTGCAGTTCGTCGATCCCAAGGTGCTCAAGGCGCATCCACCCAGCGAGCTCGACCTGGCGCGCTACCAGCAGGTCAACGTCACCGACTACGACGACGGCGCCGGCCCGGTGCCGCTGGGCGAGAACGAGGTGCAGCAGACCGTGCAGATCCGCTTCGTCAACATCCACACCCAGGCCGAGCGCAGCATCGTCGAGCGCCAGCTGTGGCGCTACGACGAGCAGGCCAAGCGCTGGTGGCTGGAAAGCGGCCTGCCGGACATCCGCCAGGACTGAACGCCGCCCGATGCCCGTATAATCGCCGGTTCGACCGTACCGGCGCGGCCGTCGCGCACCCTGGAACCGACATGCAAGATTTCCTGCACAAGCTGCCCCAGTTCATCGGCAACCACGCGGCGCTGGCCGCGCTGTTCGCGATCCTGCTGATCGCGCTGATCGTGGTGCAGCTCGGCCTGCTGTTCGGCAAGGTCAAGGAGCTGACGCCGGCCGGCCTGACCCAGCTGATCAACCGCGACAGCCCGCTCCTGATCGACCTCTCGGCGATCGCCGACTTCGAGAAGATGCACGTGCCCGGCGCGCGCCACGTGCTGATGAGCCAGTTCGACCCCGAGCACAAGGACCTGGCCAAGGCCAAGGAACTGCCGGTGGTGGTGATGGACAAGGACGGCCGCGGCAACTCGGCGAAAGCCGCGCAGCGGCTGGCCAAGGCCGGCTTCCAGAAGGTCTACACCCTGGGCGGCGGCGTGCTGTCCTGGCAGCAGGCGCAGTTGCCGGTGGCGAAGGGCAATCGGTAGAGCGAGGAGTGAGTGAAGAGGAGCGAGAAGTGAGAGAAAGCCGGCAGACTGAAGCTCTTTCTCACTCCTCACTCCTCTTCACTCGCTTCTCAAGGATGGATGCCCGCGCGGCTGGCGATGATCTGCGCCAGCACGTCCGGCGCGTAGTCGAACGAGTCGTAGTACAGCCGCTCTTCCGGCAGGCCCGCGGCCACGAAGCGGTGGCGCGCGATGTCGATCATCGCGGGCGGGCCGCTCATGTAGACGTCGTGGCCGGAAAGATCGGGATGGTCGGCCAGCACCGCCTCGTGCACCAGCCCGCGACGCCAGCGGTCCGCCGCCGATGACTCCGACAGCACGGCGTGGAAGCGCAGTTGCCGCGCCTGCCGCTGCCACCGCTCGATCTGCGGCAGCAGGTACAGATCCGCCGCGTGGCGCACGCCCCAGTACACCTCCATCGCGCGGCGCGTGCCCAGTTCGAGGAAGTGCTCGACGATCGCCTTCACCGGCGCGATGCCGGTGCCGCCGGCCACGAAGAGCATCGGCCGCTCCGAATCCTCGCGCGCCACGAAGGTGCCCAGCGGCCCCTCGATGCGCAGCGTGTCGCCCACCGCGAGGCCGTCGGCCACGCGCGAGGTGAAGCCGCCGCCGGCGACGTGGCGCACGTGCAGTTCGATCGTGCCGTCCGCCTGCGGCCCGTTCGCGATCGAGAACGGCCGGCGCCGCTGCTCGTCCAGCAGCACGTCGAGGTATTGCCCGGGCAGCCATTGCAGGCGCGGTTCGCCGACCGCGGGCAGCAGGTGCAGGCCGGTGACGTCGGGCGCGAGCAGGCGCTTCTCCGCCACGCGCACGCTGAGCCGGCGGCGCGCGATGTCCGCCACCGAGGGCACCTCGCGCGCCGCCAGCAGCAGGTCGCTGGCCGGCACCGCCTGGCACAGCAGCACGGCGTGGTGCGCGCGCTCGTCCGCGTCCAGCGCCAGCGGCGGATTGCGCGGATACTCGCAGCGCCCGGCCAGCAGGGTGGCCTTGCAGCTGCCGCAGACGCCGGCGCGGCACGAGTACGGCAAGGCGATGCCGGCGCGCTGCGCGGCCTCCAGCACGGTTTCGCCCGCGGCCACGTCGAAGCGACGGCCGGTGCTCTTCAGGGTGACGGTGTACACGCGCACATTGTCGCCGCGATGGCCGCCGGCCGACAATGCGCGCTTGCGCCACAGGAAAACCCCATGAGCATCTGGCAACAGGACACCGATCTCGCACGCATCAACGGCTGGGCCGCGAACACGATGATGGAGACACTGGGCATCCGCTACACCGAAATCGGCGAGGACTGGCTGCGCGGCACCATGCCGGTGGACCGCCGCACCCACCAGCCCTACGGCCTGCTGCACGGCGGCGCCTCGGTGGCGCTGGCCGAGACGATCGGCAGCACCGCGGCGATGCTCACGCTCGACCCGGCGAAGTTCCGCGTGGTGGGTTTGGAGATCAACGCGAACCACGTGCGCGGCGTGCGCGAAGGCACGGTCACCGGCACCGCCAGGGCGTTGCACCTGGGCCGCAGCACCCAGGTGTGGGAGATCCGCATCGAGGACGAGCGGCAGAAGCTGGTGTGCATGTCGCGGCTGACGATGGCGGTGGTGGCGGTGGAGGTTGGCTCATGACTCCCCTCTCCCCCAACGGCTTGCCGTTGGGGGAGAGGGCAGGGTGAGGGGGGCTTTTGATCTGGACAGTGGATCAGTGCAAGGAGCCTCCCCCTCACCCCAGCCCTCTCCCCCGAGCAAGCTCGGGGGAGAGGGAGCTTCAAGCTGCAAGGACACGCCATGCACGTGAGCGACCACCCCTACGCCCACCTCACCCCCGACCTCGTGCTCGACGCCGTGGCCGCCTGCGGCCTGTGGCCGGACGGCCGCCTGCTCGCGTTGAACAGCTACGAGAACCGCGTGTGGCAGGTGGGTCTCGAAGACGGGGCGCCGGTGGTCGCGAAGTTCTACCGCCCCGGGCGCTGGAGCGATGCGGCGATCCTGGAGGAACACGCGTTCGCGCAGGAGCTGGCCGCGGACGAGGTGCCGATAGTGGCGCCGCTGCTGTTCGGCGGCCGCAGCCTGCTGCGGCACGGCGGCTATCGCTATGCGCTGGCGCCGCGGCGCGGCGGCCGGGCGCCCACGCTGGAATCGCGCGAGCAACTGGAATGGCTGGGCCGCCTGCTCGCGCGCCTGCACACGGTCGGCGCGCGGCGGCCGTTCGCGCAGCGCGGCACGCTGGACCGCGCCACGCTGATCGCGCAGCCGATGCAGGCCGTGCTGGCCTCGTCGCTGCTGCCCGCGCACCTGCACGCCGCCTACCGCAACGCCGCGCTACGCGTGGATGCCGCGGTGGCCGCGCGCCTCGACGCCGTGGGTCCGCTGCGCAGCCTGCGCCTGCACGGCGACTGCCACCCCGGCAACATCCTGTGGACCGACACCGGTCCGCACTTCGTCGATCTCGACGATGCGCGCATGGGCCCGGCGGTGCAGGACCTGTGGATGCTCGCCGGCGACGACGCGGCGATGCGCGCGCTGCTGGACGGCTACACCCAGCTGCGCGACTTCGACCACGCGGAACTCGCGCTGGTGCCCGCGCTGCGCGCGATGCGCCAGCTGCACTACGCCGGCTGGATCGCCCAGCGCTGGCACGATCCCGCCTTTCCCGCCGCGTTCCCGTTCGCGGCCGAGGCGCGCTGGTGGGACGAGCACATCGCCGACCTGCATGAACTGGCCGAGGCGCTAGCCTGAGCCGGTCTTTCCCGCACCAGGGCGAACTGCCACACTCGCGCGCACGATTTCACGGAGCGAAACCATGAAACGATCCCGCACCGCCGCCCTGCTGCTGATGGGCAGCGCACCGCTGCTGCTGAGCGCCTGCGGCCGCGACGCCGACGCCACCCGCGAAGGCCTGTACACCTCGGTCCAATCCTGCGTGGCGGCCACCCACGACAGCGCCACCTGCCAGCAGGCGTTCGCCAAGGCCCAGCAGGACGCGGCCAGCAACGCGCCGCGTTTCGCCAACCGCGCGGAATGCGAGGCGAACTACGGCGCGGACAAGTGCACGGAGCGCAACGACGGCGGCGGCCATTCGTTCTTCGGGCCGATGATGACCGGCTTCTTCCTGTCGCAGATGCTGCGCAACGGCGCGGCCGCGAACGGCTTCAACAGCGCGCCGGCATTCCGCGACAACCGCGGCGACTGGCGCCGCCCGGACCCGAACGGCAGCACCGGCGGCGGCTACGCTGGCGGCGGCGTGTACCGCGGCGGCACCGGCAGCGCGATGGTGCCGGTCAGCGCCACGCCGGACCGCGCGGTGACGGTGAGCCGCGGCGGCTTCGGCGAATCCGCCAGCGGCCGCGGCTTCGGCGGCTGATGCGCCGCGTCGCCTGCGCCCCGCGCCCCGACTGGCGCGCCAAGGCCGCCACCTGCGGCTTCGGCTTCCACACCATCGACGACGCGCCGTACTGGGACGAGTCGGCGTACTACGCGTTCAGCCTGCGCGAGATCGAGCGCGACATCGAGGCGCCCACCGAAGAGCTGCATGCGATGGCGCTGGACATGGTCGAGCGCGTGCTCGCCAGCGAGGCACTGCTGCGCCGGCTGGCGATCCCCGAGGCGTACTGGGACTGGATCGCGCGCAGCTGGCGCGAACGCGCGCCGCACCTCTACGGGCGCATGGACTTCGCCTACGACGGCACCGGCCCGGCCAAACTCTACGAGCTCAACTACGACACGCCCACCTCGCTGTTCGAAGCGGCGTTCTTCCAGTGGCAGTGGCTGGAAGACCAGCTTGCGCGCAACGCACTGCCGGCCGGCGCCGACCAGTTCAACTCGATCCAGGAGTCGCTGGTGGAAGCGTTCGGCACGATCGCGCGCGGCATCGCGCGGCCGTTCCGTTTCGCCGCGATGCGCGATTCGACGGAAGACCGGGGCACCGTCGCCTACCTGCGCGACTGCGCGCTGCAGGCCGGCATCGACAGCGAGCTGCTGGCGATCGAGGACATCGGCCTCACCGCCGACGGCCGCTACACCGACCTCGACGACCGGGTGATCGGCTGCCTGTTCAAGCTGTACCCGCTGGAAGACCTGTTCCGCGAATCCTTCGGCCGCTACCTGCCGCGATCGGGCCTGCAGCTGATCGAGCCGCCGTGGAAGGCGATCCTCAGCAACAAGGGCATCCTGCCGCTGCTGTGGGAAACGCACGCCGGCCACCCCAACCTGCTGCCGGCCACGTTCGACGACGGCGGCGCGCTGCCGCCGGGCTGGGTGCGCAAGCCGCTGCACTCGCGCGAGGGCGCGAACATCGCGATGCACCTGCCCGACGGCCGCGAGCTCGCCACCGGCGGACCCTACGACGGCCCGTGCATCCGCCAGGCCTGCCAGCCGCTCACCGCCTTCGACGGCCACTACCCGCTGGTCGGCAGCTGGGTGGTGGGCGACCGTGCCTGCGGCATGGGCCTGCGCGAAGACGCCACGCCGATCACGAAGGACAGTGCGCGCTTCGTGCCGCACGCCATCGTGGCGGAAGCGCGCGGCGTGTTGATCGCGTAAGCTGCACGCCTTTGCCTGCGAGACAAGCGCGTGCGCCAGATCCTGTTCCGCCTGATCGGCATCCTCGAAGTGGCCGGCGGCGGCTACGGCATGATCCAGATGCTGTATCGCCTGCTGCCGTTCCGCGCGCACGAGGGCGTGCTCGCGCTGATCGGCCTCGCCCTGTACGCCTTCGTGCTGGTCGCCGGCGTGCTGCTGCTGGAGAACAGCGAGCGCGGCGTGCGCTGGTCGGGCTGGGCGCAGCTGCTGCAGCTGCCGCTGATCGCCACGCCGGTGTTCAGCTGGGCGCTGCACTGCGGCGGCTACGTCAACGTGTTCGCCACCCTGCACCTGCCGCCGCACCTGGAACTGACCGCGCACTTCGGCAGCCAGGCCTTCGTGCTAGCCGTGGGCGGCCCCGCCGCGTCGCATCTGGGCATCAACCTGCTGGCGCTGCTGTCGTGGCTGGCGTTGAAGCTGCGTTGAGCGCGTAGGAAAGATCAACCGAACACGATGCTGGCGATCGCGCCGTTGGCGTCGCTGCGCGGGCGCATCGACACCTCCCAGCCGTACAGCTCGCACAGCCGGCGCACGATGGCGAGGCCCAGGCCCGCGCCGCTGCCGCCCGCGCCTTCGCCGCGCACGCCGCGCTGGAACAGGCGTTCGGCGTCTTCCGGCTTGATGCCGGGGCCGGTGTCGATCACCTCGATGCGGCCCTGCCCCACTTCGACGCGCACGCTGCCTTCGAGCGTGTACTTGATCGCGTTGCCGATCAGGTTGGTCAGCGCCACCGACAGCACCGAGGCCGGCGCGTTGACGCTGAGCGGCTCGTGCGCCGCCAGCTCGATCTCGATCGGCTTGCCGCGCACCTGCGGACGCTGGCTCTCGATCACGTCGGCGGCGACCTTGGCCACCTCGGTGGTCTCGCCGCGGGTGGGGCCGCGCCGCTCGGCGCGCGACAGCAGCAGCAGCGCCTCGATCAGCTCGGTGGCCTGGCGCGAGGCGCGCTCGATGCGCTTCAGGCGTTCGCGCAGCTTGTCGGTGAGGTCGGGCGAGCCCTGCAGCAGCTCGGTGGTGCTGGCGATCACCGCCAGCGGCGTGCGCAGCTCGTGGCTCACGTCGGAGTTGAACTCGCGGTCGCGCTCCACCATCGCGGTGAGCCGCGCGGAGTATTCGTCCAGCGCCTGCGCCAGCTCGCCCACCTCGTCGTCGGCGAAATGCGGCGCCAGCGGCTCGGCCTTGCCGGCCTTGCGGAAGTCGCGCAGGCGGTTCGCGAGCTGGGTCACCGGCTTCAGCACCTTGCGCGACAGCCACAGGCCGATCGCCAACGAGAGCAGGCTGAAGATCAGCACCACCGCGATCAGAGAAGTGACCAGCTGGCGTTTGCCCAGCTCCTCGCGGCTGACGTCGTAGCGCACGAAGCCGATGATGCCGTCCTTGCGCCGCACCGCCAGCTTGTAATGGCGCGGGCGGCCCTGGGCGTCGACGTCATGCAGGTCGTACACGCCGGTGGCGAGGTTCTGCCAGGTCAGCGGCGCCTTGTAGATGGTGCGGTCGCTCCACATCCAGGCTTCGATCAGCTCGGAAGCGGACGGCTGATCCGGATGCGCGATCACCTTGTCGACCGCCTGGTCGACGTCGTGCTGCAACGCCGACACCACCAGCTGGTCTTCCACCTTGGCGCGCACGTACAGCGAAGCCACGGCAAACAACACGCTGAGGCCGATGCCGAACAGCGCGAAGGAAAGAACGAGACGGAAACGGAGCTTACGCCTGGACTGCATCCGGCTCGACCATCCGGTAGCCGATGCCGTGCCGCGTGTGGATCAGCGGCTTGTCGAAGGGCTTGTCGATCGCCGCGCGCAGGCCGTGGATGTGCACGCGCAGCGAGTCGGAATCGGGCAGCTCCTCGCCCCACACCTTCTGCTCCAGGTCCTGCCGCGTCACCACCGAGGGGCTGGCTTCCATCAGCGCCTGCAGCAGCTTGAGGCCGATCGGGTTCAGCTGGATCGACTTGCCCGCGCGGCTCACCGTGAGCGTGTCGAGGTTGTAGGTGAGGTCGGCCACCTTGAGCACGCGGCTCTGCGGGCCCTTGCCGCGGCGCGCCAGCACTTCCAGCCGCGCGGACAACTCCTGCAGCGCGAACGGCTTGGTCATGTAGTCGTCGGCGCCGGACTCGAAACCGGTGAGCTTCTGCTCCAGCGCGTCGCGCGCGGTGAGCATCAGGATCGGCGTCTGCTTGTGCGCCTCATGGCGCAGCTTCTTCGCCACCTCGAGACCGTCCATGCCGGGCAGGGTGAGGTCGAGCACGATCACGTCGAAGTCGTGCACCACCGCCAGGTGCAGGCCGGTGACGCCGTCGCCGGCGAAATCCACCACATGGCCGCGATCTTCCAGGTAGTCGCCGATGTTGGTCGCGATGTCGCTGTTGTCTTCGATCACCAGTACGCGCATGCGCCGCTCCGCGATGCCGCCGGCGACATGGGCCGGCCCCGGCCGCAAGCTTAACATTCGCGGCCCGCGAAACTCGCGGCAAACCGGCTCCGGCCTGAACGCAACCCAAGAAAAAACCCGGATGCGCCGGCTGGTCGCCACCGCATCCGGGTACAGGCTCGTCCCGTTACCGCCATCCACCGTCGTCGAGCCTCGCGGCGCGCTTCGGGCAAATCGACAGCGGCATCGTTTATAGAAGCTCGCGGGTTACGACCGGGTTAACCCCGGTGCGCGGCGTTCATGTCGCGTTCGCCCTGCCGCGCCGCACGGTGCGTTGCGTCTCGCCCACCTGCGCCTGCAGCAGTTCGATGATCGCGCCGGCCACGTCCACGCCAGTCGCCGCCTCGATGCCTTCCAGCCCCGGCGAGGCGTTCACTTCCAGCACCAGCGGGCCGCGATCGGAGCGCAGCAGGTCGACGCCGGCCACGCCCAGGCCCAGCGCCTCGGCGGCGCGCACGGCGATGCGCTTCTCCGCCACGCTCAGTTTCACCGCCGCCGCGCTGCCGCCGCGGTGCAGGTTGGCGCGGAAGTCGCCCGCGCTCGCCTCGCGCTGCATCGCCGCCACCACCTTGCCGCCGACCACGAAGCAGCGCAGGTCGCAGCCCTTCGCCTCGGCGATGAACTCCTGCACCAGGAAGTTCGCGTACAGGCCGCGGAACGCCTCGATCACGCTCTGCGAGGCGCTGCGTTTTTCCGCGAGCACCACGCCGTTGCCCTGGCTGCCCTCGTTGAGCTTGATCACGTGCGGCGGCTCGCCGAGCATCGCGAGCAGATCCTCGGTGTCGTCGGGGTTGTCGCCGAACACGGTGGCCGGCATCGCGATGCCCTGCGCGGCGAGGATCTGCAGGCTGCGCAGCTTGTCGCGCGCGCGCAGCACCGCGTCGGAGGAGTTCGGCGTGTACACGCCCATCATCTCCAGCTGGCGCAGCACCGCGGTGCCGTAGAACGTGCTCTGCGTGCCGATGCGCGGGATCGCCGCGTCGATGCCCTGCACCGGTTTGCCCTTGTAGCGCATCGCCACGCTGCCCGGCGCGATGCGCACGTAGCAGCGCAGCGGGTCGAGCACGCGCACCACGTGGCCGCGCGCGCGCGCCGCGTCCACCAGCCGCTGGGTCGAGTACAGCCGCGCGTTGCGCGAGAGGATGGCGATCTTCATGGATGGTCCGGGGCCGCCAACGGCAGCCGGGGCTGGGTGTAGGCGCGCGCGGGGTCGACCGCGAAGCGCCCATGCAGGGCGCTGCGGCCGAGCAGCATGGGAAACAGCATGTGGCGCCGGTCGGTCAGGTTGATGTCGGCCTCGAAGCGCCGCCCGGCCAGCAGGATCTCGCTGCGGATGAACCAGCGCTCGGTGCGGTGGCCGCCGGTGTCGGTGACCACGCGCCGGTCCAGCGCGCGCGCCTCGCAGCGCACCGCGTCCGCCGGGCGCCGCCCGGCGCGCACGGTGAAGCGCAGCCACACCGCGCCGTCGCGCAGGAAGCTGTCCAGCGTTTCCACGTGCAAGGCGCTGCTGCGCGCGCCGGTGTCGAGCTTGGCCTTGAGCTGCACGATGCCCAGCTGCGGCAAGGCCAGCCGTTCGCGCCAACCCAGCACGAGGGGACACGGCACGAGCGGACTCGGAGTGATCGGATCCGTCATCGGTATCGGCGCGCTCGCGGGGGAAGGCGATGCTGATGGAGCGGGTGAAGGGAATCGAACCCTCGTCAGCAGCTTGGGAAGCTGCAGCTCTACCATTGAGCTACACCCGCATCGGCCCGCGGATGGTAACCCGGGACACGGCGCGGTGGGAATCGCCGCGCGGGCGGCCGGGCATGAACCGTGGCCGGCTGCTGCATATCCGCCGGCTGAACCGTGGTCGCGGCCGCCGCGAAAACTAAGCCGGCCCTAATCCCGGCCATGCGCATAATCGGCTCGTCAATGCACGTTGCGCAGCGTGCCTTGGGGCGGCAGCCGCCGTCGCTTGCGTTGCGCCTGGACCGGGAGACTCCGATGCGTGTAACTGCTGCCCTGCTTGCTTCGTGGCGCCACGGCTGGCGCGCGCTGGCCGTGCTGTCGCTGTGCGCCGCGGCCGCGCTGGCCCAGGCGCAATCCGCCGGCGACGACAGCGCGCCGCCGGATCGCGTGGCGCGCCTGTCCTACATCGCCGGCGACCTCGGCTTTCTGCCCGCCGGCAGCCAGGACTGGGCCAGCGCCGACCTCAACCGGCCGCTGACCACCGGCGACCGCCTCTCCACCGGCGACGGCGCGCGCGCCGAGCTGGAGCTGGGCGGCGGCGTGCTGCGCATGGCCGGCGGCACCGATTTCGGCCTGCTCAACCTCAACGACAACCTCGCCCAGGTCGAACTGACCCGGGGCACGCTGAACCTCAGCGTGCGCCACCTCGACCAGGGCCAGAGCTACGAGATCGACACGCCCACGCTGGCGCTGGTGGTGAGCCACCCCGGCACCTTCCGCGTGGACGTGGACAACGGCGGCAGCGGCACCCGCGTCACCGTGTTCGCAGGCCAGGCCTCGGTCTATGGCGAGAACAACGCCCAGCACGACGTGTTCCAGGGCCGCAGCTACCAGTTCGACGACGCCTCGCTGGGCGCGCTGATGGTCACCGACATCGGCCGCGGCGACGCCTTCGACGCGTGGAGCAGCGAGCGCGACCAGCGCTACGCGCGATCGCAGACGCGCCGCTACGTGTCCGACGACGTGGTGGGCTACCAGGACCTCGACCAGTACGGCAGCTGGCAGAGCAGCCCCGACTACGGCGCGGTGTGGTACCCCAGCCAGGTGCCGGTGGGCTGGGCGCCGTACCGCGACGGCCACTGGGCGTACATCGCGCCGTGGGGCTGGACCTGGGTGGACGACTCGCCGTGGGGCTTCGCGCCCTACCACTACGGCCGCTGGGCCTGGATCGGCGGCGCCTGGGGCTGGATCCCCGGGCCGGTGGTGGCGCGCCCGGTGTATGCGCCGGCGCTGGTGGCCTTCGTGGGCGGCGGCGGCTGGAGCGTGTCGATCGGCATCGGCGGCGGCATGCCGGTGGGCTGGTTCCCGCTCGGCCCGGGCGAGGTCTACAACCCGTGGTATCGCTGCGACCGCGACTACTACCGCCGCGTCAACGTCACCAACATCTACGTGCACAACACCTACAACCGCACCACGATCATCAACAACATCAACAACCAGTACAACGACTACCGCGCAGGACGCGCGCCGCGCAACCTGCGCTACGCGAACCGCGAGGCGCCGCGCGGCTTCACCGCGATGCCGGGCAGGGCCTTCGCCGGCGGCCAGCGCGTGCAGCGCGACCTGCTGCGCGTCGACCCGCACCAGCTCGCCGCCGCGCCGGTGCTGGCTCACGGCGTGACCGCGCTGCAACCCACGACGCGCGCCGTGGCGCCGCCGCGCAATTTCCGCGGCAACGCCCTGCCCACCGCCGACTTCCGCCGCAACGTGGTGGCGCGCACGCCGCCGCCGGCCACGCTGCCGACGGTGCGCCCGGCCGCGCTGCATGCGAATGAACCGGCCGCGCGCCCGGAACGCGCGCCGTTCGCCAACGTGCGCGTGCTGAACAGCCGCGGCATGCCGCGCCCGGTCGCCGCCGCGCAGGCCGAGGCGGATCGCGCCGCCCCGGCGCAGCCGCGCCCGCTGCCCGGCGCGGAACGCAACTTCCGCGCCGACCAGCCGCGCGGCGCCACTACGCCGGCCAACCTGCCGAACCCGCGCCGGATGGAGCAGGCGCCGATGGAAGCGGGCACGCTGCCTTCGGCGCGCTACGCCCATCCGGGCGCGGGCGAACGCACGCTGCCGCCCGCTGCGGAACGCAACTTCCGCACCGAGCAACCGCGCGGCGCCACCGCGCCGACCAACCTGCCGAACCCGCGCCGGATGGAACAGGCGCCGATGGATGCGGGCACGTTGCCATCGGCGCGCTACGCCCATCCGGGCGCGGGCGAACGCACGCTGTCCGCGGTCGAGCCGATCCGCCGCGCGATGCCGACCGAATCGCGCCAGGCGCCGCGGCCGGGCGTGAGCTACATCGCCGGCCCGGAACAGCCGCGCCCGCAGCCGAACGAGCGCAACGAACGCCCGGCCGGCACGCTGCCGCAACCGCCGCGCTTCGAGCGCGCGCCGCAAGCCGCCGCACCGGCCGCGCGTCCCGCGCCGGCCTACGTGCCGCCGCGCGAGCAGACCTACCAGCCGCCGCGCGTGGAATCGATGCGCCAGCCCGAGCCGCCACGCTTCGAACGCCCGGCCTATCAACCGCCGCGCGAGGAACTCATGCGCCAGGCCGAGCCGCGCTTCGAACGTCCGGCCTACCAGCCGCCGCGCGAATACCCCCGGCCGTCCTACCAGCCGCAGCCGCGCTTCGAGCCGCCGCAACCACACTACGAGGCGCCCCGCCCCGCCGCGCAGCCGCAGCAGCACGCGGAGCCGCCGCGCAAGGCGCCGCCTCGCAAGGATGAGCAGCAACAGCATTGAGGTAGGCAGCGTGCCGCCGGCGCCGCGATCCGGTGCCGACGGCTACAATGGCCGCATGCAGATCACGCTCAACGGCCAGCCGCGCGATTGCGCTCCCGCCACCACCATCGCCCAGCTGCTGGAAACGGCCGGCTACGGCGGCCGGCGCGTGGCGGTGGAGCTGAACCGCGAGATCGTGCCGCGCAGCCAGCACGCCAGCCGTGCGCTCGCCGACGGCGACCGGGTCGAGATCGTCCACGCCATCGGCGGCGGCTGATCCGCTGCCCCACTCGCACCCCGCGGTGCCGCACCGCTGAAGACCCTCCCATGAACTTCAAGACCCTCGACGTCGCCGATCCGCTGGTCATCGCAGGCACCAGCTACGCCTCGCGCCTGCTCACCGGCACCGGCAAGTACAAGGATTTCGACGAGACGCGCGCCGCCTCGCAGGCCGCCGGCGCGGAGATCGTCACGGTGGCGATCCGCCGCGTGAACATCGGCCAGGACGCGCACGCGCCCAGCCTGCTCGACGCGCTGCCGCCGAGCGAGTTCACCCTGCTGCCGAACACCGCCGGCTGCTACAACGCGGTGGACGCGGTGCGCACCTGCAAGCTCGCGCGCGAGCTGCTGGACGGCCACAAGCTGGTGAAGCTGGAAGTGCTGGGCGACCAGAAGACCCTGTTCCCCGACGTGGTGGAAACGCTGAAGGCCGCCGAGGAACTCGTCGCCGACGGCTTCGACGTGATGGTCTACACCTCCGACGACCCGATCCTGGCGAAGAAGCTGGAGCAGATCGGCTGCGTGGCGGTGATGCCGCTGGCCGCGCCGATCGGCTCGGGGCTGGGCATCCAGAACCGCTACAACCTGCTGGAAATCGTGGAGAACGCGAAGGTGCCGATCATCGTCGACGCCGGCGTGGGCACCGCCTCCGACGCCGCGGTGGCGATGGAACTGGGCTGCGACGGCGTGCTGATGAACACCGCCATCGCCGGCGCGAAGCACCCGGTGCTGATGGCGCACGCGATGAAGCTGGCGATCCAGGCCGGCCGCGCCGCGTTCAAGGCCGGCCGCATCCCGCGCAAGCGCTACGCCTCGGCCTCCAGCCCGCTCGACGGCACGATCGGCTGACCCGACTTTCTCCCCTCTCCCATTGGGAGAGGGGCTGGGAGTGAGGGTACGGGCGAAGCGACAAAGCATCGACCTTCCGTGCAAGCTTCCATCCACTCGCTCCGCCCGTACCCTCACCCGCCTGCCGGCACCCTCTCCCGGCGGGAGAGGGAATCCACCAGACGCCCTTGTCCGACATGACCGACACCACTCCCCCCGAACACCTGCGCCGCATCCGCAGCTTCGTGCTGCGCGAGGGCCGCATGACGCCGGCGCAGCAGCGCGCCTTCGACGAACACTGGTCGCGCTTTGGGCTCGACTACACCGGCCGCGTGCAGGACTACGCCGCGCGCTTCGGCCGCGCCGCGCCGCTGGTGCTGGAGATCGGCTTCGGCAACGGCGAGGCGCTGGCCTGGGCCAGCGAACACGACCCGGCGCGCGACTACCTCGGCATCGAGGTGCACGGCCCCGGCGTGGGCCGGCTGATGAACGCGCTGGCCGCGCGCGACGCGCGCAACGTGCGCCTGTACAAGCACGACGCGGTGGAAGTGCTGGAGCACGAGATCGCGCCGGGCACGCTGGCCGAAGCGCGCATCTGGTTCCCCGACCCCTGGCACAAGAAGCGCCACAACAAGCGCCGCATCGTCCAGCCGGAATTCGTCGCCCTGCTCGCCTCGCGCATGGCGCCCGGCGGCCTGCTGCACCTGGCCACCGACTGGCAGCCCTACGCCGAGCACATGCTGGAAACGATGGAAGCCGCACCCGGCTGGCGCAACGCCGTCGCGCCCGGCCAGTACGCCGAGAAACCGGACTGGCGCATCGAGACCCACTTCGAGCGGCGCGGGCTGAAGCTGGGGCATGGGGTGTGGGATCTGCTGTACCAGCGCCAATGAAGTGACGGAACGACGCGCGCCGCCCTGCTCCCTCTCCCCCGAGCAAGCTCGGGGGAGAGGGCTGGGGTGAGGGGGTTGCTTCTGCTCCTGGCGCACGCAACGCCGAAAGCCCCCCTCTCCCTACCCTCTCCCCCAAGCGCAGCTTGGGGGAGAGGGGAATACTCGCGAGGCTGCGCTTCAAGGAAGTGAAACGACAACGCGCATGGCTCTTGATTCACCAGCCCTTGCATCGCGCCGCTTATACTTGCGCGAACCTGCCAGGGACGAGCGCCGCAGCGTGAATTCGCCACTGCCACTCCGCATCCATCCACCTCAGACACCCTGCCGGGAAGCGCGCTAGTGCCGCTCACGCTCACCCCCGAAATGATCCTGGTGCTCGGGCTGGTGGGCTTCACCATGCTGATGCTGGTGCTGGAGTGGATCCGCGCCGACATGGTGGCGCTGCTGGTGGTGGTGGTGATCGGCCTCACCGGGCTGATTCCCTCCGACCGCGTGTTCAACGGCTTCGCCGGCAACGCGGTGATCGCGATCATCGCGATCATGATCATGGGCGAGGGGCTGGACCGCGCCGGCGTGCTCAACCTCACCGCGCAGATGGTGATGCGCTTGGCCAAGGGGATGGAGTCGCGCCTGGGCCTGGTCATCAACATCATGGCCAGCCTGTTCTCCGCGGTGATCCCCAGCCAGGCGCTGGCCGCGCTGATGATCCCGGTGTCCAGCCGCCTGTCCGCGCGCACCGGCGTGCCGCTCTCGCGCCTGCTGCTGCCGATGGCGTTCTGCATCCTCACCGGCACCAACACCACGCTGATCGCGAACTCGCCGCTGATCGTGCTGAACGACCTGATCGCCAGCGCGAACGCGAACCTCCTGCCCGGCGCGCACACGATCCCGAAGTTCGGCCTGTTCAGCGTGACCCCGGCCGGCCTCGCGCTGGCCGCGGTGGGCATCGGCTACTTCTACTTCTTCGGCCGCAAGCTGCTGCCCGGGCACGAGGACGAGCGGCTGAAGGTGACGCCCGGTCGCACCGAGAGCTACTTCGCCGACACCTACGGCATCGTGGGCGAGACCGCCGAGCTCACCGTCACCGCCGAGAGCCCGCTGGTGGGCATGAGCATCGGCGAGGCCGAGCTGCTGCACGACGCGCCGCTGATCCTCGCGATCAAGAGCGGCAACGAGGCGCGCATGGCGCCGCCCGCCGACCTCGTGATCTGGGTGGGCTCGGTGCTCGGCGTGCTGGGGCCGCGCGAGCAGATCAACCGCTTCGCCAACAACCAGCTGTGCCGGCCGTCGCCCCGCATGCGCCAGCTGACCGAGCTGTTCAATCCCACCCGCGCGGGCATTTCCGAGGTGGTGATCCCGCCGGTGTCGCGCTTCATCAAGCACACCGTGGGCGAGCTGCGCCTGCGCAAGCGCTTCGGCATCTCGGTGCTGGCGGTGAACCGCGGCGACCAGGTGCTGCGCGACGACGTGCGCAGCGTGACGCTGCGCGCGGGCGACACCGTGGTGGTGCACAGCAACTGGCGCGACCTCTCGCTGGCGGCGGAAGAGCGCGACCTGGTGGTGGTCACCGACATCCCGAAGGAGGAGCAGCGCCCCGGCAAGATCTGGCAGGCGGTGGGCTTCTTCGTGCTGGCCAAGTGCCTCGCGCTGTTCACCAACCTCGATCTCTCCGTGGCGATGATGACCGGCGCGATCGGCATGCTGCTCAGCGGCGTGCTGAACATGGACGAGGCGTACAAGGCGGTGAACTGGAAAACCATCTTCGTCACCGCCTGCCTGATCCCGCTGGGCTGGTCGATGGACGCCACCGGCACCGCCGCGTGGCTCGCGCAATACGTGCTGCACTACCTCGGCCACGCCTCGCCGTGGGTGCTGCAGGCCACGCTGGCCGTGCTCACCCTGCTGTTCTCGCAGGTGATGAGCAACGTGGGCGCCACCGTGATGATGGTGCCGATCGCGATCTCGGTGGCGGTGGCCACCGGCGGCAACCCTTCCGCCTACGCGCTGATCGTGGCGGTGTCCTCGTCCAACACCTTCCTGCTCAGCTCCGGCCACCCCGCGCTGATGATGGTCACCGGCCCCGGCGGCTACAAAGGCAAGGATTTCCTGCGCGTGGGCGCGCCGCTGACCCTGGCGATGCTGATCGTCACCCTGGTGACGATCAACCTGCTGTTCCGCTGAATCGGGAGTGCTCCTTCCCCTGCGTGCAGGGTGGGGGGCTTCGGCTTGGCGGGGAGACGGCTACATGCGTCTGCGCGATCCGACGATGATGAGGCCGCTCAAACACGCAGATCGTCCGCGCCGTACACTTGGCGCAAGGCATCGATCAGGGCGCGTTCCTTCGGCTCCAGCAACTCCGGCTGCAGATGCCGCCAGTTGCGCTGGTACAAACCCAGCGCCTCGCGCGGGGACACGGCCTGGGTCGCATCGCCGACTTGCCATGCAAGACGGCGCAGTTGCGGGTAATCGTCCAGGCGAATATGCAGTGGCAGCCCGACCTCGAAGGGGTACGTTGTGACCGGCAATGCCTCGTCCGTCGCCTGCAGTTGCGGTTTCATGCCCAGTACCCGCGCGGCGGCGAGCAGGGAACCCAAGGCGACCGTGGCTTCGCCCTTTTCCAGCCGGTGCCACGTGACGCGAGAAATGCGCGCAGCATCCGCCGCCGCCGCCATGCTGATACCCAACGCCTTGCGCCGCGCCCGCAGAGCCAGCCCCAGCGTCGCGGCCATATCCGTGGCTTGGTCCGGCCGGGGACCATCGATGGCATGCGGCATGGTCGCACTCCTCAAACGTTTCTCAAAATATACAAAATTGATGGCTTGTCAATTATAAGAAACATTTTTCTCGTCGAAGGCCTGCTCGGCATCGAGCCTCAGCCGGAAATGGTCCGCCCTGTGCGCAATGACCCTGGTGACGATCAACCTGCTGTTCTGCTGAGCAATGCATGAAAAGCTGACCCTTGATGAAGGGTGGTCGATGATCAGGGAAGCACCTTGACCGCGTACCACAATTGGTACAGCATGCACTCATGGCCTCACCGCCGACCTTGATCCTTGACGTTCGCTTCTACGCCACCAAGACGGGCACCGAGCCAGTGCGTGACTGGCTGCGCACCTTGCCCCATGACATCCGCAAGATCATTGGCGAGGACATCAAGACGGTTCAGCTCGGCTGGCCCATCGGCATGCCGTTGGTGCGAAATCTGGAGCCAGGATTGTGGGAAGTTCGCATCACCCTTCCCGATGGAATCGCCCGTGTGCTGTTCACGACGGATGGCCCGGTCATGGTGCTGGTGCATGGATTCATCAAGAAAACACGGCAGACCCCACAGCAAGACCTTGAACTTGCCCGCAAGCGTATGAAAGAGGTGCGTCATGGCTAAGAAGAACGCTCATATCGGCAGCAGCCTCGATGATTTCCTGGCTGAAGACGGCCGGCTCGAGGACGCAACCGCCGTAGCCATCAAGCGTGTGATCGCGTGGCAATTCGAGCAGGCAATGAAGCAATCCGGCATCAGCAAGACCACCATGGCCGAACGCATGCACACCAGCCGCGCCGCGCTTGGTCGCCTTCTGGATGAGAACGATACCGGCCTCACGCTGGATACGCTCAGCCGTGGCGCCCAAGCCTTGGGCTACCGCATCAAGGTCGAGCTGGTTGCCGCCTGATCCGACACGGCCAACATCCTTGGTGAAGCGCGATGGTGTACTGCGCAGGTTGCACTGCACAGCGTGCAGAAATGCACGACACGGACGCTCGACTCGAATCCCCAAAACGCCTCTGCATACCCCCGAAATTCGCCCACCGATCGCCCGTCACAGCAGGCGGACGGATTGACCCTGCGCGGTCAGCGCATTGACGGCCTTCTTGTCGAACGAGACGAACGTCTCGCCGCCGAGCCATTGGCCTTCGAACGCGATCACGCCATCGGCGAAGTCGCCACCGGCTTCAAGTACGGCCAGGCCCGCTTCAGCCGCTGGCCGGTTCGTTTCCACATTCGCAGCATCAAGCAGCGCCCGGATCGCGGCAGCCACGTCAGCAGGGGCGAAGTCGTATACACGCCGCAGCACCCAGACGAACTCGCACAGGCAGGGCAGCGCAACCGCAACCAGACCAGCACCCGTCAGCAGCTTGGCGGCAAGCTTCGCCTGCTTGGCATCGTCGCGCACCACCGCACGTACCAGCACATTGGTGTCGACGGCGACCTTCACTTGCGACCCGCCCAGCCCTCGGCTGCGGCTTCGTTGATTTCCTCGATGGTGGCGACCTTGGCCTTCCGGCCGGCCAGAAAGCCGACAAAGCCTGCCATCGTCCCGGCAGGCCGGGCTGCTTTCAGTGCGGCGCGACCATCGGGCAGCAAGTCCAGCTCGATCTTCTCCCCCGGCTTGATGCCAAGGTGCTGCAGCACTTCCTTCCGAAAAGTGACTTGCCCCCGCGCGGTAACGGTCAACGTGGTCATGAGACGTTCTCCATCTGCAATCAGGACGGAAACACTGTAATGCAAAGTTACATTACGTCCAAGTTTGCTTAACGAGTCTATTGGGCCGAATAGTCTCGCCTCTGATCATCGGAATACTGATTCTTTTCGATCAGCACACATGATCAACCTCGGCAACTTCCAGGCCAGCAGGGCAACCCGCACCCACCACCCCAAGCGATGCGGATGAGCGCTGACAACGAAACCGAGCGACTTGAATTCGCGCAAGCGCTGACGGGTGAGCCCTTCTCCCTCCGGGAGAGGGTGGCGGCAGCCGGGTGAGGGTTCGGTCGGAGCGAAATGCTGCGGCAAGTCCGAACCCTCACCCCCGGCCCCTCTCCCGGAGGGAGAGGGGAGAAGATCACCTGCGAGATATTCCGGACAGCAGTGAGCGAAAGCTGGGATCCAGTGTCTGTGGACCACTGAAAGCAAAAGGCGCTGGATTCCTGCTTGCGCAGGAATGACGTGCAAGAAGCTGGACTGATCTGATCTTCCCTAGTCAGTCGCCAACAACCACACCTCGTCGCCGCGCAACTCCACCGCCAGCGCGCGCAGGCTCTCGCCGCGGCAGGGGCCGGCCACGCAGACGCCGCTGGCGCAGTCGAAGCTGGCGCCGTGCACGGCGCAGATGATGAGTTCGTTCTTGCGCAGGAACTGGCCCGGCGCGTAATCGAGCCGGCGGCCGGCGTGCGGGCAGACGTTGAGCCAGGCGCGCACCGTGCCGCCTTCGCGTTGCACGATGACGCTCTCGCCGTCCAGCGCGGCGACGTCCTCGACCGCGGTGGTGCCGCCGTCGGGGATCGCGTCCAGCCGGCACAGCAGGGAGGTGGGGTAAACGGTGTCCATCGGCACTTGTCCTGCGGGCCGGATGGCCTCATCGTTGCACGCGTAAGTCCTTGATTTTAGCACACGGATTTTTAACACATGCGTTTCCATCTGCCTTCGCCCCGTCGTTTCCGCCACCCGCTGGCGCGTGCCCTGTCGCTGCTGCTCGGCATCGCGGTGGTGGGCGTGCTGCTGGTGTTCGGCCTCGCCGTGGCCGGCGTATTGCTGATCGGCGGCGCCATCCTGCTGGCGTGGCGGCAGTGGCAGCAGGTGCGCGCGCCGCGTCCGACGGCGCCGTCGGCCCAGCCCGCAGCGAACGTGCTGGAAGGCGAGTTCGTGGTGATTCGCCAGGGCCGTCCCGTCGCACACTGACGCGCAGGATCCGGATGGCGCGCGGCGCCGCCCCGGCACAGCATGGCGCCATGCACCACCGGACGACGCCATGAGCACGCAAGCCACTCCCCTCGCCGACACCCTCGAACGCGTGCGCGCCCGCATCGAGCGCGCGGACGCGGCGCCCACGCTCGATGCGCTGGCGCGGTTCGCGCAACTGAGCCCCGGCCACCTGCAGCGCGCGTTCCGCCGCCGCTACGGCATGAGCCCGGCCGAATACCACCGCGCGCGCCGCTTCGGCCAGCTCAAGGCGGCGCTGCGCGACGGCGCGGCGGTCACCGACGCGGTGTACGAGGCCGGCTTCGGCTCGGGCAGCCGCGTGTACGAACACAGCAACCGCCTGCTCGGCATGACCCCGGCCAGCTACCGTGCCGGCGGCGCGGGCGCCAGCATCCGCTACACCACCACCGCCACGCCGCTGGGCCGACTGCTGGTGGCCGCTACCGCACGCGGCATCTGCGCGGTGACCCTGGGCGCGGACGACGCCGAACTGGAAGCGCGCCTCGCCGCCGAATTCCCGCAGGCCGCGCGCGAACGCGTGGACGCGGGCCGCGAGGAATGGCTGGACGCGGTGATCGCCCGCATCGCCAGCGAACTGGGCTGGAGCGACGCCGACGCGCCCGCGCTGCCGCCGCTGGACGTGGCCGCCACCGCGTTCCAGTGGCGGGTGTGGAACGCGCTCACCCGCATCCCCGCCGGCGAGACGCGCAGCTACGGCGAGCTGGCCGCCGCGATCGGCGCACCGAAGGCCGCACGCGCCGTGGGCAACGCCTGCGGCAACAACCGCCTCGCCCTGATCGTGCCCTGCCACCGCGTGGTGCGCGAAGACGGCACGCCCGGCGGCTGGCGCTGGGGCGTGGAGCGCAAGCGTGCGTTGCTGGCGCGGGAAAGGCGCTACGCGAAACCGTAGGAGCGCCCCCCCGGATCAAGTCCGGGGGTGCGCTCCTACGGTCCCCATCTTGAAGCGTCGCTCGAAGCCCCGGACATTTCCCCCGTTGCCTGTAGACTGCGCCGCGCGCAACACCCTTCCCCGAGTCCCCGCCATGAACGATGCCACCGCCCTCGCCGCCCACGGCGCGGCGAACACTGCCGACCGCTCCCGCCTGCTGGTGCCGCTGGGCCTGCTGTCGCTGTACGTGCTCTGGGGCTCGACCTACCTCGGCATCCGTTTCGCGCTGGAAAGCTGGCCGCCGTTCCTGCTCGCCGGCGTGCGCTTCCTGGTCGCGGGCACGCTGCTGTTCGGCTATCTGCGCCTGCGCGGCGTGGCAGCACCCACGTGGCGGCAGTGGCGCAATGCGGCCTTCGTCGGCGTGCTGCTGCTCGGCCTCGGCAACGGCCTGGTGTGTTTCGCCGAGCAGCGCGTGAGCTCGGGCATCGCCGCGGTGGCGGTGGCGAGCGTGCCGCTGTTCGCCGCGTTGTTCGGCCACCGGTACGGGCACCGTTCGAACCGGCGCGAGACGCTGGGGTTGCTGATCGGCTTCGCGGGCGTGATCGTGCTCAACCTCGGTGGCGACCTCTCCGGCTCGCGCATCGCCGCACTGGCGCTGCTGGCCGCCGCCGCGGCGTGGGCGTTCGGCTCGGTGTGGAGCAAGCAGCAGGACATGCCGGCCGGGCCGATGAACACCGCCGCGCAGATGCTGTGCGGCAGCGTGGCGTTGCTGCTGATGGGCTTCGGCGGCGGCGAGCGGCTGCCTGCGCATCCCACGCTGCACGCGAACCTCGCGCTGGCCTACCTGGTGGTGTTCGGCTCGCTGATCGGCTTCAGCGCCTACCTCTACGTACTCAAGCACGCGCGCCCCGTGCTCGCCACCAGCTACGCCTACGTGAACCCGCCGGTGGCGGTGCTGTTCGGCATGCTGCTCGCGGGCGAGCGCATCGGGCTGCCGGAAATCGCCGGCATGGCGATCATCCTGTTCGGCGTGGCGGCGATCACGCTGGCGGGGCAGAAGCGCGCGTAGGTCGGGATTTATCCCGACACCACCGTCCCCGCAAGCGCAGTCGGGATGAATCCCGACCTACGGGCTTTGATCCACGTCGAGGATTTCGCGCACAGGGTGCGCTCCTACACGACCTTGGTCGGCTTGCCCCGCACGCCGGCGGCGCGCCACCATGCCCGCGGCTACGCATGCGAGGAGCCCGGGGCATGAACGCGACAAATGAGAGCCGGACGAACGAAGGCCGGATGGCGCGACTGGCGCTGCGCAGCGCGGCATGGTCGGAGCGCTGGTTTCCCGATGCCTGGGTGTTCGCCGCGCTGGGCGTGGTGATCGTGGCGATCGCCGCGCTGGCGTTCGGCTCGACGCCCGTGGCCACGGTGAACGCCTTCGGCGACGGCTTCTGGAGCCTGATCCCGTTCACCATGCAGATGGCCTTCGTGGTGATCGGCGGCTACGTGGTGGCCACCGCGCCGGTGGTGGCGCGCCTCATCGACCGCCTGGCGCACGTGCCGAACACTGGCCGCGGCGCGGTCTGCTACGTGGCGCTGGTGGGCATGCTGGCTTCGCTGCTGTCGTGGGGTTTCTCGCTGGTGTTCGCCGGCCTCCTGGTGCGCGCGCTGGCGCGGCGCAGCGACTTGCGCATGGACTACCGCGCGGCCGGCGCGGCGGCGTACCTCGGCCTCGGCGCGGTGTGGGCGATGGGCCTGTCGTCCTCCGCCGCGCAGTTGCAGGCGAACCCGGCCAGCATGCCGCCGGGCCTGCTCGCGATCACCGGCGTGCTGCCGTTCACCAGCACGATCTTCCTGTGGCAGTCCTTCGTGCTCACCGCCTGCCTGATCGTGGCCTCGCTGGTGGTGTGCTGGCTCACCGCGCCCTCCGACGCCAACGCGCGCACCGCGCAGGATTTCGGCGTGACCGAGGCCACCACCGTGCCCGAGCTGCCGCCACGCACGCGCCCCGGCGAATGGCTGGAATACAGCCCGCTGCTGTCGCTGCTGATCGGCCTGCTGGGCCTGGGCTGGCTGGGCCACGAGTTCGCCACCAAGCAGGCGGTGAGCGCGATCGCCAACCTCAACACCTACAACTTCCTGTTCCTCACCGTGGGCCTGTTGCTGCACTGGCGCCCGCGCAGCTTCCTCGACGCGGTGGCGCGCGCGGTGCCGAGCACCGCCGGCGTGCTGATCCAGTTCCCGCTGTACGGCGGCATCGCCGCGCTGCTCACCCATGCGCAGGGCGCGGGCGGCGTGACGCTGGCGCACCGGCTGTCGCAGCTGTTCGTGCACGTGGCCAGCACCGACAGCTTCCCCGCGGTGATGGGCGCGTACTCGGCGATCCTCGGCTTCTTCGTGCCCTCGGGCGGCGGCAAGTGGCTGGTGGAAGCGCCCTACGTGATGCAGGCGGCGAACGACCTGCACGTGCACCTGGGCTGGGCGGTGCAGGTGTACAACGCCGCCGAAGCGCTGCCGAACCTGATCAACCCGTTCTGGATGCTGCCCCTGCTCGGCGTGCTCGGCCTCAAGGCGCGCGACGTGGTGGGCTACACCTTCATGCAGCTGGTGGTGCACGTGCCGCTGGTGCTGGGGTTGTTGTGGTCGCTGGGGTTGACGCTCAGCTACGTGCCGCCGGTGATGCCGTAGGAGCGCACCCTGTGCGCGAATGCTTTGCTCCGATCAGCGCCACAGCATTCGCGCACAGGGTGCGCTCCTACGGGTGACGCAAGCTCACAGCTCGCGCAGCGCCGTGCTCACCGGCAGGCGCGCGGCGCGCACGGCGGGGAACAGGCCGCCGACGAAGCCGATAGCCAGCGCCCATTTCAGGCCGGTCCAGAGCAGCGCGGGCGTCACAGCCAGCTTGAAGCTGAGCGTGCCGACCGTTCCCTGGGCCAGGGTCGAGGCGCTGTAGCCGTTGAAAACCAGCCATGCCAGCGCGCCGCCGATGACGCCGCCGAGCAGGGCCAGCAGCATGGTCTCCAGCATCACCGCCACCACCACCGGCAGGCCGCGGAAGCCGATCGCGCGCAGCGTGGCGATCTCCCTTGCCCGCGTCGCAACCGTGGCGAACATGGTGTTGAGCGCGCCGAACACCGCGCCAATGGCCATGATCACGCCGACCACGATGCCGATGATGGTAATCGCCTTGGTGACGTTTTCGGACTGCTTGCGGAAATAATCCAGCGTGGTGCTGGTGTCCACCTGCAGGCGCGGGTCGGCGGCGAGCGCAGCCTTGAACTTATCGAAAGCCGCAGCACTGATCAGGCGCACGAACACCGAGGTACGGCTGCTGCCGCGACGGTAGGTGTCCGCTACCACGTTGGCATCACCCCACAGTTCCGAGTCCATCGCGGTGCCCGACTCGAACACGCCGACCACGGTCCACGTCTGGTTGCCCAGCTTGATCTCGTGTCCGGGCGTCAGCCCGACGAACTGGCGCTGCGCGCCCTTGCCCACCACCAGTTCGCGCAAGCCCGGCTTGAACTTGCGACCGGCGACGATCTTCGCCTCCGGTCGCAGCGCCCAGGCTTCGTCGCCGACGCCACGCAACTGCACGCTGCCCTCGTCGCCGCTGCCGTCGTTGAGCGGCAGGTTCGCCGCCACCACCAGTTCGGGCGAGGCGATCGGCTTGCCGGCCGCGTCGCGGGCAATGCCTGGCGCCTGCGCGATCACCGTGGTGCTCGCGTTGTCGAGCACGGAAGACACCTCGGAGTCCGAACCGCCGCGCAGCACGATGGCGGTGTCGGCACTGCCGCTCATGCTCAGCGTCTGCTGATATCCGACACCCATCGCCAGCAGCGACACCAGCACCGCAACCACGCCGGCGATGCCGATGACCACCACTGACGAGGCGCCGAGACGCTGTGGCAGGGTGCTGACACCGACGCGGGTGACCGAGCTTGCTTGCCGACCGCTACGCAGCAGCAGCATCCACAGCGCGAACAGCACCGCCAACGCCAGCAACGCCCACCAAGACAGCACGATCCACGCGGCGACGCCGATAGCGACGATCAGGCACATGGCGAGGCCACGCAAAAACGATTTCAACTTATTCATCACGAAATCTCCTCAGCGGCCGGCCAGCGCGTCGACGATGTTCAGGTGCATCGCCCGCAACGCGGGCAGCGCTCCCACCAGCAGGCCGATGGCGACCATCAGCGCTACGCCCAGCAGCCAACTGCCCGTGTCCACCGGCGGCATGTTGATGACACCGCCGCTGCCAGCGCTGACGATCGGCCCCAGCACGGCCGCCAGCCCCAATCCAAGCACGCCGCCGATCAACACCAGCAGCACCGATTCGGCCAGCACGATCATCAGCACGCTGACGCTGGAAAAGCCGATGGTCTTCAGCACCCCGAGCTCCGAGGTGCGTTCGCGCACTGCCTGCGCCATCGTGTTGCCGGTGAGGAACAGCAGGGTGAAGAACACCGCGCCCATGATCGAGAACACGATCAGGCCAACGTTCGCCATCTGCTTGATCCACGACGCCATCGCGGCCTGCTCGGTCTGGGTCTTCGTCTCGTGATCCGAATTGGCCGACAGCGCGTCGATGGCCTTTGCCACACTGTCGGCCTGCGCGGGATCGGCGACGTGACTGACGTACCAGCCCACCTGCCCCCGGTTGTAGGGGTTGGACTCGTCGAAGTACTTCCAGTGCATCAGGATGCCGCCCTGCAGGAACTCACCGTGGCTCGGATCCTTGGCATGCATGATGCCACTAATGTCGAAGGTCCAGTTCTTGCTGCCGTCGCGGTTCGGGAAGATGTTCGACATCAGCGGAATCTTGTCGCCAACCTTCCAGTGGTACTTCTTCGCCAGCACGTCACCCACCAGCACGCCGGTGCGCGTGCTGTCGAACGCCTTGCGTTCCTCCGGCGAAATGACGATCTCGGGATACATGTCGATGTAGTTCGGGCTGACCGCGAAGGTGAAGATCTGGTTGTGCGGATCCTGGTAGGCGCCACCGAACCAGTTGGCGTAGGCCACGCCCTTCACGCCGGGCACGGCCGCGATCTTCGCTTCCAGCGCCGACGGCAGCGGCTGGATGAACGACAGCTTCGAGCCGGTCTGCAGGCGCTCGGCACCGGCCGCGCTCTTGCCCGCGTTGGCGAAGCTGGTGCGTACGCCATTGAGCATCCCGAACAGCAGGAACGCGGCGGCGATCGACACCAGGGTGAGGATGGTGCGGGTCTTGCGCCGGAACAGCGCGGCCCAGATGAGGTGGAAGTATTTCATGGTGCGATCCTCTTCACCGGGGAGAACCCCCTCCCAACCTCCCCCTGCAAGCAGGGGAGGGTCGGGGGTGGGGTTGCCTTTGCTCGCCGCGTCCTCATGCCGTCGCCTGCTCGACCAGGGTGCCCTTGTCCAGATGCAGGGTGTGGTTCGCGTACTCGGCGGCCTTGGGGTCGTGGGTGACCATCACGATGGTCTTGCCCTGCTCGCGGTTGAGCGTGCGCAAGAGGCCCAGCACGTCCTCCGCGCTTTGGCGGTCGAGGTCGCCGGTGGGCTCGTCGCAGACCAGCAGGGTGGGATCGGAGACGATCGCGCGGGCGATCGCCACGCGCTGTTGCTGGCCGCCGGAGAGTTCGCCGGGCTTGTGCGAGGCGCGATCGGCCAGCCCCACCAGCTCCAGCGCGATGGCCGCGTTCTTCTTGCGTTGCGCGCCGGAGAGCTTGGTCAGCAGCAGCGGCAGCTCCACGTTGCGCTGCGCGCTGAGCATCGGCATCAGGTTGTAGAACTGGAACACGAAGCCGACGTTGGACGCGCGCCATTTCGCCAGCTGCCCGCCGCCGAGCTGGTCGATGCGCGCGCCGTCGATGGTGATGCTGCCGGCGCTGGGCGAGTCGAGCCCACCGATCAGGTTGAGCAGGGTGGTCTTGCCCGAGCCGGACGGCCCCATCAACGCGAGGAAGTCGCCTTCGGCGATGTCGAGGTTGATGTGGTGCAACACCTCGACCTTCTGCTTGCCGCGCTCGTAGACCTTGGCGAGGTCGCGGATTTCGATCAACGTGTCCATGGTGTATCTCCGGTGTGAGCCTGCATGTTGCGAGCCTGTAGGAGCGCACCCCCGGATCAAGTCCGGGGCAGGCTCTGTGCGCGATGCTCTGGCGCTTGGTCGAAGCAACGGCTGTCGCGCACAGGGTGCGCTCCTACGGCGGTCAGGGTTTCGATGTTTCCGTCTGCACGTCCGAACCGTCGCGCAGCGCGGCCGGCGGCGACAGCACCACCGCATCGCCTGCATTCACGTCCGCCGGGATCAGCTTCAACTCGCCATAGCTTTCCGCCGCCGGCTGCACGCTGCGCTCGCGTGCCTTGCCGCCTTCCACCACGAACACCACGCTGCGGCCGTCGCGCTGCGCGATCGCCTTCGCCGGCACCAGCACGCCCTTGGGCGCCTGCGCCGCGTTCGCGGTTTTCTGTTCGAGGAAGGACACGCGCACGCCCATGTCGGGCACGATGCGCGCGTCCTTGTTTTCCAGCGCCACGCGCACCTTCACCGTGGCCTTGCCGCGGTCGGCGGCGGGCACGATGGCGATCACGTGGGCGGGGATCTTCCAGTCCGGATAGGCGTCGAGCACGGCCTCGGCGGGCATCCCCGGCTGCACGCGGCCGATGTAGGCCTCGTTGACGTCCACGTCCACTTCCAGCGAATCCATGTCGACGATGGTGCCGATGCCGGTGCGGGTGAAGCCGCCGCCGGCGGAGAACGGCGAGACGATCTCGCCGACCTGTGCGTCCTTCGTCGTGATCACGCCGTCGAACGGCGCGCGTATCACGCAGTAGTCGAAGTTCACCTGCGCCTGCGTCACCTGCGCGTCGGCGGCGGCCACCTGCTTCTGCTGCGCGGCGAGTTGCGCGCGCGTGCTCTCGGCCAGGGTGCGCGCCTGTTCGGCGGCCTGTTTCGGCACCAGGCCCTGCGCGGCCAGTTGCTGCTGGCGTGCGGCGTCGCGCTGGTTCTGCGTGAGCTGCGCCTGGTACTGCGCCACCAGCGCGTGTGCGGCGGCGGCCTGCGCCTTGGCGGCATCCAGTGCGGCCTTGTAGGCACTGTCGTCCAGCCGGGCCAGCACCTGGCCCTTCTTCACGTGGTCGCCTTCCTCGATCAGCACCGCGGTGAGCGTGCCGGTGATCTGCGCCGACACCGTGGCCTGCCGCCGCGCGGTGACGTAGCCGGTGGCCTGCAGCACCGCGCCGGCGCCGGGATCGCTGGCGGGCGACACCGCCACCGCCGTCTGCACCGCGATCGCGCGATGGCTGGTCGCCCACCATGCGCCGCCGCCAAGCAGCGCCAGCAGCAGCACGACCGCCGCCGCGATCCACGGCCAGCGCGGCGCACGCTGGCCGTGCGTCTCGCGCTGGCTCTTGTCGATGCGCAATGCCTTCAGCAGATCGCTGTTGCTCACCACTCCACCTCGCTGGCTGCATGGCCGACACGGTAGACGAGGGGGCGACCGTACCACCACGCGCAGCCATCAGCCATCGCGCGTGACAGCTGTCACCCGGCACGCGCGAAGCGTTACCCTTGCGCACATGGAATACGCCATCGCCCCGCCGCCCGCCCCTTCCCTGCCGGTACTCGGCAGCGCGCAACGCTTCCCGATCCGCCGCGTGTTCTGCATCGGCCGCAACTACGCCGAGCATGCGAAGGAGATGGGCGCCGCGGTGGAGCCCGGCCGGCCGATGTTCTTCTGCAAGCCGGCCGACGCGGTGGTGGCCGACGGCGCCGACGTGCCCTACCCCTCCGCCACGCAGGAGCTGCACCACGAAGTGGAGATGGTGCTGGCGCTGGGCTCGGGCGGCTGCGACGTGCCGGTGGAACACGCCGCCGCGCTGGTCTGGGGCGTAGGCGTGGGGCTGGACCTCACCCGCCGCGACCTGCAGGCGCAGGCCAAGGCCAAGGGCCATCCCTGGGACGTGGCCAAGGCCTTCGACCATTCCGCGCCGGTATCGGCGCTGCATCGGCTCGACGGCGCGCTGCCCGGCGCCGACACCGAGCTGCGCCTCACGGTGAACGGTGCGCTGCGCCAGCAGACGCGGCTTGGCGAAATGATTTGCGATGTGCCGCATATTCTTGCCGCGCTGTCCACGCTGTTCGAGCTGCAGCCCGGCGACCTGGTGTTCACCGGCACCCCGGCCGGCGTGGCCGCGCTCGAACGCGGCGACCGCTTCCATGCCGAGCTCGTCGGCTGGGCGGAACTGCGCGGCTGCATCGCCTGAGTAATCGGAAAATTCCCACTCGCCGCCTGCGCCGGGACGGCAGGCGCTGCGCTAAAGTCGAGGGGCCATCCGGCTTTCAATTTCGGGAGAGACATCCATGGGCATGATGCAGGAGTTCAAGGCGTTCGCCATGCGCGGCAACGTGATGGACATGGCCGTCGGTATCGTGATCGGCGGTGCGTTCGGCAAGATCGTCAGCTCGCTGGTCAGCGACGTGATCATGCCGCCGATCGGCGTGCTCACCGGCGGCATCGACTTCTCGGCGATGAAGTGGGTGCTCAAGCCCGGCGACGACAGCGACCCCAAGCACAAGATCGCCGAGGTGGCGATCAACTACGGCACCTTCATCAACACCATCATCACCTTCATCATCATCGCGTTCGCGATCTTCATGGTCATCAAGCTGATGAACCGGCTGCAGAAGAAGCAGGAGGAGGCGCCCGCCGCGCCGCCAGCCGACGTGGCCCTGCTCACCGAGATCCGCGATTTGCTGAAGAACAAGCCGTAAGCAAGGCAAGCCCACTCCGCGGGAGCGGCCACGCCGCTCCCGCACCTCCGGCGCGTGACTTCCGGCCCAAGCGGGCCACCGCATCGGCGCGATAATCGGGATTCCACCGTCCGGAGTCCCCCATGCGCCGTCCCGCCCTCACCCTGCTCGCCGCCAGCCTGCTGCTCGCCGCCGGCGCCGCCAGCGCCGCCGACACCGCCATCCCCGCCGCGGCCGTAAAGACGGCCGAACAGCTGCGCGACCGGGCGTTGCACGACGGCACCGCCTACGCCGTGCTGAAGTCGCTCACCACCGAGGTCGGCCCGCGCCTCGCCGGCAGCGAGGCCGACCAGCGCGCCCGCGACTGGGCGGTGGCGAAGTTCAAGGCGCTGGGCTTCGACAAGGTCTATGTCGAGCCGGTGACCTATCCGAAGTGGGTGCGCCGGCACGAGAGCGGCGCCATCGTGGCGCCGTTCCCGCAACACCTGGTGCTCACCGCGCTGGGCTATTCGCCGGGCACGCCGGCGGGCGGGCTCACCGCGCCGGTGGTCGGCTTCGACAGCCTCGCCGCACTGAAGGCCGCCGACCCCGCCACGGTCAAGGGCAAGATCGTCTACGTCGGCTTCCGCATGCAGCGCCACCAGGACGGCCACGACTACGGCATGGGCTCGATGGTGCGCGTGGCCGGCCCGGTGCTCGCCGCCGCGAAGGGCGCCGCCGGTTACCTCTTGCGCTCGGCCGGCACCGACGCGCACCAGCGCGCCGCGCACACCGGCGTCACCGGCTTCAAGCCGGGCGACAAGACGGCGATCCCCGCCGCCGCGCTCTCCAACCCCGACGCCGACCAGCTCGAACGCGCGCTGGCCTACGGCAAGCCGGTCGAGGTGCATCTCGACCTCGACTGCGGCTTCGACGGCGACTACACCGGCGCCAACGTGATCGGCGAGATCACCGGCGCGAAGCACCCGGATCAGGTCGTCGCCATCGGCGGTCACCTGGATTCCTGGGACCCGGGCACCGGCGCGATCGACGACGGCGCCGGCATCGCCATCTCGATGGCCGCCGCGAAACTCATCCACGACCTGCCGCAGCGCCCCGACCGCAGCATCCGCGTGATCGCGTTCGCGAACGAGGAAATGGGCCTGTGGGGCGCGCGCGCCTACGCCGACAAGCACGCCAAGGAAGTGGGCAAGTTCCTGCTCGGCACCGACTCGGATCTGGGCGCCGGCAAGGTGTACCGGTTCAGCGCCAGCGTGAAACCCGAGGCGCGCCACGCGATCCAGCAGATCGCCGACGTGCTGAAGCCGCTGGGCGTGGCCTACGACGCCAAGCGCCCCGGCGGCGGCGGCTCCGACCTCGGCGCCATGCACGCCAAGGGCATGGCCGCGCTCACGCTGAACCAGGACGCCACCCGCTACTTCGACTGGCACCACACGCCGAACGACACGCTGGACAAGGTCGACCCCGCCGAGCTGGCGCAGAACGTGGCGGCCTACGCGGCGTGGACCTACATGGCCGCCCAGGCCGACGGCGATTTCGGCTCCGCGCCGGGCGCGTTCAAGGGCGACGGCGCGGAGGAGTGACGGCGGCGGCGCCATCGCCCGGCTTGGCGCCACGCAAGACGGCCGGGGCCATCCCTCGTCCTGCCGTCATATTCCGGCATGGATCCTGATGTAGAACGGCATTCCGTCGAGACGGTCCGACGGAGTGCCGATGGATGCATTCGCGCAATTCCTCGTGGAGTGCGGCCAGGCTTTGCGACAGCTCGCCAAGGCCACCCGCGGCGAACATCGCCTTGAAGATGTCCGCCAGCAAGCGTGGCTGGAGGCCCGTGAATTGGCCAACGAGCAAGGCTGTCCACCCGCCTTGCTCGATCCGGCGTTTCAGCAACAGGTGATCCACCGCCTGTATCGCAAACTGTTCCATGCCGGTCGCTGGTTTCGTTCCGCCGCACGACTGGACCACGGCTTCAACGACGACGATGCCCGCCCGTTGGCCAGTCGCCTGGTCAGCGACGAGGGGCGCGATCCTCTGCACGAGCTGCTGGAAGCCCAAGCCACGGCAGCGAAACCGCCGGACGAGGATCGGCTGCCGCTCTCGCTGGCGCTGGCCTGGGTGCTGCTGCTGCGCCGACACGACCAACGCATGCGTACCGTCGCCATGCGGCTGCTTATCTCCGTTTCCCATGCCTACCGCTGCTGCGCCAGGGCAAAGTGGCTGGCCGCCCACCAGCTTCCCATTCCGCTGCAGCGCGAACCGGGCAACGCATCGCTGCAGCTCGGCCCCTGGCGCCGGCGTCGGGCAGAACGCGTTCCGCGGCAACTGGCTTTCGACTTCGACGACCGGCCGGGACTGTTGCACTCATCCGACGCCGGTTGAGTCCGGTTCGGGCATCGCGGGGGCGAGCCGCTCCTGCTCGAGGCGGATCGGCCGCCGGGCCAGCGCCTCGGCCACCTGCGGCCAACCGGCGCGCACAGCCCAGCGCTGCATGGCGGCGAGCGACGCTGGATCGGGCGTCTCCGCATCGCGCACCGCCGACACGGCCGGCGACGCCGGCGACATCTGCCAGGGTCGCAGCGTGCGCCCCGCTTTGCCCACCACCTCGGCAAGCACGGCGGCGATGCGGAAGCCGCCTTCGTCGATATCGCCCCAATGGTAGACCGGCAGCTCGGGCAGCAAGCCGCACAGCACGCGTGCATAGGCCGCACGCCACGCGGGAGAAGGCATGCCGCCGGTGTAGAGCAGCAGCACCTCGGCGGAACCGTTCGTCTGCGCCGCATCGTGGAAGCTGGCGAGGTTCTCGATGCTGAGCACGCAACGCGCCGTGGTAGCCACCGACTGCAGCGATTCGACCGGCAACCCCAGATAGGGCCGCACCAGCGGCAGGCCGGCATCGACCAGCGTCGCCGTGCCGCACCCGGCCAGCAGCAGGGGCTGCGGCTCGCGCCTCAGGCCGATGGCCGACCACACGTCCTCTTTCGCCAGGCCGCTGGCGCCCGGTTCGCCAGTGACGAGCAGCTCCAGCCACGGCGTGAGCTTTTCCAGCCGCTTGCTGTCGCCGAACAGGCGCGCACTTTCGCGGCGCAGGATGCGCTCGTGGCCCGCGTCGTCCGCACGCGCCGCCACGGCACGCGCGGCATCGGCCAGTTCGACGGCCGCTTCGGGGCCGGCGCCGCGCAGCTTGCGGCCTTGGCGCCAGATGGCCAGCGCTTCGTCCAGTACCGGGAAGCGGGCGCACCATGGCGCCAGCCGCTGCGCCGCTGCCGCCACGCGCTCGTCCAGCAGGACCGCGCCCAGATGGCTCGCCAGCGCGGGCAGGTCGGCCACCGTGAGGCGCAACAACCGTGCGCCATCGCCGCGGCGCACGTCGCGCTGCACGGCGATCGCACCAGCGCGTTCGGCCAGCGCGACTTCGGCGTGGAAGGCTTCCAGTTCGGGCAGCGACGCGAGGCTGGTCGTGTATTCGCCCACGCTCGCCATGGGCTGCGACACCCGCTCGTCCGCACCGCGCCGCCGCGCGCTCTCGGCGCGGCGCAACAGGCGTTCCAGCACGGCCCGCGCGTGGCTCATGTGGTCGCCTGCTCGCGTGCGATGCGCGCGACTTCCTCGGCCAGCAGTTCGGGATGCAGGTCGAACTGGTCGCTGAGCAGCAGCTCGCGCGCGGCCGGCTGCATCTCCATGCGCATGGCCTGCAGCAGGTCGCCGTCGCGGAACAGTTCGATGTAGCTGTCCAGCACGCCCGACAGCGTGCCTTGCGCGGTGTCCGGTGCGGCCAGCACCAGTTGCAGGCCCAGCGAACGCAGGTAGTCCACGGTGGCGCGCGCGTTCTGCGCGTCGATCTTGTCGCCGAACTCGTCGAGCAGGATCAGGCCGATGCCGCCGGGGTGCGCCTCGCTCTTGCCGTAGGCCGCGGCCAGCGCGGCGCCGGCGATCACGTACAGCGGCGCGCGGTGCTCGCCGCCGGAGCCGGAGCGCATGCGCTCGCTGAGCGAGCCGATCACCTTGTCGTCGTGGCGGATCTGCACCTCGAAGCGGAAGAAGCGGCGGTAGTCGTCCAGCGGCGAGGCGGCGCCGCGCTGCGCCGCGTTGTCCTCGATCAGCTCGCGGAAGGCCGCCGGCACCTCGCCCGCGCTGTCGAACAGGTTGTCCTCGCCACCCACCTCCACCACGCGCTGGATGAAGCGGTACAGCTCGCGGTATTCGGGCGCCACCTCGTGGTGGAACTGGTAGCGCTCGTTGTTGGAGAAGGCCGGGCTGGCGCGCAACGTGCGGTTGAGCGTGTTGATCTGCGTCCTCAAGCGGTCGAAGTTGTCGTGCAGCGTGCTGGCCACGTTGCTGCGGAAGGTTTCCGTGGCCGTGACATAGGCACGATCGGCCTCCTCCTGGTAGTTGGCCAGTTCGCTGTCGCGCAGGTGAGTGAGTTCTTTCGCCAGCAGGGTGCGCGCGGCGCGCCAGTCCACGGTGTCGAACTCGATGGCGAGGGCGTGATCCCTGGCATATTGCGCCAGCGCGCTCCACGCCTCGGGCAGCAGGTTGCCGAGTTGCCTGTCGCTGTCCTGCGCGCGCTCCTCGCAGCGCCGGCTGCGCTCTTCCAGCGCCGGATATTTCGCGTCCAGCTCCTCGCGCAGGCGCTCGACGCGGTTGGGGTCGACGTCGGGGTGCCGGAACGCCTCCACGGCACGTCGTGCCACCAGGTCTTCCTGCGCTTGCAGCCCTTCGAGCAGGCGCTGCGCATTCTTCTCGTTGCTCTCGTCCACCGCCACCTTGCCGAGCAGCCCATCGCGCAGCTTGCGGCATGCGACGAGGCGATCGTGCAGCTCGCGCACCTGCTCGGCGAGGCGCAGCAGGTCGGGATCGGCCGCGGCATCGCGGCTTTCCAGCGCCGCACGATAACGCTGCTCGACCTGCCGGTGCTCCAGCACGCGGTCGCGCAGCGCCTGCGCGGCCTCGTCGGGATCGGCCAGCCGCGCGAGGCCGCGCTGGCAGGCTTCGGCGCGGCGCAGCCCGGGTTCCAGTTCGCGCACCGCGCCCTCGGCGGCGGCGATCTCCTCGCGCAGCACGCGCAGGCGCGCGCGGTTGTCGGTGGCGCCGATCTTCAGCTCGCCGGTGGCGGGCAGGCGCAAACGCTCGATGCTGCCGCCCTTGGCGAGCAGGCCGTCGCGGGTGAGGCCCTGCCGGCTGGCGATGAGTTCCGCCTCGCTGTCCACGCAGCGCAGCTCGCCCAGCTGGCGGCGCAGGAAGGCCAGCGCCTCGGCGTTGTCGCCGGCGAGCAGGGCGGCCACGCTGCCCGGCTTCGCATCGCCGCCGCCGTGGCGCGCATGACTGGAGAGCGCGAGCTTGACGCCGTAGACGCTGCGGCCTCCGGCCAGCGCGCGGTACAGCTTCACCGCGCGCTCCTCGTCGGCGGCGGGGATCAGCAGCGCTTCCACGTTGCTGCGCAGGTAGGCCTCGATCGCCGGCTGCCACGCGGCATCGTCCACCCGCACCAGGTCGCACACCGGCCGCGCGTCGATGCCCTCGTCGCGCAGGTAGCCCATCAGGCGCACCACGTCGGCGTTCAGCTCGGCCTGGCCGGTGGCAAGGCGCTTCTGGTTCTGCCGCGCGGCGTTGAGTTTTCCCTGCGCCTCGTCGAAGCGCGCATGCAGCGCGCGTGCGTGGCCGTCCAGCGCGTCGATCAACGGGCGCGCGGCAGCCAGCGCCTGTCGCGCCTCGCCATGCATGGTTTCGGCCGTCCACGGCAGCGCGGCTTCGTCGGGCAGTTTCGCCAGCACGTCGTACCACGCATCCCAACGGGCCTGTGCGCCGGCCAGCGCGTTCGCGTCCACGGCGGGCAGGCCGAGCTTGCCCAGCGCCTGCCATTGCTCACGCACGAAGGCGACGTCGCGCGCGAGTTCCTTCTTCAGGCGCGCCAGTTCCGCGCGGTCGCGCCCGGCCAGTTCGTCGATCTGCGCCTGCTCGCCGTAGCCTTGGCTGCCTTGCAGGCGGGCGTTGACCTGCGCATGCGCGTCCTCGGCAGCCTGCTGTTCGTGGCCGGCCTCCTCCAGCGCGCGGCGCGTGCCTGCGAGCTGGCCGGCGGCGGCCTCGCAGGCCAGCTCCGCCTGCTCCACCTGTTCGGCGAGCAGGTCGCGCGCGTACTCGGCGCCCAGCGCGCGGTAGCAGGCCGCGCGCGTCGCCTGCTGCGCGATCCGCTCGTATTGCGCATCCACCGTCTCGGCCGCCTTGATGCGCTCCACCACCTGCTCGATCTTCTCCTTGAGCTGGCGGAAGGTCTCCAGCAGGGCGCGGAAGCGCGCGATGTCGGTGGGCCGGTCCTCGGCGACGAGGGTACGCACGAACAGGTCCACGTCTTCCACCCGCTGCAGGTTCAGCGCGTTCTGGAACGCCTTGCGGTAGGCGTTGATGTCGGGATGCGCGCCGGGTGCGGCACGCAGGCGGAACAGCAGGTCCTTGACGAAGCGCTCGCTGCTGGCGTGCAGCTCGGGCTTGCCGCCGGCCTCGCGGCAGCGGCGCACGACCAGTTCCTTGAACGTGGCCCATTCCAGCGGCAGGCGGCCGTTCGCTTCGAGGTGGTCGGCCAGCTCCAGCGCCACGCCGGGCACGATGTACTGGCCGTAGACGCGGTGCTCGGGCTCGTCGGCGGAAGCGCCCAGCGCGATGCCGGCGCTGAGCCGCGAGCCGGTTTCCTGGTCGCGGAACACCAGGGTGATATACGTCGTCGCGGTGCGGCGCTTGCGGCCTTCCTCGCCGCTGCGGTACACGCCCAGGCAGTAGTCGCGGATGCTGCGCGCGCGGGCGCTGCCGCCGGCCTGCGCGTTGAAGCGGATGCGGTTGCGGTCGCCGCCCAGCAGCACCACCTGCAGGGCGTCGAGCAGCGCGCTCTTGCCCGCGCCGTTCGGGGCGATGATGGCGCTGGTGGCGTCGAGCTCCAGCGTCTGCGCCTCGAACAGGAAGAACTGCACCAGGTGCACGCGTTCAAGCAGTTGCATCGTCGTCCTCCGCGGCGTCTTCGGCGTCCGCGTCGTCGCGGTTGTGCTGGTCCAGCCGCTGCAGCCATTGCTCGCCGGCGATCTCCACGATGGCCGGGCGCGCGCGCAGGTGGAAGGGCTGCGGGTCGTCGCCCTCGGATTCCACCAGCCGGCACACGCCCCAGCGCCGGAGCGTGCGCGCCAGCGCGCGCAGCGCGCCGACGTCGGGCATCGCGCGGCCGGCCAGCGCCTGGTAGGCCTCCTGCAACTCGGGCAGCTCCACCACCACCTCGCCCTGCTCCTCGATCTGCCCTTGCCGCGCCGCCTCGTCGTAGCGCTGGCGCAGCACCAGCAGCAGCAGGGTTTCCTCCAGCGTCACCGGCGCGCCCTCGCCGTGCGCGGGCATGGCGACCACGTAGCGGTAGTGCGCGTTGCGTTCCAGCCGGATGCCCAGCGGCGCCAACGCGGCCACGTAGTCGTCGAAGTGGTCTTCCACCAGGTGGTAGGCCGCGCGCGCCGTGCGGTCGCCGGCATAGAGCACCTGCTCGGTCACCAGACGATAGGCGGCCCGCTCGAAATCGGCCACCGCGTAGATGCCGTTGGACTGCTGGCTCAACTGGTTCCAGCTGCGTTTCATGCGCGGCCCTTCAAGCGATGTTCTTCAGGCGGTGGATGGCGAAGCGCGGTGCGCGCAGGTAGCCGTTGTCGTCGTGTTCGCCCGCGTCCAGCAGTTCGACACGGAAGCCGCGCGCGACGCGGCCTAGCGGATCGTCGCGGCGCAGGCCGCCGATGCGATGGCTGCGTAGCGCCAGGGTGAGCAGGGTCTGGTAGGCGCGCAGGTCTTCGATGGAGGCGATGCCGAGTTGCGCGGAATCGATGCTGCCCGCGTGCGGCAGGTGGCGCGCCACGTAGCGCGCCATGTCCTCGGCGTCGACCAGCCGCGCGCGCTTCATCCGCCGCAGCAGGTTGAGCCGCGCGAGCTGTTCGGGCGTGGGGTGTTCGATGGCGTTGGCGCTGCGCGGGATCGGCTGCGGCTTGCGACGCGGCGGCCGCAGCTGCGAGTCGTCCATCAGCGCACCCGGCGCCACTGGCAGGCGCAAGGCGTCTCCCGGCGCGTTCAGCGCCCCGCGGATCGCCCGCTTGAGCAGCACGTCGAGCTTTGCCGGCGCGCGCAGCCGGTAGTCGAGGAAGGCCAGCGCGCGACGGTTGGCCTGGCGAATGTCCTCGTCGAGGCGGCCGAGGTATTCGTCGATGCGCTCCAGTTCGCGCAGGCGGCGCAGGCTGCGCTGCAGGCGTTCCGCCGCGCGCGCGGCGTCGCCATCGGTGAGGTGTTCGCAGTACCAGCCGAGCAGGCTGTCGTGCAGCGCCGTGCTTTCCACCTGCTGCGCCATCGCGAGAATCGCGTTGCGCCGCGCCAGCGGATGGTCGGCCTTGTGCAGGTCGGCGTAGTCGCCCACGAAGAAGCTCGACACGTAGCGCTCGAACCACTGCCGCGCGAACTGCGCGGTGGTTTCCGCCCGGCTCAGCTCCGGCATCAGGTCGCGCACCTTGAGGCTCATCGAGCTGAGCGATACCAGCAGGCGCCGCGCCTGGTCGGCGGCCTCGTCCAGCGCGTCGCCCGCCGCCTTGCCCTCCACCACCTGGCGCAATTGCAGCTCGATGGAGCGCACCTTGGCCGAGACGAAGGTGGGGCCGTGCTCGGCGAACTCCACCAGCGCGGCGAGGAACTGCGCCACCACCGGCGGCATCGACACCATCTCGCGCGCGCCCACGCGCTCCTGCCGCAGCCAGCCGGCGGCGCGGAAACGCTCATGGATGGCATTGGCGCGATCCGCCAGCGAGGCTCCCGGCGTATCGCCCTCCTCGGTTTCCCACGGGTCGTCGGACAGAAGATACCGCTCGATGGCGCCGGTGATCTCGCGGCGCTGGAAACCGATCGACGGCGGCAGCGGCGCATCCGGCCCGAAGTACTCGTCGAACAGCCGGCACAGCAGCACCCAGTAGCGCTCGCGGTTGCCGCTGGCCAGCGGCGCGAACAGGCCGGCGGGCAACACCCTAAACAGCGGCGGCGTGCTCGCGGTGCTCAAGCGGGGTTCCGTCCGGTCATGTCCAGGGATCTCGATGCGACCCGGGGATTATGCCGCAAGGCCGCCTCAGTCCGGCTGCGCCGCCACTGTGCGCGACTTGCGCCCGAACCGCCGCTGCAGCTTGTCCATGTACAGGTAGATCACCGGCGTCAGGTACAGGGTGAGCACCTGCGACACCACCAGGCCGCCCACCACGGCGAGGCCGAGCGGGCGGCGCGAGGAGGCGCCCGCGCCGATGCCGAGCGCGATGGGAAGCGTGCCGGCGAAGGCGGCCATGGTGGTCATCATGATCGGGCGGAAGCGCACGTGACAGGCCTCGACGATGGCCGTGGCGGGCGACATGCCTTCCACGCGCTGCCGCTCCAGCGCGAAGTCGATCAGCATGATCGCGTTCTTCTTCACGATGCCGATCAGCATCACGATGCCGACGAAGGAGAACAGGTCCAGCGGCGCGTGGAACAGCATCAGGGTGAGCAGTGCGCCCACGCCCGCCGCGGGCAGGCCGGAGAGGATGGTGAGCGGGTGGATGAAGCTCTCGTACAGGATGCCGAGCACGAGGTAGATCACGAACAGCGCCAGCACCAGCAGCAGGCCCATGCCCTGCATGGACTGCTGGAACGCCTGCGCGGTGCCCTGCACGCTGCCGGTGATCGAGGCAGGCAGGTCGAGCCGGCGCATCGCGCCGTCGATCTCGGCCACCGCCTGGCTGAGGCTGACGCCCGGCGCCAAATTGAATGACACGGTCACCGCGGGCAGCTGGCCCTGGTGGTTCACGGTGAGCGGCCGCGCGTGCCGCTCGAAGCTCGCCACCGTGGAGAGCGGCACCAGCTTGCCCGTGTTCGAGGTGACGTAGAGCTGCGACAGGATCGCCGGATCGTTCTGCAGCGCGTAGTTCACCTGCAGGATCACCCAGTACTGCGTGGCCGCGCCGTAGATCGTCGACACCTGCCCCTCGCCGAACGCGGTGCCCAGCGCGCTCTGCACCTGGCGCATGCTGAGGCCCAGCGGCGCGAGCTTGGCACGATCCACCTTGACCTCGATCGCCGGGCCGTTGAGGTCGAGGTCGCTGGTGACATCCTGGAAGCCCGGCAGCTTGGCGAACGCGGCGAGCACCTTGCCCGACTGCGCGTACAGCGCGTCGAGGTCGGTGGACTGCAGCGTGTACTGGTACTGCGCCTTCGACGCGCGGCCGCCCACCTGGATCGCCGGCGGGTTCTGGATGTAGGCGCGGATGCCCGGCACCTTGGCGAACTTCGCCCGCAGCTCCTGCATGATCCGGTCGGGATCGAGCGCGCGCTCGTTCGCCGGCTTCAGCCGCATGAAGATCGAGCCGTTGTTGGTGGTGGTGCGCGAGCCGCCCGAACCCACCGAGGACATGTAGCTGGCGATGTTCGGGTCCTGCCCCACGATCGCCGCCAGCTGCTGCTGGCGTTGCGCCATGCCGGCGATGGAAATGTCGTCGGGACCTTCGGTGTTGACGAACAGCTGGCCGGTGTCGCCGGCGGGGATGAAGTCCTTGTCGACCACCATGAACAGCACCGCGGTGGCGACGAGGCTGGCGAAGAACACACCGAGCACAGTGCGTGGATGCGCCACCGCCCACGCCAGCGAGCGGTTGTAGCCGTCGCGCACGCGGTTGAAGCCGGCGTCGAACCACAACGCCACGCGCGATTTCCGCTCGTGCTCGGCATGCTTGACGAAGCGGCTGCACAGCATCGGCGTGAGCGTGATCGAGACGAAGCCGGAGATCAGGATCGCGGTGGAGATCACCACCGCGAACTCGTGGAACAGCCGGCCCACGATGCCGCCCATGAACATCACCGGCAGGAACACCGCCACCAGCGACAGCGTCATCGAGAAGATCGTGAAGCCGATCTCGCCGGCGCCGACCAGCGCGGCCTCGTAGGGCTCCATGCCGGCCTCGACGTGGCGCACGATGTTCTCCAGCATCACGATCGCGTCGTCCACCACGAAACCCACGACAAGCGTGAGCGCGAGCAGCGAGAGGTTGTCGAGGCTGTAGCCCAGCGCATACATCACGCCGAACGTGCCGATCACCGACACTGGCAGCGCCAGCGCGGGAATCAGCGTGGCCGAGGCGTTGCCGAGGAACAGGTAGATCACCAGGATCACCAGCACACCGGCGAGCAGCAGGGTGTACTGCACGTCGTCGACCGAGGCGCGGATCGAATCGGAGCGGTCGTACAGCGTCTGCAGCCGGATCGACGGCGGCAGCGTGGCCTGGAACTGCGGCAGCACCGCGCGGATGCGGTCGATCGTAGCCACTGTGTTGGAGCCGGGCTGGCGGTCGATCGCCAGCACCACCGCACGCCGGCCGTTGAACCAGCTCGCCACCTGGTCGTTCTGCACGCCGTCCGCGGCGTGGCCGAGCTGCGACAGCGTCACCGGCGCGCCGTTGCGCCAGGCCACGATGATGTCGTTGTACGGCGCCGCCTGCTGCAGCTGGCCGTTCGAGCTCACCTGCAGCAGCTGGCGCGCGCCGTTGAGCGAGCCGGTGGCGAGGTTGACGTTCGCGTCCGCGATCGCCTGCTGCAGCGTGTCGATGCCGATGCCGTGCGCGGCCAGCTTCGCGGGGTCGACGCTGATGCGCACCGCGTACTTCTGCGAGCCGAAGATGCTCACCTGGGCCACGCCCTGCACCATCGACAGCTCCTGCGCCAGCCGCGTCTCGCCGTATTCGTCCACGGTGGACAGCGGCAGCGTGTCGGAGCTGAGCGCGAGGTAGAGGATCGCCTTGTCCGCCGGGTTCACCTTGCGGAAAGTGGGCGGCGTGGGCATGTTGGTGGGCAGCTGGCGCTGCGCCGCCGAGATCGCCGCCTGCACGTCCTGCGCGGCGCCGTCGATGTTGCGGCTGAGGTCGAAGGTCAGCGTGATCGAGGTCGAACCCAGCGCGCTGGTCGAGGTCATCTGGCTGATGCCGGCGATGGTGGAGAACTGGTTCTCCAGCGGCGTCGCCACCGCGGTCGCCATCGTCTCCGGCGAAGCGCCGGGCAGGCTCGCGCTCACCGAGATGGTGGGGAAGTCCACGTTCGGCAACTCGTTCACCGCCAGCCGCGGATACGCAGCCACGCCGAACACCACCAGCGCGATCATCAGCAGCGCGGTCATCACGGGTCGGCGGATGCAGAGGGCGGGAAGGTTCAAAGAGCCCGCCCTCCCTGCCACCCTCGCATGCCCCGGTTACGACAGCATCCGGCGAGCGAACCCGCCCGGCACGTTCGCCCCCTCTCCCCGCCGGGGCACGCGGGGAGCGGCCATGGATGGCCGCAGCTTTGAGGAGCGAGGAGAGGGTTGGGGAGAGGGGCCAATCTCGCCGCAATCCCCATCGAAGCCCCGTAGGAGCGCACCCTGTGCGCGATTGCTCTTCGCACGACCAATCGCGCACAGGGTGCGCTCCTACAAGGAAGCATCGCGGCGCTCACCCCGCCACCACCTGCACCCGCGTGCCGTTGGTCAGCAGCATCTGCCCGTCGGTGACCACCTGCTCGCCGCCGGCGAGGCCATGCTCGATCACGATGCGCCCGCGGTTGCTCACGCCTGCGCTGACCATGCGCTGCTGCGCCTTGCCGTCCGCACCCACCACGAACACGAAGCTGCCGGTGGGCGAGTTCTGCAGCGCCGTCACCGGCACCGTCACCACGTCGTGCAGGCGTGCGGTGGGCAGGGTCACCTGCACGAACTGGCCGGGGGTGAGGCGGTCGTCGGCGTTGGCGTAGCTCGCCTTGAGCTGGATCGTGCCGGTGCCGGTGTCCACCGCGTTGTTGATGAAATCCAGCGTGGCCGTGATCGGCGCCGTCGTCGCGCCCGGCGGCTGCACGCTCACCGCCACGCTGCCGCGGGCGGCCGCGGCCTTGATACCGTCCAGCGCCGACTCCGGCACCGAGAACGTGAGATGGATCGGCCGCACCTGGTTGAGCACGACGAGGTTGGTGCTGTTCGCGGCCACCTGCGCGCCGGGGTAGACCAGCGGCGCGCCGGCGATGCTGTCCACCGGCGCCACGATCCGCGCGTAGCCGAGCTGGGTCTGCGCCATCTCCACCGCGGCCCGGTCGGCCTGCACCGACGCGGCGTAGATGCCCACGTTCGCCTTGTAGCCGTCGTAGTCGGTCTTCGACACGTAGCCCTTGGCCAGCATCGGCGTGTAGCGGCGCAGCACCTGCTCGGCGTTCGCGAGTTGGGCCTGGTCCTTGGCGAGGTTGCCGCGCGCCTGGTCCAGCTGCGCCTGCAGCAGGCTGGGATCGATGCGCGCGATCACCTCGCCGCGCTGCACGCGGCCGCCCGGCGTGAACGCGATCGCCTGCAGCTGGCCGCTGACGCGCGACTGCACGGTCACGCTGGAATACGCCTCGGCGTAGCCGTTCACCGTGAGCGAGAGCGCGAGGTCGCCGCGCTCGACCCGCGCCACCTTCACCGGCACCGCCTGCGCCGCGGCCGGCTTGCCCGGCGCGGGCTTGCCGCCGCCCGACCAGGCGTGCGCGAGCAGCGCGGCCAGCGCCACCACCAGCAGCAGGGCCACGGGTTGCTTCCAGGAAATGCGCTGCGGCATGGGCTCTCCGCGGATGGATGCGGGCTGTCCCGTCGACCGGGGCACCGCGGCGGCGCGACGCCTGAAGATCGGCAGGAACCAAACGATGACTCAACGCAGCAGGATATCGATGCGTTGACTGTCACGGCATATTTTGCGCCGGGGTGGGCCGCGGGACAGCGGCGACGTCCGGCACTTGGCAAGCGCGGGGCGCTAGGCCTTGGGCGACGCCGGCGCCTCGACCGCGTCCAGCGCCTGCAGGTTCTCCTTGATCCGCGCGATCACCGCCAGCGCCTGCTTCAGCTCGTCGTAGGCGATGCCGCGGGTAGCCTCGCCGCGCAGCTCGCGCGCGATCTGCTCCATGTCGTCCACCACGCCGCGCGCCTGCTCGGTGACGTACAGCCGCCACGCGCGGCGGTCGCGCGGGTCGGGACGGCGCTCCACGAAGCCGGCGGCCTGCAGGCGATCGATCACCCGGCCCACCGCGATCGGCTCCATCTCCAGCGCCTCGGCCAGCTCGTTCTGGCGCATGCCCTCGCGGTGATACAGCATCTTGGTGGCGCGCCACTGCGCGCGGGTGAGGCCGAACTTCACCGCGCGCCGATCGAAGTGCTTGCGGAACAGCAAGGTCACGTCGTTCATCAGGTAGCCGAACGAAAGCTCTTCCGTTTTCGCCATGATCGTCGCAACCTCTCCCCCGTCGTGATGCAAGCATAAGGCGAACATGCCCATCCGCGTCATCACCGCCGACATCACCACGCTCGCCGCCGACGCCATCGTCAACGCGGCGAACGAGACCTTGCTGGGCGGCGGTGGGCGAGCAGCGGCGCTTGCGCGAGTCCGGTGGACTCGCGCGCCGCGGCGAGCGCCGGAGGCAGGATGCCGCAGGCCGGGTTGCCTGGCGAGCGAGGGATCGCGAGCCTAGCAACGACTCGACTCCGCTACCTCGACCTCTCATGTCCATTGCCGTCATTACCGCCGACATCACCACGCTCGCCGCCGACGCCATCGTCAACGCGGCGAACGAGACGCTGCTGGGCGGCGGCGGAGTCGACGGCGCCATCCACCGCGCCGCCGGCCCGCAGCTGCTGGCCGCCTGCCGCGCGCTGCCGCAAACCGCACCCGGCGTGCGCTGCCCCACCGGCGAGGCGCGCCTCACGCCGGGCTTCGCGCTGCCCGCGCGCTTCGTGATCCACACCGTGGGCCCGGTCTGGCACGGCGGCGGCCACGGCGAGGCGGCCTTGCTGGCCAGCTGCCATCGCAACGCGCTGCGCCTCGCGCGCGAACACGGCCTGCGCCGCCTCGCGTTCCCCGCGATCAGCTGCGGCGTGTACGGCTATCCCCCGCCGCTGGCTGCCGCGGTGGCGGTAACCACGCTGCATGAGGCGCTGGCCGCACACCCGGATTTCGAGCTCACCCTGTGCTGCTACGGCGAGGGCATGCGCGCGGTGTTCCAGGCCGCGCTCGACGCCGTGGCGTAGAAGCGCACCCCCGGATCAAGTCCGGGGGTGCGTTCCTACAGCTTGAACGGATACAGCGGCGGCAGGCCGTCGTCGTCGCCCTTCTCCACCGCGCGCCACGCGAAGCCGCGCTTGAATACCTCGGCGAGATCGTCGCCGCCCGCCGTCGATGCCGTCGTGCCGTAGCAGCGCCGCTGCAGGTCGGCCAGCGCACGCCGCTGCGTTTCGTCCGCCAGCGCATCGTGCAGCGCGCCGGGATGCTGGATCGATGGCCGTTCGGCCTGTGCCCAGGCCAGCAGGCTGCGCAGCTGCGCCGGCGCATCGCTGCCGCGCGCGGCGGCGAGGAAGGCCTGGCGCGCGCGGCGCGCGGCATCGCTGCTCGCGTTGCTGCCCGCCGCCGCGACCACCGCGCCACGCGGCGCGCGCCGCCGCCACAGCCACCAGGCCAGCACGCTGAGCAGCCACAGCAGCAGGCTGGCCAGCGCGATTGCGCGCCACGGCACGCTGCGCGTCGCCGCCGGTGCCACTGCCGCGGCGGGCGTTGCTGCAGCGTCCGGTTCCGCCGTCGACGCCGCGGCGGCCGGCGAGGCGGCCGCGGGTGGGGTGGCGGCTGCACCGGCCGCCGGCAGCACGGTGATGCTGTGCGCGGGAATCTCGGCGGTCTGCGCCTGGCCGGTGGTCACGTCGAACCAGCGCAGCGTGGTCGCCGGCAGGGTGAGCGTGCCGGCCTGCTCGGGCACCACCGCGAACGCGCGCTGGCGGCTGCCGACCAGCCACGGGCCGTCGTTCGTGGTGGCGGTGGCCGGCTGGTCCGGGTACACCGTGGCGCCTTGCAGCGCGGGCAGGCTCAAGGCCGGCAGCGCCTCGAACGGCAGGCCGGTGGCGCTGAGCTTCATCGTGAGGTTGATCGGCTGCCCCACGCGCACCGGCGTGTTCGCGTCGGGCCAGCCGCTCAGCGTGAGGCTGAGCGCGCGCGCCGGCAGCCACGCCGCCTTGCCCCAGTCCGCGGGCGCGGCCTGCACCGGTACGCTGAGCGCGGGCGCGCTGGCCGACACCGAGGTGCCGACGCCGAAGAAGCTGTCGGGATCGTTCGGGTCCAGCGCCTCGCCCTGGAAACCCAGCGAGGGAATCGACAGCGTGCCGGCATGCTGCGGTACCAGCGCGTAGCGCCGTTCGATCACGTGGTACTGGCTGCCGCCGCGCACTGCGTCGTAGCGCAGGTCGCCGCCGACCTGGCTGAGCTGCACGCCGTCGATCTGCGGCGTGTCCAGCGCGCCGCTGCTGATGTTGCCGCGGTAGTACAGCCGCACCACGTAGCTGAGCTGCTGACCCACCCAGGCGCGCTGCGGCGTGACCTCCGCCTCCATGAACAGGTTGCGGTGCAGCGCCGCGGCCGCCGCCGGGTTCGGTGGATCGACCTGCAGCGTGAGCGGCGCAGTCTGCGCGCCGGCCACCGCGAGCGAGGGGATGGTGAGCGTGCCCGCGTGCTTCGGCCGCAGCACCACGCCGATCACCAGCTCGGCGCTGCGCTTGCCGTTGACGATGCTGAGGCTGCTGCTCTGCGAGCGGCCGAGGATGTCGAAATCCTGCTGCAGCGGGCCGAGGTCGGGCATCGCCACGCTGCCGCTGGCGCCGGCGACATGCAGGTTCAGCGTCACCGTCTCGCCCAGCTGCATGCTGCTGCGGTCCAGCGTGGCCTGCACGTCGGTGGCGCGCACCAGCAATGGAACGGCGAGGCACAGCAGCAGGCAGAGGCAAACCAACCTTTTCACAACCCATCCTCGTCGGGCACGCCGCCGTGGCGGCGCTGGTATTCCAGTTCGAACTTGCGGCGCAGCAGCGCGCCCGGATCGTCGGGCACGCGCTGCAGCGCCTGGCGCAGGTCGGCCGGCAGCTTGGCCTGCGGATCGTCGGCGCCTTCCGCGCCGAGCTGGTGCGTGGACGGCGGATTCGTCGCGGGCTTGCCGGCGGCGCCCAGCTGCTTGTCCAACTGCTGCTTCAGCGCCTGTTGCGCCTTCGCGGCCTGCGCCTGCTGCGCGGCCTGCTGCGCGGGCGTCGGCGGTTGCGCATCCTGTTGCTGCGCGTCGGCTGCACTCGAGGATTTTTCGTCGGCGGGCTTCGGCTGGTTTTGCGGCGACTGACCGGCATCGTTCGATGAATGCTGCTGATCCTGCTGCTGCGCGGAGCCCTTGTCGTGCTGCGGTAACTGGCCGGATTCGCCACTCTGGCCCTGTTCGTTCTTGTCCTGCCCGCTCTTGCCCTGCCCTTGCGACGAGGAGGAACCGCCCTGCTTCGGTTGCTGCTGCGACGACGAGGGCTGGTTTTGCTGCGGCGGCTGCTTGCGCAGCCAGTCCTCCACCGCCTGCCGGTTCGCTTTCGCATCGGCGTTGGCGGGGTTCTGTTTCAAGGCCTCGTCGTAGGCCTGGATCGCGTCCTGGTATTTGCCCTCGCGCGCCAGCGCATTGCCGAGGTTGTAGGCGGCGTCGCTGCCCTTGGCCGTGCGCAACGCCTGCGCGGCGGCGGCGTAGTCGCCCGCGCGATAGGCCGCCGCGCCGCGCCAGGCCGGATCGCGTGCCAGCTGCAGCGCCTGCTTCGCGTCGCCCCGCTGCAAGGCCTGCGCCGCCTGCTGGTCGCGGCGCTGCCACAGGTCGCGCCAGCTCGCGGCGTGCGCGGTGCCGGGCAGCATCGGCAGCAGCACCAGCGGCAACAGCAACAGCCAGCCGCGGCGGAACGCCAGCGCGGCCAGCGGCAAGAGGAGCAGCAGCAGCCACGGGCCGCGATCCTGCCACTCGTCGCCGAGCTGGCCCGGCGCCGCCTGCGTGGAGCCCGCGCGCAATTCGCCTTCGAGCGTGGCGACGTCGCCGTCGTTCGCGCTCATCGGCGCGTAGCGGCCGCCGCCTGCCGCGGCCACGGCGGCGAGCGCCGCGTCGTCGCGGCCGGCCAGTTGCAGGTCGCCCTTGGCGTCGTGCAGGAAGCCGCCGCCCGGCAGCGGCACCGGCGCGCCCTGCGGCGTGCCCACGCCCAGCACGGAGACGCGCACGCCTGCCGCACGCGCCTTGCGCGCGGCGGCCTGCGCCGCCGCATCGACGCTGTCGGCGATCAGCACCAGCGAACCGCCGCCAACCTTCGCGTCGCGGATCAGCGCCACGCCGCGCGCGATCGCCGCCGCCGCGTTGTCGCCATCCACCGGCATGGTGTCGGGCGCCATCGCGTCGAGCAGGGTGCCGAGGCTGTGCACGTCGGAGGTGAGCGGCGCCACCACGAAGGCCTCGCCGGCGTAGCCGATCAGCGCGTTCAAGCCGTCGCGGTTCGCCAGCAGCAGGTCGTGCGCCTTGTAGCGCGCGCGGCCGATGCGGTTGGGCGCCACGTCGTGCGCCAGCATGCGCTGCGACAGCGAGATCGCCACCACCTGCGCGGCGCGCTGCGCGTACAGCGGCTGCGCCACGCGGCTCCACGTCGGTCCGGCCAGCGCCAGCACCGCCAGCAGCCAGGCCAGCGCGAGCAGACCCAGCGGCAGGCGTTGCCGCGCGGCCCGGCCCTGCAGGAGTTGCGGCAGCAGTTCCGCATCGACCAATCGCGCCAGCGCCTGCAGGCCGCGACCGCGCCGCGCGGCCTGCCACAGCAGCCACGGCAGCACGGCCAGCGCGCACAGCCACCACGGCCGCAGGAAATGGAACTGGGCCAGCGCCGCGCTCATGCCGCCGCCTCCGTCGCGCGCCAGCGCGGCAGGCCGGCCAGCAGCCACAGCAGCAGCGCCGCCGCCAGCGGCCAGGTGAACCACTCCCGGCGCGGCCGCAGCGTGGGACCGTGCTGCGGCATCGGCTCCAGCGCGTCGATGGTGCGGTAGGCGTCGGCGAGCTGGTCGCTGTCGGTGGCGCGGAAGAAGCGGCCGCCGGTCTCCTCGGCGATCTTCGTCAACATGGCCGCGTCGAGGTCGGCGGAAGGATTGACGATCCGGCTGCCGAAGAAGCCCGGCACGCGCATGCGGGTGGCGCCGATGCCCACGGTGTAGATGCGCACGCCGGCCGCCTTGGCGGCGCGCGCGGCTTCCAGCGGCGTGATGCTGCCGGCGTTGTTGACGCCGTCGGTGAGCAGCACCAGCACGCGCGCCTGCGCGGGCAGCGCGGCGAGCCGCTTCACCGCGATCGCGATGGCGTCGCCGATCGCCGTCTCGGTGCCGGCCAGGCCCACCGCCGCGCCCTGCAGCTGCGCGCGCACCGCGTCGAGGTCCCAGGTGAGCGGCGTGACCAGGAAGGCCTGGCTGCCGAACAGGATCAGGCCCATCTCGTCGCCGCGGCGGCGGTCGATGAAGTTGCCGGCGATCGCCTTCACCGCGCCGAAGCGGCTCACGCCCTGGCCGGCCAGCTCCATGTCCGGCGTGCGCATGCTGCCGGAGAGGTCCACCGCGAGGAACAGCGCGCGGCCGCTGCGCTGCTGCGCCTGCGGCGGCCCCACCCATTGCGGACGCGCCGCCGCAGCCACGAGGCACAGCCACGACAAGGCGAGCAGCCACGGCGCGAAGCCGCGCGCGGCGTTGCCGGCGGCGTCGGCGAGGCGCAGGCCCGGCTGCGGCAGGTGCAGCGCCTGCCCCGGCGTGGTGGGCGGCAACACGCGTCGCAGCAGCCAGGGCAGCGGCAGCAGCAGGAACAGCCAGGGCCAGGCGAACTCAAACATGGCCCGGCTCCGCGGCGACAGACTTCCACGCACGCGGTCGCGCGGCGGCGTGCAGCCACGCGCGCGCCGCCGCCAGTGCGGCCGCGGCGTCGAACGCGCCGCGCGGGCGATACATCGCCGCTTCCAGCGCGGCCAGCCGGGCGAGCGTCGCCGGCGGCACCGGCACCCGCGCCAGCGTGGCCTGCCACGCGTCGCCGCGCTGCTGGGTCGCCGCGCCGTCGTGCAGGCGCGCCACCCGGCGCAGCAGTTGCTGCAGCGCCGCCGCCAGCGCGGCATCGTCGCCGTCGCGCGCATGCCGTTGCGCGTGGCGCTCCAGTTCGCCCAACCACTGCCGACGCCGTTGCCGCAGGCGGCGCTGGCGATGCCACAGCCAGGCCAGCGCCATGACGGCCAGCAAGGCCAGCGCCGCGAGCAGCCACCAGCCCGGCGCGGGCGGCCACCACGGCGGCGCGGGCGGCAGGTGGATGTCGCGCAGCACCGGGCCGCTCGACGCGGGCGGCGACGGCATCATCGCCGCGTCCTCGTCGTGCCCAGCAACTCGCCCACGGCCGGCAGCGGATCGTCGCGCGTGTCGAGCACTCGGCAACGCAGGCTAGTGGCGCGCGCCAGCGCTTCCAGCCGCGCCGGGCCCGCGCCCAGCGCCTGCTGGAATTCGCGCCGCTGGCGTTCGCCCAGCAGCACCACGTCGCGGCGCTCACCGGCGTGCTCCAGCGGATAGCGGCCCGGCGGCGGCGGTTCGCGTTCCAGCGCATCGGCCAGCACCAGCACGCCGACGCCGGCGCGCGTCTTGAGATCGAGCAGGTGCTGTTGCGCCTCGGCATCCGCGCTGAAGCCGTCGCTGAGCAGCAGCACGCGGCTGGCGCCATGTTGCAGGCGGCGCGCGCGCAGCAAGGCGGCGGACAGCGGCTCGGCGCGCTCCACCGGCGGCAGCGCATCCCAGTCCGCCAGCGCGCCGCACACCGCGAGCGCGCCGTGCGCACCGCCCTGCGGGCGCAGCAGATGCTCGCTGGCGCCGAAAGCCAGCAGCCCCACGCGCTCGCCGGCGCGCACGGCCAGCCACGCGGCGACGGCGGCGGCGCGCGCGGCCTGCACCGACTTGAAACGGGCGCGGGTGCCGAAGCGCAGGCTGGCGTGGGTGTCGAGCAGGATCAGCAGGCGGCCTTCGCGCTCTTCCTGGTACAGCTTGGTATGCAGCTTGCCGCTGCGCGCAGTGAGCCGCCAATCGAGGCGGCGCGCGTCGTCGCCGGGCTGGTAGGCGCGCGACTCGGCGTAGTCCATGCCGCGGCCGTATAGACGGCTGGATTGCTGGCCAACGCGCGGCGCATGGCTGGCCGTCGGCGCGAGTTTCGCGCGGCCGACGCGCGCGCCCAGCGCGATCAGCTCGGCCAATGACACGCGCGTGCGGCCGTCGCCGTCGGCGCGGTTCGGCAAGCCGGTATCCACGACGGCGTTCACGGCAGCGGCACGAGATCCAGCAGGCGGGCGATCACCTGGTCCGGCTTCACGCCCTCGGCTTCGGCCTCGTAGCTGAGCAGCACGCGATGGCGCAGCACCTCGTGCACGATCGCGTGCACGTCCTCGGGCAGCACGTAGTCGCGGCCGGCGAGCCAGGCCTGCGCGCGGGCGCAGCGGTCCAGCGCGATGGTGGCGCGCGGGCTGGCGCCCCAGGCGATCCAGCGCTTCAGCTCCGGCCCGTAGCGGCCGGCGTCGCGCGTGGCCAGCACCACTTGCGCGAGGTATTCCTCCAACGCCGGCGCCATGTGCACCGCCATCGCGGCGTCTCGCGCGGCGAACACGTCGGCCTGCCGCAGCAGGGCCGCGGGCGCGTGGGCGGGATGCGCCTGCCGCCGCGCCTGCTCGCGCGCGAGCCGCAGGATCGCCAGCTCGGCGGCGGCGTCGGGATAGCCGATGGTGACGTGCAGCAGGAAGCGGTCGAGCTGGGCCTCGGGCAGCGCGAACGTGCCCTCCTGCTCGATCGGGTTCTGCGTGGCCATCACCATGAACAGCCCTGGCAGCGGCCGGGTGGCGCGGCCCACGGTGATCTGCCGCTCGCCCATCGCCTCCAGCAGCGCCGACTGCACCTTGGCCGGCGCGCGGTTGATCTCGTCGGCGAGCACGATGTTGTGGAACAGCGGGCCGGGCTCGAACTCGAAGCTGCCGCTCTGCGGGCGGAACACGTCGGTGCCGGTGAGGTCGGCGGGCAGCAGGTCGGGAGTGAACTGCACGCGGTGGAAATCCGCCTCGATGCGCGCGGCCAGCGCCTTCACCGCGGTGGTCTTGGCCAGGCCCGGCGCGCCTTCCACCAGCAGGTGGCCGTCGGCGAGCAGCGCCACCAGCAGGCAGTCGACCAGCTTCGGCTGGCCGATGATGCAGGCCTGCAGATCGTCGCGCAGCTGCGCGAAGGCTTGCTGCAGGCGGCTGCGGGGCGGGGTTTCGGGCATGTCCATCATGGGGGTTCCGGCGGCAAGTCGCCGCTATCGACCGCGGCGGAGCCCGGAAGTTTAACCATGCACCGCGCATCGTTCAGGCGCACCAACGCAAAGAGGCGGCCGTGGCCGCCTCTTTGCGTGTCGCGATGGGCGACGCCTTATTGCAGCGAATCGTTGAGGATGCGCGGCGTCACGAAAATCAACAACTCGCCCTTGCTGTTGTTGCGATTGGTGTTGCGGAACAGGAAGCCGATGCCCGGGATGTCGCCGAGGCCCGGCACCTTGGTGATGGTGTTGCTCTTGTTGATCTCGTAGATGCCGCCCAGCACCACGGTCTGGCCGTTGTCCACCAGCACCGAGGTGTTCACCGACTGGGTGTTGATCTGCGGCACCGTGCCGTTCGGCGTGGAGAGGAACTTGTCCAGCGAATCCTTCTTCACATTGATCGCGAGGTAGACGCGGTTGTCCGCGGTGATCGTGGGCGTGACCTTGAGCTCCAGCACCGCATCCTTGAACTGCACCGAGGCGGTCTGGCCACCGGTGCCGCCGATGCCGCCCTGGTAGGTGACGTAGCCGATCTCCTTACCTTGACGGATCACCGCCTCCTGCTGGTTCGCGGTGACCACGCGCGGGCTGGAGATCACCTCGCCGCGGCCTTCGGTCTGCGCCGCCGACAGCTCCAGGTCGACCATGTAGTTCTTGCCGAGGATGGCCAGGCCCAGCGCACCGGCCGGGGTGGTCACCGGCAGGTTGACGTTGTAGCCGCTGGGCAGCGTGACCGAGCCCGGGTGCGGGCGCGGGCCGGTGCCGCCGTTCGCGGCCCAGTCGTTCAGCGCGTTCTGGTAGTTGACGTTGCTGTTCCAGATGTCGGTGGCGTACTTGCCCGAGCCGTCGCCGCTGGGGCCGGTGGTGATGATGTTGCCGCTGTTGGTGCGGTTGCCCGACACGCCCCACTTCACGCCCAGCTCGCGGGTGAAGTCGTCGCTGGCGATCACCACGCGCGATTCGATCAGCACCTGCTGCACCGGCTTGTCCAGCACCGCGACCAGCTTGCGGATCTGCTCGGTCTTCTCGGCGGTGTCGTTGAGCAGCAGGGTGTTGGTGCGCTCGTCGTAGGAGACGCTGCCGCGTGCGGACAGGAAGCCGCGCGAGACGCCGGCGCCGCCGGCGCTGGCGCCGCCGCCGTTGCTCTGCTTGCTGTCGGTGGTCAGCAGCTTGGCGATGTCGGCCGCCTTGCCGTAGCTGATCGGGATGTAGGTGGTGATCAGCGGCGCGTTGTCCTCGGCCTTCATGCGCGCGGCGGCCACGTCCTCCTCGTACTTCGCCAGCTCCTGCTGCGGCGCCACCCAGATCACGTTGCCGTCGCGGCGCTTGTCCAGGCTCTTGGCACGCAGGATCACGTCCAGCGCCTGGTCCCAGGGCACGTTCACGAGGCGCAGGGTGATGCTGCCGGTGACGCTGTCGGCGGCCACGATGTTGAGGCCCGAGGTGTCGGCGATCAGCTGCAGCACCGAGCGCACCGGGATGTCCTGGAAGTTGAAGGTGGCGCGCTTGCCGCTGTAGGCCGGGTGCTGGCCCAGCGCCGCGATGGAACCGCCATTGGCGTTGCCGTCGCCCTTCTTCGGCGCCACCTCGACCACGTACTGGTTGCCTTCCTGGTACGCCGAGGTGTCGACCACGCCCTTGGTGGCGATCGTCAGCTGCACGCCGCCGGTGGCGCCGGTGCGGGTGTTGATCGACTGCACCGGGGTGGCGAAGTCCAGCGTGTCCAGGCGCTGCGCGAGGTTCGCCGGCACGCTGGCGTTGGGAATGCTGACCTCGACCTTGTCGCCGATCGTGCGCATCTGCGCATCGGCGCCCGGGCCGCTGAAGTTGACCAGCACGCGGCCCTGGCCGTTCGCGCCGCGGCGGAAGTCGACGCCGGTGACGCTGAGGCCGCCGGCGGCGGTGGCCGGCAGGCGCTTGGACGGGTCGATGATCGCCGCGGTGGTGACGCTGCGCTGCGCCGGCGCCGGGGCCGCGGCGGCGGCGGTCTGCGGCGCGCTGCCGTTGGCCACGGTGAGCACGAGGCTGTCGCCCGTGATCGCCGACTGGTACGCCGCCGGCCGCATCAGCTCCACGATCACCCGGGTGCGCCCGCCGGCGGACACCGCGGAGACGCCGGAGGTGGCGCCCTGGCCGATGTCGGTGTGGCGCTGGGCGGTGGTGTCGGTGTTGGCGAAATCGATCGCGATGCGCGCGGGGTTGTCGGTGGTGAAGATGCGCGGCTGCGGCACCGCGCCGGCGAAGTTCAGGTGCAGCTGCACGCTGCCGCCGGGCAGGGTGGTGTAGCTGATGTCCTTCAGCGTGCTGCTGCCGGCGGCCAGCACGGCTTGGCTGAAGCCCGCACCGACGAGCAGCAGCAGCGGCAGGAGACAACGGATGGCGTGGCGCATGACCCGGCCCCGGACGGATTGAATGTGGTTGCTCATTGCATCAGCCCCTGTGTCCCCTATTTCTCGCCGAGCGCGATACTGGCCGGACGTTCCATCCAGCCGCCGTTGCCGTTCGATACCAGTTCAGTCAGATCGATGTGGTCGTCGCTGATGGCGGTGATGCGGCCGTAGTTCTGGCCCATGTATTCATCGCGGTGCACCGGATGGATCACGCCGCCGGGATCCTTGATCAGCGCCTCGATGCCCGGGCCGGTGCCGATCGTGCCGACCATCTTCAGGCTGTCCAGCGCAAACATCTCCAGCGGCTGCTTGGGCCGGTTCTGGTCCGGGCGCGGCCCGCTGGTGGCGGTGGTCTGCTCCGCCGCGCTGGGGCCGAACGGATCGCGCAGGTCCTGGTCCGCGTAGGCGAAGGTTTCGAAGGTCTTGATCACCGGCAGCGGCGGGATCGGCGCGCCCTTCTTCGCCTTCTGCTGGGCGATCCATTCGCGCAGGTCCGAGGTGCCGCGGGTGCAGCCGCCGAGCAGCAGCGCGGCGAGCAGCAGCAGGGCGAGGCGCGCCAGCAGCGACGGCTTGATGACAGTGGACAGCTTCATCACTTGTGCCCCCCTGCCTTGGCCGGGTTCTTCTTCGCCTCGGCCGCGGCCTCGTCTTCGTCCAGGTAGCGGTAGGTCTTCACCGTGCCCTGCAGCACCAGCTGGCCGTCGCTGGAGGTGCCGTTCTTGCCCGCATGCTCGGGCGTCAGCGCGACGTCGTGCATGGTCAGGATCACCACGCGCGGCAGCGAGGCCACGCCGCTGATGAAGGTGCCGAACTGGTGGTAGGTGCCCACCATCTTCAGCTGGATCGGTTTCTCGGCGTAGAAGTCCTTCGGCACTTCGGGCTGCGGCACGAAGGAGTCGACCTGCAGGCCGGCGGACAGCGCGGTCTGCGAGATGTCGATCAGCAATTCGGGCATCTCGGTCTTGCTGGGCAGCTGGCGCAGCAGCTGGCGCAGCATGTCCTTCATCTCGTCCAGCTGCTGCTGCAGCGCGGCGAGGTTCACCGCCTTGGCCTGCTTGGTGCTGAATTCCTGGCGCAGCTGGGTCTCCTTGCCCGCCAGCGAGGCCAGTTCGTCCTGCTGGCTGCTGACGTAGAAGTACCAGCCCAGCAGCACCACCAGCCCGAACAGCAGCGCGGTGAAGAAGATCTTGACCGACTTGGGCCAGCCGCCGATGTTGTTGCGGTCGAGGCTGCGCAGATCGTCGAGGAGTTTCATGCCTTGGCCCCTCCCTTGGCGGTGGCGGCGGCCGGCTTGCCTGCAGGCGCCGGTTCAGGCGCCGGCTTCGCGGCGGGGGCGGTTGCGGCGGGCGCGACGGCATGCGCGGGCGGCAGGGGCGCCGGGACGCTGGCGGCATGCGCGGGAGCCGCGGCCGTGCCTGCCGCGGCCGGCGCGCCGGCGGCTTCGTCCGGCTTCGGCTTGTTCAGCGCCACGCCCAGGCCGAAGCTGTACGGCATGCGCGAGGCGTCGTGGCTGTTCTCGGTCTTGCGCAGGTCGACGTGGCCCATCCACGGCGACGCCTCGATGTTGCGCATGTACTCGGCCACGCTGGCGTTGGATTGCGCCACACCGTCCAGCGACATGGTGTCGCCGGCCTGCTTGAGCGCGGTGAGGCGCACGCTGGCGGGGATCGTCTTCACCAGCTCGTCGAACAGGTGCACCATCTTCGAGCGGTCGGACTGCAGCTGCTCGATGATCTGCTTGCGCGCCAGCAGGTGCTCGCGCACCTTGTCCAGCTCCTTGATCTTGTCGATCTTGACGTCGAGCTGCTTGATCTCGCTCTGCAGGATCGCGTTGCGGTCGTTCTGGTTGTCGATGCGCGCGCCCATCCAGATCGCCCACAGCAGCACGAAACCCAGGCCGGCCACGAAGGCGGTGCCGAGCTGGCCGTAGAACTCGCGTTCGCGCAGCTTGCGCCGCTCCGCACGCCAGGGAAGGAGGTTGACGTGGGCCATCAGTCGAAACTCCTCAGGGCGAGGCCGACCGCGATCATCAGCGCCGGCGCATCCTGGGCCAGCGACTGCCCCTGCACCTTCGGCGACATCGACATGCGCGCCAGCGGATTGGCCACCACGCAGGGCACGCCGACGTGCTCCTCCAGCAGCGCGGCGATGCCGTCGATGGTGGCGCAGCCGCCGGCCAGCACCACCTGGTCGACCTTGCTGTATTCGCTGCCGGCGAAGAAGAACTGCAGCAGGCGGCTGACCTGCTGCACCAGCGATTCCTTGAACGGCTCCAGCGCCTCGCTCCGGTAGGACTCGGGCAGGCCGCCCTTGCGCTTGGCGCGGCCGGCCTCCTCGTAGGAGAGCCCGTAGCGGCGCATGATCTCGTCGGTGAGCTGCTTGCCGCCGAACACTTGTTCGCGCGAGTAGATCGTGCGCTGGTTGCGCAGCACCGACAGCGTGGTCATGGTGGCGCCCACGTCGACCACCGCCACCAGCGCGTCGCGGCCCACGTTCAACTGGTCGGTGAGCAGGGTGAACGCGTTCTCCATCGCGAACGCCTCCACGTCGATCACCTTGGCGGTGAGGCCGCCCAGCTCCAGCGCGGCCACGCGCATGTCCACGTTCTCGGTGCGCGAGGCGGCGAGCAGGATGTTGTTCATCTCGGGGTTGTCGCGCACCGGCCCCAGCACCTCGAAATCGAGGCTCACCTCGTCGATCGGGTAGGGGATGTACTGGTTCGCCTCGACCTGGATCTGACCTTCCAGATCCTCCTCGGTGAGTTCGCTCGGCATCGGGATGATGCGGGTGATCACCGCCGAGCCGGCCACCGCGGCCGCGGCGTGCTTGAGCTTGGAGCCGGAGCGCGCCAGCGCGCGGCGGATCGCCTCGCCCACCGCCTCGACCTCGACGATGTTCTTCTCGACCACGGCATTGGGCGGCAGCGGCTCGACCGCGTAGTGCTCGACGCGGTAACGCCCGCCCGCCTGACTGAGCTGCAGCAGCTTGACCGCGGTCGAACTGATGTCGACGCCGATCAGTGCCGGCTTCTTGGGTGTGAAGAGCCCCACGGTGTTCCCCCTTTGCCCCTGGGCGCCAACGGCCGGATTTCCGGCCGATGTGCGCTGGCATTAGATCGAAAAATTAACGCCCCCGCAATGGCCTGCCGCGGTTATCTCAAGTATTTCCCGTGATGGTGCCCACATTTGGATGAGCGCCTTCGCGCAGCGTGACGGAGGCCTCGTTTCGCCCCGGGCGGACGATCTTGCGGTCGCTGCAAGCACGATCCCGAACATGTACCCCTCCGGAGTGACCGGCGGCACAACCCCTATACTCTGCCGGGTTCAGATACGGGCCAACCCCACACATGCGTATTCTCAAGCGTCTGCTGCGCTGGGCTTTGATCCTGGCTTTTTCCGGCCTGCTGCTGGCCGTGCTCGCGGTCGGGGTGGCGTACTGGCTGGTGGCGCCGCGGCTGCCTTCGGTGGCGGTGCTGAAGGACTACCACATGCAGGTGCCGCTGCGCGTGGAGAGCGCCGACGGCAAGCTGATCGCCAGCTTCGGCGAGACCCGGCGCATCCCGGTGGCGATCGCCGATGTGCCGGCCAACCTCAAGCACGCCGTGCTGTCGGCCGAGGACGCCGACTTCTACCACCACCCCGGCGTCGACTGGCGCGGCATCGCGCGCGCGGGCTGGCACGTGCTCGTCACCGGCGGCGACAAGGGCCCCGGCGGTTCCACCATCACCCAGCAGGTGGCGCGCAACTTCTTCCTCAGCCCGGAGAAGCTGTACTCGCGCAAGCTCACCGAGATCTTCATCGCGCTGCGCATCGAGCACGAGCTTTCGAAGGACCAGATCCTCGAGCTCTACCTCAACAAGATGTTCCTCGGCCACCGCTCCTACGGCGTGGCCGCGGCGGCCTCGTACTACTACGGCAAGACGCTGGACCAGCTCACGATCGCGCAGTGCGCGGCGATCGCCTCCACCTTCCAGCTGCCCTCGGTGGTGAATCCGCTGAACAGCCCGCCGCGCCTGCTGGCACGGCGCAACTGGGTGCTGGGCGAGATGCTCCGCCACCGCTACATCACCGAGGCGCAGTACAAGGAAGCGGTCGCCGAACCGAACGACGCCGCGCCGCACGAGGCACCGATCCAGGTGGACGCGCCCTACCTCGCCGAGATGGTGCGCCGGCAGGTGCTGGACCGCCTCGGCAACGACGCGCTCACCGAAGGCTACGTGGTGAAGACCACGATCCAGAGCGCGCGCCAGCAGGCCGCGGTGGAAGCGGTGCGCAAGGGCCTGCTCGACTACGACCGACGCCACGGCTGGCGCGGGCCGGAGGCGCACCAGGACCTGGCCGCCGACGCCGGCGCGCAGGACTACGCGCACGCGCTCGCCGGCTATTACGACATCTCCGGCCTCGATCCGGCGCTGGTCGTCGCCAGCTCCGCCGACGCGGCCACGCTGGTGCTGCCCTCGGGCCAGAGCATCCGGCTCGACCTCGCCGCGGTGGCGTGGGCGCGCAAGTACCTCGACGACAGCCGCACCGGCCCCGCGCCGACGCGGGTGGACGCGCTGCTCAAGCGCGGCGACATCGTGCGCGTGGCGCAGGACGACAAGGGCGCCTGGCAGCTGGCGCAGATTCCCGCCGTGCAGGGCGCGCTGGCCTCGATCCGGCCGGAGGACGGCGCGGTGGAGGCGCTGGTGGGCGGCTTCAGCTTCACCCGCAGCAAGTTCAACCGCGCGGTGATGGCGGCGCGCCAGCCCGGCTCCAGCTTCAAGCCCTACCTCTACTCGGCGGCGTTCGACCACGGCTTCACGCCGGCCTCGATCATCAACGACGCGCCGCTGGCGCTGCCCGACCCCTCGCGCCCCGGCGGCCTGTGGACGCCGAACAACGACGACGACAAGTTCGCCGGCCCGATGCGCTTGCGCGAGGCGCTGGTGCAGTCGAAGAACCTGGTCTCGGTGCGCCTGCTCGACGCGATCGGCGTGCGCTACGCGCGCGAGTTCATCACCCGCTTCGGCTTTCCGCTCGACGCGCTGCCGGCGAACCTGTCGATGGCGCTGGGCACCGCCTCGGTGTCGCCGATGAACATGGCGCGCGGCTACGCGGTGTTCGCCAACGGCGGCTACCTGGTCACGCCGTACTTCATCAGCGAGGTCGACGACCGCAACGGCAAGCCGGTCTACCTCGCCAACCCCGCGCGCGCCTGCCGCGAATGCCAGGAGCGCCTGCTGGAGAACACGCCGCCCGGCCCGCCGCCGGCCGACATGAGCCGGCACCCGGCCAACCAGCTCGCGCAAACCGCGAGCGCCGCGGCGCCGGCCGGCGCCGCCAGCGTGGACGACTCCGGCGTGGAGACATTGCCGGCCGACGCCCACGGCGCCGGCGCGCACGCGCCGGTGCTGGCGCCGCACGTGCTCGGCCCGCGCACCGACTTCCTGGTCACCTCGCTGATGAAGGACGTGATCCTGCGCGGCACCGGCGCGGCGGCCAAGGCGCTGGGCCGCCCCGACCTCGCCGGCAAGACCGGCTCCACCAACGACCACCGCGACGCCTGGTTCGTGGGCTTCAACGGCGACGTCTCCACCTCGGTGTGGGTGGGCTTCGACAACTACGGCTCGCTGGGCCGCGGCGAGTTCGGCGCCAAGGCCGCGCTGCCGATCTGGATGGACTACATGGGCACGGTGCTCAAGGGCCTGCCGGAGAACTCGCTGCCGATGCCGCCGGGCATCGCCACCGTGCTGATCGACCGCGCCAGCGGCCTGCCCACCACGCCGGGCGACGGGGACAGCATGAACGAGTACTTCAAGGTCGAGGACGTGGACCGCCTGCGCGCCCAGGCCACCCAGCAAGAACAGGAACAGCAGAACCCGTACAACATCTTCTGATCCGCACGGGAACCCCGGACAACCGTCGTCCCGACGGTTGTCCGGGTCGACGGGCCGGCACCGGACGCTTCCCGCATTCCATCGCTTGCGCTAGGGTGGGTGCGCAAGCGGCGGAGGAATCGACATGGCCCGAGGCGAACATCACCGCATCCATGCAAGCGACCGCCAGCGGCACAACCGGCGGCGCGTGGCCCAGGAAGCGGCCCGCCTGATGAGCGAGCACGGCATCCGCGACTACCACCACGCCAAGCTCAAGGCGGCCGAGCGGCTGGGCATCCTCGACACCCAGGCGCTGCCGCGCAACCACGAGATCGAACAGGCGCTGCGCGAGCACCAGCGCCTGTTCCTCGCCAGCAGCCAGCCACAACTGCTGCGCGCGCGCCGCGAGGCCGCGGCGGAGGCGATGCGCTTCCTCGCGCCGTTCGAGCCGCGCTTGGTCGGCGCGGTGCTCGACGGCACCGCCGACGCGCACTCCGCGGTCTGCCTGCACGTGTTCAGCGACGACCCCGACGCCGTGCACCGCCACCTGCACGAACACGGCGTGCCCTACGAGACGCAGACGCGCCGCCTGCGCACCAGCCGCGACGAACAGGCCGAATACCCGGTGCTGCTGTTCGCCGCCGACGCGCTGCCGTTCGACCTCACCGTGCTGCCGCACGACGCGCTGCGCCAGGCGCCGCTGGACCGCGTGGGCGACAAGCCGATGCGCCGCGCCGCATTGGCCGCTGTCGAAGAACTGCTGGCCGAGGACGAAGCCAGCGACCAGCTCGATCGCATGCTCGCCGCCGTGCGGCGCTGAAACGCAAGCCGCGAAACGCAAACGCCCCGGCATGGCCGGGGCGTTTGCGTTTCGATGGAGCTGCGGCGATCAGCGCTTGCCGGCCGCCACGTAGTCGCGCACGTCGTGGCCGGTGTAGATCTGGCGCGGGCGGCCGATGCGCGAACCGGCGGTTTCGTGCTGTTCGATCCAGTGCGCGATCCAGCCGGCGGTGCGCGCGATCGCGAACATCACGGTGAACATCTCGGTGGGGATGCCCAGCGCCTTGTAGATGATGCCGGAGTAGAAGTCCACGTTCGGGTACAGCTTGCGCTCGACGAAGTACTCGTCCTTCAGCGCCGCCTCTTCCAGCTTCATCGCCACGTCCAGCAGCGGGTCGTTCACGCCCAACTCGGCGAGCACCTTGTGGCACATCTCGCGGATGATCTTCGCGCGCGGGTCGAAGTTCTTGTACACGCGGTGGCCGAAACCCATCAGGCGGAAGCTGTCGTTCTTGTCCTTGGCGCGCTTCACCGCCGACTCGACGTTGTCCGGTGTGCCGATCTCCTCCAGCATCTTCAGCACCGCCTCGTTGGCGCCGCCGTGCGCGGGGCCCCACAGCGCGGTGATGCCGGCGGCGATCGACGCGTACGGGTTCGCGCCGGTGGAACCGACCAGGCGCACGGTGGAGGTGGAGGCGTTCTGCTCGTGGTCGGCGTGCAGGATGAACAGCAGGTCCAGCGCCTTGGCCGCCACCGGGTTCATCTTGAGCGGCTCGCTCGGCACCTCGAACATCATGTGCAGGAAGCGGTCGACGTACTCGAGGTTGTTGCGCGGGTAGCGGAACGGCCAGCCGATCGAATAGCGGTAGCAGGCCGCGGCGATGGTCGGCATCTTCGCGATCAGGCGGATCGCGGCGAGCTTGCGGTCGGCCGGGTCGTCCACGTTGAGGTCGTCGTGGTAGAACGCCGACAGCGAGGCCACCGCGGCGGCCAGCATCGCCATCGGATGCGCGTCGTGGTGGAAGCCCTGGAAGAAGTTCTTCAGCGACTCGTGCATCATCGTGTGATGCGCCACGTCGTGCTCGAAGTCGGCGAACTCGGCCGCCTTCGGCAGCTCGCCGTTGAGCAGCAGGTAGGCCACTTCGAGGAAGCTGGACTGCTCCGCCAGCTGCTCGATCGGGTAGCCGCGGTACAGCAGCACGCCCTGGTCGCCGTCGATGTAGGTGATCGCGCTCTTGGTGCTGGCGGTGGCACCGAAGCCCGGGTCGAAGGTGTAGTGGCCGGTGTCCTTGTACAGCGTGGCGATGTCGATGCAGGCCGGGCCGAGGGTGCCGGCGACCAGCGGCAGCGTGCTGCTGCGCTGACTCGATTCATCCACCAGCTTGACAGTCTTGGGATCGGACACGGGAACCTCCTTAAGCATGGGTCGTCGCCGACCGTGGCCGCGGGGCAGCCTTCGACCGGCGAGGGGAAACGGGCATCGTGCCGGGGGAAAGCACCGATGCGATCCGGGCATTATCGCATATCGCCCCGCCGCGCATGCGTGCGCGGATGGTCGTAGGCGCCCGCAAAAAAATCGTTTGGAGCGATTCTTGATATCGCACGGCGATGGCCCGCAGGGCGCCGACCAAGGGCGGCAGGCGCAAAAAATCGTCTGGAACGACTATGACATCGCGCAGCGATGGCCCGCAGGGCGACTGCCGGGATGGCAGTCGCAAAAACGCACGGGGCAGGCCAAGCCTGCCCCGTGCGCGGATACCTCGGCTGCCGCCGCAACGCGGCGGCGCGCTTACTTCTGCGCGTAGCGCTTGCGGAACTTGTCCACGCGGCCGCCGACGTCGAGCGTCTTCTGCTTGCCGGTGTAGAACGGGTGTGAATGGCTGGAGATATCCACCTTGATCAGCGGGTACTCGTTGCCGTCCTCCCACTTGATGGTTTCCTTGGCGGCGATCGTCGAACGCGTCAGGAACGCGAAGTCGGACGACAGATCCTGAAACACCACCGGGCGGTAATTCGGATGGATATCGGGCTTCATGACGGGCTCAATGCAACGTGACAAGAGGGCAAGTGTAGCCGGCTGCGCGGCATCGCGTCAACCGAGCCGGGCGCGTCACGCCGCTCCCAGCGCCTTGCGCACCATCGCCGCGAAGCGCGCATGATCCACCTCCAGCACGATGCGCGCCTGCGCGGGGCGGCGCAGCCGGTTGGCCCAGTCCACCACGGTGGCGCCGCGGGTGAGGCGGCCGTCCAGTTCCACCGCCACCGCGCGGGTCTCGCTGCGGGTGACGATGGACGGATCGATCGCCACCGCCATCGCCAGCGCGTCGGCGGCGACCACGCCGCGGCGGTCGTGTTCCGCGTTGTAGTCGCGCGCGGTGCGGAACACCCGGCCGAAGAACTTCGCGCGCGCGTCGCCGGCCGCCAGCCAGGCGTCGAACTCGCCGTCGTCGAAGCCGTGGCGCAGGGTGGCCTCCCAGTCGACCAGGTCGAACCGGGGGAACGCCTCGAACACCACGTGCGCGGCCTCGGGATCGAAGCCGACGTTGAACTCGGCGGGAATTTTGCCGGTGTTGCCGTGGCCGGTCACCGCGCCGCCCATCACCACCAGCCGCTTCACCCGCTGCGGCAGCGTGGGGTCGAGCTTGAGCGCCAGCGCGAGGTTGGTCAGCGGCGCCAGCGCCACCAGGGTCAGTTCGCCGGGGCGCTCGCGGCTGAGCCGCAACAGTGCCAGCGCCGCCGCCTCGGGCTCCGCCACCGCCTGCGGCTCGGGAAAACCGACGTCGCCGAGGCCGTCCGCGCCGTGCACGAAGGCCGCGTCCTCCTCCGGCGCGCGCACCAGCGGCGTGGCGCAACCGGCGTACACCGGGAAGCTGGCGTCCAGCAGATCGCGCAAGGTGCACGCGTTGCGCACGGTGTGGTCCAGGCCCACGTTGCCGGCGGCCACGCTCAACGCCGCGATGTCGGCATGCGCGTGCGCCATCAGGATCGCCAGCGCGTCGTCCACGCCGGGGTCGGTGTCGATCAGCAGTTGCGGTTTCGTCATAGGCGGATGATCGCAAGAATTTAAAAGTGCGGCCATGGATGGCCGCCCGTTTGATCTTGGCGATCAGGGATGATCGCAAGAGTGTTGAAGAGTGCAGCCAAGGATGGCTGCCCGTTTGATCTTGCGGCCACCATCCATGGCGGCCGCCCTTCGGGCCATCGCTGACGCGATGTCAAAAATCGCTCCAGGCGATTTTTTCGCGATCAGGGACGATCGCAAAAATCAAGCCCGCGCATAGCGCGCTGCGCCGCCGATCCAGCGCGCGATCAACCGATCCGCCTCGCGCGGGTGCGCGACCAGCAGGCGCTCGCCCACCTGCTGCACGGCGGGCAGCAGGTGGGCGTCGCGGGACAGGTCGGCGATGCGGAAGCTGAGCTGGCCGGTCTGGCGCGTGCCCAGCACTTCGCCGGGGCCGCGCAGTTCCAGGTCCTTCTCGGCGATGCGGAAGCCGTCGTTGGTCTCGCGCATCACTTCCAGGCGCTCGCGCGCGAGCTGGCCCAGCGGCGGCTGGTACAGCAGCACGCAGTTGGAAGCCACCGCGCCGCGCCCCACCCGGCCGCGCAGCTGGTGCAGCTGGGCCAGACCCAGGCGCTCGGCGTTCTCGATCACCATCAGGCTGGCGTTGGGCACGTCCACGCCCACCTCGATCACCGTGGTGGCGACCAGCACGGCAAGCTCGCCGGCCTTGAAGGCGTCCATCACCGCTTGCTTGTCCTTCGGTTTCAGGCGGCCGTGGATCAGGCCCACCTTGCAGTCGACGAGCGCGGCGGAAAGCTCCGCGTGCGCCACCTCGGCGGCCTGCGCGCGCAGTTGCTCGGATTCCTCGATCAGGGTGCACACCCAGTACGCCTGGCGCCCGGCGGCGCAGGCCGCGCGGATGCGTTCGATCACCTCGGCGCGGCGCGCGTTGGACACCGCCACGGTCTGCACCGGCGTGCGTCCGGGCGGCAGTTCGTCGATCGCGGAAACGTCGAGGTCGGCGTAGGCGCTCATCGCCAGCGTGCGCGGGATCGGCGTGGCGGTGAGCACCAGCTGGTGCGGTACCTCGCCGCGCGCGTGGTCGGCGCCCTTGTCGTGCAGCGCGAGGCGCTGCTGCACGCCGAAACGGTGCTGCTCGTCCACGATCACCAGGCCCAGCCGCGCGAACGCCACGCCTTCCTGCATCAGCGCGTGCGTGCCCACCGTCACCGGCGCGCCCGCGGCCACGCGCGCCAGCGCCGCCTGCCGCGCCTTGCCCTGCTGCTTGCCGGCCAGCCACTCGACCTCCACGCCCAGCGGCGCGAGCCAGTGACGGAAGTTGCGCAGGTGCTGCTCGGCAAGCAGTTCGGTGGGCGCCATCAGCGCCACCTGGTGGCCCGACTCCACCGCGGCCAGCGCGGCCAGCGCGGCGACCACGGTCTTGCCCGAACCCACGTCGCCCTGCACCAGCCGCAGCATGGGGCTGGCCTGCGCGAGATCGCGGCGCACCTCCGCATCCACGCGCTGCTGCGCGGCGGTGAGCGCGAACGGCAGCGCGGCCAGCAGTTGCCGGCGCAGCGGCCCGTCGCCGGCGAGCTTCGGTGCGCGGCGCCGCTGCATCGCGGCGCGCATGCGCTTCAGGCTCAGATGCTGGGTCAGCAGTTCCTCGAAGGCGAGCCGCTGCTGCGCGGGGTGGCGGCCGTGCAGCAACAGGTCGAGCCGCGCATCCGGCGCCGGCCGATGCACGGTGAGCAGCGCCTCGCGCAGCGAGGCGAGGCCGTGAGCCGCACACAGTTCGGGCGGGATCAGCTCCAGCGCCGACTCCGGCGGCAGCAGCGCCAGCGCCTTGGCGATCACGCCGGCCAGCCGCTTCTGGCCCAGGCCTTCGGTCGTGGGGTAGACCGGGCTCAGCCGGTCCTCCACCGTCACCGCCTCGCCGGCAGCGAGCCGGCGATACTGCGGGTGCACCATCTCCAGGCCTTGCGCGGCGAAGCGCACTTCGCCGAAGCACAGCAGGCGCGCACCCGGCGCGAGCTGCTCGGCCTGCGCGCGGTTGAAGTGGAAGAAGCGCAGCTGCAGCGTCTGCCGCGAGTCGTCGGCAATCGCCACCTTGAGCTGCGGGCGGTAGCGGAAGCCGCGCTCCACCGCCTCCACCACGCCGACCACCTGCGCGCTCTGGCCGGGGCGCAGGTCGGCGATCGCGGTGACGCGGGTGCGGTCCTCGTAGCGCAGCGGCAGGTGGAACCACAGGTCCTGCACGCGCTCCAGTCCCAGCTTGTGCAGCAGGGCCGCGAGTGCCGGACCCACGCCCGGCAGCGACGACACGGGCTGCATGCCCGTGTCGTCGACTGCGGTGGCGACGTTCATCGCCAAGGCGAACGGATCAGCCCAGCACCATGATCGCGTCCACCTCCACCTGCACGCCCTTGGGCAGCGCGGAGACCTCGATGGTGGAACGCGCGGGGTACGGCGCCTGGAAGTATTCGGCCATCACCGCGTTCACCGCGGCGAAGTTGGCGAGGTCGGTGACGTAGATGCCCACGCGCACGAATTGCGCCAGCGAACCGCCGGCCGCCTGCGCCACCGCGACCAGGTTGTCGAACACGCGGCGCGTCTGCGCCGTGATGTCGCCCTCGACCACGTTGCCGGTGGCGGGGTCGAGCGGGATCTGGCCGGAGAAGTACACCGTGTCGCCGGTGCGCACGGCCTGCGAGTACGGGCCGATCGCGGCGGGGGCCTGGGTGGTGGCGATGATCTGGCGGGACATGGGGGTTCCTCGGGATTGGGGATTCGCAAAGGCCGAAGCGTAGCGCGCCCGGGCGAATCTGCCCACTCGAAGCCCCCTCACCCCAGCCCTCTCCCCCGACGGCTTCGCCGTCGGGGGAGAGGGAGTGCTCTTCCGAGTCCCGAGTCCCGAGTCCCGAGTCCCGAGTCCCGAGTCCCGAGTCCCGAGTCCCGAGTCCCGATCTACAAGGGATACCGATAGACCCCGCTCACCACGCCGGTGCGGCGCACGCGGCGGATCACGTCGGCGAGGTGCTTGCGGTTCTTCACCTCGATCGCGAACAGCAGGGTGGCGGCGGCCACGTCGCGTTCGGCGTACTCCACGTTCTCGATGTTGGAGTCGGCCGCCGCGATCGCCGCGGCGATGGTGGCGAGCACGCCGGGGCGGTTGATCACCTCGATGCGCAGTTCGGCGCGGTAGTCGCCCTGCACGTCGCGGTCCCACTCGATCGCCACGCAGCGCTCGGGCGACTTGCGCAGCTCGGCCACGTTCGGGCATTCCTCGCGGTGCACCACGATGCCCTTGCCCGGCGACAGGTAGCCGATGATCGCGTCGCCCGGCAGCGGATGGCAGCAGTTCGCGAAGCTGAGCACGCCGCGCTCGGCGCCAGTGATGCGGATCTTTTCGTGGGCGGAGGCGGCGCCGGGCACCGCTTCGTCGGAGCTGCCGTCGCGCAGCGCGAGCAGGTGGCGCGCCACCACGTCGGGCATGCGGTTGCCGAGGCCGATCTCGGCCAGCAGCTCCTCCAGCCGCTTCAGCCGCGCCTCGTGCAGGAAGCGGTTCAGCACCTCGGCCGGGATCGCGTCGAGGTTGCTGCCGCGCGCGTCCAGCGCGCGGTCGAGCATGCGGTGGCCGAAGTCCACCGCATCCTCGTGCTCCATGTGCTTCAGGTACTGGCGGATCGCGGTGCGCGCCTTGCCGGTGACCACCGACTCCAGCCACGCCGGGTTCGGCACCGCCGAGGGCGCGGTGATGATCTCCACCAGCTGCCCCGACTCCAGCCGCGTGCGCAGCGGCAGCAGCTTCTTGTCCACGCGCGCGGCCACCGCGTGGTCGCCCACGTCGGTGTGCACGGCGTAGGCGAAGTCCAGCGCGGTGGCGTTGCGCGGCAGCGCGAGGATGTCGCCGCGCGGGGTGAACAGGTAGACCTCGTCGGGGAACAGGTCGATCTTGACGTTCTCGATGAACTCGGCCGAGGAGGCGGTGTTGACCTGGTTGTCGGCCAGCGCGGACAGCCATTCGCGGGCGCGCGCCTGCGCGCTGTTGGCCGGACCGGAGTCGGTCTTGTAGGCCCAGTGCGCGGCCACGCCGCGCTCTGCCACCGAATCCATCTCGGCGGTGCGGATCTGCACCTCGATCGGCGCGCCGAACGGCCCCAGCAGCACGGTGTGCAGCGACTGGTAGCCGTTCGCCTTGGGGATCGCGATGAAATCCTTGAAGCGCTTGTCGACCGGCTTGTACAGCGCGTGCACCACGCCCAGCGCCATGTAGCAGTTCATCGCGCTCTCGACCACCACGCGGAAACCGTACACGTCCATCAGCTGGGCGAAGCTCTTGTGCTCGTTGTGCATCTTCGAATAGATGCTCCACGGCGACTTGATCCGCCCCACCACGTGCGCCGGCAGGCGCTCGGCGGCGAGGCGCTGCGACAGCGCGGTCTCGATCCGCCCCATCGCCTCGCGGCGGTTGCCCAGCGCGGCGCGGATGCGTTCGCTGATGACGCGGTAGCGGTCCGGGTACAGCGCGCGGAAGCCGAGGTCCTGCAGCTCGGCCTTGATCTTGTTCATGCCCAGGCGCTGGGCGATCGGCGCGTAGATCTCCAGCGTCTCGCGCGCGATGCGGCGGCGCGAGGGCGCGTCCTTCGCGCCCAGCGTGCGCATGTTGTGCAGGCGGTCGGCGAGCTTGATCAGGATCACGCGCAGGTCGCGCGCCATCGCCAGCAGCATCTTGCGGAAGCTCTCCGCGTCCGCCTCCTGGCGGCTGCCGAAGCGCATTTTGTCCAGCTTGGTGACGCCGTCGACCAGCTCGGCCACGACCTCGCCGAACTCGCCGGCCAGCGCGCTGCGGCTGAGCGCGGTGTCTTCCAGGGTGTCGTGCAGGATCGCCGCGATGATGGTCTCGGCATCCATGCCCAGCTCGGCGAGGATGCCGGCCACGGCGACCGGATGGGTGATGTAGGGCTCGCCGCTCTTGCGGGTCTGGCCCTCGTGCGCCTGCGCGCCGACCTGGAACGCGCGCAGCACGCGCTCGAGCTGCGGCGCCGGCAGGTAACCGAGCTGGTCCCGCAGCGCCTGCACGTAGGGCGGCAGCGCGGCGGGATCGATGACGGTTGGCGTGCTGGCGGCGGTCATGGCTGGACTCGCCAACGGTATCGCGCCGACGGCGCGGTCATGCGGTCTGGCGGAACGCGGCCGGCCGTGCGTGCAGGCGCATCGGCCAGCCCGATGCGATGCATGCGCGGTCTACAGCCGCCCCCCATCAATCGTCGCCGACCTTGGACAGGTCGTCGTCCACCTCGGCGGCAGCCCATTCCAGCGCCTCGCGCTCGGCACGCTCGCGCTCGGCCTTGTCGATCTCGTCGATGGTGGCCTGGTCAATGCGGCGACCGGCGATCTCGCGCAATGCCAGCACGGTGGGCTTGTCATTGTCGGGATTGACCGCCGGCTCGGCACCGTTGGCGAGCTGGCGGGCGCGCTTGGTCGCCATCAGCACCAGCTCGAATCGGTTGTCGACCACCTCGAGGCAGTCCTCCACGGTAATGCGTGCCATGCCAAATCCTCAGAAAATAGAGACTTATACAGGTCGTCAGTGTAGGGCAACCGGCGCTGGCCTGGCAATGCGAAGCGCGCGTACCATGTGCGGTTCCGCCGCCGGCCCGCGCAAGCGGGACGAAACGCGTGCAGGATATAAGAACCAAACGGTACACTATTGAGGCTCCAGCGCCTCCAGCACGTCCCCACCCTGGCCGCGACCCATGCCGACGTTTGCCCTGCTTCGCTCCCATCTGATGCACCGCAGCCTGGCGCTGCTCGCCGTGGTGCTGCTCGCCGGCTGCGCGATCGCGCCGCCGCGCACCGACGACCCGCTGCAGAAGGTGAACCGCAAGGTCTACGCGTTCAACGACACGCTGGACAAGGCGGTGCTGCGCCCCGCCGCGGTGGGCTACCGCAAGGTGACCAACCCGCCGGTGCGGCGCTCGGTCAACAACTTCTTCACCAACATCCAGATGCCGATCACGATCGCCAACGACCTGCTGCAGGCGCGGCCTTCCGAGGCGCTGGGCAGCACCGGGCGCTTCCTGATCAACCTCACCGTGGGCGTGGGCGGCATCTTCGACCCGGCCACCCGGCTGGGTCTGCCGCTGCAGCCCACCGACTTCGGCATCACGCTGGCGCGCTGGGGCACGCCCGAGGGCGACTTCCTGATGCTGCCCCTGCTCGGCCCCAGCACGCTGCGCGACGTGTGGCACTACCCGGTGGACGGCTACTACTTCGACCCGCTGAGCATCATCGCGCGCACCCACTACTTCAACTACGGCCAGTACTACCTGCCGCAGGTGCTGTACGTGGTGTCGATGCGCTCGCAGCTGATCGACGCCGAAGGCTTCCTGCAGTCGGCCTACGACCCCTACGCCTTCCTGCGCGACGCCTACCGCCAGCGCCGGCTGTACATGCTGTACGACGGCAACCCGCCGGCCGAGGTGATCGAGAAGATGCAGGGCGTGGACCAGCCCGACTTCGATCCCGACGAGCTGCTGCAGCAGCAGAAGCAGTGGGAACAGCAGCAGTCGAAGCCGGCGCCGGCGAAGCACTGAGGCGCCTGCACGGGCAGAGACGAAAACGGGGCCGAACGGCCCCGTTTTCGCGTGTGCGTGCCGTCATCGCTCAGGCCAGCAGGGTCTCCACGCCACTGACCCGGGCCAGCGTGCGCAAGCCGTCAGGCACGTGCTGCAGGCTCAGCGCCTGGCCGCGGCGGCGCGCCTCGGCCAGCACCGCCAGCAGGCAGGCCAGCCCCGCGCTGTCGCAGCTGTCCACCCCGGCCAGGTCGAGCCGGGCACGGTCGCCGGGCCGCAATGCCTCGCCCAGCGCCTGCAGCGCCGCAGCGGCGGTGGCGAAGCTCAGCGTGCCGGACAGCGCCAGCGTGCCCGGCGTGCCGCGGTCCAGCCGGAACGCGCCGTCAGCCGCCATGGGGCTTGCCGTTCTGTTCCATCTCCTTCAGCGCCAGGTCGCCCTGGGTCTGCAGGTTCTTGATCAGCTGGTCGAGGCCGACCTTGCGGATCTCCGCATCGACCTGGTTGCGGTAGTTGGTGATGTAGGAGATGCCCTCGATCACCACGTCGTAGGCCTTCCACTCGCCGCTGGCGGTCTTGCGGAAGGCGAAGTCCACCGACACCGTCTTGCCGTCGCCGGTGGCCACCTGGGTGCGCACCACGCTGCGCTTGGCGTTGAGGTCGCCGCTGTACGGCAGCACCTTCACCGCGCCGTTGGTGTAGTTGAGCAGGCCTTCCGCATAGCGGTGGGTGATCGAGTTGTAGAACGCCTTGGCGAACTGCGCGCGCTGCTCGGGCGAAGATTCGCGCGCGTGCTGGCCGAGCACCAGGATCGCCGCGTAGTCCACGTCGAAGTGCGGCAGGAACACCTGGTTGACGATGCCGATCAGCTTTTCGCGGTTCTTCTGCAGCTCGGCCTTCCGGCCGGCCACGTCGGCGTCGAGCTGCTTGGCGATGCCCTGCACCACCTGCTCCGGGGTCTGCTGGGCGGCGGCTTGCGGCGCGGCCTGCTGCGCGCAGACCGGCGCGGCGAGCGCGCCGCCGCAGGCAACGGCGATGGCGAAGACCAGATGACGCATCATGCGGAAACTCCTGTGTGCGGGGAACCGGCTCAGTGCTTGCCGGCGGGGGTGGCGGACGAGCCGGAGTCCTTCTTGTCGCCGCTGCCGGAACCGTTGACCAGGAACTTGCCGATCAGGTCTTCCAGCTGCATCGCCGACTGGGTGAGGATCATCTCGTCGCCGTTCTTCAGCATGTCCGGCGAACCGCCGGGCTGGATCGCAACGTACTGGCTGCCGATCAAACCGCTGGTGAACACGGCGGCGGAGGAGTCGTCGGGGATCTGGTTGTAGCGGTTGTCGATCGCCAGCGTCACCAGGGCATCCAGCTTGCCCGGCTCGGCCTGCACCGACAGCACGCGGCCGATCGCCACGCCCGCCATCTTCACCGGCGAACCGGCCGAGAGCGTGCCCACGTTGCTGAAGCGCGCGGTGACGTCGTAGCTGCCGCCGATCGCGTCGGCGCCGCCGCCGGCGCCGAAGAACTTGCCGAGCATCTCCTCCAGCGGCTGGCTGGAACGGGTCAGCCCCAGCTTGCCGCCGTCGGCGATGTACTGCCTGGCGTGGCCGTACTCGATGCCCACGTACTGGTCGCCGAGCAGGCCGCTGGTGAACACCGTGGCCACCGAATCGACCGGGATGTCGGCATAGCGCTTGTCGATCGCGAGCTTCACGTCGGCCACCGGCGCGCCCTTGGCCAGCGCGATGGAAGCCACCTCGCCCACGCGCACGCCGGCGATCTTCACCGGGGCGCGCTCCTTGAGCTGGCCGATGTTCTCGAACTTGGCGTCCACCGTGTAGGTCGCCCCGTGGTGGCGGTTCGCCACCGAACTGGTCTGGGTGGCGAGATAGCCCAGCGCGGCGAAGCCGAGCACGATGAACAGGCCGGTGCCGACGGCATAGGATTTTCTCTGGCTCACGAAGGCATCCTCGAAGGTTTTTTGGACTCTCGAAAACCCGCCCTCCTGGCGGCTTTTCGAGTCGCCAGGCCCGGCGCATGTCCGGGCTTGGCTCCGCCGATCAAGCACGTGGGTGCCTGATCGCGGGTGGCACATCCATGTGCCACGGGCACCATGTTGCTTTCACGCGTCGTCATGGCGTCACATCAGGAAGGCGGTCAGCACGAAGTCCAGCGCCAGGATGGCGATGGAGGAGGCGACCACGGTGCGGGTGGTGGCGTAGGCCACGCCCTCGCTGGTGGGCGGCGCGGTATAGCCCTGGAACACCGCGATCAGCGCCACCACGGCGCCGAACGCCAGGCTCTTCCAGATCACGCCGTTGACGATGTCCTGCCACACCTCGACGGTGTCGGTCATGTTCGACCAGAACGTGCCGTTGTCGATGCCGAGCCAGGAGACGCCCACCAGGTGCCCGCCGAAGATGCCCAGCGCGCAGAACACGCAGCACAGCAGCGGCATCGCGATCAGCCCGGCGAGGAAGCGCGGTGCGGCCACGTAGGCCAGCGGGTCCACCGCCATCAGTTCCATCGCGGCGATCTGGTCGGTGGCGCGCATCAGGCCGATCTCGGCGGTGACCGCGGTGCCGGCGCGGCCGGCGAACAGCAGCGCGGTGACCACCGGGCCCAGCTCGCGGTAGATCGAGAGCGCCACCACCGTGCCGGTGGCCGCGGTGCCGCCGAAGATCGACAGCACGTGATAGAGCTGCAACCCCAGCACCATGCCCACGAACAGGCCGCAGGTCATGATGATGGTGAGGCTCATCGCACCCACGAACCACAGCTGGCGCACCGTCTCGCGCGCGTAGCGCCCGCTGCGCGGGATCGCGGCGAGCACCTTCAGCAGGAACAGGCCGCATTCGCCGATCTGCGCCAGCGAGCGGCTCACCACATTGTCGTCGACGCGCGCGTTCATGCCTTCGCCCTCGGGAAACCCAGCGCCTCGGCGTAGTCGCCGGCCGGATACTGGAACGGCACCGGGCCGTCCGCCTCGCCGCCGAAGAACTGCCGCGTCCACGGCGAGCCGTCGTTCTCGATGCCGTGCGGATCGCCCTCGGCCACGATCTTGCCGTTCGCGATCAGGCAGATGCGGTCGGCCACGCGCTGGATCGCGGAAAGCTCGTGCGCCACCAGCACGCTGGTGATGCCCAGCGTCTCGTTGAGCGTGCGGATCAGCTTCAGCACCTGGTTCAGCGCGATCGGGTCGAGCCCCACGAACGGCTCGTCGTACAGGATCAGCATCGGGTCGAACACGATCGCGCGCGCCAGCGCCACGCGCCGCGCCATGCCGCCGGACAGCTCGCTGGGCATCAGCCGCGCCGCACCGCGCAGGCCCACCGCCTGCAGCTTGGTCAGCACGATGTTGCGGATCAGCACCTCGGGCAGCCGGGTGTGCTGGCGCAGCGGGAACGCCACGTTCTCGAACACGTCGAAGTCGGTGAGCAGGGCCGAGTTCTGGAACAGGTAGCCGATCTTCTCGCGCAGGCCGTACAGCGCCTCGCGCGAAAGCTCCGGCACGTTCTTCCCGTCCACCGCGATCTGCCCCGCGTCGCCGTGCATCTGCCCGGTGATGTGCTTGAGCAGGGTGGTCTTGCCGGTGCCGCTGGGGCCCATGATCGCGGTGATCTTGCCGCGCGGGATGTCCAGATCCAGCGCGTCGAAGACCTTCTTGCCGTTGAGCACCGTGGTGAGGCCGCGGATGCGGATCAGCGTGTCGTCGGGGGAGGCGGCGGCGTTCATAGTTCGGCTACGTTAGCGGAGCGGCGATACAGCGCCAAGCCGGGGCGCGCGGCGGCATCAGGCCAGCAGCTCGGCGATCAGCGCCTCGTGCCGGCGGCACTGCAGCGGGCCGCGCAGGCGCACCGCGCGCACGATCGCCTGCAGCTCGTCCAGCGCATCCTCGAAGCGGTCGTTGACGAGGATGTAGTCGAACTCGTGCGCATGCGCGATCTCGCCGCGCGAATTGGCGAGGCGGCGCTCGATCACCTCCGGCGCATCCGAGCCGCGGCCGCGCAGGCGGCGCTCCAGCTCCGCACGCGAGGGCGGCAGGATGAACACGCTGACGCAGTCGGGCTTGCTCCGGCGGATCTGCGCCGCGCCCTGCCAGTCGATCTCCAGCAGCACGTCGCGGCCCTGCGCCAGCAGGCCGTTCACCTTGTCGCGCGAAGTGCCGTACAGGTTGCCGTGCACCTCGGCGTGTTCGAGGAAGATGCCCTCGGCCACCTCGCGCTCGAACTCGGCGCGTTCCACGAAGTAATAGTGCCGCCCGTACTGCTCGCCCGGCCGCGGCGGCCGCGTGGTGTGCGACACCGACAGCGAAATCGCCGGTTCGCGCTCCAGCAGCGCGTTGACCAGGGTGGACTTGCCGGCGCCCGAGGGCGCGGCGACCACGAACAGGGTGCCTGAGAGCAGAGCGTTCATTCGATGTTCTGCACCTGCTCGCGCATCTGCTCGATCAGCACCTTGAGCTCGACCGCGGCATTGGTGCTGCGCGCGTCCACCGACTTCGAACCCAGCGTGTTCGCCTCGCGGTTGAACTCCTGCATCAGGAAGTCGAGGCGGCGGCCCACCGGCTCCTTGAGATTCAGCACGCGGCGCGTCTCGGCGATGTGGGTGCTGAGGCGGTCCAGCTCCTCGTCCACGTCGCTGCGGGTGATCTGCAGCACCAGCTCCTGCTCCAGCCGGCCGGGATCGGCGGGCTGCTTGAGGTCGGCCAGCCGCGCCTCCAGCCGGGCGCGCAGCGCGGCGCGGATCTCCGGCATCCACTCGCGCACCTGGGCCACGATGCGCTCGATCGCGTCCAGCCGCTCGCGCAGGATCTGCGCCAGCTTGGCGCCTTCGCGTTCGCGGGTGGCGGTGAGCGCATCGAGCGCGCGGTCCAGCACGTCGAACAGCGCGGCCTGCTGTGCCTCGGGATCGGACGCCTGCTGCTGCAGTACGCCGGGGAAGCGCAGCAGTTCGGTGAATTCCACGCGCAGCCCGGAAAAATGCGGCTGCATGTCTTGATGAACCTCGGCCAGCCGGGACAAAAGCCCGTTGTCGATTTTCAGCGATTCGCTGCGCGAATCGCTGCTGCGCACCGTCACGTCCACCTTGCCGCGCGAGAGCTTCGCGGCGATGCGTTCGCGCAGCGCGGATTCCAGGCTGCGCAACTCGTCCGGCAGGCGCGGCGAGAGCTCCAGGTAGCGATGATTGACCGTGCGCAATTCGCAGCTCAGCGCACCAGCGGGGCCGCCGGTTTCGGCGGAGGCGTAGGCGGTCATGCTGCGGATCATCGGCGGCCTGCGGCGGAAGGGAAAGGCGGCAATGGTAAACTTTCCCGCCCTGCCCTGCCCAACCGCCTACATGAACCAACCTGCACGCCCCAGTGGCCGCGCCAGCGATCAGTTGCGCGCCGTCGCCATCGAACGCCATTACACCCGCCACGCCGAAGGCTCGGTGCTGGTGAGCTTCGGTGACACCCGCGTGCTGTGCACCGCCAGCATCGAGGACCGCGTGCCGCCGTGGCTGCGCGGCAAGGGCGAGGGCTGGGTCACCGCCGAATACGGCATGCTGCCGCGCGCCACCCACACCCGCATGCAGCGCGAAGCCGCCAAGGGCGGCCAGGGTGGCCGCACGATGGAGATCCAGCGGCTGATCGGCCGCAGCCTGCGCGCCTGCGTCAACCGCGCCGCGCTGGGCGAACGCGTGATCACGCTGGACTGCGACGTGATCCAGGCCGACGGCGGCACCCGCACCGCGGCGATCACCGGCGCCTACGTGGCGCTGGTCGACGCGGTGAACGGACTGATGCAGCGCGAGAACCTGAAGCGCAACCCGATCGTGGGCGCGGTCGCCGCGGTGTCGGTGGGCATCTACAAGGGCCAGCCCGTGCTCGACCTCGACTACGCCGAGGACTCGGACTGCGACACCGACATGAACGTGGTGATGAACGACGGCGGCGGCTTCATCGAGGTGCAGGGCACCGCCGAAGGCCACGCCTTCCGCCGCGACGAGATGGATGCGCTGCTGGCGCTGGCCGAGAAGGGCATCGCCGAGCTGGTGGCCGCGCAACGCGCGGCGCTGGCGCAGGCATGACCCTGCTCCTGCGCCGCCTGCGTCCGGACCCGCAGGAGCTGGAGGCGACCTTGGCCGTGCACCGCGCCGCCTTCGGGCGCGACGACGAAGCCCGGCTGGTGCAGCGCCTGCGCGAAGCCGGCGACAGCGCACTGGAATGGCTCGCCGAAATGGACGGCCAGGTGGTCGGCCACGTGGCGTACTCGCCCGTGCGCATCGAACACGGCGATGACGGCCGCGCGCTGGGGCTGGCACCGGTGGGCGTGCTGCCGGCATGGCAGCGGCGCGGCATCGGCCGCGCCCTGATCGAAGCATCGCTGGCCGCGTTGCGCCAGGACGGCCAAACGCCGCTGGTGGTGGTGCTGGGCGATCCGGCCTGGTACGGCCACTTCGGTTTCGCGCCCGCTGCCGCGGCGGGACTGCACGACACCTACGGCGGCGGCGACGCCTTCATGGCGCTGGCGCTGCGCCCGGGCGGCCTCGACGGCCGCCGCGGCCGCGTGGACTACGCAGCCGCCTTCGACCTGCTCGGAGAGTAACCACATGAACCGCATCGTCCTCGCCAGCTGCAACCCCGGCAAGCTGAAGGAGTTCGGCGCCCTGCTCGCCGACAGCGGCTACGAGGTACTGCCGCAAGGCCGGCTCGGCATCGAGGACGTCGAGGAAACGGGGCTCACCTTCGTCGAGAACGCCCTGCTCAAGGCCCGTCATGCCGCGCACACCAGCGGCCTGCCCGCGCTGGCGGACGACTCCGGCCTGTGCGTGGAGCATCTCGGCGGCGCACCCGGCCTGTATTCGGCACGCTACGCCGACACGCACGGCGACAGCGCGGCGAACAACGCCAAGCTGCTGCGCGTGCTGGACGGCGTGCCGGACGAGCGGCGCGACGCCTTCTTCATCTGCGTGCTGGTGCTGCTGCGCCACGCCGAGGACCCGGCGCCGCTGATCGCCGAAGGCCGCTGGCACGGCCGCGTGCTGCACGCGCCGCGCGGCGCGCAGGGCTTCGGCTACGACCCGCTGTTCCTGCCGCACGGGCAAACGCTGTCCGCCGCCGAACTCGACCCGGCGCTGAAGAACACGCTCAGCCACCGCGCGCAGGCGCTGACGAAACTGCACGCCCTGCTCAGCGCGCGCTGAGCTTCTTCGCCCGGTCCTTCGGCTTGACCCGGTAATGCGCCGGCGCCTCGTGCACGCGCGACGAGCGCAGGCGCCCGCGCAGCCAGACAGCGAACGCTTCCGCGCCCAGGCGGCCGTCGGCGAGGGCGAGGAAGGTCTGGTACTTGTCCTCGGCCTCGGCGATCAGGTTCGCGCCATTCAGCGCCAGGAAGGTGCGGCACACGACGTAGGCCGTGCGCTTGTTGCCGTCGACGAAGGGATGGTTGCGCGCAAGGCTGTGCGCCAGTGCGGCCGCAAGGTCGGCCAGATCCGGCGCCGGCTCGGCGTAGGCCAGCATCTGCTGCGGCCGGGCCAGTGCCGACTCCAGCAGGCCGGCATCGCGCACGCCCTCCGCCCCACCATGTTCGGCCAGTTGCCGGTCATGGATGGCCAGCACCAGGGCCGGTTCGATCCAGGTGATCGTCTGCATGGCTCAGCTCGCGGCGAGTCGGCGCAGCACGTCGCGATCCTCGCGCATGATGCCTTCCGCCACCTCCATCTTCGCCGCGAACTCCGGATCGAACGCGGCCAGTTTGATGCCGTCGGGCAGCTCGGTGACGTAGAGCGTGTCGCCCTTCTCCACGCGCAGCTTGGCCAAGAGCTCGCGCGGCAGCACCACGCCCACGGAATTGCCCACGGTGGTGATCTTGAGCTTGCTGTTCATGGCCTGCCTCCATCAAGGTTATAACTTACGTTATTACAACCAGGCCCCGACTACAATCCGCCCCATGCCCCTCGTCGCCCCGCCCCTCGCGCTCTACGTGCACATGCCCTGGTGCGTGAAGAAGTGCCCGTACTGCGACTTCAACTCGCACGGCCTGCGTAGCGAACCGCCGCCCTACGCGGAATACACGGATCTGCTGCTGGCCGACCTCGATGCCGACCTCGCCGACTTCGGCGCGGCCGCCCACGGCCGCGAGATCGTCAGCGTGTTCTTCGGCGGCGGCACGCCCAGCCTGTTCGTGCCCGAGCTGATCGCCCGCTTCCTCGACGGCGCCCGCACGCGGCTGCCGTTCGCCGCGGGTTGCGAGATCACGCTGGAGACGAATCCCGGCACGGTGGAGCACGGCCGTTTCGACGGCTATCTCGCCGCCGGCGTGAACCGGCTGTCGTTCGGCGTGCAGAGCTTCGACGACGACAAGCTGCGCCGGCTCGGCCGCATCCATTCCGCCGCCGAGGCGGAAGCCGCGGTGAAGTCGGCGCAGGATGCCGGCTATGCGAATCTCAACCTCGACCTGATGTACGCGCTGCCACAACAGTCGCTGGACGGCGCGCTGGCCGACGTGGAACGCGCGATCGCGCTGGCGCCCACCCACATCTCGCACTACCAGCTCACGCTGGAGCCGAATACCGCGTTCGCCGCGAACCCGCCGCCGCTGCCCGACGACGATCACGCCTGGGCGATGCAGGAAGCCTGCGAGGCACGGCTGGCCGAAGCCGGCTACGGCCAGTACGAGATCTCCGCCTACGCGCAGCCAGGCCGGCGCTGCACGCACAACCTCAACTACTGGCGTTTCGGCGACTACCTCGGCATCGGCGCCGGCGCCCACGGCAAGCTCAGCGACGCGGCCGCGGGCAGCGTGCGCCGGCGCTGGAAGACCCGCCATCCGCGCGCCTACATGGAAGCCGCCGGCGGCCCCGCGCGCATCGGCGGCGACAGCGTGGTCGACGCCGACGAGCTGCCGTTCGAGTACATGCTCAACGCGCTGCGCCTGGTCGACGGCGTGCCGCTGGTGGAATTTTCCGAAAATACCGGCCTGCCGCTGCAGCGCATCGCCGCCCCGCTGGCCGAGGCCCGTCGTCGCGGATGGCTGGCGGAGGCGCCGCAACGCCTGCAAACCACCGCGCTGGGCCAGCGTTTCCTCAACGACGTGATCGCAAGTTTCCTCGACTGAGCGCCGCTCGCCCCCGTGGCGGCCTTGCGGCAACCGCCCTACACTCGCGGCGGGGGAATCGATGGGAACGCGTCATGGATGCCGAGCAAGCGCATCGACACTCGACTACTGCCACTGCCGGGCACGGCCGCTGGCCGGCGCGCACGCAGCGCCTGCTCGGCGCCATCGTGCCGCTGTGCAGGCAATGGCTGGAACCCGCGCTGAAGCAGTGCCTGGAGCACTTCGACCAGGAGCTGTACCGGCAGGCCGAACGCTCGCGCAGCCACCTCGAACAGCAACGCTGCTTCGACAGCCGCGCCGTCATGCAGCAGCAGCATGCCGCCTTCATGCAGGACTGCGCCGACAAGCTGCGCACCGGCTTCGCGCGGCTGGGCGAGCCCGGCGACGAGGCCGCCGCCGAACCCACCGCCCTGCAGCCGCTGCAGCTGCTCGATCCCCGCGAGCACGAGTTGAACAGCGCACTGGACAAGCTCGCCGCACGCGGCGAAGCGCGCCACGCCCCGCTGCTGAACGAACTCGCCTACCGCTTCGCCGTGCTGGTCGGCGCGCCGCCGCTGGAAGGCGCGGCGCTGCCGATCGCCCCGGCCGGGCTCGCCCAGGCCTTGCGCAGCGCCGGCGCCACACTGGACCTGCCGACGGAACATCAACTGCTGTTGCTGCAGGCATTCGAGCAGATGGTGGTCGCCACCGCGGGCAGCCTGTACGAAACGGTCAACGCGCAGTTGCGCAACGACGGCCTGTTGCCGCAGCTGCGGCCGTATGCGCCGCCGCGCCCGGCGCCCGCGCCCCGCACCGCCCCGGCGGGCGAGCAGCCCCCGGACAGCGCCGCGAACGCCGCTGCGGCACCCGAATCCGCCGGCGCGGCGCCGGCACCGGCGCCGATCACCGTGCTGGAGACCCTGCGCGACCTGCTCGCGCAGCGTCGCGCCGGCACCGGCGGCAGCGCCGCCGTCGGCCGCGCCGCCTCGCCGGACGAACTGCAGATCGCGCTGACCGCCGTGCAGCAGCACCTGGCCCAGGTCACCGACCAGGCCAGTCGCGAACTGCGCAGCGCGCAGCGCCTGCGCGACGAGCTGCTGCTGCAGCTCAACGCCGGCAAGCCGGCCGGCGCCGTGCCGACCCGGCTCAGCGCCGAGCAGGACGACACCGTGGAACTGGTGGCGATGCTGTTCGAGCAGATCGGGCGGCAGCTGCACCAGGGCCCGCATGCCCGTTCCGTGCTCGGCAACCTGCAGTTGCCGGTGCTGCGCCTCGCCGTCAACGACCGCGGCTTCTTCGAGCAGCACGAACACCCGGCGCGCCGCCTGCTGGCCGCGGTGGCGGAAGCCGCCAACGACTGGCTCGACGGCCCCGACGGCGACGCCGACCAGCAGCTCACCGACCGACTGCAGCACCTGGTGGCGCGGGCGCAGCAGGAACCGCCGAGCGCCGGCCTGTACACCAGCCTGCTGGCCGACATCGAACACCATCTGGCCCAGCTGAATCGCCGCGCCCAGGCCGCCGAACGCCGCCACGTCGAGGCGATGAAGGGGCGCGAAAAGCTGGACCTCGCCCGCCGCCGCGCCAGCGATCTGCTGGCCGAACGCTTCGCCACCCATCCGCCGCGCGGGCTGCTGCGCGCCCTGCTCGACCGCGCCTGGGCCGACGTGCTCTCGCTTGCCCTGTTGCAGCACGGCGAGAACAGCCCCGAGTTCGCCCAGCGCCTGCGCGTCACCGACCAGTTGCTGGGCCGCCGGCCGGTGGACGACGCCGGCCGGCTGCAGCGCGAAGTCCAGGAGGCCCTGCAGCAGATCGGCATGGATGCCGAGGAAGCCAGCCAGGTGGCGCAGCGCCTGATCGGCAAGGGCGCCGACGAACCGGCTGCCGCGACGCCGACTCCGACGCCGGCACCGCCGGCCGCCACGACGCCCGCCGCCGCCGCGCCGGCACCGGCCGCCGCACCGCCTGCGGCCGACAACCGGCCCGCCACGGCGGCCGTGCCGCGCCCCGCCAGGCAACCCGCAGCGCCGCCGCAGGCGCCGGCCGCGGCAACCTCCATCGGGACCGCCGCCACGGCCAGGCCCGCTGCGCCCGAGCCCGCCGTCGCAATCCCCGTCGCCGCAGCGCCCGTCGCCACTGCGCCTGCCGCCGCGGCCCCGGCCCGCGAGCTGCCCAGCGCCAGCGAACTGGCCGTGCGCTTGAAGCAGCGCCAGCGCCTGGGCGAATCGCAACAGGCCAGCAGCAGCACGCGGGACGCCGACGAACCGCCGCTGGGGCCGCAGGAGGCGCGCATCCACAACCGCCTGCGCCAGCTGCCGTTCGGCAGCTGGTTCGAGTTCACCGACGCCGCCACCGGCGAAACCACCCGGCGCAAGCTGGCCTGGTTCTCGCCGGTTTCCGGCAACAGCCTGTTCGTCACCCGGCGCGGCCAGCGCGGCGAAGAAATGAACCTGCGCGAGCTGGCCCGCGCGATGGCCGCCGGCCAGGTGCGCGAGCTGCCGCCGCAGCGCGACAGCCTGCTCGACCGCGCCTGGCATGCACTCACCGGCAACCTGCGCAACGCCGCCGCGCCCCTGCCCGGAGCCCGCCCATGAGCAGCACCCGCGAGCAACGCCGTGCGCCGCGCAAGCCGGTCGACGCCGGCATCGTGGCGATCGACACGATAGCCGAGCAGCCGCTCGGCCACCTGTGCAACCTCTCCGCCAGCGGCCTGTTGCTGATCGGCGGCCGCGCGCCGCGCAGCGAGGGCATCTACCAGGTGCGCATGCCGCTGCCGGGCACCGGCGGCAGCATCGAGCTGGGCCTGCAGGAACAGTGGCACGAACCGGCGGCCAGCCCCGGCCAGTACTGGGCCGGCTACCGCATCATCGCCGTCAGCAGCGAGCACGGCGAACTGCTGGAGCGCTGGCTGCGCCAGGCCTGAGCGAGGCGGCGCGCTACACTGGCAGGCCCACGCCTGCCAGGAACCCGCGATGGACACCGCGCCCGCCGCCCTCTATCCCGCGCACCTCGCCACCCTGCGCACGCGCGCCGACCGGGCGCTGGCGTTGGGCGGCTTCGATCACCTGCTGATCGCCGCGAGCACGCCGCTGCGCAAGTTCCTCGACGACCAGGACTACCCCTTCGTCGCGAACCCGCACTTCCGGCACTGGCTGCCGCTCACCGACGCGCCCGGCAGCTGGATCGCCTACACACCCGGCGCAAAGCCGAAACTGGTGTTCGTGCAGCCGCGCGACTACTGGCACGTGGTGCCCGAAGCGCCGCACGGCTACTGGGTGGAGCACTTCGACATCGTCACCGTGCGCAGCGCGGCGGAAGCGGTGGCGCAGCTGCCGAAGGGGCACAGCGCGGTGCTCGCGCCGGCTTGTCCTGCCATCGACGGCGTGACGGTCAACAACCCGCAGGCCGTACTCGATTACCTGCACTGGCATCGCTCGTACAAGACGCCCTACGAACTGGCGCTGATGCGCGAAGCGAACCGCATCGGCGCCCGCGCGCATTGCGCGGCCGAGGCCGCATTCCGCGCCGGCGAGAGCGAGTTCGGCATCCACCTCGCCTACCTCGCCGCCGCGAGGCAGATCGACGCCGAGCTGCCCTACGCCAGCATCGTGGGCCTCAACGAACACGGCGCGGTGCTGCACTACATGCACTTCGACCGCACGCCGCCCGCCGCGCACCGCTCCTTCCTGATCGACGCCGGCGCCAGCTGCGCGGGCTATGCCAGCGACATCACCCGTACCCATGCCGGCACGGGCGCGGGTGAATTCCAGGCACTGATCGACAGCATGGACGCCGTGCAGCAGGGCTTCGCGGCGAAGGTGCGCGCGGGCCAGAGCTATCCCGAACTGCATATCCACGCCCACCACGTCATCGCCGGCGTGCTGCGCGAACACGGCTTCATCCGCCTGAGCGCGGAGGGCGCGGTGGAATCCGGCGTCACTTCCGCGTTCTTCCCGCACGGCCTCGGCCACCCGATCGGCCTGCAGGTGCACGACGTGGCCGGTTTCCAGCAGAGCGAACGCGGCGGCAGCATCCCGCGCCCCGCCGGTCATCCGTATCTGCGCATGACCCGCGTGCTGGAACCGGGCATGGTGGTGACGATCGAGCCGGGCCTGTACTTCATCGACATGCTGCTCGCCGAGCTGCGCGACAAGCCGGTGGCCGCCGACATCGACTGGGCGAAGGTGGACGCGTTCCGTCGCTACGGCGGCATCCGCATCGAGGACGACGTGGTGTGCACGGAAGGCGCACCGGAGAACCTCACGCGCGACGCGTTCGCCGTCGCATAGCGCACCGCGCGCTCCGCAGCGCCCCCGTGGCGAGGCGCTGCGACATTGCCCCGCACTCCGGCTTCACGCGCGGGGCGTATCCTGCGCGGTATGTGATGCATGGAGTCGCCGCGTGTCCATGTCGCCCGCCGAGTCGCTGCGTGAAACCGTGTCCGCGCGGCCGCTGCGGCGCCTGAGCGTCGAACTGGTCGCGCTGGTGCTGGCGAAGATCGCGCTGCTCGCGCTGCTGTGGTGGCTCGTGTTCGCGCCGCAACCGAAGCCGGACAGCAGCCCCGCCGCGATCGAACGCCTGCTCGCCCCCGCCGCCAGCCCCGCCCCGCCCGCGCAAGGAACCCGCCCATGATGATCGACGCCGAGGTCGTCACGCTGTCGCGCCTGCAGTTCGCGCTGACCGCGCTCTACCACTTCCTGTTCGTGCCGCTGACGCTGGGCCTGGTGTGGATCCTGGCGATCATGGAAAGCGTCTACGTGATGACCGGGCGCGAGGTGTGGAAGCGCATGGTGCAGTACTGGGGCGTGCTGTTCGGCATCAACTTCGCGATGGGCGTGGCCACCGGCGTGACGATGGAATTCCAGTTCGGCATGAACTGGGCGTACTACTCGCACTACGTGGGCGACGTGTTCGGCACGCCGCTGGCGATCGAGGGGCTGATGGCGTTCTTCCTCGAGGCCACCCTGGTCGGCGTGTTCTTCATGGGCTGGGAGCGCATCTCGCGGGTGCAGCACCTCCTGGTGACCTGGTTCCTCGCGCTGGGCACCAGCCTGTCGGCGCTGTGGATCCTGGTGGCGAATGCGTGGATGCAGCATCCGGCGGGCGCCGCGTTCGATCCGCAGACGATGCGCATGGAGGTCACCTCGTTCGCCGAGGTGTTCTTCAACCCGGTGGCGCAGGACAAGTTCGTGCACACGGTGAGCGCGGGCTACGTGCTGGGCTCGATGTTCGTGCTGTCGATCAGCGCGTGGTTCCTGCTGCGCGGGCGCAACGTGGATTTCGCCAAGCGCTCGATGACGGTGGCGGCCAGCTTCGGCCTCGCCGCCGCGCTCAGCGTGGTGGTGCTGGGCGATGCCTCGGGCTACTCGGTGTCGCTGAACCAGAAGATGAAGATGGCGGCGATCGAGGCGATGTGGCACACCGAGCCGGCGCCGGCCGCGTTCACCGTGGTCGGCATTCCCGACACCCGGGCCAGGACCACCCATGCGGCGATCAAGCTGCCGTGGGTGCTGGGCCTGATCGGCACGCACTCGATCGACCAGACCATTCCCGGCATCGCCGAGCTGGTCGAGGACGCGAAAGCGCGCATCGGGCAGGGGCTGAAGGCCTACGACGCGATGCTGGCGCTGCGCCGCAACCCGGACGACGCGCAGGCGAAGGCGGTGCTGGCCGCGAACGGCCAGGATCTCGGCTACGCGCTGCTGCTGAAGCGGTACGCGGACGACCCGCGCCAGGCCACGCCTGCGCAGATCCAGCAGGCCGCCGACTCGACGATCCCGAACGTGCCGGTGCTGTTCTGGGCGTTCCGCATCATGGTGGGCTGCGGCTTCTACTTCATCGCGCTGTTCGCGCTGTCGTTCTGGAAGGCCAGCAAGCGCCGGCTGGACACGCAGCGCGGCTATCTGCGGCTGGCGCTGTGGAGCCTGCCGCTGCCGTGGATCGCCGCCGAGCTGGGCTGGATCGTGGCCGAGTACGGCCGCCAGCCGTGGGCGATCGAGGGCGTGCTGCCCACCGCGCTGGGCGTGTCCTCGGTGAGCGCGGGCCAGGTGTGGAGTTCGCTGGGCGGCTTCGTGCTGTTCTACACCGCGCTGGCGGTGGTGGACGCGCTGCTGATGCTGAAGTTCGTGCGCAAGGGGCCGGACGGGCTGGGGATCTGGCCGCCGGCCCAACCCGCGGACGCGCACTGAGGAGATCGCCATGTTCGACTACACCACGCTGCGACTGGTCTGGTGGGCGCTGCTGGGCACGCTGCTGGTCGCGTTCGCGATCATGGACGGCTTCGACTTCGGCGTGGCCGGCCTGCTCAAGCTGCTGGGCCGCGACAACGAGGAGCGCCAGGTGCTGCTGGAAGGCATCGAGCCGACCTGGGAGGGCAACCAGGTGTGGTTCATCCTCGCCGGCGGCGCCACCTTCGCGGCCTGGCCGGTGCTCTACGCGGTGTCGTTCTCCGGCCTGTACCTGGCGATGTTCCTGGTGCTGCTGGCCTTCATCCTGCGCCCGGTGGGCTTCAACTTCCGCGGCAAGCTGCGCGACCCGCGCTGGGCCAGCCTGTGGGACTGGGTGCTGGTGCTCTCCGGCGTGGTGGTGATGCTGGTGGCGGGCGTGGCCTTCGGCAACCTGTTCCTGGGCCTGCCGTTCCGCTTCGACGGCGACCTGCGCATGAGCTGGCAGGGCGGCTTCCTCGACTTGCTGCATCCCTACGCGCTGCTGTGCGGGCTGGTCTCGCTCAGCATGCTGCTGGCGCACGGCGCCTGCTGGGCGGCGCTGAAGGCCGACCACGCGATCGCCGCGCGCGCGGTGCGCATCGCGCGCTGGGCCACGCTGGCGTTCGCGGTGCTGTACGTGCTGGCCGGCATCTGGCTGGCCTGGGGCATCCCCGGCTACGCGGTGGCCGGCCCGGCGGTGACGGACGGCGCATCGAACCCGCTGTACAAGCAGGTCGCGGTGGGCGGCAGCTGGTTCGCCGGCTACCTGCAATACCCCGGCTTCTGGATCGCGCCGCTGGCGGCCCTGCTCGCCGCGGTGGCGGTGCAGGCGCTGGTGGGCCGGCGCGGCGTGGGCGGCTTCGTCGCCAGCAGCGTGATGGTGGGCGGCACCATCGCCTCGGCCGGCTTCGCGCTGTTCCCGTTCCTGCTGCCGTCCAGGCTCGACCCGCGCTCCAGCCTCACCGTGTGGGACGCCTCCTCCAGCCGCGGCACGCTGGAGCTGATGCTGGGCGCGACCGTGGTGTTCCTGCCGATCGTGATCCTCTACACCGGCTGGGTGTACCGCGTGATGCGCGGGCGCGTCACGCTGGCGGACGTGCGCAAGTCGCACGGCGGTTATTGAAGGAGCCGACCATGTGGTACTTCTCGTGGATTCTCGGCCTGGGCCTGGCCTGCGCGTTCGCCGTGCTCAACGCGATGTGGTACGAGGTGCACGCCACCGACGAGGCGCACCGGCGCAAGGAGCGGTTGCCGGCGGACGAGGAGCGCTGAACGCCGGGGCCTGTCTGCCCGCTGCCGTTCGCTCGATACCGTTCACTCGATGCCGTTCGCTCGCCACCGTTCGCCCTGAGCGTAGCGAAGCGGAGTCGAAGGGCCACCCACACGGCGATTGCCCTTCGACTCCGCCGCTGCGCGGCTACGCTCAGGGCGAACGTGGGTGAAGCAACGACAGCCCTCAGCGCGCAGCCAGCAGCGCCTCGATCTCCGCCGCCTCTTTCGGCACGGCGGCGCTGAGCACTTCGCTGCCCTCGCGCGTCACCGCCACATCGTCCTCGATGCGGATGCCGATGCCGCGCCAGCGTTCGTCCACGCCGGGCTCGTCGGGCGGCACGTAGATGCCCGGCTCCACCGTCACCACCATGCCCGGCTCCAGCACGCGCGAGGCGCCGTCGATGCGGTAGTCGCCCACGTCGTGCACGTCCAGGCCCAGCCAGTGGCCGGTCTTGGCGGGGAAGAAGCGCTGGTAGCTGCCTTCGGCGATCGCGCTGTCGGCATCGCCGGGGATCAGGCCCAGTGCGCACAGGCCTTCGGCGATCACCCGCACCGCGGCGCGGTGCGCGGCGTCGAACGGCTGGCCCGGCCGCACCTCGTCGATCGCGGCGAGCTGGGCGGCCAGCACCACTTCGTACAGCGCGCGCTGCTCGCGATTGTAGCGGCCGTTGACCGGGATGGTGCGACTGATGTCGGACGCGTAGCAGTCGAGCTCGGCGCCGGCGTCGATCAGCAGCAGGTCGCCGGCGTCCAGCCGCGCGCGGTTGTGCTGGTAGTGCATCGTGCAGGCGTTGCTGCCGGCGGCGACGATGGGCGTGAACGCGGGCACCGCGCCGCGGCTGCGCAGCGCGTGCAGCAGTTCCGCCTCCACCTCGTATTCGTGCCGGCCCGGCACCGCGCTGCGCCACGCGGCGAGATGCGCCTCGGCGGCGATGCCGGCGGCGGCGCGCATCAGCTTCAGCTCGGCGCGCGACTTGTACAGGCGCAGATCGTGCAAGAGGTGCCCCAACGCCACGAACTCCTTCGGCACCACGCCGCCGCCGCGCAGCTGGCGCAGGCGGCGCATCCAGCCCAAGAGCTGCGCGTCGAAGGCGGGCTCGCGGCCGAAGTGGCAATACACCCGCGCCCTGCCCTCGATCATGCCGGGCAGGATGTCGTCGATGTCGTCGATCGGGAACGCGTCGTCCATGCCGTAATCGGCCACCGCGCGCTCGGTGCCGATCGAGCGACCGTGCCAGCGCGCCTGCTCGGCGTCGCGCTCGCGACAGAACAGCACCACCTCGCCGTGCAGGCGGCCCGGCAAGAGCGCCAGCACCGCGTCGGGCTCGGGGAAGCCGGCGAGGTAGTGGAAGTCCGAATCCTGCCGGTACGGCCAGGCGGCGTCGGCGTTGCGCAGGCGCTCGGGCGCGGCGGCGACCAGCAGCACGGCATCCTCGCCAGCCATCGCCATCAGCTGGCGGCGGCGGCGGGCGAATTCCTCGCCTGCGATCGCCGCCACTGCGGCGCGTTCGACCGGCGTGTTCAATGCAGGCGATCGCTGCCGGACTGGCCGCGGCCGGCGGACTCGGTGTACAGCAGCAGCGCGCCCACGCGCAGGAATTCCTGCACCTCGACCAGCGCGTCCTCGTCTTCGGCGGCGTCGCCGAAGTCGAACGACGAAGCGGCGATGGTGCCGAAGTCGCGCAGCACTTCCTGCGCGTCGTCCGACAGCTGCGCGTGCGCGCCGGTGCCGGCGAGGCCGAAGCCGCCGAGGAAGCCGCGACACCATTCCGCCACCGCCTCGGCGCGTTCGGCCAGCGGGCGGTCGTCATCCGGCAGCAGCGGCTCGAAACCCAGCTCGGGGTCGGCCAGCGCGTCGCGGCATTGCCGCAGCAGCTGTTCCAGCTTGGCCTGGTCGGCCGGCGTGGGCGCCACCTCCTCACCATCGAGCTGCAACGCGGCCAGCAGGTTGCCGCCCTGCGGCGTGGCGCCGCCGGCGAGGTAGCCGCACAGCGAGCCGTGCAGTTCGCTGGCATCCACGCCCAGGCGCAGGCGCACGATCAGCGCGTCCAGATCGTCGTGGCTGAGCGGTTCGGTGGCCGGCATGGGGAGCTCCTCGGGGATGACCTGTCATTCTACGTTGCCGCCCCGGTAGGAGCGCACCCTGTGCGCGACTGACAAGGAGTGAGTGAAGAGGAGTGAGGAGTGAGAGAAAAGCCCAAGGCGCGAGCTGTACGCTCTCTCTCGCTTCTCACTCCTCTCCACTCGCTTCCCGTTTTCGCGCACAGGGTGCGCTCCTACGGGCGCCCCGCTATAGTTCCGCGCATGACCTCCGCCGACTCTCTTCCGCCCGACCCCGTCCAGCTGGAGCTGGAGGCGCTCGGCCGCCAGGTCGACCGCCTGCTCGATACCGTGCGCCGGCTCAGCGAGGAAAACCGCAGCCTGCGGCACAGCCAGGAGCAGCTGTCGGGCGAACGCGCCAGCCTGCTCGCGCGCAACGAGCAGGCGCGCAGCCGGGTCGAGGCGATGATCCAGCGACTGAAGTCGCTCGAAGGCAATCCATGAGCGGCACCGCCACCAACGAACCCGTCGCGCTGCGACTGATCGACCGCGAATTCCTGATCGCCTGCGCGCCCGAAGAGCGCGAAGGCCTGGTCGAGGCCGCCAGCCTGCTCGACCGCAAGATGCGCGAGCTGCGCGCGAACGCGCGCGCGCCCAGCTTCGAGCGCCTCGCCGTGCTCGCCGCGGTAAGCATGACCCACGAACTGCTGGCACTGCGCAAGCAGCAGGGCGGCCACGACCAGCAGACCGCGCAACGCCTCGCCACGCTGCGGCAGCGGCTGGAGATCGCGATGGAAAGCGTCGCGGCGCGACAGGGCGAACCGGTGGCGGATTTGCTGCCGAAAGCCTAGAATCGCTCTTGGCGTTTTCTGCGGTGTGCGCCGGCACACTCTTACATTTGCCTTGTTCCTAAATACGGCCCCGGGTCGGCTTTTCATCGGTCGTTGTGCAGGTCCGCCGCGTGCGGAAAGCCTTGAGGCCATGTCGCCCTCCCACCTGATCCATCGTGGATCAAGGTCGTTCGGTGGGCAGCGGCATCGCGGTTGACGCCACCTATTCCACGCCCCGTCCGTCGCACGACCGGCGGGGCGTTTTGCTGGAGGAGAACCCTGCACGTGGATGCCCTCGCCCACCGCCAGGCGCTGCGCCAGCAGATGGCCGAACGCCGCCGCGCGCTGCCGCCGCCCGCGCGCATGGCCGCCGCGCAAGGCCTGCGCCGCACGCTGGAGCAGCTCCCCGAATACCTCACCGACCTGCGCGTGGCCGGCTACTGGGCCGGCGGCGGCGAGCTGCCGCTGAACCTCGTGATCCCGCCGCTGGCCGCGCGCGGCCAGCGCTTCCTGCTGCCGATCCTGGCCAAGGGCAAGGAGCTGCACTTCGCGCCGTGGAACAGCGGCGACGCGGTGGCGCCGAACCGCTACGGCATCCCCGAGCCGGTGACGCCGCGCGAATGGTTCGCGCCGTTCCAGCTCGACCTGGTGCTGGTGCCGCTGCTCGCCTTCGACCGCCGCGGCCACCGCCTCGGCCACGGCGGCGGCTGGTACGACCGCAGCTTCGCCTTCCTCAAGGAGCAGGCCCGCCCCACCGAACCGCTGCTGGTGGGCGTGGCCTACGCGTTCCAGGAAGTCGAACGGCTCGACGCGCAAGCCTGGGACGTGCCGCTGGACTACGTCGCCACCGAGCGCGAACTGATCGCCTGCACCACCACCGGACAAGACGGAGCCGCCCACGCATGAGCCCCCGCGAACGCCACTACTGGCTGATGAAGTCCGAACCCGACGCGTTTTCCATCGACGACCTCAAGCGCAAGAAGCAGGAAGCCTGGGACGGCGTGCGCAACTACCAGGCGCGCAACTACATGCGCGACGGCATGCGCGTGGGCGACCAGGTGTTCTTCTACCACTCCAACTGCGCCGAACCCGGCATCGTCGGCATCGCCACCGTCGCCACCGACGCCTACCCCGACCCCAGCCAGTTCGACCCCAAGAGCAAATACTTCGACCCCGGCAGCTCGCGCGACGCTCCGCGCTGGATGCTGGTCGACGTGAAGTTCGCGAAGAAGCTCAAGCGCACCATCACGCTCAAGGAACTGCAGGCCGATCCCGCGCTGGACGGCATGGTGCTGTTGCGCAAGGGGAGCCGGCTGTCGGTGCAACCGGTGGAGGCTCAGCACTGGGAGCACATCCTCGGGTTGGAGTGATGGCGGAGCGCGCACCATTTGCGCGTGGTGTTGCGCCTCTCTTGGCTTGCGAGGCCCGGCATTTTCTCCCTCTCCCCCAACAGCTTCATCGTTGGGGGAGAGGGCTGGGGTGAGGGGGGCTTTGCTTCTGTGCTCTCGCAAGTTTCAGAGCGGTTTCGTGCCGCAAGCGACAAAGCGGTTTCGTGCGCCTGCCGGCGCCCGAGTTACTTCTCCTTTGCTTGTCCAAAGGAGAAGTAACCAAGAGGAA